>Ga0335078_10011714_pt1 | contig 13006 bp, 11 predicted proteins | sample Lox_Sample_32_FD_206711 | JGI IMG/M metagenome (GOLD analysis project Ga0335078, IMG submission 206711) | Soil microbial communities from Loxahatchee National Wildlife Refuge, Florida, United States - Lox_Sample_3.2 | ecosystem: Environmental > Terrestrial > Soil > Wetlands | place: USA... | reverse complement strand
TTGAAGATGTAGTGGGGGGGAACGTAGTAGCAGGGCTGTCCGGACTTGCAACCGGTCGGCGCGACACGCGCGGGCCGGTTTCCGGTCTTCGTATTCAGCGTGTAATCGAGCGTGAATCCTTTCTGGTTGTCCAACAGGCTCCAGACGGTGGTGGTCGTCGTACCCGACGTCAGATTGACCGTCTTCGCCTGCGTGTGCGAAACGAAGGAGGCCAACTGCCAGGCTTGGTACCGCGTGGTCTGACTGCCCCACAGGCTCAACTGGTCCAGATGCCCGCGGCCATTGTGACAAAGCAGGCAATTCACGTGCGTGATGCCGAGAAACGTGTCGAACGTGTTCGCGGTCATCTGGTCCATGATGTCCTGATTGGGCCCGCCGGTGACCACTCCGCCAATCAGGTAATTGGTCCGGCCATCGGTGAAGCTATTGTCCGACGCGGTGGTGATCAGTTCCATCGCCATCTGGTTGTATGGCTTGTTGTTGGTCAGCGAATCGTTGATCCACTGATAAAACGCATTTCGGCCTTGCGGAAACCGGTTCAGACCCGTTGTATTTTTGGTTGCTGTATTCCCGAACAAATCCCCGTAGAACATGGTCCATTTATCGACCCACTGCGGCGAAGTCATCAGTTCGTTGATCAGGTTGCCGCGTTTGTTCGGCGTGGTATCGCCAACAAATGCCAGCACGCGAGCCGGCGTCGGAATGCGGCCCGTCAAGTCGAGCGTCACGCGCCGGATGAACTCTGTGTCCGTTGTCATCGGCGCGGGAGTGATGTTATTCGCCTTCATCGCGCCGAAGATATAAGAATCGATCGAGCCGGCGGGCTGGCTTTGATTGAAGCTGTAAGTCCGGCTGTCCGGCGGGACATAACTCAGCATCCGCGCCACTTCGGCTGTTTGAGAGCTCAGCCGATTACCGCGCCCTGGCTTCAAGCGCTGCAAAACGGTCTGATCCATGAATCGCTCCGGATCTCCGGTAAAGTAGGCGCAATCCGGATGCTCCACGGGCAGTTGATCCAATTCACTGGAAATGGATTCACGGGACGCCGCGCTTTCGTCAGCACGGCTCACCACGAATCCAGAAAGAGTTAAAACGGCAACGCTACCCCAGACTGAAAGCCACCCAGGCTTGTTCATTGAGTCCTCCGAGTGCGTACTGCTGAGGCGATCTTATGATGGGGGGACAAAAAACGCACGAACTACTTTCTGCGTATTTTGGTTAGCCGTATCGTGTTGCCCAGTTACTGCATGGATTTACCGGCCCCGCCCGCTTATGATCTCCGCATGTTTCGCCGACGAATCGAGGGGACTTCCCTGACTATTGCAGTTCTGTTGTGGGCCGCTGCCCTGAGCGCTCAAACGGTAAATAACCAATCTCTCAATGGAAAATACTTCTTTCGGCACGTTTCGTTGGGTACGGACACCAGCGGGAATATAACTGATGCCAGGAGTTTACTCGGGAGCATCACCTTCGATGGGTCCGGGAATTACACCTTTGCCGGGCAGCAGGTGCTCGGCGCGGCGGCGGCTACTCCTCAAACGGGGTCCGGCACTTATACGGTAAATCCCGCTGGAATTGTGTCCCTGTCCAGCCCCCTGCGCAGCGGAGAGACAATCAACGCGCGATTTGGCCCCGAGGCGGTCATCGGCTCCAATACGGAGTCGCCGGCCAATACCTTCGATTTTTTTGTCGCGATTCCGGCGCCGGCGAGTACAGCTTCTCTGGCGACGCTGACCGGTTCCTACTGGGCCGCGACGCTGGAATTTCCCGGCGCCTCCATGGCGAATACGCGCAACACCATTTTCAACTTTGTCTCTTCCGGAGCCGGCGCCCTGGCTGGCACAGGCTCGTCCAACCCGCCCATCCTGGTGAGCGGTCACGCCGCCAGCCTCTCCAGCGGCGCGCCGACGTCTGAGCAGGTAGCGGGCGCGACGTATACGATGGCAACGGACGGGACCGCCACCGTCAACTTCGGCACCACGTCGGACCTTCTCAGCGGACCCAAAACGGTGTATGTCTCGAATGACGGAAACGTCCTGATCGGCGGTTCGACCGCGACCGGTTCGCACGATATCTTCGTCGGGGTCAAAGGCATCTCGGGAGCGACGAACGCGACCTGGTCGGCCAGTTTCTGGGGAGCCGGCCTCCGCCACGATGCCACCGGCGCGATCGGCTATGTCGGTTCCGAAATCAATGCCGGCGCCGGCTCTAGCGGTGGCCCCGGCAACCTCATCTGGAGCCGCCGCTTGAAGGTGCTGGGTGTCGGATATATCGATTTCACGGGCGTCAATTCTTATGTACTGAACGCGAATGGCTCCGGAACCGCGGAACTGGCGCGGGTCGCGTTGGGTGGCGCCAGCGGCGGAACCGCCTTCCTTGGTTCGATTGTCAGTCCCGACGATCCTACCGGATACGAGATTTACTTCGGGGTGCAAATGCCCGCCTTAAGCGGGACGGGGGTTTGGATCAACCCGCAGGGCGTCATCAATCCGACCAGTTTTTCGCCCACCGGCAGTCCGGTGTCTCCAGGCGATTTCGTCCGGCTATACGGATCCGGATGGGCCACGACTTCACAAAGCGCCGGCTCGTCGCCGTACCCGGCTACGCTCAACGGCGTCAGCGTTCTGGCGAATAACGCGCCCGCGGCAATTTATGCCGTGACTCCGACCACCATCGATTTCCTGGTGCCCTGGGCCACTGCCGCGCCCGGGACCGCATCCATCGTAGTCAAAACCGCGGCGGCGACATCGAACACCGTCACGGTTCCGGTGGCGGCTACCGGCCCGGGCGTTCTCGCCATCGCGCAGAACGGCACCGGCGACGCCATCATGCAGCACAGCGACTATAGCCAAGTAACCGCGGCGCATCCCGCGGTGGGCGGCGAGACCCTCATCGTCTACCTGACCGGGCTCGGCGCGGTGACGCCGGCGGTGGCGGACGGCGCCGGGAGCAGTGTTTCCGCCCCGAGCATCACCAGCATCCTGCCGGTTGCCCTGATCGGAGGAAAGCCGGCCACGGTGCTGTACAGCGGCCTGACCATTTATCCCGGCCTCTATCAATTGAACGTGGTGATGCCGCCGGTGCCGCCGGGCGTCACTTCCCTCCCCTTGGCCATCTCGACGCCCACCGCCTATCACGACCAGGTGGACATACCGGTGCAGCCCTAGGCGGACTTTGCCGCGCCTCTCCGGCCCCAGACGAAGTAAACCGGCAGACCCAACACAACGATGATCAATCCCGGCCACGTAAAGTTCGGCTTGTATAGCAGCAAAAGAACTTCAATCGCGGCCGCCGCCAGAATGTACACTGCCGGCAGAACAGGATATCCAAACGCGCGATACGGACGCTCCAGATCCGGCCGCTTCCGGCGCAGCACGAACAGAGCGGAAATCGTCAGGATGTAAAACAACAACGCGGCGAAGATGACGTAATCGAGCAGATCGCTATAACTGCCGCTCAAAATCAGCAGCACGGTCCAGATGCATTGCGCCAGCAGCGCGAACCGCGGCGTGTGGTGAACCGGGTCGACGCGCGCCGCGCGCTCGAAAAACAGGCCGTCCTTCGCCATCGCGTACGATACGCGCGCTCCCGCCAGAATCAGCCCGTTGTTGCACCCGAATGTCGAGATCATGATGGCCGCCGCCATCAGTTGCACCGCCACCGGCCCCAGGATCCCGGCAGCGGCCGCGGTGGCCACCCGGTCTTCCGGCGCATGCTGGATGGCTTGCCAGGGAAGCACGTTGAGGTAAACGAAATTGCAGGCGATATACAGGGCTGAAACCGCGCCCACCCCGAGCGCCAGCGACAGCGGCAGATTCCGTTTGGGATTGCGGACCTCGGCCGCGGTGAACGTCACGTTGTTCCAGGCATCGGAGGAAAACAGAGCCCCGACCATCGCCACGCCCACCAGCCGCACGGTATTGAAGTTCCACCCGCTGTTCCGCCAGAAATCCGAAAAATTGCTCTGCACCGCGGTGGCGTTGCGGCCCAGCAGAAAACCGAATCCGATGAGCCCGAGTAACGCCGCCGTTTTGGCGAACGTAAACACGTTCTGCACGACCGCGCCCGTGCGAATGCCGCGCGTATTGCTCCAGGAAAGCAGCAGCACCACCGCGATCGCCAGCAGTTCCTGCGTGGTGAGCCCGAGCCGGCCATGCCCGAACAGGTAATTCCCGGCCGAAATCCATGGCGCGAAGATGCCGGTATATTTGGCGAACGCCACCGCCACCGCCGCAATGGTCCCGGTCTGGATCACCAGAAACAGCGTCCAGCCGTACAGGAATCCCCACATCGGTCCGAAAGCCTCGCGCAGATACACGTATTGCCCGCCGGCATGCGGCATGGCCGCGGCCAATTCCCCATAGCTCAGTGCCGCGATCAGCGTCATCGCCGCGGTGATGAACCAGGTCATCATCAGCGAACCGGGCGAATTCACCTGCCGCGCGATATCGGCGGCCACGATGAAGATGCCTGAGCCGATCATCGAGCCCATCACCAGGGTCGTCGAGTCGATCAGGCCCAGGCCTTTGATCAGACCGTTGTCGCGATTCGTTGCCATTCTTCCATCCGTTCACGCAGCGATTTCGCGGTCGCGTGTTCCGGGATCAGATCCGAGATCACCGCCACCGAATCGGCGCCGGCCCGCAGCACCTTCGCGGCGTTTTCGCGTGTGATCCCGCCGATCGCCACCAGCGGTTTCTCGATCAGCGCGCGGCACCGCCGCACTTCCTCGACCCCGACCACCGGATCGGGATTGCGTTTCGATGCGGTCGCAAACACCGGCCCCAGCGCCACATAATCTACTGGCTCGCCGCCCGCCGCGCAAAGCTGCTGCACGTTGTGGCTGGAAAAGCCGAGCAACGCTTCCGATCCGATCAACCGCCGAGCGTCGCGCGGCGCCAGGTCGTCCTGGCCCACATGCAGACCGGCCTCCAGCAGCATGGCGAAATCGGCGCGGTCGTCGATCACCAGAATGGCTCCGGCTTGCCGGCACAGCCGCCCCACCTCGCGGGCCGCGTGAAACACATCCCGGCTCCAGTGGCTTTTGTGGCGGATCTGGAGGATGCCGGCGCCGCCTTCCAGGAAGGCCGCAGCGGCGGCCACCAGCTCGATCTCGCGGCGCACGAGTGTTTCCGTTTCCAGGATGGGATAGAGATGAGGTAACTGCGCCATCGACCGATTGCCCATGATAGCGCGCCGCCGCGCTCAGGCCGGCGGCTGCCACAGTTCGATCTTGTTCCCGTCCGGATCGTAAATCCACGCAAACCGGCCGTAGTCGTGGTCTTCGCGCTTGGGGTCGATGCGCGCGCCGCCCGCCGCGAGCTTGGCCACGATCGCGTCGAGATCATCCACGATGTAGTTGATCATGAAGCTGGATTCGCTCGGCGCAAAGTAAGTCGAACTGCCGGGGAAAATGCTCCAGATCGTGAGCCGCTCCGTTGGGTCGCCGTCCGCAGTCCGCCATGGGAACATCATTCCGTGTTCGCCGTGATCAATGCCGAGGTTCTCGGCATACCAATTTCGTAGGCGCGCATGGTCGGGCGACTTGAAGAAGATGCCGCCGATTCCGATGACACGTCCTTTCTCTGACGCTGGGCTAGACATGGGAATTATATTACCCGATACCGAGGTCGTCGATGCGCTCGAGCGGTGTGCCGCAGACGCGGCAGATCACGGCGTGGCAATCTCCGCAGACCAGCGGATCGGGCACGGGGCGGGAACAGGCGGGGCAGTACAACTCGGCGGTATGCTCGGGCTCGGGCATACCGCCATTATCGTCCTTGATTCGGTGGGTTCTACTGCGCGGCTTTGATGGAATCGACCTTGAGCGTGCTGTTCTTGGCGTCGAGCGTCCCCGTCACCGTCACCTTTTTGCCGGCGAACTGCTCGGGCGTTTTCTGATCGCTCAGCGTGTAGGACTTCTTGCCGTCCCACAGAACATACTCCGCGCCGTGTGCGCGAACACAGGCCTTGGTGCATTCGGCATCATTGCCCATCCCCATGGCCTTGTGATCGCCGTTGGCGCAGCCGCTATCGGTAATGACGCCGGTAAACGTCGCGCCGAACATCAATCCCCCGGCGACGAACGTCAGTGCGAGTGCTTTCTTCATTGAATTCTCCCGTTCTTTTTTTCGATCTGAAGCCAGATTTCGTTGTACCGGGCTTCGCTGATGGGTTCGCGTAACTCGAAGTTGAATCCCTTGCGGCCTCCGTACTGCGACCGGGCCCGCTCGAACGTCGTGATGGTGAGCTGGAACGGACCGAAACTGCTGATGCTGTCGATATCGGAATAGCGCCACGTGCGCGAATCGGCGGACCGGGCCGAATAGACTACCGAGTCGGCGCCAAAAACCAGTGTACCTTCGGAGCCGCGAATGGTTTTGAGGTGCTTCACGGGAATCGCAAAGCCGGAGACCGCGGGTTCCGGCAGCTCGGCGACGAAGCGCTGGTCCATGCGCCTGCTCCAGAGTGGATACAACTCGCTCACCGGCAGATTTCCCTTGAACTCAAACTCGCGATCGGCCCCCCGCCGCAGGCGGCGGTCCGCATACGTCAGTATATGAAGTTTTCGCGGTTCGAGCCGCAGTTCCTGGATCTCGTCATAGCTCCAGGCGAAGGCGTGCCCGCGCGTGCCCGAAAAGCGAATGCCGTTTTCATCCGCGATCATCGTGCCGCCGCAGCTCTGGTACAGGTGTTCGTGCCGCCGATCAGGGGCGCCGCGATCCGCTTCATGACGTCGGCCCCGGTGCCGGTGGACCACATGATCGGGGCGAGCCCGACAAACATGGTGGCCACCGTCATGAATTTCGGACGAATCCGTTTGACCGCGCCGTGCGTAATGGCCTCCCGCAGATCGGACAGCGTGCGCAGCGTTCCGGCGCGGCGGCGCTCGTCGCAGGCGAGATCGAGATACAGCAGCATGAACACGGCCGTTTCCGCATCCACCCCCATCAACGCGATGAGCCCGACCCAGACCCCGATGCTCAGGTTGTCGCCGAGCAGGGAGAGCAGCCAGATGGCGCCCACCGCGGAAAACGGCACGGCGAGAAAGATAAGCAGCGTCTTGGCCGCGGATTTTGTATTCAGATAGAGCAGCAGAAAAATTAAAAACAGAGTCAACGGCAGCACGATCTTCAGGCGTTCGCGGACGCGCTCCATGGCTTCGTACTGGCCGCTCCAGGCGAGCGTGTACCCCGGCGGCAGATGGACCCCGAAAATTCCCGGAGGTCACAATGCGTTCCAGAATAGCGCCACCAGAACCAGCGTGGCCCTGATCGAACTGGAGAAAACCCGCATCGAAAGCGGATTGTATCCCCGAGTGTTGTAGAAATCAACAGAGATTCAGAGATTTAACACTGATTTATAGGGTAAAATCCCGCTGTCGATGGATAACACCGCAACTGCGCCTGGCAACAACCGCGGCTCGGCCTACCTCCAAAGGCCTCTAACCATCTCATTCTGAACGGCCGATTATTAGCCAATCGGGTGCATTGTGGGGCGTCCGATCTCGCGCCATAATCCCCACCAGGAGGAAGGATATGAACAGCCGTTCGATCTGCACCTTCACTTTGGCGGTGGCGGGCACTTTGGCCTCCGCGGCCCCCCATGAAGATGTCGCGGTTCTGCTGGCGACCCATCCGTTTTTGTTGGCCCGGGTTCAGCCGCTGTTGCCGCCGGGGACGAGTCTGCAGGCCGCCGCCGCGGGGTTCAGTGACGAATGCGAGTTCATCGCCGCCCTTCACGTCTCGCGCAACCTGAACATCCCGTTCAACGAACTGAAAGCCAGTCTCAGCGGCGCGCGGCATCATAATCTCACCGGCGCTCTTCACGTACTGCGACCGGAGCTTCGCACCAGCGGCATCAACCGGCACGTCAAACGGGCCGAGCAGCAGGCCAGAGCCGACCTCCAGCAGGCCGGGGAACTCGCCGAAACCGCGGCTCGCTAAAGCACTACGGAGCCAGCGGTGGCGCAAACACCGGCTCCGGCTCCCGCATCGGCCGCCCCGAGCTGTACGCTTCCACTCGATTTCTGCCGTTTCGCTTCGCCAGGTAGAGCGCCGCATCGGCCTCGCGCACCAGCCGGTGCGCATCCACCGGGCCGGAGCATTCGGCTGACGCGACTCCCAGGCTGCAGGTCACCGCGGGCACGCCGTCCGGCACCGCGAACGGCTCCGATGCAAACGCCGCGCGCATCCGCTCGGCCTGCGCCAGACCGCCTCGCAGTTCGCAGCCGGGCAAGACGATCAGGAACTCCTCGCCGCCGTAGCGTCCAATCGAATCGTATTGCCGCACATTGGAGTGCATCCGTTGCGCCGCCTGGCGTAGCACGCTGTCGCCCACCATGTGCCCGCACAGATCATTGATCTGCTTGAAATAGTCCAGATCGACCATCACCAGCCCGACCGAGCCGCGTTCCCGCACGGCGCGCGAAATTTCCTTGTCCAGAATTTCGAGAATCGTGACGCGGTTCCACACCCCCGTCAGACCATCGCGCGTGGCCTGCTCGCGCAGCGCCTCGCGCGCCTGAACCAGCTGTTCTTGCAGCTCGAGGATGCGGCGGCCGGCCCATAGTCGCGCGCGCAGTTCGGCGGCATTGAACGGCTTGGTCACGTAATCATCCGCGCCCGCTTCCATCCCCATCACGATGTCGTGGCTCTGCGTGCGCGCGGTGAGCAGCAGAATGTAGATGTACTGCGACCGGCTGCTGGCACGAACCCGGCGGCACAACTCCACGCCGTCAATTCCCGACGTTTGCCAATCCAGAACAGCGAGCCGCGGACACTGATCGGATTCAAAAATCGCCGAAGCCTCGTCGCTGTCCAGAACGGTTACGACTTCGTACCCCCATCCCTTCAGCAGACCCTGCAGGTTGGCGCGAACCGCGGGGTTGCCTTCCGCTACCAGAACTCTCATCTTCCCCTCACCACTTGCTCAGCCAGACCTTAGCACGGCGGGGGCCCCGGCGCCATAATGTCTTTTCAATCAATTGCAACGTTAACCATTGGCCTAACTGATGACAGAATGGCACCTTAGCCGCAGCCTCGCGTGACAGCCCGTCCACCCCGGCGCGCTACACTGAAAGCGTTGGGACGTCTCTACAACCGCACCGAACTCCTGCAACAACGCACGCGCTGGAAAGACAAAGGCCAGAAGGTGGCCTTCACGAACGGGTGCTATGACGTGCTGCACCCCGGCCATATCCGCCTGATCGAGTACGCTCGGTCGTGCGCCGATGTGCTCATCGTGGGAATCAATACGGACGCGGGCGTCCGGCGATTGAAGGGTCCGAGCCGCCCGCTGATTCCCGAACAGGAGCGCGCCGCAATGTTGCTGGCATTAGAAGCCGTCGATGCCGTCATATTGTTTGAGGAAGACACGCCGCGCGAGTTGCTGGCCGAGCTGTTACCCGATGTTCTGATGAAAGGCGCGGACTGGTCGCACTTTATTGCCGGCCGGGAAGAGGTGGAAGCGGCCGGCGGCACGGTGATCGCGGCGCCGCTGCGGTCCGGATACTCCACCACCTCGATTCTCGAAAAGCTTCTCACTCTGCAGCCTTGATCCACCCTGCTGTTCGCGACTTATTTCTGGACCTTGGGAAGCATCCCCGCTTTCAGGAGGCCGTACGCCGCGTTCAGAAAGGCGGCCGCACCAGTCTCTCGGGGCTCACCACCACCGCCAAAGCCGTGTACTCGGTGCTGTTGTGGCAGTTGACCGGCCGGCCGCTGGTGATCGTGGTCGACGGCAACAAGCAGGCCGAGGCGCTGTCGGAAGCGCTGCAAACTTTCTTTTCGATGATGGCCGGCGAGGAGCGCAGCGGCCCGCTGCTGCTGCCCGCGCTCGACGTCATGCCGCTGCAGAATCTCTCGCCCCACGCCGAAATCTGCGAGCAGCGGGGAATCGGCCTGTGGCGGCTGGCGTCGCAGCGCGTGCCGATCACGATTTTGCCGGTAGCTTCGGCGTTGCTGCGGATCGCGCCAGGCGACTATTACCGGCAACTGGCGCTCAAGTTGCGCGTCGGCGACGAACTGCCGCTCGACGACGTCCTGGCGCACCTCGAAAGCATCGGGTACGAAAAGCGCGAGCCGGTCGAAATGGTCGGTGAATATTCGGTGCGCGGCGGCATCATCGACGTGTTTTCGCCGGAAGCCGCCAAGCCCGTCCGCATCGACATGTTCGGCGACCAGGTCGATTCCATCCGCCGGTTCGAAGTGGAATCGCAGCGCTCGGTGCTCAAAATCGAAGATTGCACACTGCTGCCGTTGACGGAATTTCAGAAGTCTCGCGCGTTGCTCGCCCAACTCAACGAACTGTTGCAGCAGGCCGAACTGCCCGGGCGCGATTTGCCGCCGCCCGGCGCTCCCTTTCCGGGATGGGAGCTGCTCTCCGCCATGTTGCAGCCGCGCGAGCACTCCGTGTTCCGGCTGATCGAAAAACCAGTCGTCGTCTGGGACGAGCCGGAGCAGGTGCGCGCGGCCGCGGAACGGTTCTGGAAACGGTTGGAGCAAATCGAGCGCTCGCCCGCCTACGATCCCGACAAAATCTTCTTCCGCTGGGAAGACCTCGCGCGCCAGGCCGAATCCGGGCCGCAGACGGAGCTGAAAGAACTCGAATTCGGCGTTGGCGACGAGGCCAACTTCCACCTCTCCACCCGGCCATCGTTGAGCTTCCATGGCAACATGCAGGTGGCGATTGGCGAGGCGCGCAACCTGGTGGAGACTGGCAATCGCGTCGCCTTCTTCGCTTCCACACCCGGCGAGGTGGAGCGCGTGGCCGACCTTCTCAACGAATACGGCATCCCGTTCCAACTTGGTCTCGATCAGACTGATTCCACTCCGGCGTATCTGGCCGAGCGCGCGTACCTGGCGGGCGAAGTCGCCAGCATTTACGTGATCAAAGGCCTCATCCGCCACGGCACGGCGTTTCAGGATTCCAAGCTGGTGGTGTTCGGCGCCGAAAATCTGTTCGAGACTTCCGAATTGGTGGCCCGCGCTCCGGCTTCCAAATCGGCCATGGTCACGTTCTCGGCCGACCTGATCGAGCTCAAGCCCGGCGACTACGTGGTACACGCCGAACACGGCGTCGCCCAATACCTGGGGCTGCGCGAGATCGCGCAAGGCGAAGCCAAGGGCGATTACATGCTGCTCGAATACGCCGGCGAATCGAAGCTCTACGTCCCGCTGGCGCGCATCGACCTCGTGCAGCGCTTCCGCGGCGCGGGCGAATCCAAGCCGGTGCTCGACCGCATGGGCGGCGCCACCTGGACCCGCACCAAGACCAAAATCAAAGCCAAGATGCGCGATATGGCGGATGAGCTGCTGAAGCTCTACGCCCAGCGCAAGATGAGCGACGGGTTTTCCTATTCCAACGACAGCAACTGGCAGCGCGAATTCGAAGACGCCTTCGAGTTCACCGAGACCCGGGACCAGCTCACCGCCATCAAGGAAATCAAGAAGGACATGGAGGGCCCGCAGCCCATGGACCGGCTGCTGTGCGGCGATGTCGGCTTCGGCAAAACCGAAGTCGTGATGCGGGCCGCGTTCAAGGCTCTCGGCGATGGCAAGCAAGTGGCGGTGCTCGCGCCGACCACCGTTCTCGCCTTCCAGCATTTCGAAACCTTCAAGCGACGGTTTCAGCCGTTTCCCGTGCGCATCGAAATGTTCAGCCGGTTCCGTTCGCCGAAGGAATTGAAAGCGGGTCTGGCCGATCTCGGCGAAGGCAAGGTGGACATCGCGATCGGCACGCACCGCCTGCTCTCACAAGACGTGACGTTCCGCGACCTCGGCCTGGTAATCGTCGACGAAGAGCAGCGCTTCGGCGTCAAGCACAAGGAACGCCTCAAGCAGATGAAAAAAGTGGTGGACGTGGTGAGCATGAGCGCCACCCCGATTCCCCGCACGCTGCACATGTCGCTGCTCGGTCTGCGCGACATGTCGGTCATCGAGACGCCGCCCAAAGATCGCCTGTCCATCAACACGGTAGTCGCCCCGTTCCAACCGCCGCTCGTGCAATCGGCGCTCGAGCTCGAACTAGGCCGCGCCGGGCAGATCTATTTCCTGCACAACCGCGTCGATTCCATCTGGCAGCGCGCCGCGATGATCCAGGAACTGGCCCCGCAAGCGCGCATCGGCGTGGGCCATGGCCAGATGGGCGAAGCGGAGCTCGAAAAAACCATGCTGAAGTTTATGCGGCACGAGTACGACATCCTGGTCTGCACCACCATCATTGAAAACGGTCTGGACATTCCGCTCGCGAACACCATCATCATCGAAAACGCCGAGCGCTACGGCCTTTCCGAGCTCTATCAATTGCGCGGCCGGGTTGGCCGGTCGAACCGGCGCGCCTACGCTTACCTGCTGGTACCGCCCGACACCGAGCTCACCGAGGTGGCGCGCAAGCGCCTCGCCGCACTGAAGGAATTTAGTGATTTAGGCGCCGGGTTCAAGATCGCAGCGCTCGACCTCGAACTGCGCGGCGCCGGCAACCTGCTCGGCGGCGAGCAGCACGGCCACATCAACACGGTCGGGTTCGACACCTATGTGCGGCTGCTGGATGAAACCGTGCGCGAACTCAAAGGCGAGGTGGTCGCGCCCGAGATCCATTCGGCGCTCAACCTCGGGCTCGACCTCCGGATTCCGTCCGATTACATCGCCGACGAGAACCAGCGCCTTCGGGCCTACCGGCAGATCGCCAACGCCTCAGATGGCGCGGCGCGCGAACGCGTCGAGAAAGAACTGGAAGACCGCTACGGCAAGGTGCCCGACGAAGTGCGGAACCTCATCGAATACTCTGCGCTCAAGACCGTAGCGGAAAAGAGCGGCATCGAAGCCATCGACCGCCGGCACGCCATCCTGAACATCAAGTTCCATAAAGAGACGCGCGTCGATCCCGCCCGCCTTATGAATATTGTCAGCGGCACGCGCGGCGCGCAATTCACGCCGGCCGGCGTCCTGATGCTGCCCCTGGACGGAAGAACCGCCGCCGGCGAGATCCTGCAATTCCTGCGCAA
>Ga0335078_10011713_pt1 | contig 13008 bp, 12 predicted proteins | sample Lox_Sample_32_FD_206711 | JGI IMG/M metagenome (GOLD analysis project Ga0335078, IMG submission 206711) | Soil microbial communities from Loxahatchee National Wildlife Refuge, Florida, United States - Lox_Sample_3.2 | ecosystem: Environmental > Terrestrial > Soil > Wetlands | place: USA... | reverse complement strand
CCAGGTCCCCGAGCACCCGATCGAGCGCGCGCCGGGTGACGAGCATCATCGCGGTGTCGACCACGTCCTGGCTGGTCGCGCCCTTGTGAAGGTGCGCGGCGGCGGCGCCCGAGATCTGCCGGCGGAGCGCCCGCAGCAGTCCAGGCACCGGCGTGCCCTGCTCGCCGGTGGCGCGCCCGAGCTCGGCCAGGTCCAGCTCGAGGGCTCCCCGCTCCACCGCGGTCGCAAGCTCCTCGGCCGCCTCTGCCGGGGCGAGGCCCACGACCGCAAGCGCGCGCAGGAGCGCGACTTCGAACTCGACCATCGCCTGCACGATCGCCCGGTCGCTCACCTCCGCGGCCGCCTCGCCGTGGGCGAACAGGCCCGAGAACAGGCTCGCGTCGCTCACGCCCTCGCCGCGAGGCCTATCGCGACCCGCCGCGGGAGGAAAGCGGGCGGGGCCGTGGAGGCGGGCTCGCGGCCTCGAGCGAGTGGGCACACGACCCGAGCGCGCCGCGCACGACTTCGACCGTCTCGGGCGGCAGGTCGCCCAGCATGTCGGCCTCGATCTGGTCCACCGAGCGATCACAGTCCGCGAGGACCTCGAGCCCCTTGACCGTGACCGACGCCCGCAGCACTCGCCGGTGCTTGGGGTCGGGGCGTCGGCGGACGAGCCGGCGCCGCTCGAGGCCGGAGATCACCAGGTTCATCGCCTGCGGCGTGACGAGCGCCCACCGCGCGAGCTGCGCGCACGACAGGCCGTCGCGTTCGCGTAGCAGACTGAGCGTGACGTACTCGGGAGTCGAGACGCCGTGCACTCGGAGCTCCTCGTCCAGACGCGCCCGCAACCTCCGCTCCACGCGATACACGAGGTACCCGACGCGGGGCGCTGTCGTTCTGCCCGCGGAGCCCACCGTTGGCACGGCCGCACCGGTCACCCGCTCAACATTAGTGCCTATCGGCGCGATTCTCTGCACCGCGCCGACCAGAGCGATTGACAAGCCGCTTGCGATAGGAATATGTTTGACCATTCTGCAAGGCCGGCTATCGAGGGAGGGCTTCGTGATCGGACGCAAGACACTCGTCGCGCTCGTGACGCTGGGACTGCTCGCGGCGGTTCCGGCCTCGTCGGGGGCGCAACCCACGACCTCGCCGCCCACGACCTCCACCCACTACACCGGCACGCTCCCGGACGGGGGCAGCTGGATCGCCGACGTGCCCTCCCCGTGGAACGGGACGCTGCTGCTCTACAGCCACGGCTACGGCAGCACTGCGCCCGCCGACTCGCCCGACCCGGTCACCCAGCAGGACCTGCTGAACGAGGGCTACGCGATGGCCGGCTCGTCGTACGACCCGAACGGATCGCTGTGGCAGCTCGGGAGCGCCGTGAGTGACCAGTTCGAGTCGCTCGCGGCCGTCGAGCGCACCGTCCTGCCCCACCGGCCGCGCGACGTGATCGCGGTCGGGACCTCGATGGGCGGCCTGATCAGCTCGCTCGAGTCCGAGCAGGCGTACCGCCGGATCGACGGATCGCTGACCACCTGCGGGATCGTCGCCGGGGGGCTGCGGCTGGGCAACTACCAGCTCGACGGCGAGTACGCGATCAACCAGTTGCTCGCCGGCGACTCGGTCCAGCTCGTCGACTACAGCGGCCCCACCGGTGCGGCCGACAGCTTCACCGCCGCGGACGAGCTCGGCGCCGCCGCCACGAGCGCGCAGCAAACGCCGCAGGGACGGGCCAGGCTGGCGCTGGCGATGTCGCTGATGAACACGACGACCTGGTCCACGCAGCCCGGCGCCGTGCCGCCGGCGCCGACCGACTACGCCGGGCAGGAGCAGGAGCAGTACGACACCGACTTCGGGCCGGCTCCGCCCGGATTCCCCCCGCTGACCGTGATGGAGTTCATCGAGACCGGCCGGCAGCAGATCGAGCTCGCCGCCGGCGGCAACCCGAACTGGACGGCCGGGGTCGACTTCAAGAAGCTGGTGAACCGCTCGCCGTACAAGCCCGAGATCGAGGCGCTGTACCAGGCCGCCGGGCTCAACCTCGATGCGGACCTGCGCACGCTCACGCGCAATGCGGACATCAAGGCCGACATTCCCGCCGAGCGCTGGATCGAGCGGACGTCGGACAACACCGGCCGGCTCCAGGTCCCGGAGCTCGACCTCCACACGATCGCCGACCAGCTCGTGCCCGTGCAGCAGGAGAACTCCTACCGGCACACGGTGCGCTCAGCGGGTCGCGCCGAACTGCTCCGCCAGGCGTTCGTCGACCGCCAGGTCCATTGCAACTTCACGCCGTCGGAGCTGGTGGCCGGCGTGCATGCGATCCAGTACCGCATCGACACCGGGCGGTGGTCCCACGTCGCGGACCCGGCGTCGCTGAACGCGGCCGCGGCGCAGTCGGGGCTCGGCCCGTCCGCGTTCATCCCGGGGTATGAGCCGGCCCGGCTGTCGGGCGACAACGGCCCGTTCGACCCGTTCGCGCAGGGCATCTGGTAGTCGCGGAGCGGCTCCCGGGCCACAATACCCGGGATGCCGCTTGCCGCATCACGCTCGAGATGGCCATGGGCCGGCCTTGGCCTGGCGGGGTCCGTGCTGGTCGCGGTGGCGGGGCCACACGTCGCCGGCGGCCGCGTCGAGTGGTGGTTCGATCCGCCGCTCGGCGGTGGCGGCGTGGCCCTGCTGTACACCGGAATCGTGGCGCTGTCGGTGGCGTGGCTCGCTCTCGGCCGGGTCGAGATCACCACGAGACAGCTGCGGATCGTCGGCGCGACGTGGTGCCTGCCGCTGCTGCTCACGGCGCCGCTGTTCAGCCAGGACGCGTACAGCTACCTCGCGCAGGGAACGCTCGTCCATCTGGGAATCGATCCGTACCGCCACGCGCCGGCCGTTCTGGCGAGCGCCGGCCAGGCGCACGTGCTGGGTGCAGTCGATCCGTTCTGGCGGCACACGACGGCGCCGTACGGTCCCCTGTTCCTCTGGATTGTCAGCGGGATCGTCGCGCTCGCCGGCTCGCACCTCGTGCTCGGAGTGATCCTGATCCGGGTACTCGACGTCGTCGGACTCGTGCTGCTCGCGGTGTTCGCGCCGCGGCTCGCCTGCTCGCTCGGCGCCGATCCGGCCCGCGCGACCTGGTGGGTGTTGCTGTGCCCGCTGGTGCTGCTCGAGTTGGTGGCCCCGGCGCACAACGATCTCTTGATGATTGGTTTGGTGGTCGCCGGCGTCGCGCTCGCCATCGAGCGTCGGCTGCTGATCGGCATCGCGCTGTGCGCGCTGGCGGCCACGATCAAGCTGCCGGCCGCGGCGGCGATTCCGTTCATCCTCGTGGCCTGCGGCGGCAGGAGGACGTGGTTCAGCGGCGTGCTCGTGGCGGTCGGCGTGGCGCTCGCGGTCAGCGTCATCACCGGTCTCGGGCTCGGGTGGATCTCGACCACGGTGTTCTCGACCCCCGACAAGGTGCGCCTCGCGATCACGCCGGCGACCGCGCTCGGGTGGAGCGTCGCGCAGCTCATCCCGATCGGGGCTCGGGGCCTCGAGTCGGCGCTCGGCGTCGCCGCGTTCGGGCTGAGCCTCGGGCTGCTCGCGGTGCTGCTGTGGCGATCACGGCGGGAGAACATGGTCCGCAACCTGGGGATCGCGCTGATCGCCGTGGCCGTCTGCGGGCCGGCGGCGTGGCCGTGGTATCTGACCTGGGGCCTCGTGCTGCTGGCGGCCTGTCCGGGGATCCAGCGGTCGTGGGCGCTCGCGCTCGCCGTCGTCGCGAGCGCGGTGGTCGTCAAGGCCGACGGCGTCCTCGCGTTCCCGCTCCGCCTCGCGCCCGTGTTCGTGGTCCTGTACCTCGCGGTCGCAGTCGTGGTCGCGGTCGTCGTCTCCCGCCGGCGGACCCCGGTCGCGGCCGGCCGACTGCGGCCCCGGGCGCTCGCCGAGTCCTGATGGCGACGCACACCGAGGCCGCGCAGGTCCGGCCGCCGCGCGCGGCGAGCCGGCCCGATGCGCGCGGGCGGCCGTGGGACGTCGCCGTGGTGGCCGGTCCCGCCGCGCTCGCGATCGCGCTGTGCCTGTACGAGTTGACCACGCGCAGCCTGTGGCTCGACGAGGCCGCGACCGTCGCGATCGCGAGCCAGCACTCCTCGGCGCTGTGGCACGCGATCACCCACGACGGCGGGAACATGCTCGGCTACTACGCGCTTCTGCACGTGCTGGTCGGCTGGTTCGGCGACGGCGCCGCCGTGATCCGCCTGCCGTCGGTGGTTGCCGCCGGCGGGTGCGCGGCGGCGGTCAGCCTGCTCGCGCTGCGCGTGTTCGATCGTCGCGTCGCGCTCGCCGCGGGGGTGTTGACGGCGGTCAGCCTGCCGCTGGTGTTCTGGGGCCAGGACGCCCGCGGGTACGCGGCGATGGCGGCGCTGGTGGCGGGGTCGTTCTGCGCGTTTGCCGAGGTCGTGGAGGGGCCGCCCCGGCGCGCGCCGTGGATCGCCTACGTCCTCCTCACCACGCTGTCGGTGTACGCGAGCTACGTCGCGGTCTTCGCGCTCGGAGCGCAGCTTCTCGCGCTCGCCTGGCGCCGGCAGGCCTGGCGGCGCGCGCTCAGCGCGATGGCGGTGTGCGTGGTGTGCTGGATCCCGCTGATGGTCCTGGCGGCGAGTCGCGGATCCGGCCAGTTGTTCTGGATCCCGCGCCCCGATGTCAAGGCCGACAAGCAGGTGATCCTCGCGCTCACGTCGGCGGGCTTCGAGCCGAACTTCCGGCCCACCGCGGTGGCGGCGGCGCTGGCGATCGCCACCGTGGCGCTGCTGCTGGCGGCGGCCGCGCGCACCGTCCGGGGGCGCGGCGCTCCCTGGGGGGCGCTGCTGGCGCTGGCCTGGCTCGTCGTCCCGGTGGCGCTGATGTGGCTGTGGTCGCTGATCGGGCAGCCGATCTTCACCGCCCGAAACGCGCTCGTGTCGCTGCCGGCGGTGGCGCTGCTGCTCGGCTGGGTGATCACTTCAGGACGCCTCGCGTGGCCGGCGCTGGCGGTCCTCGGGGTCCTGGTCGCGCTCCGGGCGGTGGCGCTGGCGCCGAGCTACGGCACCTCGCCCGAGAATTGGCGCGCCGCCACCGCGTACGTGACCGCCGCCGCCCGGCCGGGCGACTGCTACGCGTTCTATCCGCTCGACGGGCGGATGCCGTTCGCGTACTACACCCGCGCGCCCGTGCAGCCGTACGTCGAGCGCTACGTCACGCCGCGGGTTCCGTCGACCTGCCCCCGCGTGTGGCTGATCGCGAGCCACCAGGGGCTGCCGAGCGGGACCGCCGCCTCCCGCGCGCACTACGCGCGGTACGTGGCGCTGCGCTCGGCGCTGGCGCGCGCCTACCCGCACCACAGCACGAGGGCGTTCGGCTACGCCAGCATCATCTGGGTCGAGCTGCTGACCCGCTGACGGTCACGGCCGGAGCGTCGGCCCCACGAACGTCAGCGCGCTCAACCCCGCGAGCAGCACCGCGTTGAAGCACAGGAGCGCGGTCCACCACTTTCCGTGGACGTAGCGCGCGAGCACGATCACCGCCGGGAACGCGGTGATCAGGAGCCGGGGATTCGGCGGCGTGTACTCGGAGGTCAACGCCAGCCAGCTGATCCCGAGCGTCCACACGATCGCCTCGATCGACATCTCGCGATGGTTGCGGAGCACGAGCACGAGCAGAGCGATCAGCACGAGAGCGCCGGCGAACCCGACGACGAGGTTGAGATCGATCGTCGGATGGTTGAAGTGGTGCAGCGAGATCTGTGCCCGCAGCGTGTTGAACAGGTTCACGATCGCAAACAGATCCGTGCGCTCGCTCCACCCGTCGCGCTGGGCGATGAGGCTTGCGAACGGCGAGCCGGTCCAGATCCACAGGAACGCGGCGAATGCAAGGCCACCGACCACCGAAAGCGCGGGCGCGGCCAGGCTGCGGAGCGCGGCGGGATCGGTGAGGCCGCGGCGGTGGAGCTCGAGCGCCGCTGAGGTCGCGCACACGACGATCAGCACGAACGCCTGGGGCTCGGTCGCGGTCGAGACCGCCGCCAGCGCCCCGGCCAGCACCCAGCGGCGCTGCTGCAGCGCCAGGATGCAGCCGGCCGCCAGCGCCAGCAGGATCCCCTCGGCGTACACCATCGAGAACACGACCGACCCGGGGAACAGGCAGAAGATCAGCACCGCCTTCCGGCCCGTCCGCTCGCCCCACCACCCCGTGGCCAGCCGCTGGATGAGCACGGTGGCGACGAGCCCGCCGATCCCCGCCAGGATCAGGCCGGCGATCACGGACGACAGGATCTCGTAGTGGGCGACCGGGACCACGAACGCGTGCGACCCGGCCCACATCAGCAGCGGGTACACCGGGAAGAAGCCGAGCGTCGTCTGCACGTGCGAGACGTGCGTCGGGTACCCGTGGTCGGCGAGCATGCGGTACCAGAGGCCATCCCAGTTGGACAGCTCGTGGGTGAACGAGTGGTGCCGGACCGAGCCGTTCACGAACGCGACCACGAGCAGCAGCGCGCGCGTCGCCAGGTACACGGTGATCGCGAACCGTGCGCTGTACACCGCCGCCGCGACGCGATCCCGCAGCCGGCCCGGGGCCCTCCCCCGCCACCACGGGAGCGACAGGCCCGGCGCGTCGAGGCTCGCTGCCGGCGGTCCAGGACCGAGCGGCTCGGCGTGTTCAGACGCTGTTTCCACGAGCGCAGGAGTCTAGGAGACGCTCGAGAGGCCACCTCGAAGCGAGGTGTGTGGCTCCCTGTTTGGCGACGGCCCCCACCCGCGCCCGGCGCGATCCGCGACTCCACATAGAATCGCCCGCCATGTGCCGGCTGTTCGGGATGAGCGGCGGACCCAACGAAGTACAGGCGACGTTCTGGCTGCTCGACGCGCCCACGAGCCTCGTGGCGCTGAGCGAGACCCAGCCCGACGGCGTCGGGCTCGGGACCTTCGACGGCAACGGCTCGCCGACGGTGTACCGAAAGCCGGTCGCCGCCAGCCGCAGCCAGACGTTCATCGCCGACGCGCACGAGGTCAGCTCGAGGACGTTCCTGGCGCACATCCGCCACGCGACCGCAGGCGAGCCGACGATCGAGAACACCCATCCGTTCGAGCAGGACGGACGGCTGTTCGCGCACAACGGGGTGGTGGGCGACCTGCCCGCCCTGCGCGAGCGGCTCGGGACGCACGCCGACCGCGTCCAAGGCTCGACCGACTCCGAGCTGTACTTCACGCTGATGACCAAGCGGATCGAGGAGCACGACGGAGACGTCATCGCCGGGATCACGCATGCCGCGCGCGAGCTCGCCGCCGGCATCTCGCTCTACTCGCTGAACATGCTGCTGAGCACCGCGACCGACATCTGGGCGCTCCGCTACCCCGACACGAACGAGCTCTGGATCCTCGAGCGCTCGATTGGCGGACTCGGCGGCCACGAGATGCTCGACGAGCGCGCCGCATCGGGGATCACCCGGGTGTTCTCAGGCCAGCTCTCGATCCTCCCGTCGACCGTGATCGCCTCGCAGCCGATGGACTCCAACCCGGGCTGGCGGCTGCTCGAGTCCGGCGAGCTGATCCACGTCGACGCCCGGCTCAACGTCACCTCGACGATCGCCGTGCCCGAGCCGCCGGCGCGCATGCTCGAGCTGACCAAGCAGGAGGCGGTCGCTCAGGAGGAGGCGGGCTAGGCGCCGAAGCGCGCCGCGAGGTCCGCGACGAGCACGGGCACGCCCGCGGATGCCGCGAGCCGCTCCTGCCGGCGCGGCTCGGGAGTCAGAACGGCCATCCGCACCTCGTCGAGCTCCTGCACGGAACCGAGCGCCGCGGCATGCGGATGGGCGGCCGCGAGCACGTCGTCGAGGAGGCGCGGCAGCGGGACCAGCGTGGCCCGGACCGGGTCGATGAACTCGGCCGCGGTCGCGTCACGTGCGGCGATGAAGCGGTTCTCGGCCAGCACCTCCTGGGCCCCGACCAGCTGCGGCGAGGCATAGCCCTGCTCGAGCTCGAGCCGCGCCAGCGCCTGGACGAGCGCGGCCAGCGCCGCCGTGCTCGCGAGCCGCGGCTGGGCATCCATGATCCGGACCTCGACCGTGCCGAGCCGGGGTTGGGGGCGGACGTCCCACCACAGGAACGTCGGCTCGGGAATCGCGCCCGAGCGGACGAACAGGTCGACCGTCGCGACCCAGTCGCGGTAGCTCTCGAACCGGCGCGGAATCCCGGTCCGCGGGAACCCCTGGAACAGGATCGTGCGGTTCGAGGCCAGGCCGCTCGCGCGGCCGCGCAACAGCGGGGAGCTCGCCGACAGCGCGAGCAACAGCGGCAGGTGGGCGCGGAGCTGGTTCACGAGCCGGATCGCGCTGTGGGCGTCCGGCACCCCGACGTGCACGTGGAGCGCGAACGTGGGCTCGCGTCGGGCGAGGTCGCGCGTGGTCCGGTAGATCACCTGGTAGCGGCTCGACGGCGACACTCGCACCGGCTCGGCCATCGGCGCGGGATGGATCCCGCACGCCGCGGCCGCCATTCCCATCGGCGCCAGGTCGCGCACCAGCAGGGTCCGCAGCTCGCGGAGCTCCTCGATCGCCTCGCGGACGGTCGCGTGCGCCGCGGTCCGGATTTCGAGCGCCGCCTCGTGCGTCTCGGCCGCGCACCGGCCGGCGAGATCCGCGCCGGCGAACGACAGGACCTCGTCGCCGCGCTGGGTCAATGCCCAGGTCGACGGGTCGAGGAGCATGATCTCCTCCTCGATCCCCACTGTGTAGGCCTCAGACGGCCTCCACGTCGCCCAGTCCGCACTCCCCAAGGATGCGCTGCGCCCCGTAGGTGTTTCTACCGTTTCCGTGGAAGCAGTTAACCACGGTCAAGCTAACGGGAGTGTTAACCCGCTGCTTTACAACCAACCCGCCCGCCTTACCCCGCCTGGGCAAGGCGCTGCGCGCCCGCCGGCCGGTGCGAGCGCGCCGACCGCCTGGTCATGGGCAGCCGCCGCGGTTCGCCCGCGCGCTGAGCCACGACCCGCGGCTCGGACTCCTCGACGCCCGCGGCCGCGGCGATCAGAAGGTCGAACAGCGGCGCATGGCCTCGCAGGCCCTCGGCGTGCCACTGGACGCCGAGCACGAGCCGGTCACCCGGGCTCTCGATAGCCTCGATCGTCCCGTCGTGCGCCCACGCGGTCGCCACCAGGCCCTTGCCGAGCGTCTGCACGGCCTGGTGATGGAACGAGTTGACCTCGACCGAAGGGCCCCCGATCGTCGCCCGCAGCCGGCTGTGCGGCGCGGTCTCGATGCGATGGGTGGGGATGCTCCCGTGCTCGGGCTGCCGGTGCTCGATGCCGTCGCCGGCGACGTCGGGAAGGTGCTGGTGCAGCGTCCCGCCGCGCGCGACGTTCAGGAGCTGCATGCCCCGGCAGATCGCGAGGATCGGGAGCTTGCGGCGGTCGGCGGCGCGCACCAGCGCGAGCTCGACCGCGTCGACCCGCGGTTCGGTCGGCCCGAGCTTGGGATGGGGCTCCGCGCCGTAGGCGCTCGGCTGCACGTCGGGCCCGCCCGGCAGGCAGACGCCGTCGACGCGGTCGAGCAGCGCGCCGATCGCGTCCGGGCGCAGCAGCGGCACGATCACCGGAATTCCGCCGGCGCGCTCGATCGCCTCGGGATACAGCGTCGCCAGCGCGACCTCGAGCTTCGGCGGCTCTCCGTGTGGCCGCGCGGTCACGTCGTCGGGCCGGCGAAGCTCCGAGGTGGTGACGGCGATCAGGGGACGACTGCGCATATGGACATATATTTCGGCCGCTCGCGGACTTACTCCATAGCCATACGGATAAACATCCGTCCAGACGGTTCGCCCGGAATCAGGAGTTTCACTGTCGGCGCGGACGTTGCCGAGCGGCGGACGCACTCGCGGGCTCGCGAGCCGCGGATGCAACTCACACAACCCGACGGCAGGGTCATCTAGTCTGCGGCGCGAGCGATGGGTTTCCTACGTGGCTCCGGCGATACGAACGGCGAGCCCGAACGCGACGACGACGCGCTCGAGACCGACGCCAAGCAGGCCGATTCGCTCGCCCGGATCGAGGCCGGCGGGATCCCGCTGACGGCCGAGCGCCGGTTGCAGGCGCTCGGAGCCGGAGGCTCGATGTTCACGAGCGGCCTGTCGGTCAACGAATTCGCCCTGCTCGGCGCGGTCGGGCCGCGGCCGCTGGCACAGGTCCTCGGCGGCAGCGTGGTGCGCGTCGGGCAGGCGCTGCTGCCGGCGCTGGCGCCGTATGTCCGCTGGAGCTCGAGCGGCAACACCGGCTACCTCGAGGAGCCCAGACCCCGCCAGCGCGCCGCGTATCAGCGGACGGCTGTCGTCTGCGAAGTCGAGGCGCTCAGCCAGGCCTGGGCCGAGGCCAGGCGCAACGCGCTGAACCGCCTCAGCGAGGAGGCGCTCCAGGTCGGAGCCGACCTCGTCGTCGGCGTGAAGCTCCAGCGGGGCGAGCACGATCTGGCCAAACGGACAATCGACTATCTGATCTCGGGAACCGCGATCCGCTCGCCGGGCTCGACCCAGAAGAGCTGGCCGCTGCTGAGCGATCTGTCGGTCCAGGACTACTGGCGCCTGCACAACGCCGGCTTCGAGCCCGCCGGCCTGGTCGCCGCCACCGCGGTCGTGTTCGCCTCCGCCGACAGGCCGACGCGACAGCGACGGCGGCGAACGTGGCGGCGCAACCAGGAGCTCGACGAACTCAGCCAGGCCTTTCATCTCGCGCGCGAGACCGTCCGTCAGCGACTGTTCTCGCAGGCCCAGGGTGAGCACGCAGACGGAACCGTTGGCGTCGAGCTGTCGCACACGGTCCATCGGGAGGAGCTCTCGGTCACGAGCTCGGTGCCGAGGGTCGGCGCGTCCGGATGGAACCGCGGCGCTCTCGGGATCCCGTATTACGTCTCCCGCCGCGGCGAGATCGAGCGAAAAGGGTGGCTGATCACCATGCACGGCGCGGGCACGGCGATCCGCCGGCGCCGACGCGTGCCACAGTACCCGCCGGAAAAGACGATGCGGATGGGAGTCAGGTGACCGACTACGACCGTGAATCGCTCGACCGGCGTCCCGGTGTCCGGGCAGGAGCGCCTGGCTCAGAACCGCGCCGGCCTGTACACGTCGGACCTGAGCGTCAACGAGTTCCTGCTCGTGACCGAGGCCGGCTTCGATCCGGTCGGGCTCGTGGTCGGCAGCTCGATCTTCCACATCGGGATCCAGCTCGCGGGCTGGACCTCGAGCCGCGAGCTCGACGTCCTCTCGCAGGCGATGTACAGCGCCCGGCAGCTCGCGATGACACGCATGGAGGAGGAGGCAGACGACCTCGGGGCCGACGGGATCGTCGGCGTCAGGCTCGAGATCGGCCGCTACGAATGGGGTCCGAACATGGCCGAGTTCCTGGCGATCGGTACCGCGGTCAAGCACCGCGGAGGCGAGCTCCACCGCGCCCCCAGCGGCCGGCCGTTCCAGAGCGACCTCTCAGGTCAGGACTTCTGGACGCTGTTGCGCACCGGTCACCGCCCGGTCGGGATGGTGATGGGCAGCTGCGTATACCACGTCGGGCGCCGGAGCCCGTTGCGGACGATCGCCCAGACCGGGCGCAACGTCGAGCTCCCGAACTACACCCAGGCGCTGTACGAGGCACGCGAGCTCGCGATGCAGCGGATGCAGGCCGAGGCGCAGGAGCTCGAGGCCTCGGGCATCGTCGGCGTCTCGCTGCACGAGAAGAGCCACGGCTGGGGGAGCCACGTGATCGAGTTCTTCGCGATCGGGACCGCGATCGTCCCGACGGATTCGGGGAGCGCCATCGAGCCGCCAACCCCGGTGCTCGACCTCAACGATCGCTGAGGTCGCCGAGCAGGACCTCCCACCGCTCGATCGAGACGGTGCTCAGCACACCCATCGCCGTCCACGGGTCGTCCGCGAGCCGGTCATTGACGGCGCGCTCGCTGTCGGCGTCGAGGATCAGCAGCACGCGGTGCTCGGGAGCCCCGTCGCCGAGCGGGCCGGCCATCACCACGAAGCCCTGCTCGAACAGCTCGTCCATGAACTCCGCGTGCTCGCGCCACGCGTTCTGATCGCGGAGCGGGCGGTGCTGATCCCACGCCGGACCCCCCTTACGGATCGTCGCGAACAGCACCCGATGGATCGTAGACACCGCCGAGCGGCGGACCGGTGCGCATGCGCGCGCTCGCGGTCAGAACCCGTCCGCATCCTCGTGGTCGATCAGGCCGCGGGCGGCGGCCCAGTGCGTGACCTCGTGGCGCGAGGTCAGCTGCAGCTTGCGCAGGACCGCCCCGACGTGGGATTCGACCGTGCGCGGGCTGATGTCGAGCCGCGCGCCGATCCGCTTGTACGAGTAGCCGCGGGCGAGGTGGTGGAGGACCTCCCGCTCTCGCGGGGTGAGCGCCTCGAGGCTCGCGTCCTCGGCGCGCGGCGGCTCGGGCGCCGAGAACTCCTGCAGGACGAACGCGGCCAGCCGCGGGCTGAAGTAGGCGTCGCCGGCGGCGACCCGCTCGATCGCGGCGACCAGCTCGGCGGTGTCGATCGTCTTGGTGACGTAGCCGAGCGCCCCGGCGCGGATCATCGGCACGACGTCCTCGGCGGCGTCCGAGACCGACAGGGCCAGCACCGCGGGCGGGTTGGCGGTGGCCTGGAGCGCGCGCAGCACGGCGACCCCGCCGCCGTCGGGGATGTGCACGTCGAGCAGGACGACGTCGGGCCCGGTGGCGTCGATCGTCGCGATCGCCTCGGCCGGCGCGGCCGCCTCGCCGACCACGTCGCACTTCGTCAGCAGCTCGGCCTTGACCCCGGCTCGAAACAGGTGGTGATCGTCGACGACGACGACCTTGAGCCGCTCGGATCCGGGCGGCGCCCCATCCGGCTCCGGCCCGGGCGGCGCCTCGTCCGCGCCCCTCACTTCGTCCCTTTCCGCGCGCCGATCCGCAGCGCCACCTCGGTCCCCTCGCCGGGGACCGAATCGACCGTGGCCCAGCCGCCGGCAAACGCCATCCGCCCCACAATC
>Ga0335078_10011712_pt1 | contig 13008 bp, 11 predicted proteins | sample Lox_Sample_32_FD_206711 | JGI IMG/M metagenome (GOLD analysis project Ga0335078, IMG submission 206711) | Soil microbial communities from Loxahatchee National Wildlife Refuge, Florida, United States - Lox_Sample_3.2 | ecosystem: Environmental > Terrestrial > Soil > Wetlands | place: USA... | reverse complement strand
CACGCGTCAGCGGGTCGGCATCGTCAAGGTGGGGTCCGAGACCTTGGACATTCAACTCGAGAGGGTCGAGCGGGAGGGCATCCCCGTGTGGCTCTTCTCTTCCGATACCCTGCAATGGGTCCCGCGCGTCTACGATCAGCTCAACGCCCCTTTTCCGGACCGGTATGTCCCTGCCGTGCTGAGGCACACCACGATCCTTTATGTTTCTCTGTGGCGCTGGCTCTCCATCTTCGTGGTGCTCCCCGTCCTCTATTTCGCGGCACGGCTCATCAGCTACGCCCTTCTTCCCCTCTTGCGTTTTGCCGTTCGCCGGATATCGAAGAGGGACGATGAGAAACCCCTGCAGCGGCTGAAAGGCCCCTTCAACCTCCTCATCTTGGCCCTTGCCTTTTACGCCTATGCTCCGCTGCTCAATTCCGTTCTCGCCCGTATCTTCTGGATGCAGGTGGCTGAGACCGTCATCATCGTGAGCCTCACGTGGGCAGCTGTCCGGGTGATCGAGGTGTTGATCGAGCGGACAGTGAGAAGCCGCCGCATGACGGAAGCCTCCGGCATGATCGCCATCACCCGTTTGGGCGGCCAGTTCGGCAAGGGCATTGCGATCGTGGCAGGGGCGGCGCTCATACTCTATGACGCAGGCGTCAACCTCACGGCAATGCTCACCGGGCTGGGCGTCGGCGGTCTGGCCATCGCCTTTGCCGCCCAGAAGACGCTGGAGAACCTTTTTGGCGGGATCATGATTGCCTCGGACCGGCCTGTCCGCGTGGGCGATTTCTGCCGTGCGGGGGAATACAGCGGAGTTGTCGAGAGCATTGGCCTCCGATCGACGAGGATCAGGACACTCGACCGGACCCTGGTCTCGGTGCCGAACGGTCAGCTCTCGGTGATGAGTCTCGAGAATTTCGCCATGCGCGACAAGATTCGCTTCACCCACAGCGCGAGACTCCGGCCGGAGGCTACCTCGAGTCAGCTCCGCTCCGTGCTTCTCAGCGGAGACAGAATGCTGCGCGACCACCCCCTCGTGGAGAAGGCCTCGGCCCATGTCCGTTTTGTGGGCGTCAAGAACTCCACCTTCGAAATAGAGCTGTTCGCATACATCATAACCCAGTCATGGGACGCTTTTCTCGAGGCCCAGGAAGAGCTGCTCCTCGGGCTCGTCGACATCGTCGAGGCGAGCGGCGCTGCTTTCGCGAACCCTGCTTAACCTTCCCCGGTAAGGATAAGAGGCAAAAAGGGGGTGGCAAGGGCTTATAAGGGTGCGTTCGTTGCGGGATCCGTGCCGTTCCTACGGTACCTTCAGTGGGGAAGGAGTTGGTGCCCCGGCCTGGCCCGCACCCGGGGAATCGGTGGCCGAAGGAGGATAGACGTAGCGCACCGCCTCTTCCTTTTCCTTATCCGGGAGCGCGAAATCGTCATTCGGGTAGGAAGGGAGGGCCTTGGACATGAACTCCATCCAGATCGGCAGGGCGGCAGTGGCTCCGGATTCCCTCTTGCCGAGGACGGCATCCTTGTCATACCCCACCCAGACGAGGCAGAGGAGATTCGGGGAGAAGCCGACGAACCAGGCGTCCCTGAACTCATTGGTGGTTCCCGTCTTTCCGGCGAGAAAATAAGGCATTTGGGCCGCTTTGGCTGCCGTTCCATGCTTCACCACCCCCTTCATCATGTCGATGAGGGTGTAGGCGGTCTCCGGTGATATTACCCGTTCTTCTGCGGCCTCGCGGCGGAGGTCCTCTCCCTGATTCGTGAGAATGTTTCTTATGGTCGTGGGGGCGATGTATGCGCCCTCCCGTGCGATGGTCGCGTAGGCTCCGGCGAGATCGAGCGGTGAGACCTCCGTCGACCCGAGGGCCAGGGAGAGGTTGGGGGCAAAATCACTGTTTATGTGAAGGCTCTTTGCCTGGGCGATCACATTGGAGACGCCTACCTTCTCGAGGAGCCTTATGGTCGCGGCGTTGAGCGAATGCTCCAGGGCCTTCCTCATGGTCACGTCGCCGAAGTATTCGTTGTTATAGTTGCCCGGCCGCCAAAGGTTCCCGGCGGCGTCGACAAACGAAAGGGGGGCGTCCCGAAGGATCATATCAGGCTTGAATCCTTGGGTAAGGGCGGTCAGATAGATTATGGGCTTAAAGGCCGATCCGGGTTGTCTTTTCGCCTGTGTGGCGCGGTTGTACGGTGAACTCGTGAAATCCCTTCCACCGATGAGGACCTTGATCTCGCCGGTCTTCACTTCCATTGCGATGAGCGCAGCCTCGGGCAGCACCTTGACTTTCGGGTTCCTCTCCTGGTAGAGCTTCAGGCCCTTTTCTATCGCGGCGTATGCGTAGTCCGTCATGGCCAGATTTATGCTGGTCCGCACGGAAAGGCCGTTGGTCAGGACCTCGTCCTGGCCGGGCATATAGTCTTCGAGGGCCTGCTTGGTCTGCTCGATAAAGAAGCCGGTCTTCTTCTCGTGGATCTTGAAAGGGGCGAGGACAAGCGGAGTGGACCGGGCAAGCCTGTACTGGTCTTCCCCAATGAATCCGGCGTCGAACATCTTCCTGAGGACGAGGTTCCTTCGCTCCACGGTCTTCGCCTGGTTCTTGAAAGGCGAGGAGCGCGAAGGAGACCTCGTGAGACCCGCCAGGGTGGCCGCCTCCGCGAGGGAGAGGTCTTTTGCCTTCTTGTCGAAATAGGTATAGCTCGCAGCCTCCACCCCGTAGGAGCCCTCTCCGAGGTATATAAGGTTGAGATACATGTTGAGTATCTCGTCCTTGGAGTAGTTTCTCTCTATGTTGATGGCGAGTATGAGCTCTTCTATCTTCCTCTTCATGCTCTTTGTCGGCGTGAGAAAGAGGTTCCGTGCGAGCTGCTGGGTTATTGTGGAGGCGCCCTCTGAAAGGCCCTGTCTCAGCACATTCCGGAGGAGTGCCCTGGCCATACCCCGGAGATCATACCCTGAGTGGCGGTAGAACCTCACGTCTTCGATGGCGACGAAGGCATTCCTCAGATTGACCGGCATGTCCCTCAAGGGGATGGGGACCCTCTTCTCCACGAACAACTCAGCAAAGAGCGCCCCGTCATCTGCGTATAGCCTCGTGGCCGACCTGGGGCTGTATGTGGAGAGCTGCTTGATATCGGGTATCTCGAGGTAATTGAGCAGGCTGTACCCCAGGGCGACGCCGGCGACGGCGGGAAAGAAGAAAATGATGACGGTGAGTTTGATGATCTTCGACATACAATCCCACTTGACAAGGGAATGCTAATTATATACCACTATCCCTCGTGCAAGCAAACAAGGGCAAAGTGCTGGCGATCGTCGGCCCCACGTGCACAGGCAAGTCCGACCTTGCCCTCTGGCTCGCACGGAAGGTCGGCGGAGAGATCGTCAACAGCGACTCGATGCAGGCCTATCGCCTTTTCGACATCGGAAGCGCAAAGCCGGACAGCCGCATTCGGGCAGATATACCCCACTTCCTCATCGACGTGGTGGCGCCCGATGATGAGTTCAACGCGGCCCTTTTTCAGAAGGCGGCAGACGATGCCATAAGGCAGGTGTGGTCGAGGGAGAGAACCCCCATAGTGGTCGGCGGCACCGGCCTCTACCTGCGTGTCTTGTTCCACGGCCTCTTCCCCGTGCAGAACGACCCCGCCCTGAGAGAGCGCCTGAGAAGGCGGTACGCAGAAGACCCCTTGCAGACATACGAGGAATTGAAGTCCCTCGATCCCGAGTATGCCCTGAGCATCAGCTTCCGCGACGGCGTGAGGGTCGTGAGGGCCCTGGAGATCTATCACTCTTCCGGTATGACCATGTCCCAATGGAGGGCAGGCCACGGATTTCACGAGAAGAGGTACGAGGTCCACAAGGTCGGCCTTTCCAAGGACCGGCGGGAGCTGTATGAGAGGATCAACAGGCGGGTCGAGCGGATGCTCGACGAGGGATGGATCGGAGAAGTGGAGGGCCTCATAAAGGCGGGCTGGGACACATCGCTCAAGCCGTTTCACAGCATAGGCTACCGGGAGATCGTGCTCTATTTGAAGGGCGACCTCTCCTATGCGGCCATGGTGGAGCGGATAAAGAGGGAGACGCGCCGCTATGGGAAGCGACAAATCACTTGGTTTTCGAAGGAGAAAGATATACATTGGTACGATTATCCGGGGGACCGGGATAAAATCCTCGAAGGGGTGAGAAGATTTCTGGCATGACAGATCTCGAACGCATTCTGGAGGCCATTTTTTTTTCCGCCTCAAAGCCGATAATACTTAAGAAGCTGGAGAAGGGTCTTCCGGAATTCACCTTTCTGGAGATCGAATCGGCCCTTCACCGCCTCAAAGAGGCGTATGCCGCTCCTGATCGGGCAGTGGAAATCGTCGAGGTTTCCGCAGGCTATCAGCTGAGGACGAAGCCCGAACACAAGGAATGGGTAAAGCGGTTCGTCAAGGAGAAGGATGTCGGCTTGACAAAGGCGGTACTCGAGACGCTCGCCGTGGTCGCGTATCGGCAGCCCGTCGCCAAAAGGGAGATCGACCGTCTCAGGGGTGTCGACTCGATCCGATGCGTGAGGCTGCTTCTCGACCGAAAGCTCATCGAGATAGCCGGCAGGAATGAGGAACCGGGGAAGCCCATGGTCTTCCGAACCACGAAGAGATTCCTGGAAGTGTTCGGCCTTCGCGACACAGCCGATCTGCCTACGATAAAGGAGCTGGAGGCGCTCGAAAAGTAGGAGGCCCCCATGGACATCTCGGAACTTCTGATCTTCGCCGTCAAAAATAAGGCGTCGGACTTGCATCTAAGCGCCGGCGAGCCCCCACTCGTGAGGATACACGGGGAGATGCGCAGGATCGAGGGATCTCCCCTAGAAAATGAAGCCATCCACCGGATGGTCTACGACATCCTGAATGACGACCAGCGTAAGACATACGAGGAGTTATTCGAGATAGACTTCTCCTTTGCCCTCGGGGAGTATGGAAGGTTCAGGGTCAACGTGTTCAAGCAGAACCGGGGTGACGCAGCCGTCTTCCGGACAATTCCCAACACGATTCCCACCTTCGAGGAGCTGGGTCTTCCCAAGGTCCTCATGGACATCTCCCGGCTCGAGAAAGGGCTCGTCCTCGTGACAGGTCCGACGGGCAGCGGAAAATCGACGACCCTCGCAGCCATGGTAGACCTGGTGAACACAGAGATGAAAGGCCATGTTATCACCATCGAAGACCCCATCGAGTTCGTCCACCCGGGCAAGAGCTGCCTTGTGAACCAGAGAGAGCTGGGGCCTCACACCCACAGTTTCGCGAACGCGCTGCGAAGCGCCCTTCGTGAAGACCCCGACGTAATGCTCGTCGGCGAAATGAGGGACTTGGACACCATAGCGCTTGCCCTGACCGCGGCTGAGACCGGCCACCTCGTTTTCGGGACACTCCACACGAGCGGCGCCCCCAAGACGATCGACAGGATAGTCGATGTTTTCCCGGGAGCCCAGCAGAACCAGGTCCGCTCCATGCTGTCGGAATCCCTCCAGGCGGTCATCACGCAGGCCCTCTTCAAACGAAGGGACGGCAGGGGCAGGGTGGCGGCCTTCGAGATCATGATCGGCACGCCGGCGGTACGCAATCTCATCAGGGAGAACAAGATCGCCCAGATCCCGTCAATGATGCAGACGAGCAGGGGTGTGGGCATGCAGACCATGGAGGCTTCGGTGAAGGATCTGATCGCGAGGAACCTCGTCACCCAGGAAGAGGTCTCCTTCTATCTGCCAAAAATGTGAGGGGTGAGTTATGGGCGTGATTCTCAAGGAGCTGCTCCAGTACATGGTGGACAATGACGCTTCCGACATCTACCTCACCGACGGGATAACCCCTATGTTCAGGATCGAGGGGTCGGTGCAGCCTTACGGGGAGACCGTCCTTGCCGCCTCCGATACGGCGGAGATCGCCAATACCATAATGAACGAGAGGCAGCGGAAGGCCTTCCTGGAAGATCACGAGATGAACCTTGCCCTTCACTACCCAGAGCTGGGCAGGTTCAGGGTGAATGTCTTCGTTCAGCGCGGGTGCGTCGGCCTCGTCCTGAGGCAGATCAAGATAAACATAAGGACCATTGATGACTGGGGCCTGCCGCAGATCCTCAAGGATATAGTCATGACAAAGCGCGGCCTCGTGCTCGTGGTGGGAGCCACGGGCAGTGGAAAGTCGACAACTCTCGCCGCCATGATCGACTACAGGAATGAGCACCAGCAGGGGCACATCATCACCGTTGAGGATCCCATCGAGTTCATCCATCCCCACAAGAAGAGCGTGGTGACGCAGCGCGAGGTGGGGTTCGACACCAACTCCTTCCTCAATGCCCTCAAGAACATGCTTCGCCAGGCACCGGACGTCATCCTCATCGGGGAGGTGCGGGACACGGAGACCATGGAAGATGCCATAGTCTTTGCCGAGACCGGCCATCTCGCCCTGGGAACGCTTCACGCGAACAACGCAAACCAGGCCCTCGAGCGTATCCTCAATTTCTTCCCCATCGAGAGGCATCCCCAGATATATATGCAGCTTTCCCTCAATCTCAAGGCCATCATATCCCAGAGGCTCATACCCTCGGTGGACGGGAAGAGGGTGGCTGCCATCGAGATACTCCTCGATACGCCGAGGGTAAAGGACCTCATTCTGAAAGGGGAGATCGGATTGCTGAAGGAGACCATGGCCGCGGGCTATCAGGAAGGCATGCAGACGTTCGATCAGCACATCCACGATCTCTACGCGGCGGGCAGCATAGACTACGACAATGCCCTGGCCCATGCGGACAGCCCGAACGACCTGAGGCTTCGCATAAAGGTCTCGGAGATGAAACGGGACGAGGTAGAAAGGAAGGAAGAGAAGGGCCTTAAGCTGAAGATAGACAACCGCAAGTGAACAGCCGGGAGGACCCGAGCTCCCAGCCACCCGTCCGATCACGCATATCTAACGCGAGACGGATTCATAGAACACCGCTTTCCGCTGTCCTCCTCACACTTAAAGGTATGGTCTCTTCTCATCTTGCGGGTGCTGATGACGCAAGCGTCGGGTAAGGCAGGCAGGTTTCGCTCTATCGGGCGCAGTCTCCCGGATCCCCTTTGAGCTTTTCGAGGGCATGGGGCAGGGCCTTTTCGATGAACGAGAGACACTCAACAGCCGCCCTGGGGCTCCCCGGCAGATTGACGATGATCGATGTTCCCCTGGTGCCGCAGACTGCTCTTGAAATGAGGGAGTGCGGGGTGATGCGGAAGCTCTCCATTCTCATCACCTCGGAGAACCCTGGCAGCTCTTTTTCGATTACCCTTCGGGTCGCCTCCGGGGTCACGTCCCGGGGTCCTACCCCCGTGCCGCCGGTGGTGACGACGAGATCCACGCCCTTGTCGTCGATCTCTCTTGCGATCGTCTCCGCGATGAGGTCCGCTTCGTCGGGAACGATCAATACTCCGGAGACTTCGTAGTCCCTTTTGAGCATCTCGGCCAGCCCTGGTCCGCTCGTATCGATCCGTTCGCCCCTCGACCCTTTGTCGCTGATGGTGATGACCGCTGCGCGGTACTTCACGGCAAGACCTCTATCTCGTCCCCTACCTTAATGTCGCCGCCCTTCAGCACTTCCGTGAATATGCCCTCCTTGGGCATGACGCAATCGCCCACCTGGTAGAAGATTGCGCACCTGGTGTGGCACTCCTTCCCTATCTGGGTGACCTTCATCAGTATGTTCCCGTTGATCCGCAGCTTCGTGCCGATGGGCAGGGCCGGGAGGTCGATCCCTTCCGTGGTGAGGTTCTCCGCGAAGTCGCCCGGCTTTACGTCGAGTCCCATGTCCTTGATTTTCTTGATGCTTTCCGCGGCGAGGAGGCTCACCTGGCGATGCCAGGGACCTGCGTGGGCGTCAGTTGCGAGGCCGTGGCCCTCGACGAGCCGGCATCCTCCGATGTTATGCTTCTTCTCCCCCTTGTTGTCGCTTATGTTAACCGAGATGATTCTACCCTTCATCGTTTTTCCTCTTTTGCTCATTGGGATTGGCGCCGACGCCCCAGGGTGCTTGTATCCCGGGGTGTCCTCGCTATCACCCCTCTTTTCGTTTGAAAAGCCCGCTCTTCCCCCCGCTCTTCTCGAGCAGGTAGAAAGGCCCCAGCTCAATGGCTTTGTCCACAGCCTTGCACATGTCGTATATGGTGAGGGCGGTTATCATGGCGCAGGTCACGGCCTCCATCTCCACCCCGGTGCTCCCTTTGACCTTCACCGTAGAGACGATCTCGATCACCCCTTCGTCGTCCTTGAACGTGTAAGTCACGTCGACAAAGTTGATGGGCAGCGGATGGCAAAGGGGCACGAGGTCGGGAGTCTTCTTTGCCCCCATTATTCCCGCGATCTTCGCGACCGTGAAAACATCGCCTTTGGGCCCCTGGCCTTGCCTCACCGCGGCGTAGGCCTTAACTGACATCTTCACCCTGCCGAAGGCGCGCGCCTCCCGTTCGGTCTCCGCCTTCGCGCTCACGTCGACCATTCTCGCCCTACCCTCTTTGTCCACATGGGAAAGCGGCATCTATCCCCCCGTTTTCAGCGCGCTCGCAACGGCGGCGCGGGAATGAGCTTTATCGATCTATCCCCCGATGTGGCGCATGCTTCGCTGGCATTTCTTGATCGTCCCCGACTCGAACTTCCGCTCGGGCTTCACTCCCACCACGCCTCGGATAAATGCGCCGATCTCCTCATCCGTGGCGCCCCCGCGCAAGAGGGCCCTCACGTCGTATTCGGCGTCGGAGAAGAGGCAGGGCTTGAGCTTGCCGTCCGCGGTGAGCCTGAGCCTGTTGCACTCGTGGCAGATGTGGGAGGACATGGGGCTGATGAAGCCCACCTGCCCTCTCCCCCCTTTCAGGAGAAACATCTTTGCGGGCCCTTTGTGGGGGCTGATACTCGGCTCAAGCTCATGCTTCTCCCTTATGATGCTCTCGAGGTATGCGGAATGGAGGACCTTGGAGCTGTCCCACACGGACTCATCACCGAAAGGCATGAATTCGATGAACCTGACCTCCAGGTCGAACCTCTCGGCGAAGTCGACGAAATCAAGGATTTCGTCGTCGTTGAAGTCCTTGATGATCACCGTGTTGATCTTCACGGGGTCGAGACCTGCAGCCCTAGCCTTCTCTATGCTTCTCATCACCCTGTCGAAGACGTCCACTCCCGTGATGTAGGCGAACCTGTCTCTCTTCAGCGTATCCAGGCTGATGTTGACGCGCTTGAGGCCTGCCTCTTTGAGCTCTTCCACGTATTGGGCCAGGTCGACCCCGTTCGTGGTGAGACTGATATCGTCTATTGTTCCGATTCCGTCAATCTCCCTGAGGAGAAAGGGGAGCGACTTGCGCCGGAGCGGCTCGCCGCCGGTGAGACGCACCTTGCGAACGCCCAGGGATGCGGCGATACGGGTAAGTCTGATGACCTCCTCGTACCTTAAGACGTCGTCATGACCGATGGAGGGAAGAAATGCCTCCGTGCAGTACTTACACCGGAGGTTGCATCGATCGGTGATCGATATCCTCAGGTAGTTGATGACCCTGTTGAAATTATCCATTAACATATTTGACTTTACCGCTCTCCTTCGTGTTGTAGCCGCCCAGCTCATCGAGCCTCGACGCGAATTCCGTTGACGTGAGGAGCCCCATGAGGACGTCGAACCGCGGATCCCGGGTGAACTCCTCTGTCACGAGGAGATCGTATTCCTCCTCCACGAGGGGCACGAAATCCAGCGAGAAGATGCGCGATACCGGGTAGATAGCGAGGCCCGTATCCGCAATTCCCTCTTTCACGAGAATCGCCGTGGCCGCGTGGGTAGACTCTTCACGCTCGTAGCCTTGGATGGATTGGCAATCGATTCCCCTCTCCTTGAGCATCATGTCGAGGAGGATCCTCGTGCCCGAGCCCATTTGCCGGTTGACGAAGCGGACATCCCGCCGCGGGAGATCACCAACATCCTTTATGGCCTTTGGATTACCCGGGGCCACAAGGAGTCCCTGAGTCCTCTTGGCGATATGGACGAGAAGGAACCCCCTCCCCCCCAGATATTTCTTTACCGCGGGAATATTATACACCTTTTCTTGCTCATCGAGGATGTGGGTCGTGGCCAGGTCGACGATCCCCTTCTGAACGGCAAAGATCCCGCTCAGGGAGCCTACGTGGGCCGAGACGAGGTCCATGGCCGGGTAACGGACCTTGATCAGGTCACGGAGCACGTCGAGGGAAAGATCGTGGCTTCCCACTATGTTGAGCCTGCCCTGCAGCTCATTCTCGGGCCTGAGGAGCACTGCCGGGACCTCTGCCCCTTCTTCGTAGCCCTCCACCTGCTCGGGCACGTTGACGAGGCCATCCGCCTTGGAGAGGGAAGAGAAGACGGCTGCTCCCCGGGGAAGGGGATAGGCAAAGTACCTCCCGTCCCTGGCCATGAGCATCACCCTGAGGACTTCCTCGACACCGATGCTCGACGGTATCTTGAAGGGTGTGATGCACTTGACCGTCACTTCCGTCTTGTGAGACCTGCAAAGCTTCTCGTAGGCGGCCTGGAGGAATGTCCTGAAGCTTATCACCGCCGAGACCGGGTAACCGGGTATGCCGAAGACGGGCTTGCCTTCGATGAGGCCGAACATTGTCGGCTTGCCGGGCATCAGGCTGACGCCGTGGAAGATCAGCTCACCGAATTCCCGGATGATCCCCTCGGTGATGTCTTCGGTACCCTTGCTCGAGCCTGCGTTGATAACGAGAACGTCATGGGTCGGGATATGCTTCGTGAGAAGGGCACGCAAGTGATCCCTGTCCCTGGCTATCTCGGTCCTCGTTACTTCGAAGCCCATCTCTTCGCCGAGACCCGCGAGAATGTACGAGTTGAAATCGACGAGCCTGTTGCCCCTGACCTCTTCCCGGGCCTGTTCGTAGATGTCGACCAGCTCCGCGCCTGTCGGGGTGATGAGGAGCCTCGGCCTCTTTCTCACATCCACTTCCCGCAAGCCCCCGGCAAGGAGCAGGCCGAGATCGAGTATGCCGAGGGTGTAGTTGGCAGGGAAGAGGATGTCCCCTTCGATGATGTCCTCCCCCGTCAGCCTCACGTGCTGCCACAGGTAGGAAGGCTTCCTGATGACTATGGTTCGATCCCCTTCCTCCACATCTTCCGCCATGATGACGGCGTTCATGGCGGCCGGGACCGGATCGCCCGTGTTCACCAGAGACACGTCCGATTCGAGGGAAAGGGTGACCGGATTGGTAAGATCCGCTTGGAGGGTCTTCTCGTACGCCACCGCGTATCCGTCCATGGCTGCGCAAACGAAGGGCGGGTTGGAGAGCCTCGCACGCACCGGCCGCGAGGTAATCCTGCCCCTGCAAAACGGTACTCCGATCCTTTCCTCGGCTTCCATCGGCTTTACCCGCTCCAGAACTTTCCTGATGGCCGCTTCCTTTCCCAGGGTGTCGAGATATCTCTTACGCAAGGGGATATACCTCCACCTCGACCCCAGCCTCAAGCCCTTCGGCGCCCTCGGGAACGACAAAAAACCCGTCGGCTTTCGAGAGGGTCGAGATGACCGACGACTTTCCGAAGATCGGCGTCACGACGAGAGAACCTTCCTGCCTTTCGGTCTTTACCCTTACATACTCTTCCACGCCATAAGAGGATGGGACATTCGTCCCGAGGATGCCCCTCACGGAGCACGATCGAACCGGGCAAGTCTCACCCTTCATGCGCGCAACAAGGGGAAGGACGAACCTCAGGACGACCATGGAGCAGGAAACAGGGTGGCCGGGGAGGCCGAAAACGGGTTTCCCCCAGAGGGAAGCAAAAATGGTCGGTTTTCCCGGCCTTATGTTGATGCCGTGGAAAAGGACCTCTCCCCCGAGCTTCTCGACGGCGGCCGTCACGAAGTCGGCCTGCCCTTTCGAGCTGCCTCCGGACAAAAGTATCATGTCGCACTCTCTCATGGAGGAGAGCTTTCCGCTCAAGTCCTCCAGGGAGTCCTCAGCGATGCCGCCAAGAAGAATGGAGCATCCCCTGGCCCTCAGGAGGTTCGAGATGGTATGGGTGTTGATGTCCCTGATCTTGCCGGCAGGCGGAAGCGTATCCGCCGGCACTACCTCGTTGCCGGAGGAGAGCAGACCGACGAGGGGCTGACAAAAGACTGGAGCGCGGGTAATTCCCAAGGCTGCAAGGACTCCTATGTCGAAAGGGGACAGAGGGGTCCCTTTGTGAAGAACCACGTCCCCCTTTCCTATGTCCTCCCCTTTGAAGCAGATATTCTCTCCCCGGCGAACGCTTGCGGTTACTTCCAGGTCTTGGGCCGACGCCCTCGCCTGTTCCTGCATGACCACGCCGTCTGCGCCGGAAGGCACCATTGCTCCCGTGGCAACGTAGACGGCCTCCCCATCGGCGACTCTGATTTCTGTGATCTCCCCGACCGGCACTTCTCCTTTTGGTGCCAGGAGGGCGGGCATGCTCTCGCGAGCTCCGTAGGTGTCTTTCGCCTTGACCGCATAACCGTCGACAAGGGATCTGGAGAAGGGAGGAATGTCTTCGGGGGCAATGATATCTGCGGCCAGTATTCTGGCAGAGGCCTCTTCTATGGAGACTTCGACTGTTTCGGGTGGTTTCAGTGAGAAGGACGCAATGACCCCGAGCGCTTCAGCTGCTCTGATCGACGTGAGGAAATCCACGGATACATATCACCCGGAGCCGTAAGTAACGGTAAGTCAAAATATAACGAATCAAAGGGGATTTGTCAATTAACGGGGCTCGCGTCGCCCCCTCCACAGGCAAAGCCTGCGGAGCCACCCCCTCAAAGCTCGCTTCGCTCGGTGTCGTTGGGCTCGCGTCGCCCCCTCCACAGGCAAAGCCTGCGGAGCCACCCCCTCATAAAAAGGAAGAACCGCCGCAGGCGCGCACTGCCCGAACACGCGCCTATGAGCCTCCCCCCCTCACGCTCGCTTCGCTCGTTCCATGGGGCTCGCGTCGCCCCCTCCACAGGCAAAGCCTGCGGAGCCACCCCC
>Ga0335078_10011711_pt1 | contig 13009 bp, 11 predicted proteins | sample Lox_Sample_32_FD_206711 | JGI IMG/M metagenome (GOLD analysis project Ga0335078, IMG submission 206711) | Soil microbial communities from Loxahatchee National Wildlife Refuge, Florida, United States - Lox_Sample_3.2 | ecosystem: Environmental > Terrestrial > Soil > Wetlands | place: USA... | reverse complement strand
GTTCCTCTTCGGCAGCGGCGTGCTGAAGGACATCTCGTTCACCTTCCTCGTCGGCATCCTGACCAGCACCTTCTCGGCCATCTTCATCGCCGCCCAGGTCTTCTATTGGTGGCACAAGGGCGACCGGAAGCACGTCGAGGCGCACCACGACATCGCGCCGAAGTACGAGTGGACCGGCACGAGCCGGGCCGCGCAATAATCCGCCGGCTGGATCGGCGCGACCCGCGCGCCCCGCCCCCGCGGCCCGCCGGCCGCCGATCCGCCCCGCTGCCATGCGCTGGACCTACCTGCCACTGCCCGCCGCCGAGATTGCGGAGCTGGCCCGCGGGCTGGATGCCAGCCCGGTGCTGGCCGAGCTGCTCCTGCGCGCCGGCATCCGCGACCCGGAGACCGCCGCTCGCTTCCTGCGGCCCGCACTCGCCGCCCTGCAGGACCCGCTGCTGATCCCCCGGATGGACGCGGCGGTCGCCCGCCTCCAGCAGGCCATCGCGCGGCGCGAGACGCTGGTCGTGCTCGGCGATTATGACGTCGACGGCGTCAGCGGCACCGCCCTGCTCGTGAGCGTGCTGCGACGGTTCGGCCTCGATCCGCGCTTCGTGGTGCCGCGGCGCCTCGAGGAGGGCTACGGCCTGACCCGCAACGCGATCGACCGGGCGCTGGAGGCCGGGCGGCCGAACCTGTTTGTGGCGCTTGACTGCGGCACCAACGCCCACGACGAGCTCGCCTATCTGGAGGCGCAGGGCGTCGACGTGATCGTGATCGACCACCACCGCTCGAAGGAAAAGGCGCTCGCGGGTGGCATCCTGGTGAACCCGCACGTCGCGCCGGGGGAGGGCAACGCGCCCTGGCGCAATCTCTGCACCGTCGGGCTGGTGTTCAAACTGGTGCACGGGCTGCTCAAACAGCTGCGTGCGGAAAACCATCCGGTGGCGTTCCACATCAAACTGAAGGATTATCTCGACCTCGTGGCGATGGGCACGGTGGCGGACCTGGTGCCGCTCGACGGCGAGAACCGCATTTTGTCGCGTCACGGGCTCCAGGTCCTGCAGCAGACGCACCGCCGCGGCCTGCGCGCGTTGATGGACGTGTCGGGACTGAAGCCCGGACAGGAGATCCAGCCGGTCGACATCTCGTTCCGGCTTGGCCCGCGCATCAACGCCAGCGGCCGCCTCGCGGACGCGGCGCTGTCGGTGGAGCTAATGCTGAGCGATGACGCGGCGTTCTGCGGCGAGGCCGCGCGCCAGCTCGACGGCTTCAACCGGGAGCGGCAGGAGATCGAGCGGCAGATCACCGAGGCGGCGGAGCGGATGGTCGAGGAGCGCTTTGCCGGCGCGCATGGGCTGGTGTTGTTCGATGAGGCGTGGCATCCCGGCGTGGTGGGCATCGTGGCCAGCCGGGTGATGCGCAAATATCACCGTCCGTGCATCGTGCTCGGCCACGAGAACGGCCTCGCCAAGGGCTCGGGTCGCAGCGTGCACGGGCTCAACCTCGTGGAGACCCTCGGCACCTGCGCCGACCTGCTGGCCAGCTGGGGGGGGCATCCGATGGCGGTGGGTGTGTCGCTGCCCCGGGCCAACCTCGACGCGTTCCGCGAGCGCTTCGCCGCCGCGGTGCGGGCGGCGCTGCACGACCAGGCCGTCGAGCCGGGGCTGGAGATCTCCTGCTGGGTCGGCCTCGAACAGGTGCGCGAGCCGTTGCTGGGGGAACTCGATCTGCTGCATCCGTTCGGCCAGGGCAATCCCGAGCCGGTGTTCGGCGTGCGCGGGGTCCGCTTCCGGCAGCGCCCCGAGGTGTTCAAGGACGTGCACTTTCGCTTCAACCTGTCGGACGCGGAGGATCGGCGCGTCTACGGCGTGGCGTGGAAGCTGGCCCATCGGCTGCCGCCGCTCGGCATGCCCGTCGACCTCGCCGTGCAGCTGGTCTGGAATTTCTACAACGAACGCAAGCTGCCCCAGATGGAGTTGGTCGACTGGCGGCCGAGCGAAGCGCCGGCGGGCCCGACCCGGGCCTAGCGCGGATTGAATAAGACTGTGGCCGAAGCCGGTCATTGCGACTCTGCTGGCCCGCAGAGCGCAACGCGGGGCGACGAAGCAATCCAGCCCTTCGACCAGCTCACGGTCCCGGGCAAAATCGAGGGACTGGATCGCCATCCACTTTCGCCGAGGCTAAGCGGACAGGCCGGCGGGTTCTGCTGGCCGGCAGAACGCACCTCGCGATGACCCAATGGGGAGGACGCGGCTACAGCACAATGCAAACCGCTCCAGGCGCGCCGCCGGCCGCCACGCGCGGCCGGCGCCGGGCAACTTCACGCTTGCAGTGGCGGACGAAAGCTTGCTTCTCTGCCCCCTCTTTTTCGCGCCCATAGCTCAACTGGATAGAGCACCAGACTACGAATCTGGGGGTTGCAGGTTCGACTCCTGCTGGGCGCGCCATGCGGGGCGCCGCAAGGGCCGGAGGGCATCCTGAGACCGGGTTGGCGGCCGTCGCCCAGCGGGGGATTGATGCCGATTTGATGCATTTCGGATCGGTGTTGATTCACACCTTCGCCCCGAATTGGGGGACAATGGCGGCGCACCCCGCATTGCGCCATGGACACCCTCCAGCTCAAACCTCTCCAGCTCGCCGCCCCCGATCGGTTGCCAGAGGCGCTGCCGACCGAGCCCGAGTTGCCGCCCGGGTACCTCCTGGACGGGAGGTTCCGCATCGCCGAGACGCTCGGCCACAGCGGCATGGCGATCATCTACCGGGCGGAGGACGTCGCGGAGGGCCACCGCACGATCGCCGTGAAGGTGCCGCTGCAGAAAATCGAGCGCGCCCCGGCGTGGTTCGCGCGCTTTCTCCGTGAGCAGGGCATGGGCGCGAAATTCGATCATCCCCAGCTGGTGAAATTTCTCCCGGCGCCGCCGCACCCGAGCCGCCCTTATCTGGTGATGGAATATCTGCCGGGGCGCACGCTGGCCCGGGTTCTCGACGAGACCTGGCCGCTGCCCGAGGCGGTCGCGTTGCAGATCGCCAGCGGGGTCTGCACGGCGCTGCGGCACATGCACGGCCACGGGGTGGTCCACTGCGATCTCAAGCCGTCCAATCTCATGATCGGCGATGACGGGACCGTGCGCCTGTTCGACTTCGGCTTGGCGGCGGCGCCCGAACGCGGGCGTCATCTCCTGGGCAGCCTGAGACCGATCTTCGGCACGCCCGAGTACATGGCCCCGGAGCAGGTCCGCAATGGCTTCGCCGACGAGCGCGCCGACATCTACAGCCTCGGAGCGATCCTCTATGAGCTGCTGACCGGCGAGGTGCCGTTCCGGCGCGACGACCCCTGGGAATCGGCCTACGCCCGCCTGAACGGAGATCCCGTCGCGCCGCGCCAGCTGAATCCGGCCATTTCACCGGCCGCCGAGGAGATCATCTTGCACGCGCTGCAGCGCAAGCCGCAGGACCGATATCCGTCGGTGGCGGCGTTCCAGGCGGAGTTGGACGCCCCGGAGCAGGTCCGGATCACGGGCTATCGCGATCGTCTGCGCGCGCCGCGCTGGCGGTTGAGTTTCCAGGGCACGCCGATCACCGCCGGGCTGGTGCTCGGACTCTCGGTGGTCGCGGTCCTGGTCGGGATGTTCTTCGTGCTGCGCTTTGCGCTCGCGCGATGACGGACCCGGCCGTGTTGCGGCGCCGGCTCAGGCCATCTTCGGCAGGAGCGTGCCAAACTCCACCGGGTGGAGCTGCTTGCGCCGCACCTTGAAATAGCGGGACCGACGGCGGAGCATCCGGTTGAGCTTGTCCACCAGGAGGTCGACCGCCTTGTGGCACTCCTCCGCCGCCACGCTGCAGTTCAGGTCGGGCCCGTGGATCGCAATGTGCCCCTTGGCGGTGAACGGCCGCGTCACATCGTTCTTGCCGTCGAAGGCCAGCTCCACCCGCACCCGCACGATGCGCTCCTCGTGGCGAAACAACCGGCCGACCTTGTCGTTCACGTAGGTTTTGAGCGAACGGGTCAGATCGAGATGGATGCCGGAGACGATCACTTCATGGGTGGGCGGAGCGCTGTTCATGATTGTGGTTCCTTTCGGGTTGGAGGACAAAAGAGCGCGATGCGCAGGCTGATGATGCAGGCCACATGCCAAGTCCCCCCGACTCCCGGCACCATCCCCGCGATCAGATCCTCCCTGGATGGAAAATCATTCATCCTGCCGGACGCCAATCTGGCGCGAAGCCCGGGAATTATCAAACGGACCGGGTGGGTATTCGGCGCGGTTGTAGCTTTCCTTACGCCGTCCCGGCCCGGCACCGCCGGCCGCCGCCGGCTGCAGTCATTAGCGTTCGTTACGGCGCGCCCACCGGCCGGCACGACCGGACAGTTGAAGGGCGCGGGCCCATGAGTCCGCCGCCGATCCATCCGCCGCTCATTGAGGCGGCGGCCTTGCGCACTTGGATTTTGCACGAAGACGAACGGCTGCTCGTCGTCGACAAGCCGGGCGACGTCGTCTGCCATCCCTCCAAGCATGGACCGTGGTCGAGCCTGGTGGGCGCGGCGCGCGAATATCTGGCGCTGCCGGCGGTTCATCTGGTGTTCCGCCTCGACCGCGAAACGAGCGGCGTAGTGGTCCTGGCCAAGGATTCCCGCACCGCCGGCCGCCTGCAAAAGGCGATGCAGCGCCGCTTGGTGGGGAAGATCTACCTCGCGATCCTCGAGGGAGAGGTACCGGCGCCGGTGACCGTGGATCAGCCCCTCGGGCCCGATCCGGCAAGCTGTGTGACGATCCGGACCCGCGTCACCGCCGCGGACTCGCCGGGGGCGCAGGCGGCGGTGACCCATTTTGCGCCGGTGGCCGCCGGCGGCGGTTTCACGCTGGCGCGGGTGCGACTGGAGACCGGCCGCAAGCACCAGATTCGTGCCCACGCCCTCTGGCTCGGTCACGCGGTGGTGGGCGACAAGCTCTATGGCCCTGACGAACGGCTGTACTTGGAGTTCGCCCAACACGGCTGGACCGACCGCCACGCCGCGTGCCTGCCGCTGCGCCGCCAGGCGCTGCATTGCGCGGCAATCGACCTGCGTCCGGCGGGCGAGGCGCACGAGTTCCGGGCACCTTTGCCGGAGGATCTCCGGGCGTTCTGCCGCGAGCGGATGGGCCTGTCCGCCGGCGCCTTGACCGCCGCCGAAACGGGGTGAGGAGCGGGCGCGGCTACCGCGCGATCAGCTTCAGGAACTCCTCGTTGGTCTTGGTCTTCGACAGGCGGCCGATCATCGTCTCGGCGGCCTCCTCGATCTTGAGCGGCACGAGGGCGCGACGGAAGAAATGGATGCCCTCGAGGCGCTTGGCGTCGATCAGCAGCTCCTCTTTGCGGGTGCCGGAGGAGTTGATGTTGATCGCCGGCCAGATGCGCATCTCGGCGCATTTGCGGTCGAGTACCATCTCCATGTTGCCGGTGCCCTTGAACTCCTGGAAGATGACTTCGTCCATGCGGCTGCCGGTGTCGACGAGGATGGAAGCGACGATCGTCAGCGAGCCGGCCTCCTCGGTGTTGCGCGCGGCGGCAAACAACTGGCGCGGCTTCTCCAGGGCGCGGACGTCGAGGCCGCCGGAGCCGGTGCGGCCGGAGTTGCGCTGGGTGTTGTGGGCGCGGGCCAGGCGGGTGAGCGAGTCGAGGAGCAGCACCACGTCCCGGCCGACCTCGACCATGCGCTTGGCGCGCTCGATGCAGAGGTCGGCGATGCGGAGGTGGTTTTCGACGTTCTCGTCATTGGAGGACGCCCAGACCTCGGCGGGGACGCTGCGCTTGAAGTCGGTGACCTCCTCCGGGCGCTCGTCGACCAGCAGGATCATCACGTGGCACTCGGGGTGGTTTTCCAGCACCCCGAGGGCGATGTCGCGGAGCAGGGTGGTCTTGCCGGCGCGCGGCGGGGAGACGATCAGGCCGCGCGTGCCCTTGCCCACCGGGCAGAAGAGGTCCATCGCGCGGGTGGTCAGACGGTGGTCCTTGAGCTCGAGGCGGAGCTGCTCGTTGGGCGTGATGGTGGTGAGCTGGGTGAAATCCGCCAGGCGGCGGCGCGCGTCGATGTCGAGGCCGTCCACCTTCTCGATGAAGCGCACCTTGGGATTGGGGAAGCGGTCGTCAGGGGTCGCGGTGGCGGTGATCACGCTGCCCGCCTTGAGCTTGAAGCGGCGGATCAATTCGCGGGGGACAAACGGATCGGCGGGCCGTCGCTTGCCGTTGCGCGTGGTGTCAATCAGGGTGCCGGCCCGGTTCGCGTCCAAGTCGAGCACGCCCTCGACCCGTATGACGTTCTCGGGAGGGGTGCCGACAGCTGGCGCCGGTGCGGCCGCGGCGGGCGGCGTTGCGTTGTTTTCCATACAGATGCTCCGAAAAAGGCCTCCGGACACTTGAGACCAAGCAAACCTTGGGTTGCGTAGGGAGTTCCAACTTAGTCCCCAACCTTCAACTCAAGTTACTTGTGACCGAAACTACGATTACCTCAGTTTCCCGGGAGAGCAGGGTATTCAAGCCCTCGGCCGGGTTCAAAGGCCAAGCAAATCTTGGAGGCTTCGCGACTTACCGTAGGCTGTATGCCGAGTCTGTCAACGCTCCAGAGAGATTCTGGGGGCGGCAGGCGAAGGAAAATCTGCTCTGGCGGAAGCCGTTCAAGAAAGTGCTCCAGTGGAAGTTGCCCCATTGCAAGTGGTTCATCGGTGGTCACTTGAATCTGTCCGAAAACTGCCTCGACCGGCACCTCGGCACTCACCGGGAGAACAAGGCGGCCCTGATTTTCGAGGGCGAGCCGGGCGACGTCCGCACGCTGACTTATCGCCAGCTCCACCAAGAGGTCTGCAAGTTTGCCAACGTCCTTGAATCGTTGGGCCTCGCCAAGGGCGACCGGGCGGCGATTTACATGCCGATGGTGCCGGAAGCCGCCGTGGCCATGCTGGCGTGCGCCCGCGTGGGCGTCATCCACACCGTCATCTTCGGCGGCTTCAGTTCGGAGGCGATCAAGGACCGCGTCAACGACTGCCAGGCCAGGCTCATCATCACCGCCGACGGCGGCTGGCGCCGCGGCCGCGTCATCGAACTCAAGGCCAGCGTCGATCGCGCGCTGCCCAGCGCGCCCAGCGTCGAACACGTGATCGTGCTCAAACGCACCGGCACCGAGATCACCATGGCCGCCGGGCGCGACCTCTGGTGGCACGAACTCATGGCCGGTGCGGAGGACACCCACCGCGCCCGGGCCCACGAGTCCGAGACCCCGCTCTTCATCCTCTACACCAGCGGCTCGACCGGCAAACCCAAGGGAGTGCTGCACACGACCGCCGGCTACCTCCTCGGCGTGACCCTGACCACGAAGTACGTTTTCGACATCAAGGACACCGACATCTACTGGTGCACCGCCGACATCGGCTGGGTCACCGGCCATAGCTACGTTGTCTACGGACCGCTTGCCGTCGGCGCGACCGTGATGATGTACGAGGGCGCGCCGAATCACCCCGGCCCGGATCGCTTCTGGGACATCATCGACCGCCACGGCGTGACCGTCTTCTACACCGCCCCGACCGCGATCCGCGCTTTCATGCGCTGGGGTGACGAGCACGTCACGAAGCATCCCCTGCGTTCGCTGCGCCTCCTCGGCACGGTGGGCGAGCCGATCAATCCCGAGGCGTGGATGTGGTACCACCGGACGATCGGCCGGAAACGCTGCCCGATCGTCGATACCTGGTGGCAGACCGAGACCGGGGCCATCATGGTCACGCCGCTGCCTGGCGTCACGCCGACCAAGCCCGGCTCCGCGACGCTGCCGTTCTTCGGCATCGTGCCGCAGGTGGTCAACGGCGACGGCACCGAGGTGCCGCGCAACACCGGCGGCAAGTTCGTCATCACGCGGCCGTGGCCCTCCATGCTGCGCACGCTCTGGGGCGACGATGAGCGCTACCGGCGCCAGTATTGGAGCGAGGTGCCGGGAGTATACTTCACCGGCGACGGCGCGCGGCAGGACAAGGACGGTTACTTCTGGATCGTCGGCCGCATCGACGACGTGCTCAACGTGGCCGGGCACCGTATCGGCACAGCCGAGGTCGAGAGCGCGCTCGTTTCGCATCCCCAGGTCGCCGAGGCGGCCGTGGTGGGGCGGGCTGACGACCTCAAGGGCCAGGCCCTCGTCGCCTTCGTCACCCTCAAGGCCGGCGTGCAGCCGTCCGACGAGCTCAAGGAGGCGCTCCGCAGCCACGTGGCGAAGGAGATCGGCTCGCTGGCCAAGCCCGACACGATCCGCTTCGCCGCCGCGCTGCCGAAGACCCGTTCGGGAAAGATCATGCGCCGCATCCTCAAGGAGATCGCGGCCGGCGGGGACGTGAAGGGCGACACCACGACGCTGGAGGACTTCTCGGTCGTGGCGTCGCTCCAGCACGACGAATAGGGCGGGACCCGGCCCGGCAGCGCGGAAAGAAAAGGTTTCGCAGTCGTGGAATTTGCCGTTGCCTTCGAACGGCATTTGCGGCCTGATGCGGCATCCCCTATGCCGCCGTCTGTCCGACCCTCCGGGCTGGCCGGTTTCACGCTGGTCGAACTGCTCACGGTGATCGCAATCATCGCGCTGCTGGCCGGCATTCTGCTGCCCAGTCTGACGGCGGCGCGCGCCGCGGCGTTGCGGGCGCAAACCCGGGTGCAGTTCAGCCAGTGGACCGCGGCGATGGAGCAGTTCCGCCAGGAATACGGCGGTTATCCGGCGGTCGGGATTGACGGGCGGCTCGCGACCGCGGCCGACACGCTGAAGTTCATCCGCACGCTGGCGGGCCGAAACCCGGACGGCTCGGCCGTGGCCATCCCCGCCGACCTCAACGGCAACCTCAAGCGCCTCGCGTTCTGCGCGTTTTCCGAGGGCGAGATGTACGATCCCGACCGGCCGGACGGCGTCTCCGACCACAGCGGCAACGAGTTGCTGCGCGACGGCTTTGGCAACACCGAGATTGGCGTGGTCGTGGACCGCAATGGCGACGGCCTGGTTCGCCTGGCCGACGACGGGCCCGCGCCCGCGGTGCTGGCGGCGCGCAGCGGCAGCGCTTTCGCGCCCACCGAGGCCGACCTGCCGGCGGGAGGGGTTCGCGCCGGCGTGCTCTTCTACTCTGCGGGACAGGGGACCAGTCAGGCCGACATGATTTGCAGCTGGAAGTGAAGCGGCGACGAACCGCCGGCCCCATCCGTGAAATCCATGTTCAAGAATCCGCCGGCCTTCAGCCTGCTCGAGCTGCTGCTCGTGATCGCGCTGGTCGCGACGCTGGCCGGCGCGCTGGGCCTGACCCTGCGCGCGCCCACCGGCGCGGTGGCGCTGCAGGCGGCGCAGGGCACCCTGGCGGGCCTGTGCGGGGCGGCGCGCGCCCGGGCGGCGTTCGTCGGCGCGAACACCCGGCTGGTCGTGTGCGCGGACCCGGCGGACGCCGCCGGCGCCCTCCGGTGGTGGCAGATCGTGCAAGAGGACGCGGCGAATCCGGGTCGCTGGCTGGCCGACGGGGGTGGCGTTTGGCTGCCGCGCGGCGTGTACGCCGTGCCCCCTCCCGGCGCCGCCGTGCCGGGCGATCCGGCATGGCCGGCGGCGCGCCGTTCGACAGCGCTGTCGTCTCCGCCGCAGGCGATGACGATCAATGGCGCCGCGGCCGGGCTGTGCTTTTACGTTCAGTTCACCCCCCGCGGCACCACCGGAGGCGGCAACCTCGTCCTGGCCGCCGGCCGGCCGGCGGCGGATCCGACCGGCTTTCCGTGCGCGCTCGAGAACTCCGACGACGTGCGCGGCGTCCTGCTGCGAGCGTCCGGCGCGGTGACGATGCTCAACGATGCCAGCGCGTTCGGGCCATGAACCCGGCCCGGCAGCGGTCCGGCAGCTTCTCGCTGCTGGAGGTCGTCGTGGCGGTCGGCCTCGTGGCGGTCGTGCTGGTGACGCTGCTGGGTTGGTTCGGGCCGGCGGTGCGCTCGGCGGCGGCGATAGCCGATGCCCAGATGGCGACAGGCCTGCCGGACGACATCCAGCTGGAATTGGAGCGGCTGGAGTCCGAACACGGGCTTGACGGCTTGGCGGCGATCGTGCCGCCATCCGGCTCCGACGCCGCGCTGCGTCTGGTGGCCACGCGGGACGGCCGGCGGGTGCGCTGGGCCGATGCCACCGATCCGGCTGCGGACCACGCCCTTGACGACCCTGCTTCGCCGGGCATCGCCTGGCGCGACCGCTACTATCTTGCCGAGGTCGTGCGCCAGTCGGACCTGCCCTTCCAGCCGGGTGCCGGGTTCCTAGCGGTCAGCGTGCGCATCAGCTGGCCGTACCGACTGCCGGCGGGGCCGGCGACGCCGGGGACGACCGACCCGGCAGCCGATCCCTCACGCGAGGTGCCGATCACGGAGCGCCGGTCGGCGGTCTTTATTTTCGCTCTGCGTCCATGAACGCGGCGCATTCAGGATCATGCGGCGCCGCTCCGGTGCGGATGCGGCAAACGGCGGCGCGGAGCTTTACGCTTGTGGAGTTGCTGGTTGCCGGCGCCATCACCGTGGTGCTGGCCGCCCTGACCCTGGCGGCCGTCTCGGCCCTGCTGCAGCAATGGAACCGTGCGAGCGGCCGGCTGGCAGCGGCAGTCCAGGCACGGCTCGCCCTCGATCAACTCGCGCTGGATCTGCAGGGCGCGCTGTTCCGGGCCGACGGCAACGTCTGGCTGGCCGCCACCGTGCTGCCCGACACGTCGCATTCCGGCCGCTGGCTGGCGGCGGCGGTCGTCGCGCAGGGCAAGCCCGGCAATGCCAGCGCCCGCACGCTCAACCTCGCGGCCCCGACGCTGGCCGACGCGCGTTGCGGCGTGGCTGGCGTCTGGCTGCGCTTCTTCACCACCAAGCCCGACACCGGCGCCACCACCGCCGACTTGTCCGCCCCGGTGGCCGTCGGCTACCAGCTCGTCCGCCAGGGCGTCACCTCGAGCGCGACCGCGGAGCCGCGGTATCTGCTCTTCCGCGCCGAGGTGCGGCGGACCCGCACCAGCTCCGGCGCACCCGGGACGTTCGAATCGGGCTACAATCTCGACCCCGCGGCGTCGCCGGCGACGCCGTACCAGACCGCGAACGCGACCGCCGGGGATCCGGGCAACCTCCTCCGGCCGCCACTGGGCTCGGTGCTCGCGGACAACGTGATCGATCTCGGCGTGCGCCTGTATGTCCGCGAGCGCGGTGGATTGCGGCTGATTTTTCCCGCGCGCCCGGCGACGGCGGGCGACGATCCGTCCGGGGGCACGCCCACCGCGGCGGTGCCGCCGTCGCCCGAGACCGAGCATCTGGCCCGCGCCCTCACACCAGCCCCGGCGGATTACTACCGGCATGCGTTCCCCGAGGTGGTCGAGGTGATGCTGCGGGTTCTCTCCGAGGAAGGCGCCCGCCAGCTCGCCGCCTACGAGGCCGGCCGGCTGGCTCCGCCGGCGGGGGTGACGCCGGGCGACTACTGGTGGACGCTCGCCGAGGCGAACTCCGAGGTCTTCACCCGCCGGATCATCATTCTCTCCCGGCCGATCTGATCCGGGCGGCGCCGGCCCGGGCAGCATTTCGCCGGATCGGCACGAGGGTGGCCTCGATTTCCAGCACCAGCTCGGCCCGGCAGATGTCGGCGTGCAGGTACGCGACTTGGTCAGCCGGACGGAGCAGCTCGCGCTCGAGGCGCGCCCTCACCGCCCGCAGATCGTCCGGATGCCGCAAGTAGACCTTGAATCGCCGCTGCCATGACGGGTCGGCGCCGAGCGAAGCGCCCGCGCCCGCCCTCTCGCCGATGGCGGCGAGGTTCGCCAATGTGCACTCCAACTGGCCGTCGAGATCGCCCGGCGCCACGGTCGCGTGACCGCGGATCGCGGCCGTGCCGGAAATGAACACGTGGGTGCCAGCGGTCGTCTGCGCCACCGTGGCGCGGGAAAAGCTCGGCGGACGGGGTCCGTGCTCCGGCGGGTAGTGGAACGCGGGAACTTGGAGCGGATTCTCGAGGTGCCGGCCTGGGGCGTCGCCGCCGATGAACGCCACTGCCAACGGGCCCGCGGATGCACCCACGGCCGAACTCGCCGGCAGCGACAGATGGAAGTTCCCCCCGAATCTCGCCTCGAACGCCACGGACCGCGCGCGGCAAAAGCGGCGGTAGTTCTCCAGCCCGCCGTCCTCGCGGTTGATCTGCGGCACGTAATTCCAGATCCGGTGCAGGTGCAGGCCGCCGGTCGCGGCGAACAGCCGTCCGTACAGTTCTTCCGTCGCCGCCTCCAAGTCCAGCTCGCGGCGGGCGAGAACGAATCCCGCGCACAGCTCGGGCCCGCGGAAAAGGGCGAGGTCATCCTTCAGCGTGCCCGCGGCGGCGATTTCCAGGAGCGGCTCCCGATCATCCCCGCCGAGGGGTTCCAGCGCCACGCGCAGGGCCGGCGTTGCGCCGTCGCGCACCCAGCCCGCAGCCGGCCCGCCAAAACACACCTGGCAGAGGGCGGCGGCGGGTGGGGAGGCGGAAGGCATGCGGGTGCTGAGTCTGGCGCCGCCACGGCGGCGGCACGACCGCCCATCCGTCGGGCGCCGGCCGCGACGTGTCACTTGCGCGGCGCGAAGGCGGCTTCGTTGACCGCCTTGGTGATGTCCCGCTTGAGATAATTCAGCCAGCCGGTGGGCTGCTCCGGCTTCTCGCGGTTGCCGGCCTTGTCGACCGCGTAGCCGACGCAGTGCGCCTCGATGGCTTCGCCCGAGATGAGGAACGTGACCGTGGCCTCGTTCCGGCGGTGGAGCAGGTAGACCACCACCCTGGCCTTGTGATCCTCCTTCACGTTCCACTCGCGCCCGATGGCGGCGCGCACCACCGCATCGTGGGCCTGCTCGCGGGAGACCTTGCCCTCGGGCAGCGCGATTGTGAACGCCACGGGTCCGATGGCGGCGTCGTCGGCTGCGACTGCGGCCGGCGTGAACGTCAACAGGGCCAGGGCGGCGAGGGCGAGCGAGGAGGCTCGGCGGCGGCGGATAAGGTCGGGGGCGCGGACGGTCA
>Ga0335078_10011710_pt1 | contig 13010 bp, 9 predicted proteins | sample Lox_Sample_32_FD_206711 | JGI IMG/M metagenome (GOLD analysis project Ga0335078, IMG submission 206711) | Soil microbial communities from Loxahatchee National Wildlife Refuge, Florida, United States - Lox_Sample_3.2 | ecosystem: Environmental > Terrestrial > Soil > Wetlands | place: USA: Florida... | reverse complement strand
GGAGCCTGTTGAAAGGCCCCGTTTATAAGGAACAACAGAAAGAAGAAGGCGAGAAAAGCCCAAAAGATGTACGGCGCGGCTTTGATAGAAAAGGTATAGTCGGTGGAAATACGCTTCATATTACATCCGCCAGGAAAGTTCCTATTTCTTGTTCTTCTTGGCTTTTCCCTTTTTCTCTTTGCTCATCTTGCGGGCGATTTCTTCCACCAGCTTCGGTTTCAGCTCGGCCAGAACGCTGTCTACGATGCTGGCGATTGCTTCTGGCTCTTCCGACTCGCCGGATTCCTCATCGTCGTCGCTGTCGGCGCTCTCCTCGGCGATCTCCGGCGCTTCCGCCCTTTCAACTTCGCTGGCCCGCAGCTCGGCCGCGGCAACTTCTGCGATTTGAGAAGTGAGCTGCTCGCCAACAATCGTCTCGCGAATATGCTTCCAGTTTTCCCAGGCCGCGGCCATTTCTGCTTCGCGCAACTTCTCGCCGGGTTCCACAATCGGTGCAGGCTCCGCCGCAACTGACATCATGGTCGCTTCTACTACCGTGGTGGCCTCGATGCCCGCACCTGTCGCAGCAGCCGCAGCGTATGCGGCAGCAATTCCTACCTCCGGGCTTGACGCAACCGTTGGCGCGGCCGTCTCGACTGCTGAGGGAACTTCCGCAGGAATCTCTCTTACGTCCACCGCTAGAACCGTCCGACTGGCTGCCTCCGCGCTGGCTTGGGCCTTTTCCATCTCCAATTCGAGGTTGGCGGAGGAGTCCTCATCCAAAAGAGCCACCGCCTCGGCAATCCATCGTGGGCCGCTGGCGCGAGAAGACCCCGAACCGGCGGCGGCTGCCACCGCTGCAACTTCAACCATCCCGCGGTCGCCCGACTCCTGGCGTTCATTTGCCTGTGACTCGGTCGGCACGAGCGAAGCGATCGCCGCCAGCACTTCGGCGTCGCGCTCCCAGGGTTTTTCCTCAGAGGTTGGCTCGCTTGGCTCTGATTTCACTTCCGGAGGAGTGGCCTCAGCTCGTACTGGCTCCGCGGCAGGACTTTCTGCGACAGTGCTAGCTTCGCCACTGGCGATTGGAGCTGGAATCGCCTCTTCAACCTTGGTTTCAGCTTCGGCTTTCTCCGAAGCGACCGATTCTTGCGTTTCGGCGGTTGCAGAGGCCAAAGTTGCGACTGGTTCTTCGGTTGCTGCCGTTTCAACCACTGATGTCAGGCCAGCAACTGATTCGGTCGCCGTTTCCGATTGAGTCTCGGCTCTACTCGCGGCCTCTACCGCTTCCGACTCAGTTGTCGGCGCAGCCGCTTCCTCTTTGCCGCTGATGGTCGCGGCGGCGGCGGTGATCGCGGCGATCTCTTCAGCAGTAATGTCCGCTGGCAACCCGGCCGGAATTGGCCGCTCAAATCGCGAAGCTGGCTCCGACGGTTTGAAATCGTCGGGCCGTCCCAGATCTGCGGGAGCAAGCTTCTCCTCCGCATGCGCTTCGACGGCTCTGGTCCTCACCGGAGTCGGCGGGATCTTCAGCCGGTCTTTCCATCCGGTTTCGACGTTGCCGAATGTCTCGTCCGTTTCGCCCGCCTCGATTGAGGCCAGCGCCTTGGCGAAACGCCCGGGCTTGTGGGGTTGCGCCTGAGGAACGATCTTGTCTTCGAGCTTGGTCAGGGCGGTGAGCAGCTCACTTGCCTCAAACGGCTTAACCAGAAAGGCATCGGCGCGTGCCTTGCGCGCCTCGTCCGGCTTGAACGGCTCCAGTTTGCCCACTGTCAGCAGCACCGGAATTCGCGCCGTTTCGCGGGCTTCTTTCAGCCGGTTGCAGACTTCCAGACCACCGTAGCCGGGCATGTAGACGTCAAGCACGATGAGATCCGGCTTGTGCTCGGCTATTTTTTTGAGGGCTGCTGACCCGTTATTGACGGTAATGACTTCGTAACCGGCATCGGTGAGGATCCGGCGGCCCATGTTCTGGGCGGTCACACTGTCGTCAGCGAGCAGTATCGTTCGCGCCAAGGGGTGTCCTTTGGTGTGGGGAGATAGCGCGAAGTTAACTGGTATCAGACTCTAAGTCAATGACAATACGATAGTAAGCACGTTACCAGCGGACAGTCACAACCGGGTAATCAATGGGCCGCACAGGGCCTCATCTCGAGCGCCCGCTCTAGAAGGGAATGATTCTCTTTAGGCCTTTCTTTTTCTTGTGCTTACTGGAAGAAACCGTGCTGTCATCCACTTTGTTACTTGAGGAAGAAGCCGCGTCAGGGGTCTTGCCATCGACGCTGGCTGCACTCGCAGGACCGGATTGTTGTATCTCATTTACCTGTTGAAGAGGCGGAGGCGGCGCCTGAGCGCCGGCGTCGCTCACGTTCGGCTTCAATTCGTTCGCGTCGGCAGGCACATTGGGCTTGAGTTCGTTGGGGTCGGGAGGAGCTGTCGCTCCAGCCGTGTCCGAGCGAGGCGCAGCCTGGTTGGGCGGCGGCGCACCGACTCCCACAGCCTCAACTGTAACCTGGTTGTTTCCTCCCACTGCGTTGCCTCGAAGGGCATTGGTCGCTTCCTGCACCACGTCACTTGCGCTTACCGGCTGCGGGTCAACCATCGTGGGTTCGCCCACGCTCGCGGCCCTCGATACGTCCGGGTGGCGCTCGATCCCTCCCATCAAATGCTTGAACGTGCTGGCTTCATGGCGGCTGTTCTCCTCGGCCCGGTTTTCAGCAATCTCTTCCTTCGTTGCTCGCGGGACCGGCTGATGAAGCGCGATCAGGCGTTCCTTGGCGTCATCGGCGTACGTCATCAGCGGATAGCGAGTAAGAATCCGATCGTAAGCTTCAGTGGCTTGCCGGGTGACCTGCTGAATTGCATTCGCCTTGTTTGCCTCGGGAATACATCCGTAGGGACGAGGCGGGTTGCCGGAGCATGTAATCATCATCCGCAGCTTGGCGATTTCCCCCTCATAGGACTGCCCCAGCAGATACAGCGATTGGTCCGCTTTGCTGTACAACGGATACTCTTCATTCAGCGATCGAAAGCGGGCGATGGCGGCCGGATAGGACTGCCGCAAATAATAAAACCTCGCCACCTCAAATTCCCGCTCGGCGATGACCTCCTGCACTTCCAGCAGACGCTGCTTGGCCTGCGGTACCAGCTTGCTGTCGGGATATTGCTGAATCAGCTGCCGGTACTCGTCCTCGGCCCGCATGGCGTGGGTGTAGTCCCGGTCGGGCTTTTCCATTTCCTGATAGTGAATGTTGGCAATCTTGAGCTGCGCTTCTGCGGCTTCCGGCATGTTCGGAAAGAATGTCTCGAAATCCTTGTACTCCGCTTCAGCCTGCGCCAACGAGGCCGAACCGCCCTCTGCATACCACGAATCGGCCACACCCAGCTTGGCGCGGGCGATATATTCCGAATCCGGGTAAGTATTGATCAGGGTCTGCAGCGTAAGCCGGGCCACGTCGTAATGGTTGTGCTTCATCGCATCCATGGCGCGGTCAAACAGCACTTTGTCCGGCTGCTTCGAATTCACGTTGGCCAGGGGATTGTTGACCTTCTTGTTCGTGCAGGCCACGCCGAGGACTAATAGGGCCAGGACCAGCAAAATCAGAGCAAAGCGAGCCGAAATGCGATGCACCATGAAATACCCCGAAATGAAACCAGTGTAGAGGCGGGTCTCCGACCCGCCTGTTTTAGACCCTCAGCAAGGTGGCTTCTGTCGCCGCCCTTAACAACTTTTGCGCGTTACTTCTTGGATCGCCTTCTCCGAACACCGCGTTGCCTGCCACCAGGATTTCCGCCCCGGCCCGCACCACGTCGCCGACCGTGTGAACGTCGATTCCCCCGTCTACCTCAATACGATAGCCCAGACCGCGCTGCGCCCTCAAATCAGCCAGCCGCCGGATTTTGTGTACGGCGCCGGGAATGAACTTCTGCGCTCCGAAACCCGGATTCACCGACATCACCAGAATGTAATCGGCCAGGTCAAGCACCTCGCTTAGCGTCTCCACCGGTGTTGCGGGGTTGATTACCACGCCCGCCATGCAGTTGTGGCTCTTGATCAGATGCAGAGTCCGGTTGAGGTGTATGCACGCCTCCTGATGCACGGAAATCCAGTCCGCCCCGGCCTCGGCAAACTCCGGAATGAATTGATCGGCATTTTCGATCATCAGGTGGCAATCGAGCGGCAGTTGTGTCGCTCGGCGCAGGCATTTGACCACCGGCGGCCCAACCGTGAGATTGGGAACGAAGTGCCCATCCATGATATCGACGTGGATGATCGTTCCGCCGCCTTCCGCCGCTTGCTGGATTTGCTCAGCCAAACGGGCAAAGTCGGCGGACAAAATCGAGGGTGCCAGCTCAATCAAGGAATTCAGCCAACCTGGGGTTATGAATAAAGAAATCCTGGCGGAATTTTATCACGTGGAGAGGCTCGTATAAGGGCCTGGCTTTACCCGTGCCAGTCTTTCCTATTGCAACTTCCCGTACTCCGCCTTGGCTTCTTTGAGGATCGGGACGTCCGGATCGGCGTCTTTCCAGAGCGAGAAGAAGTCCTGGTAAGCGGTCTTTGCCTTCGCTGTATCTCCTGACATCGCATAAGCGCGCGCCAGGCCAAGATGGGCCAGAGCGCCCAGCGGATAATTGATCACGATCCCACGATGATCGAGGAACTTCTGAAACTCCGCCGCGGCGGCATTGCCATCGTGAAGGGCCAAATAGGCCTGACCGCGAATCCAGACGGGATACAGCGTCCCTACCTGCAATTGCGGAGGTGATCCCAGGTCGTAAGGAGCGGCCGCTTCCAGAAACACTAAAGCTTGCTTGGCATTGTTGGAGTGCAACTCTATGGCCGCCCGAATCGTGGGCAGCCAGTACACTTTCATCATCGTCTGTGTGCCATAATTTTTCTCCAGCTCATCCACCATCGTTTTTGCGCGAGCGGTTTCGCCGACTTCAGCCATCGTCATAGCAGCGAAGATTTTTACATTGCGCCCAGGCGAAAGAGCCAGCGCTTTGGCGACCTCCTGCGCGGCTAGCGACGGATTGCCGAATTCAGCCTCACGCAAAGCCGAATTCACTTGCCATAAGGCAGCGGCCTCTTTGGAGTCATTGCGCACGGCTGCATCCACCGCGCGGCGCGAGAAATCCCGCGCCTTCGATAATCGCCCAGAGTAAGCATCGGTGTCGGACTGGAAGGAGAGCATGATATCTTCGCTGCCGGGCTTTCCCGCCGCCCATGCAACCTGGCGCTCCATTTCTGCCGTATCGCCGCTCATGAAGGCCATCTGATAACGCACCCAATGCATGAGATCGCCTTCAAATTTCTGATTCTGCGCTTGCACCATGGTCTTTCTGGCATCGTCGAACCGGTTTAAAGCGAGCTGGATTCCTGCTTCATTGGTGTATCCAATTACGTCCGGCTCCAGGCGCTGCCCTTCCTCGTTCGCGGCCAAAGCCTTTTCATACTGTCCCAGCTGCGAGTAAATGACCGCCAGGTTTCCCGGAGGAATGTCGTCCTGCGGATAGCTTTTTGCCCACAACTCGTACACCTGCGTGGCTTGCTCCAGTTCCCCAGTGACATTTTGGTAGTACATGGAGGCGATGCGGTATTTTTCCCGTTCGCTGACCCGGTCGCGCAGCTCATAGGCCCTCTTGATATTTTCCGCGCCCAGGCTCGCCTGGCCCATATTGGTGTAAGCGACTCCAAGACTGGAGTATGCGACGGCGAGGTTAGGATCGAGTTCCAATGCGCGCTTGTAAAACGGAATGGCCTCGGCATTGCCCTGTGTACGGAAGGTCGTCATTCCCATGCTGTAAGCCTTCAGGGCTTCCAGAGAAGGCGTCGTGGCCTCGACGGGAACATCAAACTTTTGAATCGTAGCCAGCGACTCTCCCAGCTTGCTGCGCAGGTTCGTCGCCGCCTTTCCCAGCGCTTGCAGCACATCGGACTTGTTTCCAGCCTGTTCCTGCTCCCGGGCCAGCGTGTCTCCGCTATTGCAGCCGATGGCGTCCACTCCCACCACATATTGGCCGCCCAGGCTGGAGATGGTTCCCACCAGAAACGCTTTGCTGCCGGTGCGAATGCAAAGTTCGCGCGCGACGTCGGGAGTAATTCTTTGATTGGCAGGCCGGCCCATCAAGTGGAGCGTCTCTTCCACTCTGCGGTCGGAAAGAATGTTGAGAAAAGGGGACTGTCCGAGCTGCACAGCTAAGGCCTGCTTGAGCGCGCCATCGAAAACTGGGTCGCCGGTTGAGTTGTCGAAGTCAGCCAGAACGATCGTGTCTTTCTCCGTGAGGGGTGTTGCTGTCGCAGCGGGAGCAGTGCTCCGCGACCGCAGATAGAGGCCCAATCCAACCAGACCAGCGATCAAGACAACAGCGGCGGGAATGATGATCTTCCACCTTTTGCCCGGCGTGGCGGGCGGCGCCATAGCGGCTGCCGCAGCGGAAGGCGATGAAGACGATGATGGCGGGGTGACGACAGCAGCAGCCGAGCCCGAACCGGAAGATGGCGTTGCCGGCGAGGCTGCAGTCTGCGAGCCGCTCCCTCGCGCCACGGGCACGGCTCCGGAAGTGACGGCGGCGATCCGGCCCGTCTCCGTATCGCGCTTCAGGCGCGTCAACTCTGCCCGCATTTCCTTGGCGCTCTGGTAGCGCAGGTCTTTGTCTTTTTCCAGCGCCCGGTGAATGATCCTTTCCAGTTCAGGCGGCAAATCAGGATTCAACCGCACGGGTGGGACCGGCGCGCGGTTCAGAATGGCGTCGAAAATTTCCGCGGTGCTGTCGCCGTAAAACGGCACCTGCCCGGTAGACATTTCATACAGCACGACTCCGAAGGAAAACAAATCGGTGCGGGCATCCAGTTGCCTCGCCTTGGCCTGCTCCGGCGACATGTAGGAAACCGTTCCCACGGCTGCGCCCGGACTGGTGAGGTTCGGATCGCCTGTACCAGTTACAGTCGCCTCGCCCACCGCTCTGCTCGACGGGCCCGATACCTTGGCCAGCCCGAAGTCCAGAATTTTGGCGTGGCCTCGCTTGGTCACGAAAATGTTCGCGGGCTTGATGTCGCGATGCACGATGCCTTCGCTGTGAGCGGCGTCGAGCGCGTCGGCAATTTCGATGGCCAGCGAGAAAATCATCTCAGTTTCCAGAGGACGCCCCGCGATCTGATGCTTAAGCGTCATGCCATCCAGAAACTCCATTGCAAGAAATGGCTTTTCCTCATGCTGGCCGATCTCATAGATCGTGCAGATATTGGGATGGTTCAGCGCAGAAGCGGCTTGCGCCTCGCGCTGAAAGCGGGCCAGCGCCTGAGCGTCTTTGGCCACATCATCGGGCAGAAACTTCAGAGCGACAAAACGATGCAGGTTTACGTCTTCGGCCTTGTAAACGACTCCCATCCCCCCGCCGCCGAGCTTTTCAAGGATGCGGTAATGCGAGATAGTCTGACCGATCATGGCGCTGGGCGAACATCTTAAGGAGTGACCTTTGGAGAAGTCAACGGATGAGGCAAATTCGATCATCCCCCGCCGGGGGTTAGGCCGTAACCTTTTCCCGCCGCGAAAGTTTATATAGTTAGAGGCACGATGGCCGCTCGACGACCGGCAGCGCGAGTTTCCCGCGACCGGGGGCCCGTGCGCCCCGAGGAACAGGAACGCCTTCTGGTGGAAGCGGCGAAAAAAGATCCGGCGCGATTTACTGAGCTTTATGAGCTTAACTTCGAGCGGGTTTACGCGTTCATCGTGCGCCGGGTTGGCGATCGAGACGCTGCCGAAGACTTGACTTCGGATGTTTTTCACAAGGCGCTGGCGAATCTGCCCCGTTTTGAGTGGCGCGGGACGCCATTTGCGGCCTGGCTTTGCCGGATCGCGGCCAATGCCATCGTAGACCGGGCGAAACAGATGTCGCGGGAGGTCCCGAGCGGCGAGGACCCTCCCGATCCCGGCGCTGAGCCGAATCTCGAGGCCATCGAACACCGCGCCCAGCTTTTTCGCCTGGTCGATCAGCTTCCCGCCGACCAGCGCCGCGTGATTTTTGAGCGCTTCGTGGAGCAAAAGAGCATTCGCGAGATCGCGCAGCAATTAGGAAAGACGGAGGGCGCAATCAAGCAGCTTCAATTCCGCGCACTCGAGAAATTGCGGACGCAAATGGAGGGTGCCCATGCCTAGGCCCTCTCTGATCGAACAAGTGAACCGGATGGTGGATGGAATTGTGCGCGGCGATAGCGCCGTTGTTCAGCCCGATCCGGCGATCGCCGCGCTTGCGCGCATCGCCGCAGAGCTGCGCGGGCTTCCACGTGCGGATTTCAAAGCAAGTCTGAAGAAAAATTTGCAAAGGAGTACATCCATGGCAACTGTAGCAGAACCAACCACCGCAATTCGCACCTTCGTCGCGCCCCGGCTTGCCTTCAAGAACGTGGTCAAGGCTCTTGAGTTCTACGCAAAGGCCTTCGGCGCCAGAGAAACTTTCCGCTTTGAAGGCGAATTCGGCGTTGGCCACGCCGAAATGATGATCGGCGACTCGGTCATCATGTTTGCCGAGGAATGGCCGGAAGGCGACCGCTACAGCGCCGAAACCTGGGGACATTCGCCGATCAGCTTGAACCTCCAGGTGCCCGACGTGGACGCTTTTGTCGAGCACGCGGTCGCGGCCGGGGCCAAAGTTGTGCGTCCGCTTGCCGACCAGTTCTACGGATATCGGGACGCAATTCTGCTCGATCCTTTCTCCTACACCTGGAACATTCGCACACTGAAAGAGGATATGCCCCTGGAAGAGATGCATCGCCGCCTCCGCGCAATCATGCCGCCGAAGAGAGCGCCGGAAGTTTCTCCCATTCCCAAGGGCTACCGCACAGTCACGCCTTATATGGTCGCGCGCGATGGCGAGCAGCTCATCAACTTCGTCAAGCAGACATTCGGCGCGGAAGAGATTTTCCGCGGCGTCGGTGGGGCCGGTGGAATTCACTGCGAGGTGCGCCTCGGCGATTCTATGTTGATGATCGGCGGCGGCATTCCCGGGCGCGAGTTCAAGTCCACGCCGAATTCCACGGCGCTGCACGTTTATGTGGAGGACGCCGATGCCGCTTATGAGAAAGCGCTCGCCGCCGGTGGGACTTCCATCAACGCTCCTCAGGACCATGAATATGGTGAGCGCTCGGGCAGCGTGAAAGATCCTGCCGGCAATTTCTGGTATATCGCGACGCACAAAGGCCCGAGCTATCGTCCCAAGGGTCTGAATGACGTGAATGTTTATATGCACCCGTTGCGTGCCGAGCCGGTGCTAAGTTTCCTCAAGCGCGCTTTCGGTGCGACGGAATTGGCGAAGTATGCTTCGCCCGACGGCGTAGTGCATCACGCAGAAATTCAGGTCGGCACTTCAGTCGTGGAGATGGGCGAAGCCCACGGCATCTATCAGCCCATGAAGAGCATGCTTTATCTTTATGTTCCCGACTGCGATGTTCTGTATCGGCGGGCATTGAAGGTGGGCGCGACGTCTTTGTCCGAGCCTAAAGATCATCCTTACGGCGACCGCAGCGGAGGCGTGACCGATCCCTTCGGCAATCAGTGGTACATCGCCACGCACATCAAGGACATGTGATCGCTCGCGCACCGTGTGGGGACGGGCGTCCCGCCCGTCCAGCGGAGCGAAGCTCCGCTGCCGTGCCTGGGGAGGACCTCAACTTCGAGCGTTTAGCCAATTTGTTCTAAATCAATTACTTCACCACGCATGATTTCCGCCTTCCCCACCTCTTCCCCCTGTGGTAGAGTTTTCCCGCTTGAGCAATTGCCGTAAGTGGGGGGCGGCAGGAAGTGGGAGTACTCCCATGCGTGCACTGCGTCTGATCTTGCTGGTTCTCGGATTATCCCCTCTCGCCCTCGCCGCCACGCCGCAAACATTTCTAACGCTCAACAGCCAGCCCGGAGACCGAATTGGCCAAGGGATGTTGCAAACATTCACCCCTGCCGACGGTGCTTTTGTGGTGATACCTACCGCTTATGGGGGAGGAGTTCAGCTATCATTCAACACCCCGGATTTCAGCACCTATTGGAATCTCGAATTCGATCCGATCTCCGGACACAAGTTGGTAAGGGGTGAGTACGAAGGGGCGCAGTCATTCGGCAACACGCTGACCAACCCAGTAATTGACATCTCCGGGGACAGTCGAAGCTGTGACCCGGTTACGGGCCGCTTTCTGGTTTCGGACATCGCTTTCAACACTGATGGCAGCGTTGCCCGACTCGCCATTGACTTCGAACAGCACTGTCCAGGCGCAACCGCAGCCCTTTACGGGACGGTTCGTTACAACTCAACGGTCTCCGCTATTCCTCGGCTCGGTATAGGAAGCGCGACCGCTTTCAAAGGCAACGTAGGCATCAACACCACAACCGTGATTCTCTCCTTGTGTCTCCCCAGTACGCAGGTGGTCACTGCTCATTACACGACAGAGGACGGCTCGGGTGTCGCGGGTACAGACTATGTCAGCACCGCCGGGACCGTGCAATTCCAGCCGGGGATAACATCGCAGGCCATCACAATTCCCATCGTGGGGGATCGCCTGGCACGTGGTAATAAGACGTTCAAGGTGAAGCTCGCCGTGTCGAACGGTGCACCCATTGGTGCTGGGACCGGACAGATAAGGATTTTGGATCCAAATGCGTCTATGACCGCCGCGCTCATGAGTAGTCAGCCGGGCGATTACATCGGGCAAGGCCAACTTTACCGATTCACCGCCGAAGATGGTTTTCTCGCGCTGCACATTGTTCCCATAGTCCTAAATGTCTCGTTTGCATTCCACGCTGGCGGATGGCAGGCTAACTTTGAGGGACCAAACGGGGCAAAGCTCGTCAAAGACGTTTACTCGAACGCCCAGAGCCCCCTTCAGCCCGGCGCGCCGCTGCTCGACGTTTCTGGGGACGGACGGGGATGCGATACGTCGACCGGCAGCTTTGTCATAAACAAGATCACCTACAATCCTAGCGGGAATGTAGGCTCGTTTTCGGCCGACTTTGAACAGCACTGTGAAGAATTTACACCGGCCCTATTCGGATCGATCCGAATTAATTCCACCTTGCAGCAGTTCTCTGTGAGTGATGCGGTTGTCAACACTTCAGGCAGCCCATCGGCGGTTTTTACGGTGACGCTGAATCCGGCAAGCACACAAACGGTCTCGGTGAACTTTTCTACGCTCGACGGCACAGCCTTTGCGGGAACGGACTACCAAGCCACATCGCAAACCGCTACTTTTCTGCCCGGTGACCTGGCACATACTATCTCCGTTCCATTACTTTCTCCGCCTACTGGGCAGAAAAAGTTCTACGGCCAGCTCTCCGCCCCAAATGGGTTCCAGATCTGGATCAGCCAGGGATCCGCGAGCTTTTGAGACTTGGCTTTCGGTAGAGGCGAGCGAGGTGTTTCATGTCCCCCTGGCAAAAATAATGTTGGCACCCCGGGCGTCCTCGTCCGGGGAATCAGCCCTTCTCAAACGCTTCGCGCACAGGCAATTGGTAGAGATAAAAAACAATCAGCACCCGGACGATCAACCCCGCCCCGCTGCGGACAAGCTTCCCGAAGTTAAAAGTGACGACCGCGCCGGAGACGGTTGGAATCAGCAACACAAACCCAATCACGGCGGCGATGATTGCAACCCGGCGAGCCCAATTGTTGAGGCGCAGAAGGCCCCATCCAATTAGCGCGCAGACTGCGGACACCAGCAGGAACATGTACGGGCCAGCGGTTTCAAGCCCGCCAAGCAGGTCAGCGCCCAGGGCCATCGACAGCGTTCCGGGCGAAATCAACATCGTCAGCCCGACCAAAGCAAGGTAAAGCGCGGCCAGCAGAAACACCACGGCGACTACGCTAACGGCGGCCGGCCGTTCAGGTGGATTCTTGGGCTCACCAGATTTGCCTGAAAGCGGCTCACCCAGAAGCGGCACGGTTATTTCTTCATTTCTGCGGGCTTCTTTTCCTCGGCCTTGGGCTTTTCTGCCGAAGGGGGAAGCAGATTGTTCAACCGCAGATACTGGGCGGCCATGGCGTAATGGTCGGCCCAACTACTGGCCAGCGCCAAAACAGCCCAGGCGCGCGGCCGCTCCTTGCCATCGAACCACGTGATCGGTTCGCTGAACTTGGAATCGTCCGCTTTGGCTAATGCAGTCTTGCAGAAATCGAAAGACGCCTGCATCGCTGCCACTAGTTTTTCTTTGCCTTCGGTCCCTTTCAATTCCTCCGTTTTGGGCCGGGCAACGTCGCCCACATTCGAGCAAAAGAAATAGTTTCCGTCCGCGATGTGGGCGGCGAGGTGACCGAAGCTCATTTGATCGGGCGTGGGCTTGTAATCGTACTTATCGGCCGGCATCGCTTCGAATGCGCCGACGGTGTTTTTCTGCCGGCCATACAAGGACTCGCGAAGCACGTCGGAGATTGGAGTTTTGCTCTGCGCCCAAAGTGCGGACGCGAACGTACAAAGACAGCACAGCAATGTCAATCGCTTCATGGATTTGCTCCTGGAACGCCGTCCAGCATATATCCGGAAGCGCGATTTCGCCACTGGTGCTCCTGCCTTAGACCGCCATTTGCGGCGTGGCTTCTAGCAGACTGCGCGTGTAGGGATTCCTGGGCTGGTTCGTAATTTCCTGCGTGCTGCCGACTTCGACAATTCGTCCGCGGTGCATCACGGCGATGCGCGTTGAGAGGTAACGAACCACCGGCATGGAGTGCGAAATGAAAAGATAGGTCAGGCCGAATTCGCGCTGCAGCTGCGCCAGCAGATTGACGATCTGCGCTCCCACGCTCACATCGAGCGCGGAAACCGGCTCATCGGCAACGATAAATCGCGGTCGCAGCGCCAGCGCGCGCGCGATGCCAATTCGCTGCCGTTGCCCGCCGCTGAATTCATGGGGAAAGCGGGGCAAGGCTGAATCATCGAGGCCGACAGCCCGCAGCAGTTCGGCAGCTCGGGCGCGCCGCGCTGGGCCTCGGGCGGATTCATGAATGATCAAAGGCTCGGAGATAATTTCTCCCACCGTCATGCGCGGATC
>Ga0335078_10011709_pt1 | contig 13011 bp, 13 predicted proteins | sample Lox_Sample_32_FD_206711 | JGI IMG/M metagenome (GOLD analysis project Ga0335078, IMG submission 206711) | Soil microbial communities from Loxahatchee National Wildlife Refuge, Florida, United States - Lox_Sample_3.2 | ecosystem: Environmental > Terrestrial > Soil > Wetlands | place: USA... | reverse complement strand
AGGCCGAAAGCCGCCAGCTTGTCCGGGTCCACCTGGACTCGCACGGCATATTGCTGCGAGCCGAACACGCTGACCTGCGCGACGCCGTTGATCATCGAGATTTCCTGCGCCAGCAGGTTTTCCGCGTAATCATCCACCTTCGAAATCGGCAGCGTCGGCGACGACATGGCGAGGTAAAGGATCGGCGCGTCTGCCGGGTTGACCTTCCGGTAGCTCGGCGGCGCCGGCATGTTGGGCGGCAATTGCTTCGCCGCGCGCGAAATGGCCGCATTTACGTCCTGCGCCGCCGCGTCAATGTCGCGGTCCAGCGTAAATTGAATCGTGATTTGCGAAACGCCTTGCGCACTGACGGACGACATCGAATCCACGCCCGGAATCGTGGTAAATTGTTTTTCCAGCGGTGTGGCGATGGCCGAAGCCATGGTTTCCGGGCTGGCTCCCGGCAAGCTCGCCGAGACATTGATCGTCGGATAATCCACACTGGGCAGATCGCTTACCGGCAACTGGAGAAAACCAATCAGGCCGACCAGCAGGATGCCGGACATGACCAGCGTGGTCATCACTGGCCGCCGGATGAAAAGCTCAGGAACGCTCATGGCGCGTTGGCGGACGTGTTAGCGCTCTTGACGCTCACCGCCATTCCTGGCGCGAGCCGCAACTGGCCATCGGTGACGACGGTTTCTCCCGCCTGCGCCCCGCGTTTCACGACGGTCACGCCCTGATACGTGATGCCAATGACAATCGGCCGCTCCTCGACGGTCTGATCGGTCTGGTTCGATTTGACCGCGTACACGTATTCGCCGTTCTGCCCGGTCTGCACCGCTTGCGACGGCACGACAACGACATTGGTCAATTCCGACAACGTCAACGTTACGTTCACGAATTGCCCCGGCCACAACACGCTCCGCAGGTTCGGGAACGTCGCCCGGAGTTGAATCATGCCCGTCGTGGGATCCACTGAATTGTCAATGAACGTCAATTCGCCTGCGGGCGGCGGCCCCTCCAAGCCGTCGAACGACGCGGAGACTTTCAGCGGATGTTCGAGCATTTCCTTTCTGATTTCCGGCAGGAATTGTTCCGGCACGCCGAACTGGACATAAATCGGGTGAATCTGGTTGATCGTCAGCAACGTGTCGTCGGGCGCCTTGACGACATTGCCCATATAAGCCTGCAAACCGCCGGTCACGCCATCTATCGGCGCGCAGATCCGGCAATAGCCCAGATTTAACAGCGCATTGGTGATCGCTGCCTGGTCCGCCGCCACGGTGCCGGTCGCCGCATCCAGACTGGCCTTGTCCGTGTCCAACTGGTCTTGCGAAATGATTTTGGCGTCGAACAATTTGTGGTCGCGCGAGTAATTGGCTTTGGCGTACTCCAACTGGCCGGAATCGCGTTCCAGATTGGCACGCGCCTGAGCCAGCGCTGCCTCTGATGGGCGCGGATCAATCAAGAAAAGCAAATCACCCTGTTTCACCTCCTGCCCTTCCTGGAAATGAATCTCGCTGATCATCCCTTGGATTTGTGAGCGGACGGTTACCGTCGAATACGCCATCACGTGGCCGACCGGCGGCGGGTCAATTTGTACCGGCACGTTGGTGGTGAACGCCTGCGCCACCAGCACCGGCGGGCCAGCCGCGCTCTTTTTGGCGCCGCCCGTGCAGCCGGCCAGCGCCGCCGCCGCTAATGCCAGCGCCACCGGAAGCAAGACGTGATGGTTGTCTGTCGCTTTCATTTCTTAAAAGTGAATTAGACGTGCTGTCCTCGACGCGGATGAAACGCCGCCGCAAATTTCCGCAAGAAGGCGGCGCGCGCCTTCTGGAATCGGGGATCGGAAACCGGCCTGCCCATGATGAGCCGGGTCAACTGGGGAAACGCCGCCGGAAACATGGTCAGCGACCTCATGGCGAGCATTACGTGACGCGGGTCGAGTTCGGTAGAGATTTGGCCGCGGGTCTGCCGCTGTTGAATGCGTTTCAGGCCGCGGGCCGTCGCCGCACGTCGGTTTTTCTCATCAATCAATCTCTTATCGGCCACTTGCAACGCTTCCCATTCCAGCAGGCGGACCCAGTCCGGGTCCTTGCAGGCCGCCTCAAACCAAAAGGCGAGGCTTTCCGCCGGATCACCCGACAGCGTTTCGGCCCAAGTCTGCCGCTGGGCCATTTTCAGGCGCAACACCTCGCGGAACAAATGTTCCTTGTTGCCGAAATAGTGGTAAAGCATCCGTTTGTTGATAGCTGCGCGGCGGGCAATTGCATCCACGCGTGCGCCGGCGAACCCTTTGGCAGCGAACTCCTTGAGCGCGGCGGACAGGATGCGTTCACGCGTGCGTCCGGGATTTCGTTCCGCCGCGGCGCCGCTCATTTGCATGGGTCTCACCATATACTTTATAAGTAACCATTGAGTTACTTGAAAGGCAAGCTTGATTTATCGGTGGATCAAAGCGGGGGTTTCTCCCGCTGCCAGGGTACGCTTTGTTCGTAAGCGTGCCCCAAACGCAAAATGGTTTCCTCGCCAAACGGCTTGCCCAGCAATTGCAGCCCCATGGGCAGCTTCGGCGCCTGGGTGAAACCGCAGGGGAGACTGACGCCGCAGATGCCGGCCAAGTTGCAGGAAATGGTGAAAATGTCGCTCAAATACATCTGTAACGGGTCATCGAACTTCTCGCCGATTTTGAACGCCGCCGTCGGCGAAGTCGGTGTAATGATGGCGTCCACTTTTTCGAATGCCTGCAAAAAATCTCGGCGAATGAGGGTGCGGACCTTTTGCGCGCGCAAATAATAGGCATCGTAGTAACCGCTGCTCAGCACGTAGGTGCCGAGAATAATGCGCCGTTTCACTTCCGCGCCGAAACCCGCGCCGCGCGTCCGGCCGTAAAGCTCAATCGGATCGGCGCCCTCCACCCGCGCGCCGTAGCGAATACCGTCGAAACGCGCCAGATTTGCCGATGCTTCTGCCGTTGCGATGATGTAATACGTTGCCACTGCGTAGTCGGTGTGCGGCAGGGAAATTTCCACAATCTCCGCGCCCAGTTCCTGGAATTTTTTCACGGCGGCGTCCACCGCCACTTTCACTTCCGGATCCAGTCCGCCGATCAGGTATTCCTTCGGCAGGCCGAGTTTCAAACCTTGGACGTTACCGTCCAAGGCGGCGGCATAATCCGGCACGGGCCGGGGCACGCTCGTCGAATCGCGCGCGTCGTGCCCGGCGATAACGCCGAGCAACGTCGCCGCGTCGCGGATACTTTTGGCGAATGTGCCGATCTGATCGAGCGACGAAGCGAACGCAACGAGACCGTAGCGTGAAACGCGGCCGTAGGTCGGCTTTAAACCAACACAACCGCATAGCGCGGCCGGCTGGCGAATGGAACCGCCGGTGTCCGAGCCGAGCGCAGCAATTGTCTCGTCGGCCACGACCGCCGCCGCTGAGCCGCCGGAAGAACCGCCCGGAATGCGCGTCGGGTCCCACGGATTGCGCGTGACGCCGAACGCGGAATTTTCCGTCGAACTGCCCATGGCAAATTCATCCATGTTCAATCGGCCGAAAACGATGGCGCCCGCTGATCTCAGTTTTTCAATAACCGTGGCGTCGTACGGCGAAATGAACCGGCCGAGGATTTTCGAGCCGCAGTTGAGCCGTTGATTTTTGACCGCGATGACGTCTTTAATGGCCACCGGCACGCCCAGTAACGGGCGCTCCGCCTTAACACCGCCCGCCGCAAGCAGTCTGTCAGCAGCATCAGCCTGGGCGAGCGCGTCTGCGTCGTTGTGACTGATGAATGCGTGGATTTTATCGTCCACGCTGGCAATCCGGTCGAGACACGACTGCATCACCTCGCGCGCGGAGACTTCGCGTCTCGCGAGCCCGACCGTCAGTTCGGAAATGGTGAGTTGGTTAAGCATTTTTGACCGCAGATTACCCGGGTTTCGCAGATATCTTCATTCTACAATTTTCGGCACGATGAACAGGCCATTGGCTTGGGCGGGCGCGTTGTGGAGCGCGGCTTCGTGGGGAAGCGATGGGCGGATTTCATCAGGGCGCGTCACGTTGATCATGGGCACGGCATGGGCAGTCGGCTCGACGCCGGCGATATCGAGCTCCTTCAACTTTTCGATATAGCCGAGGACGTTGCCGAGTTGGCTGGCGAGTTTCTTTTCTTCGTCGGATGTGAGCGCGAGCCGCGCCAAATGCGCGACATATTTTATGTCAATTTCGATGGCGGCCATGAGCCGGAGTTTCGAGGTTCAGGTTTCAAGTTTCAAGTTTAACTTGAAAGCTGAGAACCGTCGGGAGGGTTAAAATCACGGAGGAGACTGGAAAGGCAAAGCGCAAAACCCTCACTCCTCATCAAACTTGCGTTTGACGAGGGCTTCGAGTTCGGCGACGGCCTGCGAGGCGTCGGCTCCGTGGGCGTGGACAATCACTTTGCTCCCGGGGCCGGCGGCGAGCATCATCAGTCCCATGATGCTTTTGCCGTTGATCTTTTCGCCGTCTTTCTCGACAAAAATGTCACAAGCAAACCGGTTGGCAGTCTTGACGAATAATGCGGCGGGCCGGGCATGAATGCCCAGCTTGTTCAAAATGATCAACTCTTTGGTGATCGCCCCGTCCGGGACTTTTTTCGTGCTCATCGGTTGCTCACGGCCAGTCTAATGACCGCCGCGGAACAGCGCCACTTAATTTTATCATTACGCTGCCGGGGGTGTGACGGGGGACATTTGCGCAATGAGGCGCTGATTCAACTCCTGCGCGGCATTTTGGCCGGACATCTTCAGCTTGATCTGGAACGCGGCAACTTCAATGAGCCGGGCGAGATCGCGGCCGGGCCGGACGGGAATCACCACGTGCGGGATGTCCACGCCCAGAACCTTCACGAATTCCTGTTCCATGCCGACGCGGTCCACCTCCTGCACATCGTCCCAGGGTTTGAGGGTGACGACGAGATTGAGATTTTTATCTTTGCGGATGCTTTTGACGCCGAACATGGCGGCCACGTTGATGATGCCGATGCCGCGCACTTCCATGTGATTGCGGGTAAGTTCGGCGCTGGTGCAGATCACGTCGTGGCCATCCACGAGTGTGACCTTGACAACGTCATCCGCGACGAGGCTGTAACCGCGTTCGATGAGCGCGAGAACGGCCTCGCTTTTGCCGATGCCGCTTTCGCCACGAATGATGACACCCACGCCCAGGATGTCCACCATGCTGCCCAACTCAGTGCCGCGCGGCGCGAACATGGTTTCGAGCTTCAACGTCGCCGTATTGATGAATTTCATCGTCACCAGCGGGCTTTGAAAAATCGGCACATTGGCCAGTTCGGCCGCCTTCAGAAATTCCTCGTCGGGCCGGAAACCGCGGCTGAAGACAAAACACGGAATCCGGTTGGCAAACAAATAGGCGTAACGCGCCTCCCGTTGCTTTTTGGAGAGGGAACGCAGGTAGTACACCTCCGCGTTGCCCATGACTTGCACCCGTTTGTAGGCGAAATACTGCGTGAACCCGCTCAACGCGAGACCGGGCCGGTTCACCGTCGGCTCACGAATGACCCGTTTCAAATTCGCCTCGGCGACGAGCTTCATCTGCAGCGCGTCGGCGTGTTCCCTGTAAAATTGTTCGACGGTGACCGTTTCGTGTTGCATGGTGTTTGGCGATTACGATCAGGATGAAAATGAAGAAACGGGAGCGGACAATTTCGGCGATTTCCTGACCAAAATCTTAATCATAATCTTAGTCCTGATCTCAAGTTCACAAATTAAACTCCGGCCCCAGGTAAATCTCGCGCGCCTTCGGGTCGTTCGCCAAAAACTCGGACGTACCCGCCACCAGCACCTGTCCCTTGTGGATGATGTAACCGCGGTCAATCAATTTCAAGGTTTCGCGCACGTTGTGGTCGGTCACCAGAATACCCAGCCCGCGTTCCTTTAAACGCCGGATGATCTTTTGCACCTCATAAACCGCGATCGGGTCAATGCCGCTGAATGGCTCGTCCAGCAGCATCAGTTTCGGGCTGGTCACCAGGGCGCGGGTGATTTCCAGCCGCCGCTTCTCGCCGCCGCTCAGGGTATAGGCCTTGTTTCGCGCCACCGGCGTCAAATCCAGTTCTTCGAGCAGATATTTCAAACGCACCGTTCGTTCGGCGCGCGACAATTTGCACGTTTCAAGGATGGCCAGGATGTTCTCCGCCACTGTCAGCTTGCGAAACACCGATGGCTCCTGCGTCAAATAACCAATACCCAGCCGCGCGCGCCGGTGCATGGGCAACCGTGTGATGTTACGCAAGGCGAAGTTCACCACTCCCGCGTCCGGTTTCACGATGCCCACGACCATATTGAACGTCGTCGTTTTGCCCGCGCCGTTGGGGCCGAGCAACCCGACGATTTCCCCCGCGTTCACGTTCAGGGAAACGTCATCCACCACCCGGCGGTGGTGATAGGCCTTCACCAGCTTTTCCGTGGCCAGCAGCAACCCGTTCTGTGATGCGGTTATTTCCATTTCAAAACGATTTCAATTTGTGCGCTTTTGTCGTCCGATGAAAAAGCGGCGGAGGACCGCCGCACTCCAAAACGCTGTCGCGTTCATCGGCGCCGCGCGGCAATGCGAAGCGTCTTGGACTGCGCCAGCCCTCTGGCGCTTTCGGATTTCGCGCTCTCACTTCTCGTATTTTCATTTTTCAGCGTTGGGCAAAGTGTTCGTGGCGGCCGGCGGCGAATTGGTTTCCGTCGGTGGCCGGTGCGTGCCGCCTGGTGGATTGTTGTTTGCCGGCGGCCCATTCGTCTCCGCCGCCGCGCTCTCCAAGGTCTGCCGCAAAATCATCTTCTCATTGTCGGCATGCATCTTTTTGTTGAGCAAATCGAGGATAATTGGTTCGCCGGTCTCCGTCATTTGCGCGTTTTCCACCTGCGCGTGGCCGGTGAGCGTGACTATTTTATTCGTCACGCCGGTGGTGACCGCAAAAAGATAAACCGCCTTGTCAGAGGTCGCGCGAGTGGGCTGGCCGCGCTCATCGGTAAAATCAATCACCACGTTCGTCTCGGCGACGATGTGGTTGATGTGCCCGCCCGACTGCGGTAAATCCGCCACGAGCCATTCGCAGGCGAGCTTCATTTGCGGGTCGTCCATGCGGACGTGGCCGTAGTAAACGGCCTGATGCCGGCCCGCGCCCAGGTCGAGATCCACGCTGTCGGAGGTTATGACGGTTTCGCGCGGCGCGGCATTGGTCGCCGCAACCCCGTTCGTCTGGGCGCGGACGACCAAGCCGCACATTATGATTATCGCCCAGGCACAAGTTTTCTTCATGGCGCCGTGTTTTCTTTCCAATCGCTTTTGATGGTCGTCCGCTGGTCGTTGGAGATGGTGAGGAAGGAATCGCTTTGCCGCCACAAAAATCCCACGCCTTCCATGCGGATTTTTCCGTCGCCCGTCTGCAACTGCAAATGCCCCGGCGAACTCGCCACCCGGTTGAACGTGTCATAAACGCACTCCGGTGCACTGACGATCATTTCCCGGTTGCCGTTTATATCGAACGTCTCGAGTTTGAGTTGCTTGATGACCAGCAGCCCGCCGGCCTGTGGCTGCGCTTCCGCGCCCGACATCCGCGATTTCATCTGCTGCTGATGGGGTGGCTCAAAGTATTCGACTGACATGAAATCGCTCGCGTGCTGGATGCCATTTGGCTGCGGGCGCCCGTCCGGAACGGCAAAAAACAAGATTGCGCCGGCGACCAGCAACGGGGCGACAAGTGACAGGTGACGAGTGACACGAATTATTGCGTACCACGCACCGGTCGTTTTCCTGTCACGTGTCACGTGTCACCTGTCACTCTTGGTAATGCGCGACAATTGAATCCCATTTCCGGTGGGCGTGCAAAATCATTTCCGCCACTTCACGGATAGCGCCGTGGCCGCCCGGAGCGCGCGTGACGTAATCCGCCGCCGCTTTCACTTCCGGCCGCGCATCGGCCACCGCCACCGCGAAGACGGCGCGCCGCAGCGGGCCTAAATCCACCACGTCATCGCCCACAAAACAAACGGCGTCCCAATCCAGTTTTGTCCGCCGCAATAGCTTCGACACCGCGCCGGTCTTCCCAATCCGGTCGCCTTGCTGAATGAGAAAATCAATGCCCAGTTCGGCGGCGCGCGCTTCCGTGACCAGTGAAGGCCGCGCCGAGACCCAGCCGACTTTGAAACCGGCCCGGCGAAGGAAAATCAGGCCGAGACCGTCGCGGATGTTGAACCGCTTGATTTCATGCGCAGCGCCTATGAGCACCGCGCCGTCAGTCATCACGCCGTCCACGTCGCACAGGAACAGTCTTACCCGGCGAAGTTTTGTGCTCAGCGATGAAGTCTTTTTCCTGGCCATGTTCAGCTTTTCAAAGTGAGGATAGAAAATAGAGGATTGAGGACGGAAAGAACCCCAGCGTGCGGCGAACTCGCGCCATTCCCCATCCTCTATTTTCCATCTTCGTTTTCATTCAGTGAGCCGCGTTGAAAATTTTCAAAAGGTTTTTCAACAATTCGGGCATCTCCGCCAGCGGAATCATATTCGGCCCGTCGCTCAACGCGCGGTCGGGATTCGGATGTGTCTCGATGAACAGACCATTCGCTCCGGCGGCGAGCGCGGCGCGGGCCAGTACCGCCGCAAATTCGCGCTGGCCCGATGATTTGTCGCCGCCGCCGCCCGGCAGTTGCACCGAATGGGTCGCGTCAAACACCACCGGACAGCCGAACCGTTTCATGATCGGAATCGAACGCATGTCCGCCACAAGATTGTTGTAGCCGAAGGTTGTGCCGCGTTCGGTGAGCAGAAGTTTTTCAGCGCCAGCACTTCTGGCCTTTGTCACGACTTGGCCCATTTCCACCGGCGACAGGAATTGTCCTTTTTTCAGATTCACGATTTGGCCGGTGGTCACGGCGGCTTCAATCAAATCCGTCTGGCGGCAGAGAAACGCCGGGATTTGCAGGATGTCCACGACCTCGCCCGCCACGGCGGCGTGCGATTCGTTGTGAATATCGGTGAGTACCGGCACGCCGATTTCCTCGCGCACCCTGGCCAGCACGCGCAGACCTTCGTCGAGGCCCGGCCCGCGGAAGGATTTGGCCGAAGTGCGGTTGGCCTTGTCGAAGCTGGCTTTGAAGACGTAAAAAATGCCGAGTTTTGCGCAGATTTTCTTGAGCGTGCTTGCGACGTGCAAACACAGCTTTTCGTTTTCAATCACGCACGGTCCGGCGATGAGCAACAACCGGCGCAGCGAATTGAGGTTCTTCCAAATGGCAGCATCGTTGAGCACCCGGAAGTTTTAGCAGCGAAGCAAAGGAAAGTAAATGACGGCAATTCAGCCAGAGATAAACACAGATTCCCACATCTAATTTTGTTGCCCTGCCGGCCTCTCTCGCTTTGCAGGATTCGTGAAGCCCGTCCCGCACGTCAATCACCAATTGTAAATCGCCAATCTCAAATCACCGTCCCATGCGGGATGATGGCGTTTTTGGGGATGATGATGATGCCGTCGCGGATATAGTACAGTTCATGGTCGAGCTTTTCCGGTTTGCCGGCGGGCGAAATGGTCACGTTGTTCCCGATACGCGAGTTCTTGTCTATGATGGCGTTTTCGATCTTGCAGTTGGTGCCGATGCCCATGCGCGGTTTGCCCTCGCGCGCGAATGCATCAATGGATTCCTGCGTTTCGTAATAGTCGCTGCCAAGGATAACGACGCGATTTAACTCGGTGCCGACGCCGACGATGGTGCGCAGGCCAACAATGCTGTTGGTGATGCGCGCCTGGTTGATGATGCAGCCGTCGGACACCAGCACGTGTTCGATGTGCGCTCCGTTTATTTTGGAACTGGGCAGGTAACGCGGGCGACTGAAGATCGGCGCGCTCATGTCGAAGAAGTTGAACCGCGGCAGTTCGGCGACAAGGTCGAGGTTGGCCTCGAAGAAAGCGCGGATGGTGCCGATGTCCTCCCAGTAGCCTTGAAAAATGTACGAGAACACGCGGCGCGAAGTAATGGCGTGTGGAATGATGTGCTTGCCGAAATCGGTCAGCGGATTGTCAAGCAATTCACAAATGAGGGAGCGGTTGAAAACATAAATGCCCATCGAGGCCAAAAACAATTCGCCGGCGCCCTTGATGCCGAACTTCGGGTACCACTCGGCCGGCAACCGGAGCGAATCGAGCATTGCCGCGTCGGTGGGTTTCTCGGCGAACCGCGTGACGCGCCGGCCCTCGTCAACTTGCAGGATGCCCAGCGATTGCGCGGCCTGCCGACTGACCGGGATTGAGGCGACGGTGATGTCCGCACCGGTCCCGGCGTGCTGGCCGATAATGCGGCGCAGGTCCATCCGGTACAACTGGTCGCCGCTCAGAATCAGCAGGTAATCGAAATCATTATTCAGAAAATGCGTCAGATTCTTCCGCACGGCGTCGGCGGTGCCTTCATACCACGACGTGTCGGTGAGCGTCCGTTGCGCCGCGAGAATTTCCACGAAGCCGCTCGAAAAAAAGTCGAATTTGTAGGTACCTGAAATGTGGCTATGCAGTGAAGTGGAATTGAACTGGGTCAAAATGTAAATGCGCCGGAATCCGGAGTTGATGCAGTTGGAAATCGGGATGTCCACCAACCGGTACTTTCCGGCCAGCGGCACGGCAGGCTTCGCCCGCTCCTTGGTGAGCGGGAACAACCGCGTGCCCTGGCCGCCGCCCATGATGACGGAGAGCACGTTGCTGACATTGATTGATTGGCGGCCGCTGTGCAACATAGACCGGATTGCACCCGCAATATATTGCCAGGCCCCGCCGCAGGGCAAGCGGTGGATGCCGAATTATTTCCTCACGGCGGCGTTTGCTCATCACGCGCGATGTACGGCGCGAACTCGTCGTGATGATGCGGCGGAAGGCGGACCTTGAACCGCGCCTTCGGCCCGCGATAGCTGCTTTCGATGATCTGCCCGACCTGGTGCAGCCGCGCGATGACGGCGGACTGCGCGTGTGGGACGCGTAATTCTAAAAATTCCCGTTTGGGCCGCAATTGCGTGCCGATTTCCGCAAGCAACGACGCAATCCCCTCACCCGTCGTTGCCGAAATCGCCACTGCGTGCGGATGATTTTCCTGCAGCCGGCTCAAAACGCCGTTTCCCTCGTTGCCGTGGTTGAGTCGGTCCAGTTTGTTGAGGACCATAATCGTCGGTTTTCCGCCTGCGCCGATTTCGGCGAGCACAGTATTCACCGCCTGAATCTGCGCCTCAACTTGCGGATGGCTGAGGTCCACGACGTGCAAGAGCAAATCCGCTTGCACGACCTCTTCCAGAGTGGCCTTGAACGCTTCGACCAATCCGTGTGGCAATTTGCGGATGAAACCGACCGTGTCCGTCAGCAAAACGTTCTGGTTCGTCGGCAGGCGCAAGCGCCGCGTGGCCGGATCCAGTGTAGCAAACAGGATGTCCTTGACCAAAACATTCGATCCAGTGAGCGCATTGAGCAACGTGGATTTGCCCGCATTGGTGTAGCCGACGATGGACGCAAGCGGCCAGTTGTTGCGCTGGCGCGCGCTGCGCTGGATGCCGCGCTGCTGGCGGACCAGTTCGAGTTCGCGTGAGATCCGGGCTATGCGGTCCTGCACGCGGCGGCGGTCGGTCTCCAACTGCATTTCACCTTCGCCACCACGCATCCCGATGCCGCCGCGCTGCCGCGACAGGTGGCCCCAGAACCGCGTCAGCCGTGGCAGCAAATGCTGGAGTTGCGCCAGTTCGATTTGCAATTTGCCTTCGCGTGTCCGGGCCCGTTGCGCGAAGATGTCCAGAATCAGTGACGTGCGATCAAGGATTTTACAGCCGAAAATCCCCTCGAGCGTGCGGCTTTGTGCCGGCGACAGTTCGTCATCGAAGATGACCGTGTCCACTTCCTGGCGCCGGCAGAAAGTGGCAAACTCCTCGGCCTTGCCCTTGCCAATGAACGTGGCGGGCGTCGGCGCATCGAGTTTCTGAAAACCGTCGCCGACGACTTCGCCGCCCGCGGTCGCCGCCAACTCGCCGAGTTCCACCAGCGAATCCCGTGTGTCCGGACTGCGGCGCGATTTGAATTCGGCGCCGACGAGGTAAACCCGTTCAGGCCGTGTATTTCTGGTTTCGATGAGCGCTTTCAACTGCCGTGCCAATTTAACACAAAACTCCCGATTCGTGCGATTTGAAAATTATCTGAACGCCGTCCCCGGCTTTCTGTCTCAATTTCGCTCTCGTAATGTGAACCATGAAAAATATTGCTGCTCATTCATTGATATTATCCGGGTGGCTGATCGGGATGACGGTGGCCACGGCTCAACCCCTGCCGCAAATTGAACTGGAACCGATGTTCCCCGCTTTGAAAAGCGAGCGGCCGGTCTGGATGTCCGAGGCACCGGACCGGTCGGGCCGGCTTTTTGTTGTCTATCAAGACGGGAAAATCCTCATCGTCAAAAAAGGCTCGGACGGCAGCGACGCGAGGGAATTTTTGAACATTGAAGACCGCCATCCGCATTTTGAGAACGAAGATGGCCTGTTGAGCATTGCTTTCCATCCGGGATTTAAAACCAACGGCTTGTTCTACATTTATTATAATCAGAAAAACAGCCCCGACCAACACTCGAGCCCGCTGAATTATCTCTACCGCAGTGTCATCAGCGAATTCAAGGTGTCCACCGACGACCCGGACAAAGCGGACATGAACTCCGAGCGCATTCTTCTGGAAGTGCAACAACCGTTCTGGAATCACAAGGGCGGCGAACTCGCTTTCGGCCCCGACGGTTATCTCTATCTCGGTCTCGGCGACGGCGGTGCTGCCGATGATCCATACGGCAGCGGCCAGAACACCGCCACCTTGCTCGCCAAAATATTGCGCATTGATGTCAATACGCATTCCACGGTCGGCCGGGGACGTTTTCGGCAGGAACTGCAGTACGGCATTCCGCCCGATAACCCATTTGTGAACGAGCCGGACATGGGCCCATGGGGAACGCGCAAGGAAATTTACGCCTACGGCCT
>Ga0335078_10011708_pt1 | contig 13013 bp, 14 predicted proteins | sample Lox_Sample_32_FD_206711 | JGI IMG/M metagenome (GOLD analysis project Ga0335078, IMG submission 206711) | Soil microbial communities from Loxahatchee National Wildlife Refuge, Florida, United States - Lox_Sample_3.2 | ecosystem: Environmental > Terrestrial > Soil > Wetlands | place: USA... | reverse complement strand
CGAGGCGAAGATCACGCCCACGCCGACCTTGCGGCGCACGCAGGCGCTCACGGCATCGCGCACGCCCGCGGCCGGCAGCGTGAACACGGCCACGTCGACGCCCTCCGGCAGATCGTCGATGCTGGCGACCACGGGGCGCCCGGCGATCGTGCCGCCGCTGCGGTTCACGAGATGGATGTCGCCGGCGAAATTGTTGATCGTCAGGTTATTGAGGACCACGTGGCCGGCGGTGCCGGGCTTGCTCGAGATGCCGACGATCGCGACCGATTTGGGCCGCATCATCCGCTCGATCGCCAGCGACGCGCGCGAAGGCGAGCCGTTCCGCTTCGACAGGTCGTTCATCTCGATGCCTATTCCGCCTTGATGTGGTTCTCGCGCACCACGGTCCCCCAGCGCACGCGGTCGGCGGCGAAGATCTTGGCCGTCTCCTCGGGCGTGGTCGTGGTCGGATCGAGGCCGGCGGTGCGCAAGGGCGCTACGACCTTGGGATCAGCCCACCCCCGTGCAATCGCGTCGTGCAGGCGGTCGATGATCGCGCGCGGCGTCTTCGCCGGCGCCACGAGCCCGAACCAGGTCGTGAACACGAACTCGGGCATGCCGAGCTGGGCGAGCGTCGGCACGCCGGGAAACGTCGGGTAGGGCTCGGCCGAGGTCACGCCGAGGAGCTTCACATAGCCGCCCTTGAGCAAGGTGATCGCGGCATTCGGCACGTCGAACGACCACTGGACCTCGCCGCTCATCATCCCGTTGGCGAACGGCCCGGTGCCCTTGTAGGCGACGTGCGCGCTCTGGAAGCCGATGCGCGCCTTGAACAGCTCGGCCGCGAGATGGGGCAGCGTGCCGATGCCCGGCGAGCCGTGGTTCAGCTGCGCGCCGCTCTTGGCGTAGGCGATGAAGTCCTTGAAGCTGGTGACCGGCAGCTTGCTGTTGACCTCGAGAACCACCGGCAGGTTGACCAAGAGCGTGACCGGCGCGAAGGCCTTGGCCGGGTCGTACGGCATGTCGCTGTAGAGGTCGGCGTTCACGGCCACGAGGCCGAGGCCCACGATGTAGAGCGTGTTGCCGTCGGGAGCCGCGTTCGCAAGGATCCCGCCGGCGACGACCCCGGCCGCGCCCGGCTTGCCTTCCAGATAGAAGGACTGCCCCAGGGTCGTCGTCAGGTATTCGGTCAGGACGCGGCCGATGAGGTCGGTGGGGCCGCCGGGCGGATACCCGGTCAGCACGCGCACCGGCTTGGACGGATAGGTTTGAGCGTGCGCGGCTGCGGCGACGGCCAGAACGGCCAGTGCCGCCAGCGCGCAGACCCGGCGAAATCGCATGGCAAACGGCGTCATTCGCTTCTCCCCCTACGATTTTCTGCGCCCTTGTTTTTGGCGCAGAGCGCGACTGCACCACTTCAGGCCCGCCGGCGTCAACGGACAACCGCCCTCGCGAACGCCGATCTGCCCAAATTCCTTGCAGAATTCGGCCTCTCGGGTGTCCGCGGACAGGGCCGCGCATGGGCGAGAGGCAAGCCTGCGCGCCGGTCGGCCGGCCGGCAAGCTTTGTTTCGTTATTCTGAACTCAATTTCGATATTCAGACTAGGTCCGGCCCGTGAGCCCGCGCACCATGGCCGCCAGGCGCGGCCCGATATCGGCGCGGATCCGTGCCGGCTTCATGGCGAAGGACTGAAGGACGCAATTGAAGACGACCACCTCGTCGCCGCCGAACGGGCGCAGCGGAACCGCCACGGCGTTGAATTCGCGCCGCAGGTCGCCCCACGACATGCAAAAGCCGTATCGCTCGTAGTCGCTCAGCCCCTGCCGCACCTTGTCCTTGTGGCGCTCCCAGATCTGCGGCGTATAGACGCGGATTTCGTTCATGATGGCATCGCGGTCCGCCGGCGTGCAGGCCGCCAGATAGGCGCGGCCCATGGCGGTTGCGGCGATCGGGTGCGAGCGCCCGATATCTGAAAGCTGCAAGAGCTGCTGCGCCAAGGTGGAGCTGCCGCGGCTCGTCTCGACATAGACGATGTTGATGCGATCGCGCACCCCCATCGACACCGTCCCGCCGGCATAGTCGGCCAGCGTCTGCATCGCCGGGCGCGCGATCTGCCGCATGGTCAGGCTGGCCAGCAGCGGATAGCCGATTGCCAGCACCCCCGGCCCCAGCCGGTATTTCGACGAGACATGGTCCGCCTTGAGATAGCCGAGCTGCGACAGCGTATAGGTGAGCCGGGAGACGGTCGGCTTGGGGAGGCCGGTGCGCTCGGCGAGGTCCTTGTTGCCCAAGGTCGTCCCGTCCGGGGTGAAGCAGCGGAGGATCTCGAGCCCGCGGCCCAGGGTGGTTGCGAACTGCTTATCGCCCGCGAATTGGGCGAAGCTCTCCAGCACCCTGCTTTTGCCGCGCTTCTGCTTGTCCTTGCGCATCCGGCCGCTCCCTGTCGGCCCGAGTGCACTACTCCTGTGGGCAAGGCGTCAACCGTCAAGCTCGCGCGTGGGACGCAAGCCCAGGGGATCCATGCGGAATAGTAAAGTACAAGACGCTCCTGCTAACCTTTTGCTAACGATGATCTGACACGGTGGGTGGCCGGCGGGACGCCGGCTGCCAAAACTAGAGCCAATTCAGGACGTTGAGTTAGCAATGACGCATGCCAACCCGCCATCGGACCGGCGCCGGGTCCTCGCTCGCCTGGCCGGGGCTGCGATCGTCGCGTTCACGATCTGTTGCGCGCACGTCGAGGCGGCCGAGATCGACGCGGCACAGACCGTGCGGGCCTTCTACGACGTTCTGTCCAGCACGATGCACGAGGGTCAGCGGCTCGGCGCCAAGGGACGGTACGAGCGGCTTGCGCCGGTCATCGACCAGACCTTCGACCTGGCGTTCATGGCGCGCACGGCCGTGGGACCGCAATGGCTCAAGTTCTCGGATTCACAGCGCGACGACGTGATCAAGGCGTTCCGCCGCTACGTCGTGGCGACCTACGCCGACAATTTCGATGATTATTCGGGCGAGAAGCTCGAGGTTGCGGGCGACCAGGCGTACGCCGCCGGCCGCGTCGTGAACACGCGCATCGTCAAATCGGACGGAACGCCGGTGACGGTCAATTTTCTCATGCACGACGATGGAACTGGTTGGCGGATCCGCGACGTCTATCTCGACGGCCAGATCAGCGAGCTCGCGGTCCGACGGTCGCAGTTCGTGTCAATTCTCTCCGCCAACGGCACCGACGGCTTGATCGCGATGCTGAACCAGAAAGCCGACAAGCTGGCGCCCAATACGGGATCGTGATCGGAATCGTGGCGCGTTATCCACAGCGACGCGCATGCTTTCCCAGGACAGAATCGGGTATTTGAGCTAAAGTCTCTCCAGTGCGGCGCGAGCCAGGGGAGATTGAGCGAACATGCCGAACGATCAGAAGGCCGCGCGCGACTTGGCGAGGGAGCACCTGGAGGCAATCGAGGCGGCTCTCGTCCAGGTCAACACGCGCCTCACGTCGACGAAGCAGAAATTCGAGCGCGCGTTCACCAACCGCTCGGACCCCACCGACCCGGCGCGGCTCGGCTTCGAGCTGGAGCAAGCCGCGTTCGAGATGGAGCGCCGCCGGCTCAACGTGTTGCGCGACGCCGCCAAGGCCCACTATCTGAAGACGTTCAAGTCGCCCGAGACGGGCGGCGGCTGACGGCGCGGCCGCGCCGTCACACCAGCTCGAACTCGACGACCTCCGGTCCGGCCTGGAAGTAGGCGCGGCGGAATTCGTCGCCGTTGCGGAAGCTTTTGGCCGGCAGGCGCTTGATGCTCAGTTGCACGCGGCACGGCCGCACGTCGAACGGAAACGGATCGAACGCGACCTTGCGCGCGCCCAGAGGCTTCATGGCCAGACGCACGCCGGACTCATCGCCGCTGGCATAGCGGACCGGCACCGGCTCGATGTGGTCTTCGTAGGGATCCTGGCAGCAGAAATAGAGTCCCAACAGGTCCCACACCTGCATCAGGCGGTAGTTGGTCCAGAACTTTCCGTCGTCGACCTTGGCCCGCGTGTCGCGCTGCCAGGCTTCGTTGCGCGCGATGAATGTCTCGATGTCGGCGCTCGGCTGGCGGAGATTGTAGCCCATCGGGTGCTTGATCGTGCCGTAGCGGCCCTTCCACAGGCCGGTGCGGTGGGTGCTGACGATCAGCCCCGAGTAGGGATCGATGTCGGCCATCCAGTCGAGGCTCCATTGATACGAGCCCATCTGCGTGGCCGTCAGCGGTACCTCGAGAAACGGATAGGGCTGGCCGGTCTTGTCGTTGAACAGCGGCGCGGTCTCGTAGCGCAGCCAGCCATAGTCGTGGAACGTCGCCGCGCGCACGACCGATTCATACGGCTGCGGCGCATCGAACTCGGCGTTGCCCCAATGCGCGGCCAGCTGGCCGACGAAGCGCGAATGATCGGTCTGACCGAGGATCGCCAGCCCCTGGTCCTGCTGCTTGCGGATGATCATAGCGGCCTCCCGGGGTCGGACGGTTGAACGGGATCGCTTAGTCGGCGGCGGCGACCAGCGGCGTGCGTCTGGTGGTGGCTCGCGCGCTGCCGACGAAGAGCAGGCTCGCCAGCAACAGCGCCGCCGACAGCACGAGCACGAGATCGGGCCGGCCCATGTCGATGAGGGCGCCGAACGGTGCGGGGGTCAACGCCTGGCCCAGGGGCAGGCCGGCGCTGACGAAGCCGAAGATTTTTCCGACCTCGCCGGGCGGGGCCGCGTCCTTGACCATGACGTCGCGCGGCGTGCGGCTGCTGCCGGTCAACAGGCCGGCGACGAACAGGACCGCGGCGGTCATGGGCGCGGTCATCGGCTGGACCGCGACCACGAGCACCAGCGCCGACGCCAGGATCGTCAGGACCACGGTGAAGCCCAGATGATGCGTGGTGCGGTCGGCGACCCAGCCGCCGACGAGCGTGCCGGCGGCGCCGCCGACGACGTAGCCGGTGAGTGCGGCCGACGCGGCTTCGAGCACGAAGCCGCGCGTCTCATGCAGCACCGTGATCAGCCACGCCTGCAGGCCCGAGCCCGCCATCGACGACAGCAGGAAGAAGCCGAAGAACAGCAGGATCGGCCGCGCCATGAGCGCGCGAACGCCCGCCGCGGTCGCTCCCGCGGGCTTCGGCGCGCGGGCGTGGACCTGGTCGTGCAGGATCGGGCTCTGCCACAGGATGATGCAGACCACCGGCACGGCCAGCAGGCCGAGCGCCAGGACGGTCCCCCGCCAGCCGAACAGGGACAGCAGGGCGGCGCTCGCGGTCGGCGCCGTCGCAAAGCCGAGGTTGCCGGTGAAGGTATGGAAGGCGAAGGCGCGGCCCATCTTGTCGCGGTTCACCGAGCCGGCCAGGATCGCATAGTCCGCCGGGTGGAAGACCGAATTGCCGATCCCCGACAGGAGCGCCAGCGCCAGGATCTGCCAGAACTGGGTCGCGAGGCCCATGGCCGCGAGCGGCAGCGCCATCATCAAGGTGCCGCCGATCAGGAACGGCTTGGCGCCGTAGCGGTCGACCAGGAAGCCCATCGGCGTCTGCAGCACGGCCGACGCGGCCGCGGTCAGGGTCACCGTGAGCCCGAGCTCGGCAAACGAGGCGCCGAAATCGGCCTGCCAGGCGAGGAACAGCGGCGGCAGGCACAGCACGTAGAAATGCGAGAGGAAATGGCCCGCGCCGATCAACGTGTTGACGCGCGCGTCGCGGCTCAAGGAGGGCAGGCGAAGCATGCGGTCATGCTCACATGATAGGCACCGGCGATCAAGCCGGGCTGCGCTCATGCCGCCCCTGCGGCCGGCGCATCGGATGTCGGGCGGTTCGCTATGTGCTCGGCTCGGCGCTTTGCTCGCGGAGCAGGGCCTCGGCGGCGTCGGCGATCTGTTCCAGGAATTCGGCGGCGGTGGGCGCCCCCTTCAGGTCCTGGGCCCATTGGCGGACCAGTTGCGGCGTCTTCGGCCCATGCTGGGCAATCCATCGCTCGGCGATAAAACGCAAGTCACTCATAGTTACCGGAGTTGGGCCCGCATTGTTGCGGCGCGAAGTAGACCAAGTTCACGGGGTCAGGGGAACCAAAGCCAGACCGCAAACGTGCGGGGCCGCTTACAACAGCCTTACGCGGCGCCGGGCCCGCGCGTCCGTCAGTCTTCGGGGAACGGATCGATGTCGGCGTCCGGATCGAAGCCGAACAGCGCCCAGGTCTCCGCCATGTGCGGCGGCAGGCTGGCGGTCACGCGCAGCTCGCCCTGGCCGGAGGGGTGCGGCAGCACAATCGAGCGGGCGTGCAGATGCAGCTTGCGCGATACGCTGCCGGTGAGGAACGCGGTCTGGCCGCCGTATTTGCCGTCGCCGACGATCGGCACGCCCAGCCCTTCGGCGGCATGCACGCGCAGCTGATGGGTGCGGCCGGTGAGCGGCCACATCACGAGCCACGCCACCCGGTCCGCCGCGGTGTCGACCGTGGCGTAGAGCGTGATCGCGCGCTGCCCGGCCTCGTCGTCGCGCGCCATGCGCTCGCCCGCCGGGCCCGCCTCCTTGGCGAGCGCCAGGTCGATCTTGCCCTGCGGCGGGCGGGCCGTGCCGGCGAGCAGGGCCCAGTAGAGCTTGCGGGCGGTCTTGCCGCGGAACGCGGCTGCGAGCTTGGCCGTGGACGGCGCGGTGCGCCCGAGCAGCAGCACGCCCGAGGTGTCGCGGTCGAGACGGTGGACGAGGCGCGGCCGCTCCTCAGCGTCGAAGCGCAGCGCATCGAGCATGCCGTCGAGGTGGCGATGGGTGCCGGTGCCGCCCTGGACCGCGAGGCCCGGCGGCTTGTTCAGCGCGAGGACCTCGGCATCGCGGTGAATGACCAGCGAGCGGACGAAGTCGGCATCGGCGGCGCTGACCTGCGGGGCGCGGCGCGCCGGGCGCTCGGGCGCCGGGCTGTCGGCGCCCGGCGGCACGCGCACGATCTGGCCGGGTGCCAGGCGCAGATTGGCCCTGGCGCGCTTGCCGTCGACGCGCACCTGCCCGGTGCGCAGCAGCTTTTCGAGCCGCCCGTGGCCCAAGCCGGGGAAGCGCCGCTTGAACCAGCGGTCGAGCCGCAGGTCCGCCTCGTCGGCGGACACGGTGAGGGATTGGACTCCGGTCACGGGACGACAGATGCGGCCTATCCCCGGCTCACTTTCGCGGCGAGCCAGGTCTTGATGAGCGACTGATAAGGCACATCGCGTTTGTTCGCCTCGACCTTGATGCGGTCGAGCAGCCCGACCGGCAGTCGCAGTGAAATGGCAGTCGTTGACGGCCGTATGTTCGGCAAGACGTGCCGCTCCGCCGCATCCCACGCGACGTAGTCAGTCGAATCGTGCCGCTCCCAAAAACTCCGCTCCTGCGCTTCGCTGCGGAACTTCGGGATTGACTTAAGCTTCTTTGGTCTCTTTCTCATAGCGGGCGCGCTCCTTGCGATGCATATCACGCGCCGAAATGACGCGGATCAGTGTGCCACTGCCGCGGACGGTGAACGTGATATGAAGCCTGCGGTCCTGGTCCGTCTTGCCGAGCGCGTGATAGCGCGGCTCACTGGCACTGTGGCCGACACCGTCCGAGATCAGCAGCGGTTCGTTGAGGAATACCTGCTCCGCCTCGGCTTGGTTCACGCTGTGCTCATCGACGCTTTTTCGGCTGTTCCCTTCATCCCATTCGAACCCTTCGATCGCGCCCCAATCGACCATTTCTGTATATTATCATCATATACATTAAATTCCATCGGCACGCCGAAGATCCAGCCTTCGCGGCGCACCCGCATATCTCGGGGCGGCGAGAGGGCCACCTCGCCCCGATCGATCAGGCGGCGCAACCCTGCGGCCGAGATCAGCGCGTCGGTGTCGTGGTCGGACAACGCGGTCGCCCGCACGCCGCGCGAGCCGAGCTTGCGCAACGCGGCGTTCAGCGCCTCGCGGGTGCGGAGCTTGGCGAGGCCGCCCGCCGCCTGCTTGCGGAACAGGGTCGGATAGATCTCGACGACCACCGACTTGGCGCCCACCGGCTCGAACGGCCACACCGCGACGCGGCCCGGGTTCGCGGCACGGACGTGCCGCAGCACCCGGATGCCGGTCAAGGACGCCTTGCCGACCTGCTTGGCGCCGATCAGCTTGAACACGCATTCGGGATGCGTGCCGGTGGCCGCCGCGCAGGCACGCTCGGCCTGGCGCTGGCGGAGCATCCAGCCGGCCGGCCGGCGGCCGCGCAGCCAATAGAGGGACGCAAAGCGCGGGTCGGCGAGCACGCCGGCGCAGCCGAAATCGGCGGCCCCGCCGCTGGCGCCCTCGATCAGGTCCCACAAGCCGAAGATGTCCGCGCGCTCGGGCGCCGATCCCGCGAGGTAGCCGCGCTCCTCGAACGGCAGGCCGAAGGCGAAGTCGCAGCCGATGAGCAGCCGCCGTCCGGAGCGCAGCTCGCGGTCGAGCCAGCCGGCGACGGCCGTCCGCGTCCACCGCGCCGCCTCGGGTGCCACGAGCCGCGGTGCCGCCCGTCCCGGCGCGCAGGCGGCGAGCGAGATGCCGGCGTAGCGGCCATCCGCCCCCGACCAGTCGATCGCGATGTAGCCGTCGAACGGTCGCATGGTCAGGAGCGCTGCTTGGCGTCGCGCAGCTTGGCCCAGTACTCGAGGCGCTTCATGATCTCGCGCTCGAAGCCGCGCTCCGCCGGCTCGTAGAAGCGGCGCCGCGGCATCTCGTCGGGGAAATAGTTCTGCCCCGAGAATCCGTCCTCGGTGTCGTGGTCATAGGCGTAGTCCTTGCCGTAGCCGAGGTCCTTCATCAGGCGCGTCGGCGCGTTCAGGATGTGCTTGGGCGGCATGAGCGAGCCGGTCTCGTCGGCGGCCCGCTTGGCGGCGCCGAAGGCCACGTAGGCGGCGTTCGATTTGGGGGCGGTCGCGAGATAGATCACGGCCTGCGCCAGGCCCAGCTCGCCTTCCGGGCTGCCGAGGAAATCGTAGAGATCCTTGGCCGCCAGGGCCTGCACCACCGCCTGCGGATCGGCGAGCCCCACGTCCTCGACCGCGAACCGCACCAGCCGGCGCGCGATGTAGAGCGGATCCTCGCCGCCGGCCAGCATGCGCGCGAGCCAGTAGAGGGCCGCATCGGTGTCCGAGCCGCGCAAGGATTTGTGCAGGGCGCTGATGAGGTTGTAATGCCCTTCCTGCGCCTTGTCGTAGAGGGGCGCCCGCCGCTGCACGGCGCTGACGAGCCCCGCCCTGTCCAGCCGCCGGGCCCCCGCCGGGAGCTGCAGCAGCTCCTCGGCGAGGTTGAGCACGTAGCGGCCGTCGCCGTCGGCCATGGAGACCAGCGCCGTGCGCGCGTCGGGCTCGAGCGGCAGCTTGCGTCCCTCGGCGTCCTCGGCGCGGCTCAGCAGCGTCTCGATCGCGGCCTCGTCCAGCCGGTGCAGCACCAGGACCTGGCAGCGCGACAGCAGCGCGCCGTTCAGCTCGAAGGACGGGTTCTCGGTGGTGGCGCCGATCAGGATCACCGTGCCGTCCTCGACATACGGCAGGAAGCCGTCCTGCTGGGCGCGGTTGAAGCGATGGATCTCGTCGACGAACAGAAGCGTGCCGCGGCCGCCGGCTCTCCGCTCGCGCGCCGCGGCGAACGCGTCGCGCAGGTCGGCCACGCCCGAGAACACCGCCGACAGCTGGACGAATTCCAGGTCGACCGCCTCGGCGAGGAGGCGCGCGATCGTCGTCTTGCCGCAGCCCGGCGGGCCCCACAGGATGATCGAGGCGAGATGGCCGCTCGCCACCATGCGGGCGAGCGGCCCCTCGCCCTTCAGGAGGTGGTCCTGGCCGACGACGTCCTCGAGCTTCGCCGGCCGCAGCCGATCGGCGAGCGGGCGCGGCGCCTGTTTTTCGAACAACCCGGAGGCCGTGCCCGCCGACAGCGCGCTGCGCTTGGATCGGCCAGTCTTCATCGGCCGCTCGTCATCGCGGGGTCTTCATCCCCCGACCAGAAGCGTGATCACGCGGCTGCCGCGCCGCACGACGACTTTCCAGGGCAGCGGGGCCGTCGTGATGTGGCGCACATCGTCCACCGTCTTGATCTGCTCGTTGTTGATTCGCACGAGAACGTCCCCGGGGGTGAGGCGCAGGAGCTGGGCCGGGCTCGCGTCGCGCACCTGGGTGACCACGACTCCGCGTACCGGTAGAGATGGCTCCGCCAGCTCGTCGATCAAGGCCGGCGACAGATTGGCCACCGTGGCGCCGCCGAGCGGGTTGTTGCCGTGGATCGGCGTCAGCTCGCGCGGCGGGGTCTCCGGCGGTGCGATCAAGGTGACCGGCACCGTCTCCGCCTGGCCCTTGCGCAAGGCGGTGACGCGGATCGACGAGCCGACCGGATGCGTCGCGATCCGGTAGCGCAGCCCCTCGTCATCCTCGATGTCGCGGCCGTCGACCTGGGTGATCAGGTCGCCGCGCGTCAAGCCCGCCTGCTCGGCCGGGCCGCCGGGATACACGTCGGTGAGCAGCACGCCCGTCGGGTGCGGCAGGCCGAGCGAGGTGGCGATCTCGGCCGTCACGTCCTGCCCGGAGGCCCCGAACCACGGCCGGACGAGCTTGCCGCCGCTGAGGCTGGCGATCACCGTCTTCACCATGTTGGACGGGATCGCAAAGCCGATGCCGATCGAGCCGCCACCGCCGCGGGCGAAGATCGCCGTGTTGATGCCGACGAGCTTGCCGTCCATCGAGATCAGGGCGCCCCCGGAATTGCCGGGATTGATTGCGGCATCGGTCTGGATGAAGAAGCGGTAGTCGCTGATGCCGACATTCGTGCGCGCCACGGCCGAGACGATCCCCATGGTGACGGTCTGGCCCACGCCGAACGGATTGCCGATCGCCAGCACGAGGTCGCCGACCTCGAGATCGTCGGAATCCCGGAACTCGAGCACCGGCAGCTTCTCCTTGCCGGGATCGATCTGCAGCACGGCGAGGTCCGTGCGCTCGTCGGCGCGCAGGACCTTGGCCGGGAACTCGCGCCGGTCGGCGAGCACGACCGTGATCTCGTCGGCACCCTTGATCACGTGATCGTTGGTCACGATGACCCCGGCCGGATCGACGATGACCCCCGAGCCGAGCGCGTTCTGGACCGAGTCCGGCGGCTTGGCGCCCGGGAAATCGTCGCCGAAGAAGCGGCGGAAGAACGGATCGTTGAACAGCGGCGAGGCCGCCTGGTGCACCGTCCGCTTGGTGAACACGTTGACGACCGCCGGGGCGGCCCGCTTCACCAGCGGCGCGAAGGTGAGCCGGATTTCCGCCGCGGAGCTCGGCGGTGACTGGCCGTGGCCCATGCCCGGCAGCGCGGCAAGGAAAAATGCCGCGAGCGCCGCCGCCTGCCCCAATCGCCCCGTTTTTCCGCGCCCCATGACCTGACCCTGAGCCCCTCAGCTTGGGGCCCCGAGCTTGGCCCCCCGACCCTGGCGCCTTTGAGTCTACCACCGCACAAAAGAAAATGGGGCGGCCCTGAGTGACCGCCCCATCTTCCCCGGTGAAGGAGTCCCCTCGCCCGGTGCGTTGCGAATGTCAGCCCGCCGGTGCTGCCTCGGCCTCGGCCGCGGCGGCCTGGCTCGCCTCGTGGCGGGCCTTGTCGGCCGCACCCTTCGCGGCCGGGTCGCGGTCGACCAGCTCGATCACCGCCATGGCCGCCGTGTCGCCGAACCGGATACCGGCCTTGAGCACGCGCGTATAGCCGCCCTTGCGGGTCTTGTAGCGCTCGGCCAGGGGGCCGAAGAGCTTCTGGGTGATCTCGGTGTCGCGCAGGACCGACAGCGCGCGGCGGCGGGCGTGCAGGCCCCCCTGCTTGCCCAGGGTGATGAGCTTCTCGACGACCGGCCGCAGCTCCTTGGCCTTGGGCAGGGTCGTGCGGATCTGCTCGTGGCGGATCAGGGCGACGGCCATGTTGCTGAGAGTGGCCTTGAGGTGACTGCTGGTTCGGCCGAGTTTGCGGCCCGCAAGCCGGTGGCGCATGACGTAGGACTCCGCTTAAGCGTTGTGGGCCGGCTCAGTACGGCTCTTCGAGCTTCTTGGCCAGCTCTTCGATGTTCTCGGGCGGCCAGTTCGGGATCTGCATGCCGAGATGGAGACCCATCTGGGCCAGCACTTCCTTGATCTCGTTGAGCGACTTGCGGCCGAAGTTCGGCGTGCGCAGCATCTCGGCCTCGGTCTTCTGCACGAGGTCGCCGATGTAGATGATGTTGTCGTTCTTGAGGCAGTTGGCCGAGCGCACCGAGAGCTCGAGCTCGTCGACCTTGAGCAGCAGGTTCTTGTTGAACGGCAGGTCGCCCCGCTGCTCCTCGGCGACGTGGGCCTGCGGCTCCTCGAAGTTGATGAACAGCTGCAGCTGGTCCTGCAGGATGCGCGCGGCGAGCGCCACCGCGTCCTCCGGCGTCACGGCGCCGTTGGTCTCGATGCGCATCGACAGCTTGTCGTAGTCGGTGACCTGGCCGACGCGGGTATTCTCGACCTTGTAGGCGACCTTGCGCACCGGGCTGAACAGCGCGTCGACCGGGATCAGGCCGATCGGCGCGTCCGCGGCGCGGTTGGTGGCCCCCGGGACGTAGCCCTTGCCGGTCTCGACCGTCATCTCCATCGACAGCTTGGCGCCGTCGTCGAGCGTGCAGATCACGTGCTCGGGATTCATGATCTCGATGTCGTGGCCGGTCTCGATCTGGCCCGCCGTCACTTCGCCGGGGCCGGTCGCCTTGAGATAGATGCGCTTCGGGCCGTCGCCGTGCATGCGCACCGCGACCGCCTTCACGTTCAGCACGATGTCCGTCACGTCCTCGCGGACGCCGGCGACCGAGGAGAATTCATGCAGCACGCCGTCGATCTTGATCGAGGTGATCGCGGCTCCCTGCAAGGAGGAGAGCAGCACGCGGCGCAGCGCGTTGCCGAGCGTCAGGCCGAAGCCGCGCTCGAGCGGCTCGGCGACGATCGTCGCCTCGCGCTTCGGGTCGTCGCCCGGCTCGACATCGAGCTTCTCGGGCTTGATCAGTTCTTTCCAA
>Ga0335078_10011707_pt1 | contig 13013 bp, 8 predicted proteins | sample Lox_Sample_32_FD_206711 | JGI IMG/M metagenome (GOLD analysis project Ga0335078, IMG submission 206711) | Soil microbial communities from Loxahatchee National Wildlife Refuge, Florida, United States - Lox_Sample_3.2 | ecosystem: Environmental > Terrestrial > Soil > Wetlands | place: USA: Florida... | reverse complement strand
TGACCGGTCACGAGACCCTGGCCAAGATCTGGGGACCGCTGATCGGGCCACTGGTGAGCGTGCTCAGTTTCGTCTGCTCGATCGGGAACATCCCGCTCGCGGCCGTGCTCTGGAAGGGGGGCATCAGCTTCGGTGGCGTGATCGCGTTCATCTTCGCGGACCTGATCATCCTGCCGATCCTGGCCATCTACCGTAAGTATTATGGCACCCGCATGGCGGTCTTCCTCTTCTGCACGTTCTATGCCTCCATGGTCGCGGCCGGATACGTCATCGAGTTCGTGTTCGGCGGCCTCGGCCTGATTCCCGCCCGCAGCGCGGCGAGTATCCCCGAGGCGGGCGTCTCCTGGAACTACACAACCTGGCTCAACATCGTGTTCCTCATCGCGGCCGCGATCCTGGTCATCAGATTCCTCCGCACGGGCGGCTTGGGGATGCTGAAAGTGATGGGCGGCGTGCCCGTCGATAGCGCTGCGAACACTGCCCACACTGCCTGCGCCGTCAACACCCAGGGCTTTGATGGGGTTGACGGCGCCGCCGACCGTGCGGCCCACGGCGACGTCTTCGGCGGGTGCCACGGCGCCCCGTCCGGCCAGGACGGGGCGCCGTGGCATGGGGCAGCGGGCCCGTGGTGACACGAGAGCCGCTGGAGGTCCTGCTCGACCGGTGGCGCCGGGACCTGGCCGGCTGGGCGATCCCTGATGAGATCAGTTCGCAGGTCAGCGAGTCGCCATGGGAGCTGCCCAGACAGGTGTTCGAGCGGCGTGCCGAGCGCCAGGTGCGGCAGCCGTTCGGGTGCTCGTTTGAATGCGAGCGTGCGGCGCTGCAACCGCCCGGCGAGGTTCTCGACGTCGGCGCGGGTGCGGGCGCGGCGTGCCTGCCGCTTGCCCCCCTTGCCACCGCCATCACCGCCGTGGATCGCGACCACGAGCTGCTGAGCGCGCTGGCCGCAAGGGCGGCCAGGCTAGGTGCCCGCGCCCGCACGGTGACGGCCAGCTGGCCGGAAGCGGCAGGCGAGGTCGGCGCGGCGGACGTCGTCACCTGCCATCATGTCCTCTACAACGTCCCCGATCTTGAACCGTTCGTCGCGGCGCTCACGCGGGGGGCACGCCGCCGGGTCGTGGTCGAGGTGACGGCCCGCCATCCGCTGACGGCGCTGAACCCGCTCTGGGAACGCCTCCATGGCCTACGCCGCCCGGAGGGCCCGACCGCGGCCGACGTGCTTGCGATCCTTACCGCCCTCGGCCTCGACGTCACGGCTACGGCCTGGACCAGGCCAGCCACCGCCGAGTTCGCGAGCTTCGCCGAACTGGTCGAGTTCACCCGTCGCCGGTTGTGCCTACCGCCGGGGCGAGCTGGCGAACTCGAGGCGGCACTGCGCGAACTGGGATCGCGCCCCGCCTGCCACCCACTCGAGCTCGGTGCGCCCGGCCGCGAGCTTGTCACGATCTGGTGGGCGGGCACTGCCGAGCAGCGGGCCGGCTAGGGCGTATCCCGTGGATCTTGGTGGATGCGGGCGGTGATCCAGACGACGACAACGCCGCGGGTCGTCGTTCGGGGCGCCGATCCGCGCCGCCAAAGATCCACGGGACACCAGCCCTAGCCAGACGGCACCCGGGCGGGCAATCTCGCCCTCTCAGGCGTGGGCCAGATTCGTTCTCGTCGTCTTGGCCATGTGCCGGAGCACGAAGGCGCCGATGATCTCGAAGATGCCCATCACGATGAACCAGATTCCGATTAGTACCGCGAGCACCGTGACGGACGAAACCGGGGCGGTAGCGACCACGATCCCCGCGATCAGGCTGACGATGCCAAAGAAGATCCACCAGCCCCGCCCCTCACGGGAGCCGCCGGACAGTCCCGCGATAAGCGAGACCACTCCCTGGATGATCCAGACGATACCGATGAACAGGCCAATGAGCGCCATAGTCAGGTGCAGGTGACGAATCAGTACGACCCCGACCACGATGAACAACAGGCCTGCGATACCCAGCCAGACCCGGTGTGGCTCGCTGTTGTCGAACACCCGGATCAGATGGAAGATCCCCGAGATGACCATGAGGATACCGAGCAGGACGGCAATCACATTGAGTGATCCGGTCGGATGGAAGCTCACGATCAGCCCGAGTATCAGTGTCACCACGCCAAGGAAAAGCGTCGCTTGCCAGGAGGCCGCGACCATTTCGGCCGATGACTGCGCGCCAGGCTGTTCGGGTTGCATTTTGCTTCACCTTCTTGAGCGGTCGTGCCACAACTGCGCACGGCTCCCGTGCGCCGATACTTCGATATTGAATGCGGTTGATGGCGCGGTCGTCACCCCTTGCGGGTGAACGCGCAGTGGATCCGGGACGAGCGGGGTCTTTTCCTGCCTGATCCGCGCGCGTCAGCTATTAGCGGATCAGCCAACATCCGGTACCCGGTAACCATCCTCGAGGTATACCGGTGCCGCCGCCGCGCAGGCGGCACCCACCCGGCGCCGGATGGGCGGCCTTAGCAGGGTGAGCGCGGTAGGCAGCGCGGCGAGCCTGTGCCCGGAAATCTCCTCCGGCTGCAGGACCACGGCGGCGATGCTTGCCGGGTCGAGGGCGCCGCAGTCAAACAGGAACCGCATCCCGCCCGGTCTGCCCGGGCGGGGCCGGCGGAAGTCGACGCAGGCGAGTCGGCCTGTGCGTACGTCAAGGCCGCACTCCTCCCGCACTTCGCGCTTGCACGCGTCCCACGGCGTCTCCCCGTCTGCTTCCATCACCCCACCTGGGATGGTCCAGCCGGACTTGTAGGTGGGCTTCAGGATGAGTAGCCTGCCAGCCCGATCGAAGATCAGTGCTCCGGCGGAGGCCGGGATGGCTGGGACGGCGAGAGAAAGCCGGTCGGGCGTCGTACTGTCGGTGCCTGTCACGACATCCACGCTACGGTCCTCGGCCGCGTCCCCCGGACTACCCCCGCACTCCGGAAGGTGCTCAAACAACTGGTCCCGAACGGCTGCCGCATGGCGCGGCCTGTTGCAAACGTGCTCGATGGCGTGACGGTTCGTTACTGGATGTGAGCCTGCGACGATGATCTCCCGGGCCTACGGCGCGCGGCGGCGGCGCGCCCGTCGGCAAGCCTGCCGCGCCGGTCGGCTCAGCGCCGTGGGGGGAGCGGCGGCGGGCGCCGGGCTGGACGATCTGCAGTGTCCGGTGGCGTGACGGGCGGCTGCGCGGCGATGGTCTCGACGGCGAGCCGGACCGCGGTGTCGAGCTGCGGGTCGGCGCCGCGTGCCCAGTCGTCCGGGGAGATGACGACCTCGACATCGGGATCGACCCCGTGGTTCTCCACGCCCCATCCGTAGGTATCGAGCCACGTGGCGTGTCGTGGCACTGTGACAGCCGTGCCGTCCACCAGGCGGTGCCAGTGATCGATTCCGATCACCCCGCCCCACGTCCGGGTCCCGACGACCGGGCCGAGGCGCAGGATACGGATCGCGGCGGTGACGATGTCGCCGTCGGAGCCGGAGAACTCGTCAGCGACAGCGACGACCGGGCCGTGCGGTGCGTCAGCGGGATAGGTATCCGGCCGCAACCCACGCGGCACGTTCCAGCCGATGATCCGGCGCGCGAGCTTCTCGACGACGAGTTCGGAGACATGACCACCACGGTTTCCGCGCACGTCCACGATGAGAGCGTCGGCCGCCATCTGCAGGCGCAGGTCCCGGTGATACTGCGCCCAGCCGGTCCCCATCATGTCTGGGACGTGGAGGTAGCCAACGCGGCCGCCGGTCAGTTCCCTGACCCGGCGCCGGCGGTCGGCCACCCAATCCTGGTAGCGCAGCCGTTGCTCGTCATCAAGCGGCACCACGACCACGCGCCGCGGCAAGGAGTGGAAGGCAGGGCGCGCCGGGCTCACAGTAAGCTCCACCGGTTTTCCTGCAGCGCCCACAAGCAACGGGGCCGGGCCGGTCAGAGCATCCACCGGCCGTCCATCGACCGCGATCAGCTTGTCTCCCGGCCGGATCACCGCGCCAGGCGTGGCGAGCGGCGAACGCGCCCGGGGATCAGAAGACTCGCCCGGGACCACCCTGACGACCCGCCAGCTCCCTTCAGCGTCTCGTTCCAGGTCGGCGCCAAGCTGTCCGACCGGCTGGTATCCGGACGGCTGCGGCGCAGGGCTCACGTACGCATGAGAGGTGCCGAGCTCGCCCAGAACCTCCCGGAGGAGATCGGCGAAGTCGTCGGATCCGCCGAGCCGATCCAGCAGCGGCCGGTAGGCGTTCAGGATCGCGTCCCAATCCACCCCTGCCATGTCCGCCACCCAGAAGTCGTGCCGCACCATCCGGCCGACTTCGTCAAGGGCTTGTCGCCAATGCTCGGCGGGGTCCACCATGACACGCAACCGGGACAGGTCGACGGACACACCCGCATCGGAGTCGTCGGCGTCGACCTTGCGGCGCGACGGGAGGACCCGCAGGTCGGACTGATCGCGGACCACAAGCCGCGTGCCGTCACCGCTCACCTCGAACCAGTCAAGTTCGTCGACCAGTTCCTCACACCTGCGCATCGTCAAGTCAAAACGCTCCAGTGCTGGCCGCGGCGACGCCGCATCGAGATCCGCGCCGCCCTCGCCCAGCGCTCCCGACAGAGGTTCCCTGAGCCACACCAGCCCGTCCTTCACCGCGCGCAGGGACGAGTAGCGGAACTCAGGCACCGGCAGTTGCACCACCCGCTCGGCGAGGCCCTCCAGGTCCACCGTCACCGGTGTCGGCCTCCCACCGGCATCGTCAGCGCTATCGGCGCCGTCCCCTTGCGCGCTCGCGCCGCGATCCGCGCTGTCCCGGCCCGGATGCGCCCCGCCGTCCCGGCCCCGATGCGCCCCGCCGTGGGGGCCCACGTCCACGCCGCGGTCCCTTCCTGCGGAGCGGTCGACCATTCGCCCCTCAGGCAACGGGGCGAAGGGCGAGGGAGTCGTTGCGGCAAGCGGCACCAGGTAAGGCCGGCATCCGTAGGGAAAGGAGAGATCGAAGAAGTGCGCGTCGTATACAGGATCGAAGCTCCGCCGGGACAAGAAGGCGAGGTAGGCGCCGTCGTCGGTAAAGGCCGGATCTGTGTCGGCGAACCGGCCATCGGTCACATCCGCGACGGTGTGGTCTGCCAGGTGCGCGAGGCGTATCCGGCGGAGCGGTCGTGGTCCCGGCTGTGACCAGGCGAGCCATGCCGAGTCGGGAGAGAAGGCCAGGCCAGTCACCGGCCCGTCGTCGGATACCGCCAATTCGGCCGCGTCTCCGGTGGCAATGTCCACGAGGTGCAGGCGGCCATCCCGTGCGGCGACGGCGACGCTTGTCCCATCGGGAGCAGCGCGGATGCTAGCCACCATTCCCAACCGGCCGGTCGCAAGACGGCGGTGTCCGGCCGCCTGCGCGACAGCGCCGGCGATGGGAGGGATTTCGGCGGCCGCATCCGCCGCCATGGCAGCGGTGACCGAATCCGCTCCCGTGGCCGCCGTGGCCACATCCGCCCCGGTGACAGCATCCGCCCCCATGGCCGACGGGATATTGGCGACCGGAGCCAGCTCGAGCGCGTCCTGGCCGTCAGCGTCGACCACCCACACCACCTGGCCGGTCTGTCCGAGGACCCGCGGGCGCCTGGCGCGCACACCCGGGGTCACGGACAAAGCCCGGGCGGGCCCATCCCGGTGGGTAAGCCAGTGCACCGTGCCTTGAACCTCGACGGCACTTGCCCGCCCAGTGTGGTCACACGACAGGCCGTCCAGGTGGTCGTCCACGGACAGGAAGTAAGGCCGGCGTGCCGGGTTAGCCGAGCCGAGTGTGATATCGAGCGGGCGGGCTTCGCCTTCGAGGTCGTCGAGCAGCCAGACCTCCCCCGCCCGCTGGTATACCACGCGACGGCCGTCGCTGCTGGCGTTGCGCGCGTAGAAGTCGCCGTGATCCGTATGGCGCTTCAGGCCGCTGCCGTCGAGACGGCAGGAGTACAAGTTGCCGATGCCTTCGTGGTCGGACAGGAACACCAGGCGGCCACCGACAAGCAGGGGGCTCGCCAGATGGCCACCAAGGTCCGGCAGGATCCGAGCGAAAGGGCTTTCCGTTGCGGCCGCCGCGGCTGCCCCTCGTTGCAGCCATAGCTGGCCGGTCCCGCCGCCTCGGTAACGTTTCCAATGCGCGGGATCGCGGCCGGTAACGGCCGTCAGCAGGACAACCCCGGGGTGTCCCACCGCCAGGTCGCCCACCGGACCGTACGGCAGCCGTGACGGCGATCCGCCGTCGGCTGGGACGGCGTACGCCCAGGTATGGTGCGAGAATGGCTGGCCGGCCGCGGTGACGGCTATCACTTGGCCGTCCGCTGTCCAACCGCATACCCGCGTCGTGACGTCGCCCCAGTAGGTGAGCCTGCGGCTCGGCCCGCCCTCCACGTTGGCCAGGTGCACTTCGGCCGGCCCGTCGCGCCAGCTGGTCCAGGTCAGGCTCTTGCCGTCGGGAGACAACCGCGGGTAACTCGCCCTTGTCCGGTCCGACGACAACCGCCAGGCCCGGCCGCCAGAGACGCCGGTGATCCAGACATCGTCCTCCGCGACGAACGTGAGCAGGTCGCCCCCGATATGCGGGAAACGCAGGTACCTGCCTGACGTTGCAGCCCGATCCACCACGGCCACATTCTAGAAAGACACGCGTCCAAGCGGGCGAAGACCAGCCGGCCGGACTGCAGTGGCAGTTACCCGCGCGCCGCCGCCAGATCGAGGTGTCCTCGCAGGTACGGAGGAGTGCTCAGGCCAAGGACGGGCGAGGCGTTCGCTGGCGTGGTCGTTGTTCAGCCGACGGGTCTGCCCAAGACGTACGTCGTGGTCACTGGCCGGGTTCCCTGCCCGCCTGGCCAATGCAGCTCGATCTCACCGTTGCCGGAGGTGGTGACCAAGGTGACGGTGCATTGGCCGGGAATTGAGTTGCGGCCGGGGTCCCCTGCGACCGCGAAGCCGTTGTTGGTCAAGGCGCACGGCACCGATGGCCCGCTTGTCAGTGCCGTCGTGCCGCGGACGGCGCCCGTGCCGGTGACCGCGACGGTGACGGCACGCGCGTTGGTGACAGAAGCGGCTGGCGCCAATTGGTGGCCGAGCAAGAACGCCGCCACCACCACGAGCACGACGCCTGCGGCTGCGGCGGCAGGGACGAAGGCTCGCTTCATGTGTGCTCCCTTCGATGCCGGGCGGGCGCGCGGGTCGTACCCTGCTGAGCACCTTGGCGGGCTGGGCGATGCCCTCAATGTGGGCGGCGCACCGGACTACCCCGGCCGTGAACCGGGCACACCCGCCGGCCCCCGGACATCGTGCTCTGGCCGCCGCGGCCTGCGCGCCAGGCGGGCAGCACAGGCAGCGCGCCACGCGGGGAGCGTGACCAGCGCGCCACGCGGGGAGCACAGCCAACGCCCCAGGCGGGGAGCATGGCCAGCGCCCCAGGCGGGGAGCATGGCCAGCGCCCCAGGCGGGGAGCGTGGCCAGCGCCCCAGGCGGGGAGCACAGCCAGCGCGCCGGGCGGCACCAGCCAACCGATCACCAGGCGCAACACCACCAGCCCGACCTGACTCAGCGCCGGGGGCCGCCGCCGCAAGAACCGGCCGACGGCTCTGATGCCGCACCCCGTCACCCACCCGGGACCGGGTCCATATGCCGCACCCGGAGCGGCCAGCCCGGCGAGCTTTCATGATCCCGGTCATCTTCCTGAAAATGCTTCCAGAAAGTGGCCGGGATCATGAACCAGGCATGGTTTACCGGGGCCAGACGTATCGCCGAGCGGGATAGTGGCGAAATCCTCGTGAAATTTGCGTCTGATCCCGTCAGTGACCGCTCGTCACCCTGCCTAGACGCGCTCATCAACGTGAATATGGCCCCGCACCGCAGTCGACCATAAGCCACTCGGTGATGTCAGCGGACGGGCTCTTGCACCCAGCGTGCAGCGGGGCGGAGCAGGTAGGTAATAGCCGTGGACATGCGCGCCGCCGGGTCAGGGGTACGGCACTGCGTAATAACTGCGTAATAATGGTCGTGACCGGCGGCTTGAGCCGGCGATTAGCGTGATGGGCCAGGTCAGTGGCGTCCGGGTCTGCGCGCCACCGGGGCGGGTCAGCGCTGCGTAATGATGGTCGTGACCGGCAGCTTGAACCGGCGTTCGGCCTGATGGGGTAGGTCGGCCCCGAGCCAGCGCGAGAGATGCTGGGGCAACGTGGCCACGATAATCTCATCGAACTTGTGATCGATAAACACCTTCTCCATGCCCTCGAGCGGGCGGGAACTCCCGAGATCGCCCTCGGCGTGGACACCCTGCGCAGCGAGGTCGGCCAGCATCTCGTTGAGCCGTTCCCGGGCTTGCGCGGTAGCCTCCTCGTCGGTGGCGGGGCCACGGTAATCCGTCGCCCACCACGCCATGCTGGGCAGAAGGGCGCCACTGGTAGCGGGTACGGCCTGGTAGTGCGCGGCGCTGGTGTTCGGGACGAGCACATAGAAAGAACTCGATCCCGCCTCGATCCGCCGGCGAAGCTCTTCCCGTAGCTCCGCGCCCGGCAGGGTCTGGTTCGCGACGACAAGGTACCTACGCATGACGACCACCCACTTGATCTTGGCCCGCGCTTAACGCGCGGTACCAGCTCAATGTACCGCGCCGCGCTTGGGCCGTGATTGCCGCCTCTTCATCTGTGCAATGGCCCGCAATGGCCCGGTGATCTTGGATGACAGGTAGTCCGCGGAGCGCCTTGAAGAGGATCAACCTCGAGTTGCACACTGGTTCGGCGGCGAGCAACCTTGGCCCGGCGCCGACCGTGGGCCCCTTGGGGGCGGAACACCCTTAAGGTGCGTCTGTGCCCGGCGGCGATCTCCCCAGAGCACCTTCCCGGAGAGGCGGCCACGGGCGCACCGGGCAGCAGGCGGGCGGCGGCCGGAAGTCGCCACCCGCCGTAGGAGGAATATACGTTCATGTCTTCTGCCACGTCGCCTGTAACTGGAGACCGCCTGGCTGCGTCCGGTGACCGGCGCTGGCTGATCCTGGTCGTCGTCGCCATCGCTCAGCTCATGGTTGTCCTGGATTCCACGATCGTGAACATCGCGCTGCCGTCGGCGCAGCGTGCGCTGGGGTTCCCTAACAACGACCGGCAGTGGGTGGTGACGGCGTACGCCCTGGCCTTTGGCAGCCTGCTGCTGGTGGGCGGCCGCCTCGGGGACATGTTCAGCCGCAAGCGGGTGTTCATCATCGGCTTGATCGGATTCGCGGGCGCCTCGGCCATCGGCGGTGCGTCTGTCTCGTTCCTGATGCTGGTAGCAGCCCGGGCGCTGCAGGGCGCGTTCGGCGCCGTTCTCGCGCCCTCTGCGCTGGGCACGCTGGTCAGCACGTTCCGGGACCCGCGGGAGCGGGGCAGGGCGTTCGGCGTGTTCGGCTCGGTCGCCGCCGGGGGCGGTGCCGTGGGCCTGATCCTGGGCGGGCTGCTCACCCAGTACCTGTCGTGGCGCTGGACGCTGTATGTCAACCTGGTGTTCGCTGTGATCGCGGTGGCCGGCGCGCTGGCCTGGATCCGCAGCGGCCGCCCGGACGTCAGGCCGGGGATGGACTGGCCCGGCGCCGTGCTGGCGTGCGCCGGGCTGTTCTGCATCGTCTTCGGTTTCTCCCATGCCGAGACCGCCGGGTGGACGGCTCCGCTGACGATCGGCTCCCTGGTAGGAGGCGTGGCGCTGCTCGCCGGGTTCGTCGTCGCCGAGCGGCGATCCAGCCACCCGCTGCTGCCGCTGCGGGTGATCCTGGACCGGGCCCGGGGCGGTTCCTACGTCGCGGTCTTCATATCGGGAATCGCGATCTTCGGGACCTTCCTGTTCCTCACCTACTACCTACAGGTGGTTAAGGGAGAAAGCCCGCTGACCACCGGGTTGCTGTTCCTGCCGATGATCGGCTGCATCCTGATCAGCTCCAACCTGTCCAGCATCGCGCTCCTGCCCCGGCTCGGGCCGCGGGTCCTGATCGCGACCGGCATGCTGCTGGGTGCCGGCGGGATGGTCTACCTGACCCAGATCACTATGACCTCCAGCTACGCCAGCGCCGTGCTGCCGGCCCTGCTGATCCTAGGCCTGGGCTTCGGCATGATCTTCGCGCCAGCCATCAACACCGCCACCTTCGGCATCGCCCGCCAGGACTCCGGCGTCGCCTCCGCGCTGGTCAACACGATGCAGCAGGTCGGCGGCTCGATCGGGACATCGGCACTCAGCACGATTGCGCTGAGTGCGACGGCCGGCTACCTGATCACCCACCACACCAGCCCACTGGCACCGGCAATCGCGGCCACCCACGGCTACACCACCGCCTTCACCGTGTCAGCAGCGCTGCTCAGCCTCGGCTGCATCCTCGCGATCGTTTTGCTGCCATCCAAGCAACGGCTTACTGAGCTCAGGAAGGCAGGCGCCGCTATCGCCGCCCCGGCTGCCGCCGCCCAGGCCCCGGCTGCCGCCGCCCCGGCCCCGGCCGCATCGCCCGCCGCCCCCGCCCCGCAGCCAGCGTTCGAAGCGATTCCCGTGGCCCTGTGCAGCTGCTCGCCGGTAGTGACCGCAGTTCCCGGACCGGCGGCCACGCCGATTCGGGGACAGTGACAGCGGTCCAGGTATCCTGGCAGGCGTCTCGCGGAAGACCTGGGGGCATGCACGCGAGTCCGTCACGATCGAGTCGAAACACGCGCCGAACACCAGGTATCAAGGTCGCCACGCGGGCCGACCTTCCCGTGGGCCGGATGCCCGGTAAAGATGCCCGCGCAAGGGCACAGAGGCTATCCTCCCCCGATGACCGCTACCACGCAGCCCGCGAGGGATCTGCGTCTTGTCGTCGGCTACGACGGATCTCCTCCCGCAAGCCGCGCACTCGAGGCCGCAGTCAACTTGCTGCAGGGCCGGACCGGCCGCATTGAGGTAGTGTACGTGGCTCACCTGCCCAGCATGGCCGCGCTGTCGCCCGGCGCCGTAGGCGAACTGGAAACAGGATTCGACGACATCGAGCAGGAGCTCCGGGCGATGGCCGACGAGCAACTGCGCGGCCTCGGGCAGAGCTGGGGCTTCGAGCGGCGCCAGGGCTTGATCGCCGAAGAACTGATCGCGGCTGCCAAAAACATCCGCGCTTCTCACCCGCACGCTACCGTGGTGATCGTAGTCGGGAGTTCGTCACATGTCACGCATCGTATCGTCGGCTCGGTCGCCGTCAGCCTGGCCCGCCACTCACCCGTGCCCCTGGTAGTCGTGCCCTAGACCTCATCGCTTTCCCTGGCTATGGCCAGGCAGGCGACACCGGCACTCGGCGGCGGCTGGTAGCCGACATCAGGCGGCGGAACCGGACGAGTCGTGCACAGCACGGGCCGTCAGGGCTCCGTGTCATGCCCGGTTCGTGGTGCGGGCTCGTCACGCCAGGCCGGTATGAACCGACATGAGGACACTGATCTGATACCCGCCAGAACCGTCCATTCTGCGCCCGTCATCCGCAGCGGACTCGCCATGCCCGCCCACGCCGATTCGGCAGTTCGTCCGGCGTCGGCGTTTCGCAGCGGTCCAGAGGAGTCCGGCTACCCTCTGTCATGGCCACAGGTCGTTCGTGCTCGCTTCGATATGGCCCTCTTCCTGGACCTTCCTGGACCGCGGTCCGCGCTGTCCGCGATGGACCCATGAAGGAGAGCGGTCGAGAAACAGCATTGCCGTTGATCATGACCTGGTGTCCAGATCAACGTGCCGCCAACACGTCCTTTGACCCCGGGAACGCCGGGCGAAACTGGAATCAACCTCAACGAGGAGGAAGCAATGAACGAGCCAACCATCACGATCACCGGCACTGCCGACCCCGCTGCCGTCCTGGCTGACGCTGGGGCGGCCTTCGTCATTTACCGCTAACCGACGTACGCCGTGCGGTCGATCATCGCTTGCAGCCGGTACCGGCCGTCATACCCATCATGGCCTGACAGACGGTGAGGAGAACCTCGCCGGTCGCGGCGGCGATCTCCAGGGCGAGCGGGCGTTGGTCAGGAACAGGCTGCGGTTGTCCGGGTCGAAGCCGATGATGTAGGTGTCCGGCGGCTGCCCATCGAACTGGGTGGCGTTGCGGTACAGCTGGCAGGAGTAAAGCTCGGTGATGGTGTCGTAGCCCCAGTTGCTGTGTTGTCCCAGCCACGGAGGGCTAGCCCGCAGAAGTCGCCATCGCTGTGGGCAAAGACCGGAATCCGGGCGAGGGCTTCCTCGTCGGCGGGCGTCAGATCAATAGGGGATGGCGCCTGCGCCCGGCGAGCGGGGCGTCCCAGGTGATCGGGCTCGCGACCACTACGGGGTTGCGCTGGGCGCTCGCCCCGATCAGCTGGCTGAAACCAGTGGTGAACATGAAGGGCTGGTACTGCTGCACGGCGTCGAGCAGCCAGATGGCGGCCGGGCCGAGCTGCAGCAGCCTCCGTGTGCCAGGCGCCTAGTGTCTGCCGGCCGGCCGGACGGCGGAGGCTGGGAGTACGCTAAGTGACGGCGGGGCGGCGGATGCTAACCTCTGCCCGTCCGCTGACCGGGCGTGATCCTCGCATCCGCGTGCCCGGCTCGCGGGCAGCTGCCTGCCATCCGCAGCAACCGGAGGATGCAGCCGCATGGCCAGCACGGGTTTCGCGGCACCTGGCAGGGCCGCCCACGGTCGCGCCGGTGCCAGCTGGGTGATGTCACGGGTGGCCCGGTGAGCACCCCATCGGCCAACCCGGTGGCCAGCCCCGCGATCAAGCTGTGCGGGTTCTTGCTGCTGCTTGCGGCGATCTTTCTCGGAGCGCACGCGGCCGGGGCGCGCGTCGGCCCGGTCACCCCTATTCACGTGCATTCCGGCGGCGGCTCGGGGGGATGGACATGGGTGGCGGGGGCTGGATGAACATGGGCGGCATGCTAGCGCAGCCCCCGGAGGGCCAGGCCGGGCGGCGGTGACGCGCTGGCGGTGCGCTTGAGTCGGCTCGCGGGATACGCGTGGTCGTGCTCGACAAGACAGGCACGCTGACGACCGGCACTAT
>Ga0335078_10011706_pt1 | contig 13013 bp, 15 predicted proteins | sample Lox_Sample_32_FD_206711 | JGI IMG/M metagenome (GOLD analysis project Ga0335078, IMG submission 206711) | Soil microbial communities from Loxahatchee National Wildlife Refuge, Florida, United States - Lox_Sample_3.2 | ecosystem: Environmental > Terrestrial > Soil > Wetlands | place: USA... | reverse complement strand
ATGCGGATGGCAACAGCCCGAAGCCGGCCCAGCCGGTGTCGCGGTGAAGGTAACTGAAACTCTGCGACGTCGATTGCGACGTGGCCCCGCCGGATGCGGTCGACTGAACCGGGTTGTTAGACACTCCAGCGCTCCCACCGCAGCCGGTCACGAAAAATATCAGCCCGACAAAGACAACCGAGAAGCCCTTTTTTGCGCGCGAACAGGCAGGAAAATCTCTTTGCGGAAACAAGGGGAAAAGGGCCACGAATGGACTATGCCATCGCTAGCACGAGCCGCACAGATTACGACAGGAGCAAATCTAAGGAGGTACCGTGGACATAAGGTCCGCAGATTTGCGGTCAGTTAACCGGAACGCTAACCGCCATTAACCGTTCGGTTAGCAAAATCGTGAATCTATCCGCCTGAAATCTTCCGCTCCTTTTTCATTTTCACTCCTCACATTGGATTTTCATGAGTTTGCAGTCATAGCGCCAGGAGCTAGCCACGCTTCTGCCGTCTGGCACGCGAAGTGCAATAAGGAAAAGCGCTGACGGGTTCGATACCGCAGCAAATTTTGAGAACGGCAGGGCTTCCACCGTTCAACCCAGAGGAGGGTTTATGAAAAAACTAGTCTCGTTACTCAGCCTGGGCCTGCTGCTGGCAACCGCTTCCGCGTATGCCCAGAACATCAAGGTGAAAGCCAACGTTCCCTTCAGCTTCGCGGTCGCCAAGGCGGAATTGCCAAGTGGCGAGTACACGATTCAGTCGGTGGACCTGGCAAACCGCGCACTCATGATTTCTGCTGCCGGACAAAAGTCGTTCATGGTGTTGGCGAATTCCTGCAGTCAGATGAAACCGGCCGCGTCGACCAAATTGGTTTTCCATCGCTACGGCGACAGCTACTTTCTGTCTGAGGTCTGGATGCAGGGCCACAATGCCGGACATCAGCTCTTGAAGAGCACTCGCGAAGTGGAAATGGCGAAGAGCCAACGCGCACAGGAAGTCATTGTTCTGGCCGAACTCCGATAGGGTAGGTGATCTTCGAGCGGGGGGCTTGAAGATTACACGTCCTCGGGCAAGAGAGGGGCACGCACAGTGCCCCTCTTTATTTTCATTTCGCCGCTCGCGGCAATTCGGTACTTCCCTTCAAATCCAGGTTACGGATCAGGCGCAGCAGCGAGTTGGGATGCAAACCGAGCAGCTTCGCCGCTTCAATGTAGTTTCCATTGCTCTGCTGCAGAGCCTTCTGGATCACCTGCTTCTTCTGTTCCTTGATGACGTTCTGATATTTCGGCACCGAGGGCGAAATGCTCGGGCCGGCCTCGTAGATTTCTTCCGGCAAGTCCTCGGGCAAAATCGTCTCGGATGTACCGAGCACCATGGCCCGTTCGATCGCATGCTCAATTTCGCGCACATTGCCCGGCCAGTCGTACGTCAACAAGCATGCACGCGCCTCCGCAGAGAGCGCTTTCGGACGCACGCCGCACTTGCGGCTTGCTTTGACGATGAAATGCTCGGCCAACTGCGGGATGTCATCCACGCGATCCCGCAACGGTGGCAGAGTCAGCGACACCACGTTGAGCCGGTAATAGAGATCCCGCCGAAATTGTCCTTGCTCGACGGCTTGAGACAGAGTTCGGTTGGTTGCGGCAAGCAGGCGAATATCGGTTTTGAGCGCCCGTGTTCCTCCCACGCGCTCAAACTCGCGCTCCTGCAGGACCCGCAAAAGCTTGGCTTGTAGAGCGGGCGCTAGCTCCCCGATTTCATCGAGAAACAGCGTTCCCCCGTTCGCCATCTCCAGCTTGCCCTTCTTCTGAGTGGTGGCACCGGTGAACGCGCCTTTTTCATGCCCGAACAATTCACTTTCGAGCAACGTTTCCGTGATAGCGGCGCAGTTAATCGCGACCATCGGCCCATCAACACGCTGACTCGATTTGTGAATCGCCCTGGCGACCAACTCTTTCCCCGTACCGCTTTCGCCTTGAATCAGAACGGTGGAGTCGGTGGCGGCCACTCGGCGAATGAATTCGTAGACCGCTCGCATTCGTGGGCTCTGGCCAACCAACTCGTGGCTGAGATTAGCTTCGTTCTGGAGTTGGCGATTCTCTTCTTGCAACCGCTCAAGATGCTGCGCGTTGTCGAATGCAAGACTGGCGATGCTGGCAACGCCCGTGAGCAACTGCAGATGGTGTTCATCGAAAACGTTGCCGGATCCTTCAGCATCCAGATATAGAACTCCGATAATTTTTTCGGAGACGACAAGAGGAATGCAGAGGATGGAATTCGCCCCTCGAACCAAAAGCCCGACACGCTCGTCGAACACTCTTTCCAGCAACTTGCGGCTGACTTGAACCGTATTTCCCGGCCCGCTCACGCGATCCCAAGCCACAGCTGATCCAGGTTCACCCGCAGCGTCAAAAGAAAGGAGAGCCCCACGCTGCGCCGGCACAACTTCGAACACCATTCCCAAAAGCTGCCATTCCAGGGCTTCCTTATCGCGAATCCCGCCGATTCCCGTGGCAATCTTGAGCAGAAAATTCAGGTCGCGTCCCAGACGTTCGGTCTGGGTGAGAGCATCAATCTTGGTGGGATGCAGGTACAACGCATCTTCGGGCCGAAGGCGGGAGATGCTCCCTTGCTCGGGGGCATCGATCAACTGAACTGGATTACTCTCCGCCATCGCAGGACTTCTCGCAGCCGCTAAATAGTATCAAAGCGCGAGCAGGTCCTTAAGCCTTGTATCTCAGAACAGGAACCAGTAAATGATCCCCCATAAAACCGAAGCGATTGGCAATGAGAATTTCAGCCCTCTTAACAATCCATTCCTGGATCGTGGTCTCCTGATCGCAACGTCCCCGGAATGATCAACGCAAAAGAAGCGAGTACCACACGTAAGCATGGACCTATCACACTCCTCCGGGTGCGTCACCTTGTCATAGGCCGGTAAAACGATTGTCAACATGGAATAACGGCTGCCAGAAGCAGGTTGACGATTGCGCGAGACTGTTCTTGACTCCAAGTTTCAGATAGAGCAGAATTCGCGGACATTCTTCGGAGGGGTGCATGGCACTAAGTTTCGCTAAAGATATCCGGCCGCTTTTTCGCGAGGACGACATTGACACCATGAAGCAATTCGGCCTCGATCTGTCGTCCTACGATCATGTGAAGACAAGGGCTCGCGAGATTTATGCCACCCTCGCAGACGGCAGCATGCCTTGCGACGGACCGTGGCCGAAAGAGCAAGTGGATATGTTTAAGAACTGGATGGATGAAGGCACGCCGGCATAAGGCGCACACGCCTGGATCGCGTGAACTGCCGATTCATCTTCGTTCGTTGATCAGTTCCTGACAAGTGATGCAGTATTGGGTCCACGGAAGAGCTTCTAATCGCTTCAGGTTAATCTCCTGCCCGCAATTCAGGCATTGGCCGAATGCCCCACTGTTGATTCGTTGGATTGCGCCATTGACTGCAGCCAGCAAGGCTCGGTCTCGAGATTTCTGACCAGCTTGCATTTCTCGAGCCATGGAGGTGTTTGCACGGTCCCCTTCGTCCTTACCGTAATCGTGCTGGGACATCGGGTTGTTTTGCTCGGCCTGCCCCATTCCGGTGGATAGTTCCCGGTGCTTGGCTTCGAGCATCTTCTTGAAACGGGCAATTGATTTCTTATCCATCGGATTTAGCCGATTCCACGCAAAACTTGAATTTTACGCCAGCCGGTGGCTATCACCACGGCCAAAGTGGGCGGAGTCCTGCAAAGCATTGGCGGAAGCGTGTGCGAGTCGAACGCACCATCGCCATCAGAGATAACGATCAACGGTTTTGAAGACCGCGAGAGTCACCGGACCCCATGCGCTTCCAGAAGCAGTTTCCAGTCTCAAGGTTTCCGGTGTCAAGAAATGGGGCCACGAATCCGCGAATCCAAGTCCGCGCAATCCGTGGCCAGTTTGAAATTACTTCGGTTGCGACACAATCCGCAAATACGGCTTCGGCGTCTTCCACCCTTGCGGGTACTTCTTCGCTGCCTCCTCGTTCGAGACCGATCCGCTGATGATCACGTCCTCCCCTGGCTTCCAATTTGCGGGCGTTGAAACTGCATGCTTGGCGGTCAACTGCAGCGAATCAATCACGCGCAGAATCTCGTCAAAGTTGCGGCCCGTGCTCATCGGATACGCAAGCTGCAACTTGATCTTCTTGTCTGGACCAACTACGAATACCGTCCGGACCGTTGCGTTATCGGCAGCGGTACGTCCTTCGGAAGTCGTTCCGGTTTCGGCCGGCAGCATGTTGTACAGCTTCGCCACCTTGAGTTGCGGATCTCCAATCATCGGATACGTGACCTTGTGTCCTTGCGTCTCTTCGATGTCCGCCGCCCATTTCGAATGGCTGGTGACCGGATCAACACTTAGACCGATGATCTTGCAATTCCGCTTGGCAAATTCCGGCGTCAATCCCGCCATGTAGCCAAGTTCGGTTGTGCAAACCGGGGTGAAGTCCTTGGGATGGGAAAACAGAATGGCCCACCCGTTGCCAATCCATTCGTGAAAGTGGATGGAACCTTGCGTGGTTTCAGCGGTGAAATCGGGTGCAACGTCGTTGATCCGGAGAGGCTTCGATGCGACGTCAGAAAGCGTAGCAGTGCTCATAGTTCCTCCTGGTGAGAATGAAGTTCTGCCTGCGCGGCAGTTTGCCTCGCCCACGAGCGCTCCACCAGGTGGGTTGCGGCATAAACACAAAGACCCACTCTTTGAGGCGGCGAGTGGGGTCTGAAAACAGCGCTACCCACGCACCAACGCCTGCATACAACAACCAAGCAGGCGAGGCATGGAGAGTTTACGCATGAGGTAAAGGATACGCGGGGCACATACCTGCGTCAACGAAACGGGCCTGTACCTTGACGCGCTCAGTGTTCCCGCATTTCTCATTTATAGTGATGAGGCAGTGAGCCTTGTGATTCAAGAAAATGTTTTGATGGGCCCCATGACCACAATCGGCGTGGGTGGCCCGGCGCGCTTTTTCGAGGAAGCGAAGACAATGGGCGAAGTAGCGGACGCCGTGAACTTCGCTGCGACCAGAAATCTCGAGTTGTTCGTTCTGGGTGGCGGAAGTAATCTGGTCGTCGCCGATGCGGGCTGGCCGGGACTCGTTTTGAAAATTGGGATAAACGGCATTGATGAGCGCAGCGAAGATGGAAAGTCCATCTTCGAAGTCGGCGCCGGCGAGGATTGGGACAAGTTCGTCGCCAAGGCTGTCGCCCGGAATTGCGCAGGCATTGAATGTCTCAGTGGAATCCCAGGAAGCGTCGGCGGAACTCCGGTGCAGAACGTCGGCGCTTATGGACAGGAAGTTGCCGAAACGATCGACTCGGTTCTAGCGTTCGATCGACGCGACAATCAAATTCGGGAACTCTGCGCAGAGGCCTGCGGATTCACTTATCGCACCAGCATCTTCAACACCAGCGAGCGAGGCCGCTACATTATTCTTCGCACGACCTACGCGCTCACTCCTGGCGGTGAGCCTCGTGTTCACTATGCCGATCTGAAACGCTATTTCTCTGGCTGGGCCGAGACGCCAACTCTAGCCGAGACCCGCGACGCGGTACGAAAGATTCGCGCGAGTAAAGGCATGCTTATCTCTCCCGGCGATCCCGATAGCCGCAGCGCCGGTTCGTTCTTCAAGAATCCTGTTCTTTCCGACGAGCAATTCAAAGATCTCAGCACTCGCGCCGCAGCTAAGAATTTGCAAGTCCCCAGTTATCCCGCGCTCGACGCTCTACGAAAAGTTTCTGCCGCCTGGCTGGTGGAGCATTCCGGTTTCAGCCGTGGTTTCGGTTCAGGGCCGGTTGGCATCTCGACCAAACACGCTCTTGCTCTCGTGAATCGCGGACAAGCAACTGCTGCCGATGTAGTTGCCTTTAAGGAGCAGGTTCAGCAGCGTGTCGAAGATATCTGGGGGATTCACCTCGAACCGGAACCGGTCTTCGTAGGCTTTTAGCCGACCGATTGTCATTCCTCATCGATTGAAGATCAGAGTTTCGAGCTACCAGGTAGCACGGGTTAGATAATTCGGGCTGTAGCCCTGGTTCCAAACTGGTCTCTACAAAAATCCTGCAACTTACCTCTCATCCCGTCGTTCCACGAGAAGATTTCTGAACAACAAGCACTAAAGGCCAGTCTTCATGTGTGAGGACAAGCGAGTGGTGGCTGAACAGGTGATCGTGAGCCCTGCCCTACCGGTGCCGCAGGAACGAGAAGACGAGGCGCTGGAGCTCTTGATTCGCGAGCATGCGCGACTGGTCTACCGCATTGCTTACTCGGTGCTTCGCAATCATCACGACGCTGAAGACGCAACCCAGGAGACTTTCCTGCGCGTTTTGCGGTACCAGCGAACTCTCGTTGGAGTTCGCGAGCCGCGAACCTGGCTAGCACAGATCGCATGGCGGGTTGCGATCGAGCGACGCAAGAAAGTTGCCGACGTTTCAATCGATGACCTCGGCGAATTGCCGAACAGCAGCCCATCGTTTTTGGGCGCGGAGCACATACTGCTTGGACTCGAAATGAGCAACGTGCTCGAAAAGCTGATCTCGGCTTTGCCGTCGAAGTTACGCGATCCGCTGACACTCTCAACGCTGGAGGAGATGACTCCTGCGAACATCGCCGCAATTCTAGGCATTCGCGAGGCCGCGGTTCGCTCACGTCTCTTCCGTGCCCGGAAAGTGCTCCGAGAAAAACTAGAAGTCTTGCTGGACGGGCAACATGGAAACTGATAATCGCAAACATCTCGTCGACGAATGGCTCGATAGCGCATTGAAGCAACGCGCAAATGTCGAACCTCGACCCGGGCTCGAGAATCGCATCCTCGCTTCCATTCGTGCGGAGCGCAATCGAGACCCAAAGCCGAACTGGAACTGGCGGCCAGTGTGGTTTGTAGTCGCGATCGCAATTGCGCTCTTCACAGTCTTGTCTTGGCGAAGACCTGCACCTAGAACCACGGTTGCCGGAAACCCGGGGATTATTCCTTCACAAGAGCTTTCTCCGCAGACCACCCCGGTTTCGCCGGCGATCAGGCGAATTAAACATACACACGCACATCAACCGCCGAAAACACCGCGCCTCGAGCAATTCCCTTCTCCGCAACCGTTGACCGAGCAGGAGCAGATGCTTACTCGGTACATCCGGCAGTACCCGCGAGAAGCGAGGCTGGTGGCGCAAGCCCAGACGGAGCTTCTAAGACAGGAAGCGAATCCGGCGGACGGCCCGCCGGAAACAACCCAGATTTCTGATCAGCAAAATTAGAGGAGAGCCACATGAACAGGACACTCGTTATCAGTCTCGCCAAGCTGTTACTCATCTCGCTATGCTGGAGCACGCCCGCCAGCCGTGCACAGGAATCTAGCAGCAAACCGCAACCAGAAGCCGTTGAACGATTGAACACGCCATATCGCCTCGACTATTCCATCAACGAATTGGAGAACGGCAAGAAAATCAACACGCGCCAGTATTCGATGAACCTCAACTCGGGGGACGGGAATTCTCTCAAAATCGGAACGCGAGTGCCGGTCGAAGCCAAGGCCGGTGAATTTCAGTACATTGATGTGGGCACAAATATCTGGTCGCGAATCAGGGATCGTGAGAACGGGCTGCTGCTCGAGGTTCGTGCAGAGATCAGTAATTTCGCGGTTCCCGACCAGGAGAGCCGAGGCGTCACCAGCATGCCGTTAATCCGACAACTGCAGATTAATGCCAGCACAGTAGCTCTCCTGAGTAAGCCGATGATTGTTGGCAGCGTGGACGACCCCAACTCGAAGCACCAGTTTCAGATGGAAGTAACCGTGACCCGCTTGAAGTGAAGGAACAGGGCGTCGCCCCGGATTGCACCCGCTTTATATCTTCCCCTCAACGCCAAGAGGGAGGGTGACGCTCCGCCGGATGACGCCCGCCAGCTATCTATCGGCAATACGCCGGGCTTCTTTAAAGATTTTTACAAACATCGGCCGGGTCAGCTTGCCGGTCTGGGTATTTTGGTTCGAGGGATGGTATGACGCTAGTAACGTGTTTCCGTCAGGCATGGCATAGCTGGCGCCATGCTGAAAAATATAAGGTCGCTTCGTGGCAAGATGTCTACAGCGCTTAAGATAGTTCAAATAGGCGTCGAAACCAATCTTCCCCAGCGCCACCACGATCTTCATATTCTTAAGGCCGTCTAATTCGCGATCCAGAAATGCCGCGCAGTTCGCAAGTTCTTGGGGCAACGGCTTGTTGTCGGGCGGAGCGCAGCGAACGGCAGCGGTTATAAAAAGATCTTTCAGCTCCAGGCCATCGTTGCACGCGGTTGCAGTCGGCTGATTCGCAAACCCAGTCTCATGTAACACCGGGTACATGAAGTTGCCGGAAGCATCGCCAGTGAATGGACGACCCGTGCGGTTTGATCCGTGCGCCCCAGGTGCGAGACCCATGATCAACACTCGGGCATTCGGATCGCCGAATCCCGGAACTGGCTTCCCCCAATACTCGCAATCGCGGTACGCTCGCCGCTTCTCCCTCGCGATGCGCTCGCGGTACTCGACCAACCGCGGGCAGCGCGTACAAGCGACCACTTCGGCATTCAGCTGCGAGAGCCAGAACGGCTCGTCCCGAGAGCCTTCTGATTTGTCTACCGTAATCCTCTGCAAAACTCTGGTTGCCATGATGCTGGAACCGTTGTTTCCCATTTTGGCTAAAGACTTCCCGCCAAAGCCCTGGGACGGTTTGACGCCCCTCTGTTTTCCTCTTTAAACTCAATCCAGAAGCACGCTTATCGGGTTCTTGCTGATGGCGGCTTCGCCCGAAAGGCAACTGTGAGCCCCACTGAAACCAGCAGCAATACCAAGCGAGAAATCCAGGTCGAAGTTCCAGCGGACGAAGTAGCCCGCGAGACCGACGCTCTCATTCAAAAGTATCAGAAGTTGGCCAGAATTCCCGGATTCCGCCGCGGCCACGTCCCGGCGTCCATCATCCGCCAGCGCTTTGCTGAAGACATAAAGAGCGAGGTCGTGGACGCCCTCGTTCCCCGCTATTTCCGTCGCGAGACCGACACACAGGGACTCATTCCCGTCTCGCAGCCGCGGGTCACCGATCTCCATATCCACGACGGGGAGCCTCTCCGTTTCAAGGCGAGTTTCGAAATCCTTCCCGAAATCAAAGTCGAAGGTTACAAGGAACTTCGCGCCGACAAACCTGACGTTTCCGTCAAAGACGAGGAAGTCGAGGAGTCCCTCAAGCACTTGCAGGAACAGCACGCCACATTTGCAACGATCGAGGGCCGTCCCTTAGCCGATGGTGACTTTGCCCAGGTTTCGCTCGACGGCACGCCGAAGGATGGTGAGGGCAAACCGGTCCACATGGATGAAGTCCTTGTCGAGATCGCGGGCAAGAACACCATGCCCGAATTCACTGAAAATCTTCGGGGCGCTTCTGCGAACGATGAGCGGACGTTCGATGTCGTCTATCCGCAGGATTTTTCCGATCAGCGCCTTGCCGGGAAAACCTTCGTCTACACCGTGAAGGTGGGCGGCGTTAAGCAGAAAAGTGTTCCCGAACTGAACGATCAGTTCGCCAAAGAACTGGGCGAGTTCGGCAACCTTGAAGAAGTCCGTAAGCGCGTTCGCGAAGGAATGGAAACGGAGCGCAAGCACGAGGCCGAGCGCGCCGCGAAAGACAAACTTGTTGCCGAGTTGATCAAGCGCAACGACTTCGAGCTTCCCGAGGCTCTTGTCGACCGGCAGATCGATCTTCGTCTCGAGCGGGGATTGCGGGCGTTAGCAGCTCAAGGCATGAAGGCCGAAGACATCAAGAAAATGGATTTCAACCGCCTGCGCGCCGGTCAACGAGACCAGGCCGTGCAGGAAGTGAAGGCTTCGTTGTTGCTCGATAAGGTGGCACAAGAGGAGAAAATCGAAGTCACTGAGGACGAAATTAATCGAGAGGTTGAAGCGCTTGCGGCGCAGTCCAAACAGCCTGCGGAATCGATCCGCGCTCGATTGACACAGGATGGAGCGCTGGATAGAATCCGGAATAGAATCCGCAACGAAAAGACCCTCGATTTTCTATATCATCAATTGGCGTAACTGGCCGTTTCCGATCCCCTCTGAAAGCATGCTGATCGGGGTCGCAGTGTGAAAGTTGAAAGAAGGAGCCAAAGATGCTGGTACCCATGGTCATTGAACAGACCGGTCGAGGTGAGCGGGCCTATGACATTTATTCCCGCTTGTTGCGCGATAGCATCATTTTCATCGGAACTCCCATCGACGACAACATCGCAAACCTGGTAATCGCCCAGATGTTGTTCCTGGCTCAGGAAGATCCCGAACGAGACATTCAGCTTTACATTAACTCTCCGGGTGGCTCGATTACCGCTGGCATGGCAATTTACGACACCATGCAATATGTCAAAAACGATGTCACCACGATTTGTATTGGTCAGGCGGCCAGCATGGCAGCCCTTCTGCTGTCAGCCGGAGAAGCCAGGAAGCGATTCGCGCTTCCAAATTCGAGAATTCTAATCCACCAGCCCTCGATGGGCGGCCTCTCGGGTCAAGCTACCGACATCGATATTCATGCCCGGGAAATCCTCCGGATGCGGGAAATTACAAACCAGTTACTTGCGAAACATAGCGGCCAGAAGCTGGATAAGGTAGAAAAGGATGTAGAGCGCGACTTCATTATGAACGCCCAGCAGGCTAAGGAATACGGAATCATCGACGATATCATCTATAAGACCAGAGAGAAGGTATGATCGGGCTTTTGCTGGCCGGTATTGGCAGTCTCGGCGTAAACGATGTCTCCCGTTCCCCTCGGGTTAAAGACGGAAACGAGCCGGGAGGTTCAGCAGCAGAAAAGGAGTAAGCCGAGTGAAAAACCGAAGTGGAACCGAGGAAATCCTAAGGTGTTCGTTTTGCCACAAGTCGCAAGACGCTGTGGCCAAGCTGATTTCCTCCCCTAGCGACTATCCCCGAGCCTACATTTGCGACGAGTGCGTAGCGGTCTGTAATTCCATTCTCGAGGATGACCGCGCAGCCACCCCGGCCGCCAGCACGCCGAACCAGCTTCCCAAACCACAAGAAGTCAAGACCTTCCTCGACGAGTACGTCATCGGGCAGGAACAGACCAAGAAGAAGCTGGCCGTCGCGGTTTACAACCATTACAAGCGCATTTACATGAACCGCCAGCGCACCAGCGATGGCATCGAGTTGACTAAGTCGAACATCATGCTGATCGGTCCGACGGGAACCGGCAAGACTCTGCTGGCCCAGACGCTGGCCCGCATGCTCGATGTTCCCTTCGCAATCGTGGATGCGACCACGCTCACCGAGGCTGGCTACGTCGGCGAAGACGTCGAGAACATCATCCTCAAGCTCCTGCAAGCCGCGGACGGCGATGTCGGCCGCACCCAGACCGGCATCATCTATATCGACGAAGTCGATAAGATCGGGCGCAAGGACGAGAATCCTTCGATCACCCGCGACGTGTCCGGCGAAGGCGTTCAGCAGGCTCTGCTCAAGATTCTCGAAGGCACTATCGCCAATGTTCCTCCTCAGGGCGGACGCAAGCACCCGCACCAGGAATTCACTCCGGTCGACACCACCAATATTTTGTTCATCTGCGGCGGGGCCTTCGTTGGACTCGAAAAGATTATTGCTCGTCGCGTAGGAAAGAAGTCTCTAGGCTTCAAGATGGGAGAGGAAGCCGAAGGCGAGCAGCCTACAGCGCCGGCAAAACGTAACTTCGAACTTCTAAGCGAGGTACAGCCAGAAGATCTGATCAAGTTTGGCTTGATTCCCGAATTCGTTGGCCGCTTACCCGTGGTTGGCTTGCTTGAAGATCTCGACGAGTTTGCCCTGATCGAAATCCTCACCCGTCCCAAGAACGCTATCGTCAAGCAGTATCAGCGTTTGTTTGAATTCGAGAACGTTCGCCTGAAGTTCAGCGATGACGCCTTACGCGCCGTCGCCCGCCAGGCCATGGCCCGCAAGGTCGGAGCCCGCGGTTTGCGTATGATTTTGGAAGAATTAATGCTCGAACTGATGTATAACCTTCCCAGCCAGAAGAAGGTCAAGGAATTCGAGGTGACGCGCGAAATGGTTGAAAAGCGCAACGCTTCCCTGACAATGATGGAGAAGGCTGCAAGCTAGTGAAAGAGCGGCCCTTTCGGGCCGCGTTAGGTGTCTTAAATAAATGGGGCTTAAACCCCTGAGGTAATTGTGACCACATCCAAAGAGAAATTCGAAACCAAGAAGTTGCCCATGATGCCGATCCGGGATGTGGTCATCTTCCCGCACATGATGACCCCCTTCGTCGTAGGACGCGAATCCAGCGTTCGCGCTCTCGAAGAAGCTTTAGCTGCGGATAAGAAGATTTTCCTCGCGACCCAGCACGACGCCGGCGTCGACGAACCCAAGCCCAACGAGATTTATCAGGTTGGCACCGTCGTCAACATTGTTCAGAGCCTCAAGCTTCCTGACGGCAACATTAAGGTTCTAGTCGAGGGCATCGAGCGCGGCAAAATCCTGCAGGTCACCGAGACCGAAGGCTTCATGCAGGCGACGATCCGCTTGGCTCGTTATACGACCGAAACGAACCCGCAGCTCGAAGCCGGCATGCAGCGGGTGACTTCCCTTTTCGAGCAGTACGTCAAGCTCTGCCAGTCGCTGAACTACGAAACCATGATCGCGGCTGTGCGCATGGAGGATCCGGCGAAGCTCACTGACACCATCGCCGCCAATCTTCAGCTTTCGATCGAAGAGAAGCAGGAACTGCTCGAAATCTTCGATCCGGCCGAGCGCCTGACGCGCATCGGGGACGTCCTCGACATCGAAATCGAAAAGCTCAACATGGATCGCACCATTCAGTCGCGCGTAAAGCGGCAGATGGAGCGCGCCCAGAAGGAGTATTACCTCAACGAGAAGATTAAGGCCATCCAGAAAGAACTGGGCCGCGGTGAAAAGAGCGAATTCGATGAGCTTAAGAAGAAGATCGAATCCTCGGGCATGTCGAAT
>Ga0335078_10011705_pt1 | contig 13013 bp, 14 predicted proteins | sample Lox_Sample_32_FD_206711 | JGI IMG/M metagenome (GOLD analysis project Ga0335078, IMG submission 206711) | Soil microbial communities from Loxahatchee National Wildlife Refuge, Florida, United States - Lox_Sample_3.2 | ecosystem: Environmental > Terrestrial > Soil > Wetlands | place: USA... | reverse complement strand
CATCCACGCACCCCGCCCTTACACTGAGAAATGAATGCACCAATTACGTGCATCTCACCAACCACTGCGAAAATGCCGCGCGCCACCCCATCCCGAAATACCATACGAACCCAAAAAATGCGGGTATTGCCATACCCGCAAATGGGGGTATCGCCGTCGCCCCGCCCGCACCCCGCCGGCCCGTCCTTGAAAACCCCCCGCGCCCAATGCGACCATGGCTGTGGAATGACCCAAACTGACCGGGTGCTCGCCCTCGACTGGCTTCGGGGCCTCGCCGTCCTGATCATGCTGCAGGGCCATCTCTTCAACTCCTTCGCCCGCCCCGATCTGTACAATCACCCGGTCTACGTCCTCTCCCAGTTCATCGGCGGCATGCCCGCCCCCCTCTTCCTGGTCCTGGTCGGCGCCACCTTGGCCTTCCGCCTCGACCGCGCCGACCGCCAGCTCCTTCCGCCCGCCGCCCGTTTCAAGTCCGCCCTCAGGCGCGCCGGATATCTCGCCGCCATCGCCTTCGCCTTCCGGCTCCAGTTGTGGCTCTTCGCCTGGGGCAATCCCTGGACCGAAATCTTTCGCGTCGATATCTTGAACTGCATGGCGTTCGGCATCCTCGTGCTCTCCCCGGTGGCCCTGCTGGCGCCCGCCCGCAGAATCACGTGGTGCGCCGCCGCCGGACTGGCCATCGCCGCCCTGGCGCCCTTGGTCTCCGCCCTCGATTGGTCTCACGTCCCCTGGCTCATCCGAAACTACCTCGTGCCGGACAAAGCCTACTTCACCTTTTCCCCGGATGCCGCCTACATCGCCTTCGGGGCCGCCTTCGGCGCTCTCCTGCGCCTCGCCCCGGAAGTCTGCGCACGCATCTTCGAGTGGGCCGCCGTGCTGGGCCTGGCGCTCATCGTCGGCGCGCATTATTTCTCCAGCCTGCCCTTTTCCGTCTACTCCAACTCCGATTTCTGGCTCAATAGCCCCGGCCTCGTGCTCATCCGCCTGGGCGTCGTCCTCGTGATGGCCTCCGCCGGTTACATCTGGACCGCCCGCCAACAACCCCAACGCCTCGCCTTCATGCGCCGCCTCGGCACCAATTCTCTGCTCATTTATTGGGTCCACGTGGAGTTGGTCTATGGCCGCTGGTTCTGGTTCGCCAAGGGCCGTTCGACCATCGGCGAGTGTGTCCTCGCGAGCCTCCTCCTCATCGCCCTCATGTATTGGCTCGCCACCCTCAACCTTCCCGCGCGCGTCAAGCGCCGTTTGCGCCTGTGGGTGGGCGCCGCGCCCGTTCCGGAGACCACATGGCTTCGCTAGCCAATTCCAGCGCGCCGGATGCCGCCGCCATGGTGCCCGCCGGCAGCCCGCCTGCCACCCGCGCGCGCCGCCTCGAGCTGGCCGCTCTCTGCGCCCTGGTTGCCGGCTTCATCGTCATCCGCCTCTGGAACCTTACCTCGTTCTGCCTGGATTCGGACGAAATCTTCAGCCTGCTCTGCGCCCGCTACAAGCTCCCTCACCTGCTGCAATCCGTGCAGGCCGACGTGGTGCATCCGCCGCTGTCCTATCTGCTCCTTTGGTTGTGGGTCAGAATCGGCGGCCAGTCGCTGCTCTGGCTCCGGCTGCTGCCTTTCCTTCTCTCGGTCGCCGCCTTGGCGCCTTTGTGGATCGTCTTCCGTCAGCTCCGCCTCGGCGCCGGCGCCCGCATCATCGCACTGGCGCTCCTGGCCATCAGCAACGACCAGGTATTTCACGCCCGTTACCTGCGCATGTATGCGCTCCTGTTCCTGCTGAGCGTCACTTCCATGGCGCTCTTCAATCTCCTGCTCGCACGTGTCACCCGGAAGCGCCTCATCCTGCTCACGGCCGTCAACCTGCTGCTGGTTTACACCCAATACTTCGGCTGGATGGTGGTCGCCATCGAAGCTCTGCACCTTCTGTGGATGGACCGCGCCAAGCTGGCGCCCTTCCTCAAGAGCGCCGCCGTCATCGCTCTGCTCTTCGTGCCCTGGGCCTACGCCGCCATTCAGGCCGGCATCGCCAAGGGCGGCCTGGCGCCCAATCTGGGCTGGATCAGACATCCCAAAATCGGCGATCTCTGGTGGTTCTACGCGGGCTGCGATGGGCCCCTGTGGCCCATCCCGGTGGCCTCTGTGATGGTTTTCCTGCTGTTCTTCGCCATGGCTGCCGGCCTCCGGCGCGTCGCGCGCGCCGCCCCGCCGGGACTGCCAACCTCCCGTTTGCGATTTGCCGCCTTGCTGGCCTTCCTTCCTCCCGCGGCGGCTTACCTGCTCAGCAACCGCCTGCCCAATTCCATTTGGGGCAACCGCCACCTGGTGGTTTCCATCGTGCCCTATCTCGCCTTGCTCGCGCTTGGGCTGATGGCTCTCCGTCCTAAGTGGCTGCGCGCCATCGTTCTCTGCCTGGCAGCTACCTGGGGCGCTTGGGGCGCCTGGCGCGTCATCGTGTATCCGGAGCCGCGCGCGAACATGGACTCACTTACTGGCCAGTTAGTAACATTGAATAGTCAACAGAAGCCGCCGTCAAGTTCAGTTACTATATACTTGCTAGATCCATATCTCGCCTTCCCCATGACTTACTATCTCGATTCTCACTATCGCCAGCAATGGAATCTGGTGACCGTGCCGGATGTAAGCCGGATCTATGGGGACCGCGTGTGGGTGGGATACAATCACAAGACCTGGAAGCAGTCCCGGAGTCCGGAAGACCTGCTCCGCGCGCGCGGCTACCGGATCGGCCCCGGCGTCTGGGTCGGCGACCGCTGGGACCGCTTCGCCGTCTTCCTCGCCTCACGGCAAGCCCCCGCACGCCTGCTACACTAAAGATCGGAATGGCGCTAAGCAAAGATCTGCTGGAGATCCTGGTCTGTCCCCTGTGCAAGGCGAACCTCGATCTGAAGCCCGACAACAGCGGCCTGAAGTGCGTCCAGTGCCACCGCGTCTATCCCATTCGGGATGATATCCCGGTGATGCTGGTCGACGAGGCGAAGATCGAAGAGTGATGGACCTGCCCCACGGCTGCCGCGTGGCCGTCATCCGGCTGCGCTCGCTGGGCGACTGCGTACTCACTACGCCCGCGCTCGAAATCCTCAAGCGCGCCCGCCCCGATCTGCGCCTCGCCGTGGCCGTGGAGGACCGCTTCCGCGCGGTCTTCGAAGACAATCCCGATCTCGACGCCCTGCTGGCCCCACGCTTGCGGGCCTTGCGCGCCTGGCGTCCCCAACTCTCGCTCAACTTGCACGGCGGAGCCGCCAGCGCCCGCCTGGCCGCGCTTTCCGGAGCCCGCTGGCGCGCCGGCTTCGCGCACTACCGCTGGCAGCCTCTGTATAACTTGCGTATCCCCCGCGCGCAGCAGATCCTCGGCGAAGAGCGCACCGTCCACACCGCGGAACATTTGGCGTCCGCCATGTTTTATCTCGGCGCGCCCCGCGTTCCGATCCCGCGTGCCCGCTTGTTTGCCGCCCCGCGCGCCGCGGACCGGCCCTACGCCGTCATCCACCCCTTCGCTTCCGCGCCCGCGAAGACTTGGCCCGCCGCCGGCTTCCTGCGCGCCGCCGCCCGCCTGCGCGAATCCCTGGATCTCGAGCCGGTCTTCATCGCCGGCCCCGCTGACGATCTCTCCGCGTTCCGCGCATACCGCACCGTCGCCGGCGCGCCCCTCGCCGAAATCAAGTCCCTGTTGCGCGGCGCGTCCCTTTTCCTCGGTAACGATTCCGGACCGGCTCACCTGGCCGCCGCCTTCAGCCTGCCTGTGGTGGTCATCTTCGGCGCCTCCGACCCCGCCATCTGGGGTCCCTGGCGCACGCCCGCCGTGGTGCTCCAGCATCCCGCCGGCATCCGCTCCGTGACCGAAGAGCAGGTCTTCGGCGCCTTCGAGCGCCTCGGGGTGCACGCATGAAGGACCTGCTGCGGCTGCTGGCCTACGCCAAACGCTACTGGTTCTTCCTGGTGCTCTCCGTCATCCTGATGGCCTGCGTGGGAGCGGCCCACGGCATGATCGCGCTGCTGATCGGCCCCATCTTCGACCGCGTCCTCAATCCCGCGTCCGCCAACACGCCGGTCTTGCTGTTCCGGGATCCCGTGTTTCACCACCCCGTCTATCTCAGCAACATCATGCCCGGCGTCATGGGCCACCGCAGCATCTGGACTATGGTGGCCTTTGCCATCCTGGCCGTGTTCATCACCAAGGGCATCTGCGATTACCTGGCCAATTACCTGGTGAATTTCGTGGGATGCTCGGCCGTCACTGACCTGCGCAACACCGTGTTCGATAAGGTCGTCCGGCAGAGCGCGCAGTTCTTCGAATCGCACTCCACCGGCAAGTTGATGTCGTCCATCATGAACGACATCGAAAAGATCCAGACCGCCGTCTCGCACATTCTGGCGGACCTGCTGCGTCAGACCTTCGTCGTGCTCGGTCTGCTCTTCGTCATTCTCAACATGGATTGGAAGCTGGCCATAGTGAGCCTCACCGTGTTGCCCTTCGTGCTGATTCCCACCGCGCGCATCGGCCGCCACATCCGCCGCACCAGCCGCCGCAGCCAGGACCACGCCGCCGAACTGAACGAAATCCTCCAGGAGGCGCTCGGCGGAAACCAGGTGGTCAAGGCCTTCGGGGCCGAACAGTTCGAGTCCGGCCGCTTTCGCCAGACCGCCCAGCGCCTGCTCAGAAGCAATCTGCGCTACGTGCGCCAGCAGGCCTTGGCGTCGCCGCTCATCGAGATCTTCGGCGCGCTCACCATCGTCGCCCTGCTCACCTACGCGCGCACCCAGATCAAGGCTCACGCGCTCACCGCCGGCGAGTTCACCAGCTTCGTCATCGCCCTGCTCATGATGTACGAACCGGTGAAACGGCTCACCGGCATTCACAACATCTTTGAGCAGGCCATCGGCGCTTCGCAGAAGGTCTTCGAATATCTGGCCCACGTCGCCGAGATTCAGGAGAAGCCCGGCGCCGTCAAGTTGCAGCGCTTTTCCCGGTCCATCCGCTTCGAGAACGTCGCCTTCCGCTATCCGCTTTCGCCCAATGGATTTCAGTTGCGGGGGGTGGACCTGGAGGTCACGGCCGGCGACGTGGTGGCCCTGGCCGGTCCCAGCGGCGCGGGCAAGACCACCTTGGTGAACCTGGTGCCGCGCTTCTACGACGTCACCACTGGCGCGGTGCGCATCGACGGGCGGGACGTGCGCGATTTCGACCTGGCTTCCCTGCGCTCCATGGTGGGAATTGTGGCGCAGGATACCTTCCTGTTCAACACCACCGTGGCTGATAACATCGCCTACGCCCGGCCCGGCACGCCCATGCGCGACATCCGCGAAGCCGCCCAAACCGCGCTGGCTGACGAATTCATCGCCCGCCTGCCGGAGGGCTACAGCACCATCATCGGCGAGCGCGGCGTCAAGCTGAGCGGCGGGCAGCGCCAGCGCATCGCCATCGCCCGCGCGCTGCTGAAGAACGCTCCCATCCTCATCCTGGACGAAGCCACCTCGCACCTGGATACCGAATCCGAGCTGCTCGTGCAGCGCGCGCTGGCCAATCTGATGGCCGGCCGCACCGTCATCGTGATCGCCCACCGCCTCTCCACCATCCGCCGCGCCGGAAAGATCGTGGTGCTCGACTGCGGCAGTGTCTTCGAAACTGGTACGCACGACGAGTTGGTCAATCGCGGCGGCCTCTACCAGCGCCTGCACGAACTGCAGTTCGTGGAGACCGGGAGCCTGTTGGCCTGATGGGCGCGCGCAGCATGACCGGTTTCGCGCGGGTCCGCAAGGCCGCGCCGGGCGGCGAGTTCGCCGTCAGCATCAAGAGCGTCAACCATCGCGGACTCGATATCCACTTCCATATGGCTGCCGAGCTCGACCCCTTCGAAAACACCATCCGCAACGCCGTCAAAGCCCGGGTCGCCCGCGGCCATTTGCAGATCAATCTGCTGTATGAAAGGACGGCCCTGGCCGATGGCTCGAGCCTCAACCGGCCGCTGCTCCGCGCCTATTTGCAGGCGTTCCAGGAGGCGGCCAGCGAGTTCGGCGCCGAGGGCAAGCCCGATCTGAACGCCGCGCTGCGCCTGCCCGGCATGCTGCAAGCCGGCGAAACGGTGGAACCCGATGCGGCCCTGGAGCAGGTGTTGCTCGAAGCCACCGCCGAGGCGCTCGATCTGCTCAACCGCTTCCGCGAGCGCGAAGGCGCCGCCATGGTGGCCGAAATGCGCGAGCGCTGCGCCACCCTTCGCGGCCTGGCGGCGCGCATGGAAAAGATCCGCTCCCGCGCCACCGCGGCCTTCCAAAAGAAACTGGAAGAGCGCGTCAAGGAGCTGTTGCGCGGCGCCGGCATCGAACCGCAGCGCCTGGCCCAGGAGGCCGCCCTGCTGGCCGAACGCAGCGACATCAGCGAAGAGCTTGTCCGCCTCAAGACCCATACCGCGCAGTTGGAAAAACTGCTGGATGACGGCGGAGAGGTCGGCAAGCGTCTCGATTTTCTGCTGCAGGAAATGGGCCGCGAGGCCAACACCATTCTCTCCAAAACCGGCGGCCTGGGTGATCTTGGCTTGACCATCACGGACCTGGCTCTGGCCGCCAAGGCTGAGATCGAAAAGCTGCGCGAGCAATCGCTCAACCTGGAATGATCGGATGACCACGGTTTTCATCGTTTCCGCACCTTCCGGGTCGGGCAAATCCACGCTGGTCCAGCGGCTTCTTACCCGCGTGCCCGGCCTGATGTTTTCGATCTCCTATACCACCCGCGCCCCGCGCGGCCACGAAACCGAAGGCCTGAGCTACCACTTCATCTCGCGCGCCGAATTTGAGGAACACATTCAACGCAATGAGTTTCTCGAGCACGCCGAGGTATTCGGGAACTGCTACGGTACCCACGTTGGCGTGCTGGAGCAGGCCCGGCAGCGCGGCCTCGACCTGGTACTCGACATTGACGTACAAGGTGCGCGACAATTGAAGAGTAAGATTCCGGAAGCGGTGACGATTTTTATCCTGGCTCCGTCCCGCGCGATCCTCGAACAACGCTTGCGCGCGCGTAGCGAAGATGCCGGTGAGGTGATTGAAAGGCGGCTTCGCGACGCGGCCAATGAGATTCGAAATTACAGCGCTTACGACTACGTGCTGATCAACAACGATCTCGACGAGTCCGGCGAGACCCTGGCCGCCATTGTGCGCGCCGAGCGGGTGCGGCGCGACCGGATGGAGGAGCGGATCCGGCCGATTCTGGAGACTTTCGAAAGAAACGCGTAAAGGACTTTCAAGGCATGGGCGATAAGATTCCGCGCAATAACGCGCACTGCACGATCCCGGACGATCCGGAACAGAGCACTTACCGGTTTATCATCGTGGCCGCCAAGCGGGCCCGGCAGTTACAGGGCGGCGCCCGGCCGGTGCTGCCTACGTCTTCCAAGAAACCCACCATCATCGCCGTGGAAGAAGTGCGGCGCGGACTGGTGAAGTACGAAATACAGGGCGCCACGCCGGTGGAGGAAGCGCCGGTTCCGGAAGCCATCCTCTGAGCCCGCGTCATGGAACGCATCGTCCTGGGCTTGGGGGGCGGCATCGCGGTGTACAAGTCCGCGGAGCTCGCGCGCCTGCTCATGCAACAGGGGCACACCGTGCACGTGGTGATGACCGCCAGGGCCCAGGAATTTGTCCGGCCCCTGACGTTCGCTGCGCTCACCGGGCGCAAAGTCATTACAGACCTGTTCCCCACTCACGCCGAAGGCACGCTCTCGAGCGCCATCGAGCACATCGCGGTGGCGCAGGAAAACGATCTTCTGGTGGTGGCGCCGGCCACCGCCGATCTGCTGGCCAAGTTTGCGCACGGCCTGGCTGACGATTTCCTGAGCACGATGTACCTGGCGTTCACCGGTCCGGTCGTCCTGGCGCCGGCCATGAACGCGAACATGTGGCTGCACGCCGCCACGCAAAGCAATCTGGAGATGCTGCGCCGGCGTGGTCATCGCATCGTGGATCCGGAGGAAGGCGAGCTTGCCTGTGGCATGGTGGGTCCGGGCCGCTTGGCTTCGCCTGAGCGGATCGCGCAGGCGGTCAGCGCGGAGATCGGTAGGCAGCGCGACCTGGAGGGTGAGACCATGCTGATCACGGCCGGTCCGACACAGGAGCCGCTCGACCCCGTGCGCTACATTTCCAATCGCTCCAGCGGCAAGATGGGTTATGCTTTGGCCGAGGCCGCCGCGGCCCGCGGCGCCAAGGTCGTCCTGATCTCCGGGCCCGTGAACCTGGCGCCGCCGCGCGCCTGCACCGTGATCCGCGTGCACACGGCGCGCGAAATGCGCGACCAGGTATTCGAGCACCTGGAAGCGGCCACCATCATCGTGAAGGCCGCCGCCGTGGCGGACTTCCATCTCTCGAAAGTGCCCCAGCAGAAAATGAAAAAAACCGCCGCCCGGCTCTCGCTGGAGCTCGATCCCACGCCGGACATTCTGGCCGAGCTTGGCCGCAAAAAGGGCGACCGGCTGCTGGTGGGGTTCGCCGCCGAGACCGAAAATCTCCAGCAGGAGGCCCGCCGCAAGCTGGAAGCCAAGAACTGCGACATGGTAGTCGGCAACCTGGTGGGCGGTGAGGAGGGAGCTTTTGAATCCGACCAGAACGAGGTGCTCCTGGCGCTCCGCAACGGCGAGTCTGTCCCAGTGGCGCGCGCCTCGAAGCGCGAAATCGCCGACCGCATTCTGGACGAAATTCTGAAGCTGCGCCTGCATCTTTACGCCACCGATGAACGCTGAAACGCTGCGGCAGTATCTCGAGTATTACCAGGATTTGGGTTTCAAGACGCTCTATCGAAGAGGGGCGGCGGCCGTTGCGGCTCATGCCCCGGAACAATCCGAACCTCTGTTGCGCATCGTGGATGACATCGGCGATTGCCGCCGCTGCCGCCTGCACGAAAAGCGCACCCACATTGTGTTCGGCGTGGGGAACGAACAATCCAGGCTGGTGTTTGTGGGGGAAGGGCCGGGCGCCGATGAAGACGCGCAAGGCATCCCGTTCGTCGGACGCGCCGGACAGTTGCTCACCCAGATGATCGAGGGCACGGCCAAGAAAGAAGGCATTCCGCTGCTGCGCAAGGACGTCTACATCTGCAACGTGGTGAAGTGCCGCCCGCCCGAAAACCGCACGCCGCAGCCGGACGAAATGGAGACCTGCGGCCAGTTCCTGACGCGCCAGCTTCTGGCGATCCGTCCGAAGGCGATCTGCGCGCTCGGCTCCACGGCGGCGAAATATCTGACGCGCAGCAAGGAAGGCGTCACGCGCATGCGCGGCAACTGGTACGACTGGAATGGCATTCCGGTGATGGTCACCTATCATCCGTCGTTCCTGCTGCGGGCCTACAATGCCTCGGCCAAGCGCGAAGCTTGGGAAGACCTGAAGAAGGTCCTGCATTACGTCTACGATTAGTCGAAGCTGAACGACATTTGATCGGCGTATTGTTCGCGGCGGGTGCGATCGATTTCGTGGGCTTCGCCGGTGCGGCCCCAGTGCTCCAGGATCCAGACCTGCTCCCAGGCGCAGTCTTCGAGCACGCGGCGGTCACCCAACTGGCGGGCCGCGCGCGACCAATCTTCGAGGATTTCGAAGGCCTCGGCCAGCCGGTCTTGCGCCTTGGCCCAAGTTACTGCGCGGCGCGCCAGCTTCGAAGCGAGCGGCCAATCGGTCTCGAGCGCCCTCGCGAAAGCGTGCTGCAAATCAGGCCAGTATGCCGTCAAATCCGGAACAGCAGGTGTCGGCGAGCCGAACAGATCGGCGACGGTCAGCGCGTGATGGCGCGCCCAGCGATCGCTCTCGCCGCGCAGGGCCACGCGCTCGCGTACCAGCGCCGGCACCAGCAGCCGGGGACCGTTGTCATCGCACGCCGCGAGCGCGTTTTTCGCGATAAGCTGCCCGGCGATGTCGCGCGCCTCCGCGATTTCGGCGTCCGCCGTGCGCGCCGCCATGTCGAGCGAGAAGCCCGATGGCGCGCAGGCGCACATGGCGGAAAGAACGCGCTGCGCGGCGCTATCCAGATCGCGAATCGTTTCCGCCAACCGCGTGGGGTCTGCCGCGGGGGAGCTGGTAAGAGGAAACGCGCTGGCGGAGAGAGCGGCCGCCAGACCCGCGTGCCGGGTGGTCACCAGGACGGACGTTCGGCCGCGCGGCGCCAGCAGAGCAGCGCTGGAAGCCAGCGCGTCGTCGAGCACCAGCAGACAACGATAGCGCGCGCAGAGGTGGCGGAGCTCGTTCAGGTTGGATTCGAGATCGCGGTCGAGCCGCACGCCCAACTGGGCGGCCAGGTCGCCCGCGAGCGCCGGCGCACTCCGCGAACCGCAGGTCAGCCAGAAGACCGCGTCGAAATCTTCCTGATGGCGGCGGGCGAATTCCAGGGCCAGTGCCGTCTTGCCCGCGCCCGCGGCGGCTTCCACTACGGCGATGCCGGGTGCGTCCGCCAGCAGCGTGCACAGAGATTCCAATTCGGAGCCGCGCCCGACGAATGATGGCTGCGGCGCGGGAGCGAATGGGGCTTTCTGTGGCAGCGGCGACAGGCTCATCAGCCAGCGCTTTGTGGCTCGGAACCCGGCCAGGCGGTCCTGGCGCAGATCGAAGAAATTCCGGCGCCGCAGCAGATCAGGGAACCTGGCGTTGCGGCAAAGCAGAGTCGCTACCGGCGTTCCGACCTCGGTGGCCTGCTCGCAGAAAGCCGATTTCCAGCGCTCCAGGACCCAGCGGCCGGGAACGGAGTCCGGCGAAAGCAGAGCCAGCACCACATCCGCCGAAAGCCCTTCTTCGACCTTGGCGATGAGATCCTCGCCGGCTTGCATGGCGCCTTCCTCGAGCAGGACCTCCACGCCGGCGCCCCGCTCCAGGAACGCCGCCAGTTCACAGGCCAATCCGTGTTCGGAGGGGGAGTAGCAGGGGAAGACCTTCGGCATGCCGCAGATCTTCCATTATCGCCCGCCGCAGTTACCCTTAGATCATGCTCTCGATATCAGGCAGAAGTTGCTGCAAAACGCCAACGATGGACGCGGCAGTTTCCTGGTGATTTGGGTTCTTCACAAAGATCGCAGCGGCCGCCGTGCCGATCGAGAAGAGCAGGCCGACGATTTTCGAGGCCTCGGACTGAGGCTCGGCAGTTTCAACGGGTGGGGTGATGCCAACGGGTGTCATGCTTCATTCCTCCTGGTTGTGGGTTTATACGCCTAACTTGGCGCCGATCGCGGCCAGCGCCATCTGAATGGCCGCCAGGGTCGCTTTCATATCGGCAAACTGCTGATCGGTGGTTTCCGGCGGCTGTTGCGGCAGGTCGGTGCGCTCGACCACCCAACTGCCGGCTTGATTGAACAGCGTGCCCGGCAACTGCACGAGCTTTTCATTCGGCAGCAGCGCCCGAATTGGAACCGCAAGAGTGATTGCGTTCGCCGGAGCCGCCGTCACCGGCGTATCGTAGACCCACGTCACTCCCCCAGCGCCCAAGACCCAGTGTCCGGGAGCCCCGACGCCGTGCAGGTTCTTGGCTTCAATCAGGGTTTGTGCAATATACGTCGTGTTGCTAACCTGAATGACCCACTGGCGGCGCGGGTCTACGCCGTAGACGATGTGATACACGCCGGTATTCTGCTGCACCACGGAGACGGTCTGCTTGGGATAGAGCGGCGCGATTTCGTTAGCGATCTCCTGGGCATCGGCCTGCAGGCAGACCTGGTCCGGACTGACATTGCCGATCGGGCCGTAGGGGCCCGTTTCGACCGCGTCCGTGGGCGCCGAAACATACGGCGGATAGTTGTAGACGCCAGGCAAGTTCAGCGTGGACGCCTGCGCGGCCGGCAGCATGAGATGGCTGACATAGCCGCTGGCCGCGGCAGTAGCGTCGAAAACCAGATATGGCTGGCCGGAAGGCGCCGGGTCGGCCCAAGTCTGGATCGGGAGCGCCGGGTTAAACGGCGGCGCCTGTTGGCCGGTGGCCTGTTGATAGGCCGCGCGGGTCGCGTAAGCGGGAAACAGATATAGGTCCGATAGCGGGTATTGCGGTTGGTTAGGTTGTGTCGGTTGTGTTTGTGACATAAGCTCTTCATCTTCACGGTAAGGGACGGCCCTCCCCGCGCGGCGTGGGCTCTTAGTCACAACTCATTGAAACAAGGCGAAAGTTTTATCTGTTGGAGATGTGAATGCTGCCCGGGCGTGGTAACGTGGGGGGGAATGCCGCTCGACCTGGACCCTGCGATCTTCCGCGCGGTGGCAACGACCATCGTTCCGGAAGCCTCTGCGCTCGATAGCCAAGGCTGGCGGGATGTCGACGCGGCGATTGAAGCGCTCTTGCGGGACCGGCCAGAGTCTCTCAAGCGGCAATTGCGCCTTTTTCTGCGGGCCATCGAGTGGCTGCCGGTGGTGCGCTACGGCCGGCCGTTCACGCGCCTGGGGCCGGCTGAGCGTACGCGCATGTTGGCGCATCTCGAAAACGATCCCATCCAAAAGGTGCGTGTAGGTTTCTGGGGCCTGCGCACGATCGTACTGGCCGGCTACTATGGCCGGCCGGGCGCCGCCCAAGCTATCGGTTACGCCGCTGATCCGCGCGGCTGGGAGGCGCTGCGGTGAAGCGCTTAAGTTACGACATTGTGATTGTTGGTTCCGGCGCCGGCGGCGGCACTGTCGCGCAGGAACTCTCTCCATTGTGCCGCCAAGGCGCGCGCATCGTGGTGCTCGAGAAAGGCCCGCGGCTGCGGGACGACGAATTCACGGGCCACGAACTGGAGATGGCCGCGGCGCTCTACGGAGCAAGCGGCGGATTTCTGACTTCCGACGGCACGATGACGCTCGCCTTTGGCTGCGCCTATGGCGGCTCGACGGTAGTTTACACGGGCACATCCTTGCCGCCACCCGAGCGAGTCATCCGCACTTGGAACGTGCCCGGCCTCACGCACGCGGATCTCGAATGCCGGGCGCGGAAATTCATGGCCGAGAATAACGTCCACTTACTCGAAGATAGCCTGATCAACGAAAACAATAAGCTGTTCGTGGCAGGCTGCCGCGAGC
>Ga0335078_10011704_pt1 | contig 13013 bp, 12 predicted proteins | sample Lox_Sample_32_FD_206711 | JGI IMG/M metagenome (GOLD analysis project Ga0335078, IMG submission 206711) | Soil microbial communities from Loxahatchee National Wildlife Refuge, Florida, United States - Lox_Sample_3.2 | ecosystem: Environmental > Terrestrial > Soil > Wetlands | place: USA... | reverse complement strand
GTTCGCTCCGCACTCGCCCAGTTACGGCAACCACCTTTGCGAGTCGCGCAACGTGAGTTGCGCTACTTGCTTGGAGCGTGCTCCAGAGTTCACTCCGTTTTCACTCTTCCCGCAGCACCTGCATCGGTTCCACTCGCGAAGCCCGCACCGACGGCAACAATGACGCCAACGCCGCCACGGCAATGACCAGCAAAATCACGCCCGCCAGCGTCGGCGCATCCGTCGGCGACACTCCATACAACAAACCCACCAGCACCCGCGAAAATATCAGCGCCAATCCAAATCCCGCCGCGCATCCCAGCAAACACACCGCTAGGCCCTGCCACAAAAACTGCTTCACAATCTGCCCGCGTAGCGCCCCCAACGCCAGCCGCAGCCCCACTTCCCGCTGCCGCACATTCACGTTGTAACTCAGTGTTCCATACAGCCCAATGCACGCCAGCGACAGCGCTGTCGCCGCAAAAAATGTCAGCAAAATCGTCCGCATGCGGTTCTCCGCCAATGCATCCGAGTAGCGCGCTTCCAACGGCATAAAATCATATGCCGAACGCAACGGCTCGATGTCCCGCAACCGCTGCCGAATGGTCTCCGCCATCGTCATTGGCGCGTTGTGCGTGCGCACAAGAAAGTACGTCCCCGGCTCTGCGATCGGCGCGCACCAGTACACCGTCGGCGTCGGCGCGTGATCCAGTCCGCTTTCCCGCGCGTTGCCAACAATCCCGCGAATTTCGAACAAGCCGGTGTAGCCCAGCCCCGCCGGTTCTACGTGATGCCCCAGTACGCCAGTCCCACCAAAATAAGCGTCCGCGAACGCGCGATTCACTAGCACCGCCGCCGGCTCCTGATTGTCGTTGCACGTCTCCCCGGCCAGCAGCGGGATGCCCATCGTTTTGAAATAGCTCGCCGAAACAAAACGATTCGTTGCGATGAGTTTGGGCTCGCTCGCCGCTCGCCCTTCCGCCATCTTAATTTCGGTCTCATATTTGAAAGGCTCGCCCGGTACGCCCACCGAAATGGCAATTGCTTCCACTCCCGGCGTGGCGCGTAGTGTGTCCAGGAGTCTGTCCGTAAACTGCCGCAATTTCTTGAAGTCGCCAGTTTCTCCGTAGTTGATGCTGAGCTGGAACGTCAAGACATGGCTCGAATCAAAGCCCCGCGACACGCGCCCCAACTCCTGAAAACTGCGCAGCAGCAAACCTGCGCCTGCCAATAACGTTACCGCCAGTGCCACCTGCACTCCGACCAGTGCCCATTGCAACGGATTCTTTCCAGAGACCTGCGACCGGCCGGTCTGCGCCAGCGATCCTGCTAAGCCCCGCCGTGTTCCCCGAATCGCCGGGATCAAACCACACAGCAGCGTCACCACCACCGAACACGCCAATGAATACAGCACAATCCGCGTGTCCAGATGGATCTCCTCCACGCGCGGCAACTGTGCCGCCAGCGACCGGAAAATATCCGAAGCCGCCGCTGCCAGAAACAACCCGAGCCCCGACCCGATCAAAGCCAGCACAAACGTCTCCGTCAGCAATTGCGCAATCAGCGCGCCGCGCGATGCCCCCAGCGAAAAGCGCACCGCGATTTCGTGCTGTCGTTGCGTCGCGCGCGATAGCAGCAGCGCCACGATATTTGTGCACGCAATCAGCAACAGCAGCGACACCGATCCGAACAACAGCCACAGCGAACGCCGCGATTCCCCAACCGTCGAATCTTTCAGCGGATCGAGCGTCACCGTCAGGTCGCCATCGCTCTTCGGAAATTGCCGTCCCAGCTGCGCCTGCACCGTCGCCAAATCCGCATGTCCTTGCGCGATCGTAACGCCCTGCTTCAGCCGCCCGATCACCACCAACCAATTGTTTTCCCGCGCTTGGCCGTATGACAGACCCGCCGGAATCGGACACCACAAATCCGTTTCGCGATCCGGAAATAGAAACGACGCGGGCATCACTCCAACGATCGGATAAAGATTTCCGTCCAGCCGCAGGTTTTTTCCGACGACGCCGGGATCTGCGTTGAAGCGCCGCCGCCAGAACCGTCGCTGATCAGCACTGCATGCGGCCCGTGCAGCGTTTCTTCTTCCGGAGTGAACTCTCGCCCAACCGCCGGAGCGACGCCCCAAACCTCAAAAAACCGGGGCGACGCCCACGCCCGCGTTACCTTCTCCGGCAGCGCCCCCGTCGACTCCGAAACATCTTCCGTGTAGTAGCCCGTCATCGCTTGAAACGCCGAGTTCAGATGATTCCAGTCCTCGAGCCGCACTGGAGCGACGCGCGTCAACGTCGCTGGCCCCGTTGACTTGTGTTGCTCGACCACCACCAGTTGCTCCGCTTCGGGAAATGGCAAGGGCTTCAGCAAAATCGCGTCAATCGCGGAGAACACCGCGCTGTTCGCGCCAATCGCCAGCGCCAGCGTCAAGATCACTGTTAAGGAAAACGTCGGCGATTTGCGAATAAAACGAAAGGCTGACCTGAGATTTGCCCGCGCTGCATCCACGATGCGAATGCGGTACACGTCCCGCAATTCCTCTTTCAGCTGCTCGCGTCCGCCAAACTCCACCATCGCCCGTCTCCGCGCTTCTTCCGCGCTCATTCCCTTGGCGATGTTTTCGTCCGTCAACTCATCCACGTGAAACCGCAACTCCGCACTCATCTGCGGCTCCGTCGGCTTCTTCACCAACCACGCTTTCCACCAGGCCATGTTCGCTCCTATCAGTTTCCCAAGCGCCAAGCTCTCCTTGTCTTCAGCGCCTCGACCTCTGCGCCTCCTGCGTTGAACAACAACAACGCTTAGCACCTTCACTCAAGTAATCCGCCAGTCCGCGAGCCTCATTGCGCTGGCTCCGTTTTCAAAATGGTCGCCACCGCTCCCGCCAGCCGGTTCCAGTTCGTTTCCTCTGATTCCAACTGCCTTCGTCCCTCCACCGACAGCTTGTAAAACTTTGCCTGCCGCCCCTTCTCCGACTCGCCCCAGTCCGCCTCCAGCCACCCCCGCTTTTCCAGCCGGTGTAGTGCCGGATACAACGACCCCTGCTGCACCTGCAGCACTTCTTTCGAAATCTGCCGGATCCGTACCGAAATCCCGTATCCATGAATCGGTCCCAAAGCAACGACCTTCAGGATCAACATATCCAGCGTCCCCTGCAGCAAATCCGACTTCTCGATTGGCGCCATGCTCTCTCCTAGACATCCGACATACTATAGACGCACGCATAGGTAGAATGTCACAGAGAAAGCACAAAATTCTTACGAACGTATTTAGCCAAGCGGTTAAATAAGCGTGCTCAACGTATTTAACCAGTAGGTTAAATACAGTATTTAATCAGGAGGTTAAATAAGGGCAGCCTAGGACCAGGCCCTTGTGGAGCGCGGCGCTAAGACCGCCGGCTAGGAGTTCCAGCTGACTTTGCTCAGTTGCTCTTTGCGCGACTGCCACTCGCCGGTGCTGAGGATGCGGGGGGTAACTTCAATCAGGCGGGGAATCAGGCGAAATACTGAAGCTGCGGTCCACGGCTGGCCGCCGCGGGTGCGGTAGTCGCGCACGTTCAGCGCGTCCGCCATGCTCTTAAAGGAGACGTCCTGCACAATCAGCTCAGCGAGGAAGCGCAACGTCTGCATTTCCAGTGGGTCATCTTCCAGATGATGGCAGTCCGTGGCGATGCGCAGTCCGAACGGAACCTCTTCCGACGCCACCGGTTCTTCCGGCACTTCGGGTTGACCGGAGAATTCGATTTCGCGCTCCCATTCCAGCGCGACCAGCGTCCAGCCTGCGTCGTGCATTTTGGAGAGATACATGGAGGTGGGAAGAATCGTGACCTTTTCGCGAATGCGCTCGTGTTTTTTCATGAATGCCCTCTCCTAAAAGGAATGGACGGACCCCGCTGAAGAGGCGAGTGCAATTCCATCGCCGCATCTGCGAGGACCTAAGCCTCAGCCAAAGAACGGCTTAGCAGTCCAACACAAGCCCACAGGTCCACCTACCTGTCCGCTGTTGGGATAGATTGTTGCGGCATCGGACAAACTTGCCCAGACCGGGATGCCGTGACCTGTACTCGACGAGGGTAATGCCGGGCCAGCAGGGTACAGGTCGTGGGCAACGGCACGTCCTGAACCTCTAGGCCATTGACGCTGCCTACGATGAACGCTGTACGATGTGCTAGCGTTGCCCCAACCAACGCAACCCGCCGCCGGCGCAAGCCCTTGGCGGGCTTAGCCCCTACTTCCCAGCCCAGAAAGCAGCTCGGTGCTTTATGGCAAGCGAATCGCGCCGAGGCGGCGACCGCACACCTGTTCATGTGGCAGTGGATCTTTCCGCAAGCGACGTACACACCGCGGCACAGCAGGGGATTACCGAAAACGTGAGCCCGCGAGGCGCACGGATCGTGACGAGCCACCCGCTGCAACCCAATGACCGGGTTACTGTCCGCTCGCTGCTGGGGAGTCTGCGGTCGAGAGCCCGGGTCGTGTACTGTCAGCCTCTGGCTAAGGGATCCTTCGCCATTGGGCTGGAGCTATTTGTAAAAGTAGGTGAGTGGACCATTCCGGACGCCGGCCGGCGCAGCACCGCCTAGGCCTAAAAAGTCTAGCTGCTGCGGGATGAGGCACAACTCCTATCCGGACCGAAGCAGTAGCGCGTGCCTCTAGCGGCGGACTAATCCACCGGGAGCCGTGGACTGGGTTGAGGGAGTCCGCCGCGTTCTCGGCGCCATCAGTCGGTTTTATCGGAGCAAATGCCGCCCGTTTCCGGCGACAGATACGGTGAGTCGCTGGAGGTTGCGCCACCGGGTATCACCAACTGGTTGCAGGCCAGCCGGTAGGATTCGTACCAGGTGCGGGTGAAGCTGGCGAGCAGTTCCTCGACGGTGCGACCGGCAATGGTGATTCCTGAGTGGACTACTTCTCCCCAGGTATGCACTCGCGTGCCTTCCATGCCGCGGTCTTCGAAAGTTACCCACTGAGCGATAGCAACTCCCAAAGCGTGATCAATCCAGCCCACTTTTTTTCCGGGCACGCATGTGGTAATTACGTGGTCGATTAGAGCGTTGACTGGCCGGAGCAGCTCAATCTGTAGGCGACTTCCGGGCTGCCAGGGGAGGCCGTCGCGCCAACGCAGTTCGCCGTAAACGTTGGCAAAGGTGTTCCAGCGTGAAACATCAGAGAAAACGAGCCAGGCGAGGGCCGGGCTGGCTTTGGTGTGAACGGTGTACTCAAATCGGGACATAACGTAGAGCAGACTTCTCCTTGCAAAAGAATGTGACGTAGATCACCAAGAAGTTCGTATTCATTGGCGGGTAATATTTATACGTTGTTTCTTTAACGCTGTCAAGATAAATTAAAACGATTAAGTTAGGGAAAAGCGGGAGAAAATTCAAGGATGCCAAGAAAAGCGGATGAGCGGTTGGAAGGCCGAATTGTGGATGCAGCCTACCAGCTCTGGAGCAAAGGAGGAGAGCACGCGTTGACGATGCGGGCGGTCGCCAAAGCGGCCAAGACCACTACGCCGACGCTATACGAGCGGTTCAAAGACAAGCGAGACCTGCTGGCTTTTCTACGCGAGAGGGCGCGCCAGCGACTGTACCAGACGCTGAAGGACGCTAGGAGCGCGAAGGAGGCGTGCGAGCTGGGGCTGGAGTTCATGCTGGCCAACGGCAATGAGTTCCGGCTGCTGGTTTCCGATTGGGCGACGCGAAGGGGGCGGAACGAACATCTGCCGTCGTTTGATTTTCTGAAGAAGAAGCTGGCGGAAGATTTGGGCGGTGGGCCAGAAGAGCACGAGCACGTGGCGCTGGCGCTGGTGGCGCTGATTAATGGGGCGGCATTTATGGTAGGGACGGAAGGCGTAAGCGGAGAGCTGCTTTCGGATTTGGAGACAGCGTGCCGGGAAGGAATCCGGAGTTTGATTGGCGCGGAGAGGAACGGCGCCACGAAGAAGTAGTTGGAGCACGTCGCGTCCGTTTTTTGGCTCGTACGGTTCAGAGCCACGTCTGTTCCTGCAAGTGAAGCTTCCTGTCTGTCCGTCTCGGGGCGTTTCGTTTGGGCTGAACTGACATTTAGTCCGTGTTCGGCGCGCAGTCTGCGCAAGCGTTCGGTCAGGGAGTGAACTGCAAACGCTGAGGATCGTCGGCGACGGCCGCGGTGCTCAGAAAGATGAGCTGCACGATTTTCGTCATTTTCGGATAGTTGATGCGATCCCAGGTGTCGTATTCGGTGTGATAGTCGGGCTGCTCGCCGGTGTTGAAGAATACCTGGGGGATGGAGCGAGTGGCGAACCAGAAATGATCGCTGCGCGAGAACCACGCCGCGCTGTCGTGAACGTCCTGCTTGAAATCGAGCTGGAGGCCAATCTGCTGATTTTCCTGCTCGACAATTTTGCGAAGCTCCGGGTTGTAGAGCGTTCCAAGAATGTTGACCATGTTGCGGTTTTGGTCGGCCTTGTTGTTCCACGCCAAGGATTCTTCGTCGCGGCCAATCATGTCCATGTTCAGGTTGGCGGTCGTGTCGGCGAGCGGAACGAGCGGATGAGTGATGTAGTACCAGGAGCCGAAGAGGCCTTCTTCTTCCGCGTCGAAACAGATGAACAAAATGCTGCGCTTGGGTTTGATGCCGCCACGCACAAAAGCCTGCGCGATTTCGAGCGTGCCGACGACACCTGAGGCGTCATCATCCGCGCCGGCGTACAGGCGCGAAGAAACGATGCCCATGTGGTCGTAGTGGCCGCTGACTACGACGTACTGCTTTTTCAATTCGGGATCCGAGCCTTCGAGAAGCGCGGCGACATTGCGGCCTTTGAAGAGATGCTGCGATTTGAAATTCTTTTCCAACTTGACGGATACGCCGGGCACATCGAAGGAATTCGGTTTGGAGTTTTCGTCAATTTGTTTTTGTAATTCAGCGATGGTTTTGCCGCTTGCTGAGAGCAGGAAATTCGCAGTTTCCGGAGTGATCATGAAGACCGGCAGATCCCACAGACCGTCGGCCATGCCGTAGTTGGCGCTGGGAAAGGTGTAGTTGGGCGGCGCGCTGGGAACGCGGGTTTCTTTGAAATGCAGAGTGGGCTGCACAATCAGAATTGCCGCGGCGCCGGCGGCGCGAATCTGCTCGACCTTGAACCAATCGTAAGCGTGATAGGTATCCCAGGTGCCGCGGAACTTGGATTTGGGATCATCGGCTCCCGGCTCGCGGGCCAGCACCATGGCGACTTTGCCGCGGAGATTGGCGCCGGCAAAATCGTTGTAGCCGTATTCGGGCGCATTGATGCCGTAGCCGAGAAACTCGACTGGTCCTTGCACGCTCTGGTTGTTTACGCTCTGCACCCACCATCGTTCGTAATCGTGGCCGGGTTGAAAGGTTTTCTGCTGCCCGCTGATCGCAGCGGTGAAGACGGTTCCGTTACCCTCTTCGGGCCAGGCGCTGACCATGTCGAAGTTTTGGAAATAACTTTTGTCCTTCTCGGCAGGCTGGAGTCCCAGCTCCATGAACTGCGCAGCGATGTAGTCGGCGGCAATTTCATGCTGCGAAGTTCCGACGAGGCGGCCGGCCATGTCGCTGTTCGACAGGAAATACATTTTGGCGCGAATGTCTTCGAGTTGGATGTGGCGAACACCGGAGGCGAAATCAGCGGGAGAGGTGCCGGCGGCTTGTGCCACGACGGAAGAAGCCAACAACACAAGAAACAAACGTTTCATATGCAACTCCCTCGAACAACGTTTGGTACAGCGGCGGGAAGCATACAACGGAGAGGCGCGGATGGCGATGTGGCTTTCTTGGGCAGAATGAATCGTGGATAGGGAATGGCAGTTGAAGCCTTTCGTTTCGGCTGATTGCGCTCGTAAGTCTTTTAGAATCACATCTTTTGCAGACCCCGCCTGGTAAGTCCTTTGGAATCAGATCTTTTCGAAAAAAGGGGGAGGGGGGAGGGGGCACAGGCCGAGGTGGCGAATCCTTTCCGCGTGCGGAATGGGCGAGGAAGTCCAGCATTCCGTTGCCGAAACCGACTACAAAAAAGGGTAGCACAGAAGTAACTTACTGTCAATAGATATTTTTATTTACTCGGAAGTGATTCGAATCGGCGAGGAAAGGCTTGAGGGGACAAGAGTTACAGGGAAGGGGGCGTCAGCGAGTTGTCGGTCCCGGCGAACCCAGTCTTCCAAAGCCGACATTTGTTGGACTGACGCTTCGGACCGGAAGAAGACGGTTGCGGCGAGTCCAGCTAAACCGACGACTGTACCAGCGTCCATGTTGGGGCGATTAACATATAACAACGACATTCGGCAGGCAATACGAAGCAGTGAAGGATATGGGACGATTTGCGCGGTCAGAGGTGGTGGTGGCGAAGGAGTGACATGAACCGATGGGGTATTCCTGGCTGGCTTGAGGAGAAGGTGCGGAGGCGGGACGTCCGCTGTGTTTATTGCCGGGTCGTGATGGTGGAAAGGCGGCTCGCGACCGCTGCACGGAGCAGATGGGCGACTTGGGAGCATATCGACAATGACGGGCCGTGTTCGGAACTGAACATTGCGCTGTGCTGCGGGTCGTGCAATGCGAGCAAAGGGACAAAAAAACTTAGGACATGGTTTGCGTCGGAGTACTGCCGGAGCAGAGAAATAAACGAGAGAACAGTTTTGCCGGTGGTGCGGAAGTGGTTGAGGAGACGGAAAGCGCGATAGGCAAGGTGGAAGCACGTGCGTCGTTCCGGGTTCTGGCAACTGGAAAAGAAAGACCCACCCTCAGAAGACGAGGGTGGGATAGCTGGCGCGGTGTTGCGTCTATCCGTGTTGTGTTGCTGGGGAGCGGTGTAGCCGGGGTCCTTCGCTACGCTCAGGATGACACTCCGCAAGGTGGCCGAGCGTCAATCTGCTGGCGGCCGTTGGTCAGGCGTCGGCGCGGAAGGTTTTGCCTGGTTCGTGGTGGGCGAGGCGGAAGTAGTGCCGGAGGGAGGGCCGCCGCTAGATGGTCGTAGGATAGCTGGCGCGGTGTTGCGTCTATCGGTGTTGTGTTGCTGGGGAGCGGTGCAGCCGGGGTCCTTCGCTACGCTCAGGACGACAGGTTGGGGTGGTTGAGCCGGAAACGCGGGGCTGAAGCCCCACGCCTACACGAGCGGAGAGGGCCGCGCTGCGTTCACGGGTCAGGTAAACGAGGGAGGAATGCCACCCTGAAGGGATGGCGCTACATGGGAAGCTCGGAGGGACGGGCTGCGTTCGCGGGTCCGGCCAAGGGAGCGACGCGCTAGAAGCCACCCATTCGAGCGAACTCGGCGGATAAAGAGGGAGGTGCTGAAACGCGCCGGGCTACGGGGTCACAACTTCCGTAATGAAGCGGGTGGCGAGTGCCCGCGGTATTGCGGAATGGCGAGAGAGAGGTGGGTTATGCGGCAGCGCGAGTGGGTGAGAGGCGAGCAGGTGGGCGGCGGGAGGAAGGCGGCATTGAATGGCGCGGGAAGATGCGCCCGTACAAAGATTTTGGAGTGGGTGATGATGTGCGGGGCGGTGCTGCTGGGGGCGGTGGCGCTGGGCGGGTGCCGGGCGGAGAAGGGCGGCGGTGGGAATGAGAGCGTGAGTGGTGGCGGCGCGAGTGGAGTGCGGAGGAATTTGGCGGAGTTGGCGAAGGGGCCGCAGGTGCGGGTGGCGCCGGTGAACGGCGTGTTTGAGCCGGTGACGGAGCCGGAGCTGCCGGTGCGGCCGACGACGGGGTCGCGGAAAGAGGTTGCGGGGCGAGTGGCGAAGGAGGCGTTGCCGATTCGGCCTTGTGAGATTGCGATCTTTCCGTGCGCGTTCGATGGAGTGACGCAAGCGAATTGCGAGACCAAGACCGGCACAACGACGAGTTGCGGCGGGCAGCCGCCGGACCCGAACGCGGCGGTGGGGGCGGGGCGGATCGTGGAAGTGGTGAACGATTTGATTCGCGTGACGAACCGGCAGGGCGCGGTGCAGTGCGGCGGAGCGGTGACGCTGCAGACGCTGTTGAATACGACGGAGGGGTTGACCGATCCGCGGGTGCAGTTTGACGACGTGGCGCAGCGGTTCAGTTTTTCGGTGACGGTGGACCCGCCGGTGGCCAGCGAGCCGATGATGTTTGTGGCGGCTTCGTCGTCGGAGGATCCCTGTGCCGACTGGTTTGTGTTTCCGCTGACGTTTCATGGAAGTGCGTATCCGAAGGGATTCGCATTGGATTTTCCGATGTTGGGGCAAGACCAGAACGCGCTCTTGCTGTCGCTGCGGACGTGCAAGACGTTCGCGGACTGCGGGGGTGCGATTTTCACGGTGTTTGGAGTGCCGAAGGCGCTGGTGTATACGAACCAGCACGTGGAGTTCAACAGCTTCGTGGTGGATTCGTTGACGGCGCCGGTGACGAATGCGGGCAACCCGTTGATTCACAGTGCGGTAAGTTTCTTTTTGGCGGCGGTGCCGGGGACGGGATACAAGCTGTACCGGCTGACGAATAGCGGTGGGAGTGGGGCGTCGATGTCGAAGACGACGATTAACGCGTCGTTTGCGAAGCCGACGCGAAGAGTGAATCAGCCGGGGACGACGAGCACGATCGATCCTTCGGACGGAAATATTGTGAGTTTTCCGTATTTTGATGGGACGCGGATCTGGTTCAGCCATGACGCGGATGATGATGGATTTCCGACCGTGCTGTACGGGTTCGTGGATGTGAGCAAGAATGCAGTGGAGCGGACGTTTGCGTTCCACAGTGGAAGCAGCGACGACTTTAATTCGTCGTTGGCGGTGGGATTCACGCCGGGCAAAGAGACGGTGTACATGAACTGGGCGTTCACGGATTCGATGGCAGGAACGGCGACGACGGCGGTGTTTGCGATGGGCGATGCGAATGGGCCGTTGGTGGCGATTGCGGGTGCGGGGACGCCGTTTACATCGGGCGGCGGCGTGACGAGTCAAACGAGGTTTGGGGATTTTTCGTCGGTGAGCGTGGACCCGAATGTGAGCGGGTGCGCGTTCGCGACGCAGCAGTATTTTGCTACGGATGGAGGGTGGAAGACGCGGGTTGCGCCGATTGGGACGTGTGAAAGCATTGTGGTGAAGTAGGGGCGGGCTATTAGGGGACGAGGTCGAGAGCGCGCGAGAAGTTGGGGCCGATGCGAATCGCGTGGAAATCGCGATGGTCCGTGGTTAGGACGCGATAGACTTTGCGGCGTTCGGCGACGGCGGCGACCGTGCCGTCGACGAGGCCGAGGTCGAGTTGCTTGAATTTGGCGTCGAATTCGAGGGCGCGAACGAGATCGGAAGGCAGAGGAAGTTCGTACTCGTAGCGGGTCATCGGATCAAAAATTTCGGCGAGAAGCTTGCGCATGGCAGCGCGGTTTTGTCTTAGGAAGCAATCCACTTCGGCAAGGACGAGCGCCGGGACGATGACGACGGTCGCGGTGAGTAGAATTTCCTGATATTCAGGGAAGCTGGGTTCGCCATGCGAGGTGCGGGCGAGTGCCTTGAGGAGTCCGCCAGTGTCAGCGACGACGGGGCTTCTCAATCTTCGAGATCCTTGAACAGTTCGGATTCGTCACCGAGCTTGGTGTCGGTGGACTCGAAGAGCAGGGTGGATGGCGGGCGGCGACGCGAGTAGTAGCGAGAGGCCACGACCCGCAGACCCTTACGGACAAGTTCTGAGGCGGAGTGGCCAGCGGCGCGCGCGCGCTTGAGAGCGCGGACGTCTTCTTCGTGGAGACGGATCGTTGTTGAAATCATGCGTGCCATACACTCACCATACAACTAGATAAAGCAGACAGCAAGCCCAGATATGTGCAGAGCGCGAATGACGCCTTTCAGGCGAGGAGGCTTGGAGATTTGAGGTAGCGCTGCGCGACGGCATCGGCGGTGCGGAGGGTTTGGGCCAGGATGGTCGGAGTGGGGTTGGCGGCGGCGTTTTGGGGGAAAGAGGAAGCGCCGAGGACGAAGAGGTTGGGGGCTTGCCAGTGCTGGAGATACGGGTTGACGACCGAAGTTTCGGGCGAGGCGCCTTGGATGGCGCCGCCCTGGATATGGCTGGATTGGTACCGGCTGGCGTCATAGCGGGTTAATGCGGCGGACGGATTGATTTCTTTGGCGCCCATGGCGCGGGCGAGTTCGACGGCTTTTTGCGCGGCGAAGGCGGACATGTGGCGTTCGTTGTCGCACCAGTCGATGGTAAGGCGGAGGAGCGGATCGCCCCAGTGGTCTTTGTAAGTGGGGTCGAGGTCCATGTAATTCGCTTTGTAAGCGAGATGGTCACCGATGAAGGTGATTTTGCCAGCGCGGTCGTAGTAGTGAAGGACAGCTTTTTTCCATTCAGAACCCCACGTGGCGGTGACGGATTTGGGAAGGGTGTCGGCTTCGCCGATGGGGAGGGAGCGTGCGCTGCGTCCGAGAAAGGCGCCGCCGCGAAGGAAGGGAAGATTGGAGTGATCGAAGAGGTCGCCGTCGAGGTCGTTGAACATGAAGCCGGACGCGCCGGAACCCATGAAGCGGTTGAGAGGCTGATCGAAGAAGGCGGTGGCGGCGTTGAGCATGACTTGGTGGGTGAGATTGCGGCCGACGGTGCCGCGGCCGGTGGCGGGAGCGTAAGGCTCGCCTAGTTTGGAAAGGAGCAGGAGGCGCGTGTTGTTGAGAGTCCAGGAGGCGAGGAAGACGAGGTCGGCGGGCTGGAAAAATTCCTGGCCGCGGGAGTCGGTGTAGGTGACGCCGCGGACTTTGGATTTGTTTTGGGAGGAGTCGTGGAGAATGCGGCGGACGTCGGCGCCGGTACGCAGCGAAAAAGATTTGTGCTTGGCGAGGATGGGGAGAAGCGTGTTGGTGGGCTGCGATTTTGCGCCGATCATGCAGCCGAAGGTTTCGCAGAAGCCGCAGTACGTGCAACCGGGGCGGGTGATGCCGTCGGGATTGGTGTAGAGCTGGCTGAGGGTGGCGGCGGGAACGGGATAGGGATGGTAGCCGAGCTGCGTGGCGGCTTGGCGGAAGAGTTCGGAGAAGTAGGGAACTTTGGTGGGCGGAGTGGGATATTCGGCGCTGCGCCAGCCTTCGAAAA
>Ga0335078_10011703_pt1 | contig 13015 bp, 9 predicted proteins | sample Lox_Sample_32_FD_206711 | JGI IMG/M metagenome (GOLD analysis project Ga0335078, IMG submission 206711) | Soil microbial communities from Loxahatchee National Wildlife Refuge, Florida, United States - Lox_Sample_3.2 | ecosystem: Environmental > Terrestrial > Soil > Wetlands | place: USA: Florida... | reverse complement strand
CTGACGAGAAGCCGGACACACCAGCACCGCCACCCGGGCGCCGCTCCTTAGGAGGGCGCCTTTTTTGATGATCACAAGCCCCCACAACCAGAAGCTCAAAGAGATACGGAAGCTCCGCCAGCGGCGCCGGTGGCGCGATCGCTCCGGGTTGTTCGTGGCCGAGGGTGAGGATTTATTGGGTTCGGCGGACGCGAGCGGCTGGGTCGCCATCGAGCGTTATGCAGCCGCGGGCAGCGGCCTGGCTGGAATCGAGGTGGAGCCGGCGCTGCTGGCGGCGGCGTCTGGCCTCGGCTCAGGGACGCGGACGCTCGCGGTGTACGAGGAGCGATGGGCGCCGGCGCCGGTGGGTCCGCTGTGCATCTACCTGCACGGCGTCCACGACCCCGGCAACGTCGGCGCGGTGCTGCGCTCGGCGCAGGCGTTCGGCGCGTCGTCGGTGGCGCTCGGCCCGGGCACCGCGGACCCGTTCAGCCCCAAGGCGGTCAGGGCGAGCATGGGGGCGATCTTCGCCGTGCCGCTCGCGCGGGCCGAGTCCGCGGCGGACCTTCCGGGCGTGAAGATCGCCCTCGTCCCGGGCGCGGGCGACCCGCTCCCAGGACTTTGGCGCCCGAGCTGCGCATATGTCAGCTCCAGCGCCAGAGAGTTCACGATCATGGCCGGCTCCGAGCGTGACGGGTTGCCCGACGAGGTCGCGGCGCAAGCGGATCGCATCGCCCACATTCCGATACACACCGACTCGCTGAACGCGGCGACGGCTGCCGCCATCGCCCTCTACGAGCTGACCCGTAGCATCACGCCCGAATGACGGACCGAATCGCGGAAATCCGAGCCGCGGCCGAGCAGGCGATCGCCGCTGCCGGCGGCACCGAGGCGCTCGAGAACGTCCGCATCCAGTACCTGGGGCGGAAGGCCGAGCTGCCGAATCTGCTGCGGAACGTCGCCGAGCTCCCCGCCGCCGAGCGCGCCGCAACCGGCAAGGCCGCGAACGAGGCGCGCAAGGCCCTAGAGGCCGCGATCGACCAGCGCGGCGAGCAGCTCGCGGCCGCCGAGCTCGACCAGCGACTCGAGCGCGACCGCGTCGACGTCACGCTCGCTGGCGACCCCGTCCCGCAAACCGGACGCCTACATCTCATCACTCAAACCCAGCGCGAGATCGAGGACGTGTTCGTCGGACTCGGGTTCAACGTCGCCGAGGGACCCGAGGTCGAGACCGTCTACTACAACTTCGACGCGCTCAACTTCGAGTCGACGCATCCGTCGCGGCTGATGTCCGACACGTTCTACGTGCAGCCGACCGAGGACCTCTTCGATCCGGACGCCCGTCTGCTGCGCGTGCACACCTCGCCGGTCCAGGTGCGGGCGATGGAGCTGCATCCTCCTCCGCTCTACATCGTGATCCCGGGGAGGGTGTACCGGCCGGACAACGACGCCACCCACAGTCCCCAGTTCGCCCAGATGGAAGGGCTCGCCGTCGACACCGACGTCACCCTCGGCGATCTCCAGGGAACGCTGCTGACGTTCGCGCGGGCGGTCTTCGGGGAGGAGCGCGAGGTCCGCATGCGCCCGCACTTCTTCCCGTTCACCGAGCCGAGCGTCGAGGTCGACGTGTCGTGCTTCAACTGCGTCGACGGGGTGACCGCCGACGGCCAGCGCTGCCCGCTGTGCAAGGGCGAGGGGTGGATCGAGATCCTCGGCGCGGGGATGGTCGACCCGAACGTGTTCGAGTACGTGCGTGACAACGGTTACGACCCCGAGCGCATCCAGGGGTTCGCCTTCGGGATGGGGATCGAGCGGATCGCGATGCTCAAGCACGGCATCCCCGACCTGCGGATGCTCTACGAAAACGACGTGCGGTTCCTGGAGCAATTCGGCTGATGCGCGTCCCGCTCGAGTGGTTGCGCGAATACGTCGACCCGGCGCTCGACACGCACGCGATCGCCGACCGGCTCACGATGACCGGGACCAAAGTCGAGGCGATCCACCAGCACGGCGTGGGCGCGCTCGAGAACTTCGTCGTCGGCCGGGTGCTAGCGGCCGATCAGCATCCGGACGCGGACCGCCTCAGCGTGTGCCTGGTCGACGTCGGCGACGAGACGCCGTCGCAGATCGTTTGCGGCGCGCCCAACGTCGCGGCGGGCCAGATGGTTGCGGTGGCCAAGCCCGGCGCGTTGATGCCGGACGGGTCGAAGCTCGGGACGGCCAAGCTGCGCGGCATCGAATCCAACGGGATGATCCTGGCCGAGGACGAGGTGGCGATCGGCACTGAGCATGCCGGGATCATGGTGCTCGAGTCGGACGGACTGCACCCCGGCACGCCCCTCCAACACGTCCTTCCGATCGCCACCGACGTGCTCGAGCTCGAGATCACCTCCAACCGCCCGGACTGCCTCGCGGTCTACGGCGTCGCGCGCGAGGTCCACGCCGCGACCGGCGCTGCGCTCGCCCCCCCGCCGTGGACGGACGACGCGGGCACGGCGGGCGACGTTGAGGGCGCGACGGTCGTCGTCGAGTGCCCGGATCTGTGCCCGCGGTTCACCGCGCGCGTGTTCGAGGACGTGAAGATCGGGCCGAGCCCGCCATGGCTGAAGGCGCGGCTGATGGCGGCCGGCCAGCGCCCGATCTCGAACGTCGTCGACATCACCAACTACGTGATGCTGCTCACCGGCCAGCCGCTGCATGCGTTCGATCTCGACCGGGTGCAGGGAGCGCAGCTCACGGTCAGGCGAGCCCGGGACGGCGAGCAGATCGAGACCCTCGACGGCCAGACGCGCACGCTCGACTCCGACATGGTCCTGATCGAGGATGCGGCCGGCCCCACGTCGATCGCCGGCGTGATGGGGGGCGCGCGGTCGGAGGTCGGTGCGAACACGACGCGCGTGCTGATGGAGGCCGCGAACTGGGACGGAGCGAACATCCATCGCACGTCGCTGAAGCTCGGTCTGCGCAGCGAGGCCTCCGGCCGGTTCGAGAAGCAGTTGCAGCCCGAGCAGGCAATGGAGGCCCAGGCGGTGTCGACGAAGCTGATGGTCGAGCTGTGCGGAGCGCGGCTCGCGCCGGGCACGGTCGACGTCGGCGGCGAGGGACCGCCGCCGAGGACGATCGCCCTCCGCGAGGCGCGCGTCAGCCGGCTGCTCGGCGTCGAGATCCCGCGCGAGCGCAGCGCCGACATCCTCAAGGCGCTCGGGTTCAACGCCGCGTGGGCGCATGACGGCCTCGAAGTGACCGTCCCTCCGTTCCGCCGTGGCGACGTCACCCGCGAGGTCGACCTGATCGAGGAGGTCGCGCGGCTCGACGGGCTCGAGAAGCTGCCGGCGACGCTGCCGTCCCGGCACGGCGCGTCGGGGCGCCTGACCCCGCGTCAGCGGCTTCGCCGGCGCGCCACCGACGCGCTCACGGCCCAGGGGCTCCACGAGGTGGTGGGGTGGAGCTTTGCCCATCCCGACCTCGCCGACCGCCTGCGACTACCGCACGGACACGCAGGTCGCGACGCGCTCCGGCTCGAGAACCCGATCTCGAACGACCAGTCGCTGCTGCGCACGACGCTGCTCGGATCGCTGCTCGACGTCGCCCGCCGCAACCGCGCGCGCGGCGCCGGCACGCTCCGGCTGTTCGAGGCAGGGGCGGTGTACCTCCCGACCGAGCCCGCCCAGCTGCCGCGCGAGCCCTACCACGCCGGCGCCCTGCTCGCCGGCGCAGCGCGGCCGCCGAGCTGGCGCGATCCAGAGCCGCGCGAGGTCGACTTCTTCGCGGCCAAGGGCGTGCTTCAGGGCTTGTTGGAAGCGCTCCGCGCCGACTGGCGACTGGAGCGGAGCCACGAGCCGTTCCTGCACCCGGGCCGGTCGGCGCGGATCCTCGTCGCCGGCGTGCCCGCCGGTTGGGTCGGCGAGGTCCATCCGCTCGTCGCCGCCCAGTGGGACCTCCGCGACACGGTCGCGGTGTTCGAGCTCGACCTCGATGCGATTCCCGAGCCGCAGATCACGCTGTACCGCGAGCTGAGCGAGTTCCCCGACGTGCGCGAGGACCTCGCGGTGGTCGTCTCTGAGACGGTGACCGCCGCCGAGCTCGTCGAGCTCGTGCGCCGCGCGGGCGGCCCGCTGCTGGCCGGCGTCGAGGTGTTCGACGTCTACCGCGATCCCGCGCGGCTCGGCGAGGGCAACGTGTCGCTGGCGCTGCGGCTCACCTATCGGGCCGCAGACCGGACGCTGACCGACGCGGAGGTGGCCGAGCGCCGGGAGGCGATCGCCGCCGCGGTAGGCCGCGAGCTCGACGGGAGGATCCGTGCCTCATAGCGTGTCGGTGTTCGGAAGCGCCGGATTCACGGGGGCGCTGACCGCGCGCCTGTTGCTCGGCCATCCCTCGCTCGAGCTCAGCGCGCTGACCGCGCGCAGCGATGTCGGCCGGCGGCTCGACGATCTGTACCCGCACCACCGCGTGCCGATCGAGCTCGAGGAGCTCGATCTGGATCGCCACGCCGAGGTCGATGCCGCCGTCGTCGCCTACCCTCACGGCGCGGCGGCGCCGCTCGTCGCCGAGCTGCGCGCGCGGGATGTCCGCGTCGTCGACCTGAGCGCGGACTTCCGCCTCCACGACCCGGAGGTCTACGGGCACTGGTACCGCGAGCACCAGGCCCCCGAGCTGCTCGACGAGGCGATCTACGGCCTGCCCGAGCGCTACCGGGACCAGATTCGCGGCGCGGGGCTGGTCGCGAACCCAGGCTGCTACCCGACCGCGTCGCTGCTGGCGCTCGGGCCGCTCGCGCGCGCGGGGCTGATCGGGGACGTGATCATCGACGCGAAGTCGGGCGTGTCGGGAGCCGGGCGCGCCGCCACCGACAAGACCCATTTCGTCACCGCGGACGAGAACGTCAACGCATACGGAGTCCCGAGCCACCGCCACATCCCTGAGATCGAGCAGGAGCTCGCAATGCTCGGCGCGGACGTGCGCGTCACGTTCGTCCCGCACCTGGTGCCGCTCGACCAGGGCGAGCTCGTCAGCTGCTACGTGACTCCATCGGAGGACGTCGGCGACCTCCGAACCCTCGAAGCGCTGTACGCCGAGGCCTACGCCGGCGAGCCGTTCGTCGAGCTGACCCCGAAACCGCCCGGCGTCCGCGACGTCCGCGAGACGAACATCTGCCGGATCTCGGTGCACCTGGACGAGCGCGCCGGCCGGGTGATCGTGTTCGCGGCGATCGACAACCTGTGGAAGGGCGCCGCCTCCCAGGCCGTCCAGAACCTCAACCTGATGCTCGGGCTGCCCGAGGAGGAGGGGATCGGGGTCACCGTCGCTGGCGAGCGCGAGGCGCTGCGGTGACCGCCACCCACTCATTCTTCCGGTCCCGCTGGATCGACGTTCCGGACAACATCAGCGAGCCGGTGGGCGGGCTGCCGCGCGGGTTCCGGGCGGCCGGCGTGGCCTGCGGGATCAAGCCGAGCGGCGACCCGGACCTCGGTCTGCTCGTGTGCAGCGCGCCCGCCACGACGAGCGCGGCGCGGTTCACGAACTCGGGCACGCAGTCGGCGCCGGTGCTGCTGTGCCGGGAGCGCGTGACGCTGTCGGGCATCCGTGCGATCGTCGTCAACTCCGGCAACGCGAACGCCGCCACCGGCCGGCCGGGATTCGAGAACGCCGCCAAGATGCAGGGCGCGGCCGCGATCGCGACCGGGGTCGGCACGCCCGGCGCGGTTGCGGTGGCCTCGACCGGCGTGATCGGCGTCCCGCTGCCGATCGACTCGATCATGCGCGGGATCGCCGCCGCCACCCATGCCCTGCGTCCCGACGGCGACGCCGACTTCGCACACGCGATCCGGACCACCGACGCGTTCGCCAAGCACGCCTGCCTCGACGTGGTCCTCAGCGGGGGAGTGGTCCGCCTGACCGCTCAGGCCAAGGGCGCGGGGATGATCTCGCCGGACTTCGCGACCCTTCTGTGCTTCGTGCAGACGGATGCGGTGCTGTCCGCCGAGACGTGCGAGCTGCTGCTCGGCGTGACCGTCAGGCGCTCGTTCGAGCGGATCAGCGTCGACGGCCAGCTGTCGACCAGCGACACCGTGATCCTGCAATCAAGCGGCGAGTCCGGGGTCGAGGTCGGGGCCGAGACCGAGGACGAGCTGCGCTTCGGGGAGGCGCTCGACGCGCTGCTCAGGCAGCTCGCGCTGTACATCGCGACCGACGGCGAGGGCGCGCGCAGGGTCTGCCGCGTCGTCGTCCGCGGCGGCGACGGCCGCGCCGTGAAGCGCGTCGCCCGCGCCGTCGCCGACTCGCCGCTCGTCAAGACCGCGCTGTACGGCGGCGATCCGAACTGGGGCAGGGTCGTCCAGGCCGTCGGGATGGCGATGCCCGGGACCGCGCCCCTGCAGGTCGGCGTCGCCATCGAGGGGATCACGGTGTGCACCCGCGGCCAGTACGTGCCCCACGACGAGGACGCACTGAGGGCGGCGGTCCAGGGAGACGAGATCGAGTACGAGATCGACCTTCCCGGGGAGGGCGCCGAGACCGAGCTGTACTTCTCCGACCTGGGGCACGAGTACGTGTCGCTGAATGCCGAGTACACGACATAGCCCGGCGGCGTTCGACGCGCAGAGCATGCGGGACGTCGGCACGCTGCTCGAAGCGCTGCCGTACATCCGTGAGTTCCACGGCAAGACCGTCGTGATCAAGTACGGCGGCGCCGCGATGACCGACGCCGCGCTCAAGGAGGACTTTGCCCGCGACGTCGTGCTGCTCAAGTACGTCGGCATGAACCCGGTGGTCGTGCATGGCGGCGGTCCGGAGATCACGAGCTACATGCAGCGGCTCAACCTCCCGGTGGAGTTCGTGGACGGCCTGCGGGTGTCGAACCCCGAGACCGTCGAGGTCGCGAAGATGGTGCTCGTGGGCAAGGTCAACAAGGACATCGTGCTGCGGATCAACCGCCACGGCCAGCCGGCGATCGGCCTGTGCGGCGACGACGGGCTGCTGTTCCGCGCCGCGCGCCGGTCAGCGCCGAGCGGCCAGGACATCGGCTTCGTCGGCGCGATCGAACGCGTCGACGTCGACGTGCTGAACCACGTCGCCCAGGATTACATTCCGGTCGTGGCCAGCGTCGGCGCCGATCGCGAGGGCAACTCGTACAACATCAACGCCGACGAGGCCGCCGGCGCCGTCGCCCGCGCGCTCAGCGCGTACAAGCTCATGTTCCTCACCGACGTGCCCGGCTGGCTCGAGGATCCCGGTGACTCCGCGAGCGTGGTCTCCGAGGCGGACGTCGACGTGGTCGTCGGTGCGCTCGCGACCGTCGCCGGGGGGATGCGGCCGAAGCTCGAGGCCTGTGTGGAGGCGATCTCGGGGGGCGTCTCGTTCGCCCACATCGTTGACGGCCGCGTGCCTCACTCGCTGCTGCTCGAGCTGTTCACCGACGCCGGCCACGGCACGAAGATCGGACCCGCGGTGTGAGCCTGGTCGAGCTCCAGAGCCTCGAGCGCGACTACGCGCTCCCGACCTACGTGCGCAACCCGGTGCAGTTCGTGCGCGGGGCCGGCACTCGCCTGTGGGACGCCGACGGGAACGAGTACCTCGACTTCCTGGCCGGGATCTCGGTGCTGAACGTCGGCCACTGCCATCCGCGCGTGGTGCAGGCCGTCCGCGACCAGGTCGGGCGCCTCTCGCACGTGAGCAACCTGTACTACACCGAGCCGGCGCTGAAGCTGTCGGCGGAGCTGTCGCGGAGCTCGCTCGGCGGCAAGGTGTTCCTGTGCAACTCGGGGGCGGAGGCGAACGAGGCCGCGATCAAGCTCGTCCGCCGCGCCCGGCCCGGCGGAAACGTGATCGTGCTGCAAGGCGCGTTCCACGGCCGCACATACGGAGCGCTGTCGGCGACCCCGCAGGAGACCAAGCAGGCGCCGTTCGCGCCGCTCGTCCCGGGATTCGTGGTGATCCCGAAGGATCCGGCCGCGCTTTCTGACGCGGTCGACGACAACACCGCGGCGGTGCTGCTCGAGCCGATCCAGGGAGAGACCGGGATCCACGTCCTGTCCGACGAGCTGCTGCTCGCCGCGCGCGAGGCGTGCGACCGGACCGGCGCCGCGCTCGTGTTCGACGAGATCCAGACCGGGATGGGGCGGACCGGGACGCTGTGGGCGTACGAGCAGACCGACGTGGTCCCCGACGCGCTGACGAGCGCCAAGGCGCTCGGCGGCGGCCTGCCGATCGGGGCTCTGGTAACCGGGCCGCGTCTGGCCGACGCGCTGCACCCGGGCGATCACGGCTCGACGTTCGCCGGCGGACCCGTGATCGCGTCGGCCGCGCTCGTCGCGCTCGATATCTGCTCGGACCCTTCGCTGCTCGCGAGGGTCCGGGTCGCGGGTGACCGCCTGGCCGCCGGTCTCGCGACGCTCCCGTATGTTCACGCGGTCCGCGGCCGGGGACTTATGCTGGCGATCGACGTGAACGACGGCATCAACGCAGCCGAGGTGGCCGGGCGAGCGCTGCTCGAGCAGCGGCTCGTCGTCAACGCCACGGGTCCGGCGACGATCCGCCTCGAGCCACCGCTGATCGTCTCCGACGACGAGCTCGACGAGGCGGTCGCGCGGCTCCAGGAGCTCGCGCCGTGAACGGCACGGAGCTGCTGCTGCCCGACGAGATGACGTTGCGCGGCGCGGGCGAAGCGATCGCGTCCCGGCTCGAGGTCGAGGACGGCCTGCATTTCGAGCGCGACCGCAGGTACTACGACACGTTCGACGGTTTGCTGCGCGAAGCCGGGCTGACGCTCACCCACGTGGACGGCGACCTTTCGTTGGTCGCGCAAGCTTCGGGGGTGGTACGGGCGTCGCTGCCGATGCCGGCGCCGACCAAGCCGTTGTTCGCGCGCGAGCTGCCGCCGGGACCGCTGCGCGACACGCTGGCGGAGCTCACCGACGTGCGCGCGCTGCTGCCGCTCGTTCACCTGCACAGCCGCGAGCGCGCTCTGTCCGTGCTCGACGACGAGCGCAAGACCATCGCGCGACTCGCGCTCGAGGAGACCGCGCTGGTGGGCGCGAGCGGCCATGACGCCGCGCTGCGGCCGCGGTTGCGGATCACCGGCATTCGCGGCTACGACAAGGAGCTCGACCGTGTGCACGAGGCGCTCGTCGTCGAGCTCGGCTTCAAACCCGCCGATCAGCCGCTCGTCGACGAGGCGGTGCGCGCGGCGGGGGGCGTCCCCGGCGGGCTCCCGACCAAGGTCGGCGTGCCGCTCCAGCCCGATCAGCGTTCTGACGCCGCCGCCGCCGCGGTCCTGCGCGGGATGCTCGAGGTGATCGAGGCGAACCTCGACGGCGCGATCGCCGATCTCGACAGCGAGTTCCTGCACGACCTCAGGGTGTCGGTGCGTCGGTCGCGCTCGGTCCAGCGCGAGCTCAAGGCCGCCTTCCCGCCGGACGACCTCGCGCACTACCGCGCCGAGTTCCGCTGGCTCCAGCAGGCCACCGGCGAGGTCCGCGACCTCGACGTTCACGTGCTCGAGTTCGACGACATGCGGGCGCTCGTGCCGGAGGCGTTGCGGGGCGACCTCGATCCGCTTTTGCGCGTACTGCGCGCCCGCCGCGTCAAGGCACGCCGGGCGATGGTCAGAGCGCTGCGGTCCAAGCGGACGGAGACGCTCCTTTCCGGCTGGGGCTCGTTCCTGGACGGGTTGGAGGCGAGGTCCGAGGACGAGCGCCCCGACGCCGCGAGGCCGATCGGCGACGTGTCCGGCGAGCGGATCCGCAACGTGTACCGCCGGATGCTCAGGATGGGCGGCGCGATCGACTCCTCCAGCCCGGCCGAGTCCTACCACGAGCTGCGGAAGAAGGGCAAGGAGCTCCGCTACCTGCTCGAGCTGTTCGGCGTCCCGCTCTACCCCGAGGAGGTCGTCAAGCCGATGATCAAGACGCTCAAGGCGCTCCAGGACGTGCTCGGCCGCCACCAGGACCGCGAGGTGCAGATCGCGCTGCTGCGCTCGCTCGGTCCCGAGGTGGGGGAGGCGAGCGGCGGGGAGGCGGCGCTGATGGCGATCGGGGCGCTGGTGGTGCGGCTCGGCGAGGACGAACGGGCGGCGCGCGGGGAGTTCGCCGGGCGGTTTGCCGAGTTCTCCTCCAAGGAGCAGCGGCGGCTCGTCAAGGAGACGTTCGCGTGAGCGCGTCGGACTTCGGCCATCTACCGACCACGACATACGAGGCGGACCCCTCGCATGTCCATCGCGTGCTGCTGCTCTACAGCGGCGGGCTCGACACGAGCGTGATGCTCAAGTGGATCCAGGAGCAGTACCAGGCCGAGGTCGTGGCGCTGACCGTGAACCTGGGTCAGCCGGGCGAGGACTACGACGTTATCCGGGGCAAGGCGTTCAACCTCGGTGCGCTCGACTGCCACGTCGTCGACGCTCGCGAGGAGTTCGCGCACGAGTACATCGTCCCTGCGATCAAGGCCAACGGGATCTACGGCCTCGGCTATCCGCTGTTCACCGCGCTTGGCCGGCCGCTGATCGCCAAGCTCGCGGTCAGGTACGCGCGCGAGAGCGGATGCGACACGATCGCCCACGGCTGCACCGGCAAGGGGAACGACCAGGTGCGGATCGACGCGACCGTGGCCACGCTCGGCCCCGAGCTGAGGGTGATCGCGCCCGTGCGCGGGTGGCGGATGGGCCGCGAGGAGGAGGTCGCCTACGCGCGCGAGCACGGCATCCCGATCAAGGGCGGCAGCGAGGTCGCTCCCTACTCGATCGACGACAACCTGTGGGGGCGCTCGAGCGAGGGCCGCTGGATCGAGGAGCTCGACCACGCGCCCGAGGACGACGTGTTCCAGCTCGTCACCCGCCCCGAGGAGGCGCCTGATTCTGCCGAGATCGTCACCGTGGAATTCGAACGCGGCGTCCCGGTGGCGCTCAACGGTGAGCGGCTCGACCTGGTTTCGCTGCTCGAGCGGGCGGGGGAGATCGGGGCCCGCCACGGCGTCGGGATCGTCGACCACATCGAGGACCGAATCGTCGGCCTCAAGGTCCGCGACATCTACGAGGTGCCCGCCGCGGCGATCCTGCTGCTCGCCCACCAGGAGCTCGAGAAGCTCGTCGGCACGATCCACCAGAACCAGCTCAAGCCGATGCTCGACCAGCGGTGGGCCTACCTCGTCTACGCCGGCCTGTGGTGGGATCCGCTGCGGTCGGACCTCGACGCCTACATGGACGCCGCCAACTCGCAGGTCACCGGAACGATCGGGATCAAGCTGTACAAGGGATCGGCGCGGGCGGTCACGCGCTCCTCGCCGCATGCCGTCTACGACGCGCAGCTCGCGTCGTTCGCCCAGTCCGGCGGGCTGTTCGCCCAGGCCGCGTCGCCCGGCTTCATCGAGCTGTGGTCGCTCCAGTCGCGGATGGCATGGCGGCTCCGCGAGGGGCGCGCTCCCGAGGATTGAGCCTCGAGCCCATGGGTAGTTTCACCCCAATGGGTTACAAAGTTCTTGGATATGTGGTCTGGCGAGGCGGCAAGTGGTATGTCCGCCGGCGTCTGCCCGGGGCTGCTCCGAAGCTCGCGCTTGCCGGGATCGCCGGCGTTGCGCTCGCCGGCGGCGCCGTTGCCGCTCAGCGACGATTCGCGGCCGGCTAGTCGGGCTCGGCCCCGCAGGTCTTCGTCCGCTCGAGACGCGTAGGTTCGTCCGCCCGCGGCCGTACCGTCCCGGGCGATGAGCGATCTGCCTTCCGCCCTTGGGATCGAGGCGGTGGAGTTCGTGGCCGAGGGCGGGCGCAACGTGACGGTTCGCGTGACCGGGCGGTGGCGGCGCCGGCGTCCCGAGCTCCGCGGCCAGGCGATGCTCGTGGTCGAGACCGGCACCGTCCGGCAGCGGTTCGTCGCGATGCCCGAGCCGCCCTCGCTGAGCGGTGCGGCGCCGGGGACGTGGCGGATGAGCTTCTCGGTGCCGGCGGAGCTGGCCCCGCAGCTTCCCGGAAAGACATTCCTCCAGCTCGGCGCGATGATGGTTCCGCTTCCGATCGGCGAGGTGCCGGCTCCGGTGGGAGACGCGCCTTCGCCGGCGGACGACCTGGCTTCGACGGGGGACATCGCCGGGGCTTTGGAGGCGCCGGAGCCCGAGCTGCTCGAGGCCAGGCAGCTCCGGAGCTCCGAGCTCGCCGCCGAGAGCGCGCGGCGGCGCGCCGCCGAGGCCGAGGCTGCCGTAGCCGAGCTCGTCGCCAGGATCGGGGAGATCGAGGGCGAGCTCTCGCAGGCCCGCGCGGAGGCGGACCGGCTGACCGCCGCGATCGCCGAGCGCGAGCGCCGGCTGCGCCTCGCCGACCAGGACGCCCACTCCGAGCGGGCGCTCCGGGCCGAGATCGAGCAGCAGCTCCGCGAGCGAAACCGGGCCGCCGATCACGAGCGCCGGCTGCTCGGGGCGCGCGTGTCCGATCTCGAGCGGGAGCTCACGCGGATGCGCCGGGCGGTCGACGAGGCCCAGCATCTGGCCGCGGCCGCCGAGGCTCGCGTCGCTCCCGAGCATCGGCCTGCTCGCGAGCCGCTGCTGGTCCCGCCGCCGCCTCGGGTCCTCCCCAAGCCGCCGCGTCAGCTGCCGCGCCCGGAACGCCTACCCGGCGAGGCCCGCGCCGACGTGATCGCCGCCGAGCTCGCGCTCTCCCGGATCCCGATACCGGCTGGGTCCTCGCCCCCGGCGCCGGCGGCGGCCGCGCTCGAGCGCGAGCTCGAGGACGCTCGCCGTGAGCTGGCGGACGCCCGCCGTGAGCTCGCGGACGCTCGCCGTGAGCTCGCGGACGCGCGGCGCGAGCTCGACCGTCAGCGGCGTCTGTGCGAGCGCGCCTACGACGCGATCGACCAGGTGCGCGGCGAGCTCGTCCGGCTCGGCGACCCGGCTGCCGTGGAGCCGCCTGCGCCGGCGGCTGCCCCGGAGCGTTCCGAGCCCGTGCAGGCCGAGCGGCTGAGCGCCGCGCTCGCCCGCCTCCGCGAGGCAGTCCCGCCCGCGCCCGCGACCCCCGCATCCTTGGCTCCCGCGCCCGCGACCCCCCCGACCCCTGCCTCCG
>Ga0335078_10011702_pt1 | contig 13015 bp, 12 predicted proteins | sample Lox_Sample_32_FD_206711 | JGI IMG/M metagenome (GOLD analysis project Ga0335078, IMG submission 206711) | Soil microbial communities from Loxahatchee National Wildlife Refuge, Florida, United States - Lox_Sample_3.2 | ecosystem: Environmental > Terrestrial > Soil > Wetlands | place: USA... | reverse complement strand
GATCTTCGGCGCTCATCGGCGCGAGATCGGCGGCGTGGCCGGCGTCGCGTTCGCGGTGTGGGCGCCGAATGCGCGCAGACTCAGCGTGGTCGGCGACTTCAACGCCTGGGACGGGCGCATCCACATGATGCGTTCGATGGGCGGCTCGGGAACCTGGGAACTGTTCATCCCGGGGCTCGAGCCGGGTGAGCGCTACAAATATGAAATTCTGCCGCGCGAGGGCCCGCCGTACCTCAAGACCGACCCATGGGCGGCGGCGATGGAAGTGCCGCCGGCGACCGCGTCGATTATCTATCGCTCGCGCTTCCGCTTCGACGACGAGCAGTGGATGACGGAGCGGGCCGGGCGCGAAGCGCTGCGTGCTCCGCTTTCGATCTACGAAGTTCACCTGGGCTCGTGGCGGCGCGTCCCCGAGGAGCACAATCGCTGGCTGACCTACCGCGAACTTGCGCCCGCGCTCGCCGACTACGTGGCGGAACTCGGCTTTACCCACGTCGAGCTGCTGCCCGTGATGGAGCATCCGTTCAGTGGTTCGTGGGGCTACCAGGTGAGCGGCTACTTCGCGCCGAGCGCGCGGTTCGGCACCCCCGACGATTTCCGCTTTTTCGTCGACTATCTCCATCGCCGCGGAATCGGCGTGATTCTCGATTGGGTGCCGGGCCATTTTCCCATCGACGACTTCGCGCTGGCGCGCTTCGACGGCACCGCGCTTTACGAGCATCTGGATCCGCGGATGGGATTTCAGCCCGAGTGGGGCACTTACATTTTCAACTTCGGCCGCACCGAAGTGCGCGGCTTCCTGCTCGGCAGCGCCGAGTGGTGGCTGCGCGAGTTCCACGCCGACGGCCTGCGCGTCGACGCGGTCGCCTCGATACTGTATCTCGACTACGCGCGGCGCGAAGGCGAATGGATTCCCAATCCCGAGGGCGGGCGCGAAAACCTTCAGGCGGTCGGCTTTTTGCGCCAGCTCAACGAGCAGGTCTATGCGCGCAATCCCGGCGCAATTACGCTAGCCGAAGAATCGACCTCATGGCCCGCCGTGAGCCGGCCGACGTACGCCGGCGGCCTCGGTTTCAGCTTCAAGTGGGACATGGGCTGGATGCACGACACGCTGGAGTACTTCGCGAAAGATCCCGTGCATCGCCGACATCATCATCGCGATCTCACCTTCGGTCTGCTTTACGCGTGGAACGAAAACTTCGTCCTCCCGCTCTCGCATGACGAGGTCGTGCACGGCAAGAGCTCGATGCTCTCGAAGATGCCGGGCGATCGCTGGCAGAAGTTCGCCAACCTGCGCGCGCTCTACGGCTACATGTGGGCGCGGCCCGGCAAGAAGCTGCTCTTCATGGGAAGCGAATTCGGCCAATGGAAGGAGTGGAACTACGACACGAGCCTGGATTGGGACGTGCTCCAGGGCAGCGAGCATCGCGGGCTCCGGGCGCTGGTCGGCGAGCTCAACCGGCTCTATCGCTCGCAGCCGGCGCTGTGGGAAGCCGAGCATGACCAAGCGGGCTTCCAATGGATCGCCGCCGACAACGGCGACGACAACATGATCGCCTTTATGCGGATCGCGCCGGCCAACGGCCAGCGCGTGATCTGCGTCTGCAATTTTTCCCCGGTGCCCCGCCAGGATTATCGCATCGGCGTGCCGCGCTCTGGCTACTATCGCGAGTTTCTCAACACCGACGCCGAGCGCTGGGGCGGCAGCAACCTCGGCAACGGGGGCGGCGTTACCGCAGATCAAGTTCCATACAACGGCATGCCGTATTCCATTTCGATCACGCTGCCGCCGCTTGGCGTGCTGTGGTTCGAAGCGCCGCGCGACTGAAGGCCGCAGGTCAAGGTTTCTTGCAAATCGGTCGGGAGCGGCTATGATGCGCGCTGCAAGACCGGCCTTGAGGCTGTAGCGGCGGGATGATCCGCGCTCGAAGCGGCCGGCTGCCGCGTGCAGGGAGGACTCCGTGCGATGAAGACTGTCGAAGAAATAGTCACCGAACTTGCCGACCGCGAGGAAATCCGCGACCTGCCGGTGCGCTATTGCGACTGCGTTTGGCGCGGCGACGTCGCCGGAATCGTCGATCTGTTCGCCGTCGACGGATCTTTCATCGTGAAAACGCCCAACGGCGAAACCGTCCATAAAGGACGCGAGGCCTTGCTCAAGACCTACACCGAGGGACTGCGCGACCTGCTGCCGCGTCCATACATCCACAACCACGTGGTTGAACTGGGCTACTATGGCCGCGCGACCGGGCGATGCTACCTCGACTTGCGCAGCGAAAAGCACAACATGCAATGGATCGGTTCGGGCTACTACAACGACGAGTACGTGAAGGTCGGCGAGCGTTGGAAATTCGCCTCGCGCTACTTCACCGCGATGCATTTCGACCCCGCAACCGCCGCCAATGCCGCTCCTGCCGCGAAGCCTGCCGCCAAGCCGAAGCCGGCCGCCAAGCTGAAGCCAACCGCCAGGCCGAAAGCTGCGAAGGTCAAGGCGGCGGCGCGCAAGAAGGCCGCGCCGGCGAAGCGCAAAGCCAGACGCTGACCGAGCTCGACTGATGGACCGTCGGACGGGCGTTGGCGTCGGGCATCCTCGATGGCTCGGCGCGTTGGCTATCACGACGCTGGTTTGCGCCGCTTCGGCATCAGACGCACAGGCGTCGAACCCGCGGCCTCTGCCGCAGCAAGTGGTTTCCAAAGCCCCTGACATGCATCCGTTCGGAAAAGGCCGCCATTCGTGGTGGGGCGTCCAGATGTACGACGCGACGTTGTGGATCGCCGGCCCGCAATGGTCGCCAGCCGAGCCGCACGCGATCGATCTCGAACCGAAGCGGACGGTTCCCTCCAGCGCCCTGGTGAAGGCCGCGATCGACGAGATGCGCAGCCTCAAAGTGGGCGACGAGCGCCAGCTCAAAGCGTGGCAATCGGAGATGAACCAGGTCATCCCCAGCGTCAAGGCCGGCGATCAGGTGGTCATATTCTGCACCGACGCGAACCACACGCTCGTTTTTCTCAACGACTCAAGCAACGGCGAGATCAACGATCCTTCGTTCTGTCCGGCCGTTATGAGCGTGTGGCTCCATCCGCAAACCAAGCATCAGGCGATGCGGAAGTCGCTGCTTCGACAGTAACGCGGGCGGTCAATCCGGCAGCGAGGTTCCGGCGAGCAGCGCGTGCGCGCGGCGCAGGCTGTCCTCGGTTTCGCGCAGGAGGTCGGCAAATACCTCGGCGGCCGGCTTGACGCTGCCGATGAGGCCTGCACCCTGGCCGGTCGGCATGAAGGTGCGTTCGGGGTCGGCAGTCTCGCCCGCGCGCCCGGAAAAGCCCATCACGCCATTGCGATACGAGACCCGCACCTGCTCCGGAAACGGTTTGATCTTCGCCGGCTCGCGCTCCCACTCGAGCGCGTAGGGGGTGCGAATCACACGGCAGGGCTTGCCCGTATAGCAGCGCGTGCGGAGGGTCGAGTCGTCGCGCGCATGAACGATCGCGTCGCGATAGACCTGCGCCGCCTGCGCCTCCGGCGTCGCGATGAAGCGCGTGCCGATAACCACCGCCTGCGCGCCGAGCGTGAGCGCGGCGGCGACCTGGCTTCCGTGCGCGATACCGCCGGCCGCGAGCACCGGCAGGCGCACCGCGCGGATCATCTGCGGAACCAGCGACAGCATCCCGATCTCTCCCGTGTGACCGCCCGCCTCGGTGCCTTGCGCGACGACCACGTCGGCGCCGGCCTGTTGGGCCTTCTCGCCGTGATGGACCTTGCCGCACATCACCACCACTTTCATCCCGTGATCGTGCATGGTGCGGATGAATTCGGCGGGGACGGCGAGGCCGGCGACGAAGATTTTCACCTTCTCCTCGATCAGCACCGGCATGTGCGGCCGCATCATGTCGGGAATCGGGGCCAGCAGGTCAATCGCGAACGGCCGCTCGGTGAGTTCGCGCGTGCGCCGGATCTCCTCGCGCAGTTCCGCGGGTGAGCATCCAGCCGCGCCGATCACGCCGAGGCCGCCGGCGTTGGAGACCGCGGCGGCCAGGCGATGCATCGCCACTCCGCCCATTCCGGCCAGCAGAATCGGATACTCGATACCGAAATAGTCGCAAATCGGGGTGTTGAGCACTGTGCCATCCTCGAAGCTGGCCGCTACTTTACGAGCGGGAAAACCATCTCGGCGAAATCGCGATAAACCTTGCGTTCGCGATCCATCGGAGGCCACAGCACGGTCTCGCGCATGCCGGCCTTTTCGCTCGCGCGGATCTGCTCCGCGATCTCTTCGGGCCTTCCGACCAGGCATCCCGCGCGTATCGCCTCGGGCGTCACGAAGCGCCGCTCCTCGGGCTGCATGTAAACCAGGTGTCCTTCGTGGATCTGACGAAAGCGCGCGTTCTCGGGGAGGCTGAAATTCCTGACCCGCTTCAGGTAGTCCTCCCAGATGTTGGCGAAGTGCGGCGGTATCAGCTCGTCCTTCTCGCCCATGTCTTTCCAGATCTCGTAGAAGAAATGCAGCTCGCACATCACCCAGGATCCGGTTTCCTCGATCACGCGATCGTCGGTAAGCTTCTCGCCCGGGCGCAGGACGCATCCGGTGGTGATGAAGGCGGTGTGGAAATCCGCCGGCAGCCGGCGTTTGGCGCGCGCCGCGCCCGCGGCGATTTTATCAAGCTTCGCTTTGGTCACATGCGGCTGTCCGCCCACCGTGATCCATCCGTCGGCGTACGCGCCCGTCGCCTCGAGCGCCTTGGACCCGTTGGCCGCGGCGTAAATCGGGATGCGCGGCTCGAGGTTGATGAAATGGCGGTCGAGATGGAGAAATTTTATCTCGCGGGTCTTGCCGCGATACTCGTAGTTCACGGCCTCGCCGTCGAGGAGCGCGCGGACCACGCGCAGATATTCGCGAAATTCGCTGGTGCGCATCGGATCCTGACCCATCACCCGCATGGCGGTGTGACCGGTGCCGATTCCGAGGAACACGCGGCCGGGCGCGATCTGGTTAATGCTGGCGATCGAATGCGCGGTCACCGGAGCGAGCCGGGTGCCGGTGATTGCGACTCCGGTACCGATCTTTATGCGTTTGGTGTTGGCTGCCGCGAGCGCCATCGTCGCGTAGCAGTCCGACCAGATCATCTGCGAGTCGCCGACCCACGCGCGATCGAAGCCCAGCTCTTCGACGTAGCGAATCACGTCCCAGTTGCCGATATGCGTGCTCACGCCGATTCCGAATTCCATCACGAACCTCCGCTCTATCAGGCCTATCGCAGCCGCAACGAGGATTAACAAAAGTCCGCGCGCGGAGCCATCACTCGCTCTTGAGAAACCGCACCGGCTGAGGCAGTCTCGCAATCGGCAGTGCGAGCAGCCGCGGGCGCGCAAGGCACGGATGCGGCGCCGCCGACCTTTTCCACGGAGGAACCGCCATGAGCTGGGATTTTGAGACCGAACCCGAGTTCCAGAGGGAACTCGACTGGATCGATAAATTCGTGCGCGAGGAAGTCGAGCCGCTCGACTACGTGCTGGAGTCGCCCTATGACGTCCGCGACGCGAACCGCAACAAGCTGGTGCGCCCGCTGCAGGCCGAGGTCCGCAAACGCAAGCTCTGGGCCTGCCATCTCGAGCCCGAGCTCGGCGGCCAGGGCTACGGCCAGGTCAAGCTCGCGCTGATGAATGAGATTCTCGGCCGTTCGCGCTTTGCACCCACGGTTTTCGGGTGCCAGGCGCCGGATTCGGGCAATGGCGAGATTCTCGCCAAGTACGGCACGCCCGAGCAGAAAAAGCGCTACCTCGAACCGCTGCTCGCCAACGAGATCGTCTCGTGTTTCTCGATGACCGAGCCGCAGGGCGGCGCCGACCCCAAGGTCTTCACCACCCACGCCGAGCTGCGCGGCGACAACTGGGTGATCAACGGCGAAAAATGGTTCTCCTCGAACGCGCATTATTCCTCGTTCCTGGTCGCGATGGTCGTGACGGATCCCGACGCGCCGCCGTACAAGCGGCTCTCGACCTTTATCGTCCCGACCGACGCCCCGGGCGTCAGCATCGTGCGCCGCGTCGGCGTCGGCCAGGAGGCCAACGGCACCCACGCCTACGTGCGCTACCAGGACGTCCACGTGCCCAAGGATCATCTGCTGGGGCCGCGCGGCGGCGGCTTCGTGGTCGCGCAGACGCGGCTTGGCGGCGGCCGGATTCATCACGCGATGCGCACGATCGGGCAGGTGCGCAAGTCGTTCGACCAGATGTGCGAGCGGGCGCTTTCGCGCACCACACAGGGCTCGCTGCTTGCCGACAAGCAGATGGTGCAGGAGAAGATCGCGGACTCCTGGATCGACATCGAGCAGTTCCGCCTGCTGGTGCTGCGCACCGCATGGCGCATCGACAAGTACAAGGACTATCTCAAGGTACGCAAGGACATCGCCGCTGTAAAGGCCGCGATGCCCAAGGTGTTCCACGACGTCGTGGTGCGCGCGCTGCAGGTGCACGGCTCGCTCGGCGTGACGCCGGAGATGCCGTTCGCCGAGCAGGTGATGGAGAGCTTCGTGATGGGTCTCGCCGACGGACCGACCGAGGTCCACAAGATAACGCTCGCGCGCCAGGTGCTGCGCGACTACAAGGGCACCGACGGGCTGTTCCCGACCAGCCACATCCCGGCGCTGCGCGAGGCCGCAATCCGCAAGTTTGCCGACCGCATCGAACTCGAGGTCGCCGCGCAATGACCACGCGTCCCGTGCAATACGATTTCAGCGGCAAGGTGGTCGTGATAACCGGCGGCAGCCGCGGCATCGGCCACTCCATGGCGCTCGGGTTCGCAGCAGCCGGCGCTAAAGTCGCGATCGCGAGCCGCAAGCTCGAAAGCTGCGAGGCGACGGTCAAGGAAATTCGCGCGCTCGGCTCCGAGGGCTCGGCGCATGCCGCGCACGTCGGCAAGTGGGAGGACTGCGACCGTCTTGCCGACGAGGTTTACGGGCGTTGGGGGCGTGCCGACGTGCTCATCAACAACGCCGGCATCTCGCCGCTTGCGCCGTCGTCGGTCGAGACCAGCGAGGAGTTGTTCGACAAGATAATCGGGGTAAATCTCAAGGGACCGTTTCGGCTGACGGCGCTGTTTGCCTCGCGGATGGCGGCGGGCGAGGGCGGCTCGATCATCAACATCTCGTCCACGGCCGCTATCCGTCCCGACCCGGAGACCGCGCCCTACGCCGCCGCCAAGGCCGGGCTCAACATCCTGACGGTCGCGTTCGCCAAAGAGTACGGGCCCAAGGTGCGCGTCAACTGCATCATGTGCGGGCCGTTCCACACCGACATCAGCAAGGGATGGTCGCGCACGGAGGATTTCAACCGGCGTGCGCGCAGGATGTTCCCGCTGCAGCGCGCGGGCGAACCCGAGGAGGTTGTGGGCGCGGCGCTTTACTTTGCGAGCGACGCCGCCAGCTTTACGACCGGCGCGGTCCTGACGATCGACGGCGGCTCGGCGCATCTGATCGTTCGGACCACGTACGAGTCCTGAGCGGGCGAGCGGAGTGAGCGAGCCGCGCATCGCTAAAAACAGCGGCGCCGGACGGCGCGAGCCGTCCGGCGCTCATGCGATCGGCGCGCTGCCGCTCAGTATTTCGCGATCACCTCGCGGCTGAATTCTTCGATCATCTCGCGCCCCTGCGGATAGACTACCTGGATCGCGACCTGGCTCAGCCCCGCCGCTTCCATCGCCTTCAGCCGTGCGATTATCTCGTCGGCCGTGCCGGTCAGCGTGCTGCCGCGGACGATCGCATCGTCGAGGTATCTCTCCTCGCCCGGCTTGAGATAGATAAGATGGCCCTCGTGAACTTCGAGGTAGCGGCGATCGGGGGGCGTCTTCAGCTTTGACACGTACTCGTCGCGGTAACGCTCCCATTGCTTCTGGAACGGCGAGGACGCCGATGCGGTGATCGCGGATGCCTCCCACATCGCGTGCAGCAACACCGCCGCGAATGGGCCGACGCGTTTGATCGCGCGCGGCGAGGCCGCCGACTCGCCGGGCTTGAGCACGCAGGCCGTGGTTAGCAGCAGCGCCGGGAATTTGCCAAGCTTGCGCCCGGCGCGCGCGGCGCCCGCCTCGATAAGCTTGAAGTCGGCGCGGATGTGGTCGGGGTCCGAGAGCGCGGTGATCCAGCCGTCGCCGACCTCGCCGGTGAGTTCGAGCGCCTTGGGGCCGTTGGCCGCGACGTGAATCGGAATCGGATCCTTGAGATTGATATAGCCGTGGTCGGGATGGAGAAAACGGATCGCGCGTTCGCGCTTGCCCTCGCTGTACATCACCTCTTCGCCGCGGAGCAGCTTGCGGCACATCTCGATGTACTCGCGCATCCGTTCGAGCTTGACCGGCGGGAGCCCCATCGTATTGCGCCCGGTAAAGCCGGTGCCGATACCCAGCATCGCGCGTCCGGGCGCGAGCAGATTGATGGTCGCGATCGAATGCGCCGTCACCGGCTCTATCCGGTTGGACGGAATCGCAACGCCGGTGCCGAGCTTGATGCGCTTGGTATGCTCGGCGGCGAGCGCGAGGCATACGTAAACGTCGCTGTAGAGCATCTGCGAATCGTAAAACCATGCGTGCGTGAAGCCGTTGTCCTCGGCTATCACCAGGTCCTTCCAGGCGTCCGGACGGGCCGGGTAGGCGATTGCGAATTCCATCGAGCTCATCTCCTTGCCGCCGCGATCTGCGCGGCGCCGCGCGCAAAATTTTGCCCGATACCATCGCGCCGACCCGCGTTTGTCAAGCGAATTTCCGCGCGGCGGTGCGGGTCGCAGGCACGCCAGGGCGCAGCCTGACGGCGGAGCCGATGGAAGCCTTCGACGTCATCGTGCTCGGCGCCGGCGCAGCGGGACTGATGTGCGCGATCGGCGCGGGGCGGCGCGGGCGGCGCGTGCTGGTGCTCGAACATAACGCGGAGCCCGGGAAAAAGATTCTCATCTCGGGCGGCGGACGTTGCAACTTCACCAACCTCGAGATCGCGTCCGAGCGTTTTCTTTCCGCCAATCCGCACTTCTGCAAATCCGCGCTTAGCCGCTATACCGAGCGCGACTTCATCGCGATGGTCGAGCGGCATCGTATCCGCTATCACGAGAAAACGCTCGGCCAACTCTTCTGCGACGGTTCGGCGCGCGAGGTCCTCGCGATGCTGCTCGCGGAATGCGCGGCGGCCGCGGTCGATCTTCGCACGAGCCATCGAATCACGGGCGTCGCACGCGCCGACCGCTTCCGCGTCGAGACCGGCCACCGCAGCTTCGCTGCGCCGGCGCTGGTAGTCGCGACCGGCGGGCTCTCGATTCCGAAGATGGGAGCGAGCGGCTTTGCCTACGATCTCGCGCGTCGCTTCGGACTCGGAATAATCGAGCCGCGGCCGGGATTGGTGGGGCTGAGGTTCGCGGGCGAGATGCTCGCGCTCTGCCGGTCGCTGAGCGGCGTCTCGGCCGACGCGATCGTCGCGTGCGGCCGGCAGAGCTTTCGCGAAAATATCCTGTTCACCCACAGCGGACTCTCGGGCCCCGCGATTCTTCAGATCTCGTCGTATTGGAGCGAGGGCGAAACGCTCTCCCTTGACTTCGTGCCAGGACTCGAAGTCGGAAATTTTCTGCGCGAGCGCAGACGGAGCCGTCCAAGGGCGGAACTTAAAACCGTGCTGAGCGAGATTCTACCAGCGCGGCTTGCGCAGGCGATAGCTGAAGCGGCCGCGAGCGACCCGCCAGGTGAAGTAAAGATGGCGAACCTGCCGGACCGCATACTCGCCGCTGTGGCCGCGAGGCTCAAACGATGGCAGGTCGCGCCGGCGGACTCCGAGGGATGGGCGAAGGCCGAAGTGACGGTCGGAGGGGTCGATACCGCGGCGCTTTCCTCGAAGACGATGGAGGCACGAGATGTGCCCGGCCTCTACGTCATCGGCGAGGCGGTCGACGTCACCGGATGGCTTGGCGGGTACAATTTTCAGTGGGCATGGTCGAGCGGCTGGTGCGCCGGCGAAGCTGTATGATTGATTCGGCAAAGCGGGGCGCTACGGATTCAATCGGCGATGGCTCGCGCGAGCGCCGGGCAACCTCTCACCAGGGGGAAATATGGATCAGACGAGGATCTTCGGCCCGTTTTTCGCGACGATCTTCTTGACGCTCGTCGTCTGGATCTACATGTACGCGCGGCGCATCAGCTTCATCACGCGAAGCGGAATCGGCCCCGGAGATCTGGCGGTGCCCGACGAACTCGCGCGGCGCTCGCCGCCGGCAGTATCCAATCCGTCGGACAATCTTAAGAACCTCTTCGAGATCCCGGTGCTCTTCTACGCGCTGGTGCTCTACCTGTTCGTGACGAGGCAGGTGGATGGCGTGTACGTCGATGCGGCGTGGGTATTCGTGGTGTTCCGCGCGCTGCACAGCGCGGTGCATTGCACGTTGAACCGCGTGATGCTGCGATTTTATCTCTACCTGTTCTCGACGCTCGCGGTGTGGTTCATTGCGGCACGCGCGGCGCTTGCGTATTTCGGCGCCTGACGAGCTTCATTCGACCCGGAGCGGTATCTCGCGTTTGCGGCTTACGCCGCGTAAAGTGGCCGTGCTCTTTCGCGAAAGATGACTATTTCCAGGGACGAGAGCGCGTCGCAAGCGAGCGGGCGCGCGCGGCTGCCGCCGCGAGATGAATGAGCGCCTTTCTGCCCGATCCTGGCCTGCGTATCTCGCGCTAATCCTCTGGGTTGCGGCTTTCGCCGCAGCGGCATCTCTGTTCGCCAAGCTGCCTTCCACCGCCACCGGCTACCGCGACTTTAGTGCCTATTACGTGCCGTCGCTGGCGGTGCGCCGGGGGATCAACCCGTACAACGGTGATTTCGAGAGCGTTTACACCGAGGTCGGGCGTCCGCTTGGCGATATTGACATGGGCACCAATCATCTTGGCGACACGCCAGCCTGGTTTCTCTTCTTCATGCCGCTGACGTTCCTGAGCACTGAACAGGCTTACTGGACATGGCAGACGTTGAATATGTTGGCGCTTGGCGGCGCCCTGTTCCTGCTCATCGACGAGCTCGGTCCGAGAGGGACGGAAGTATGGGCGACGGCGGCCTTGATGGTTCTGTATCCGCCGATAGCGATCAGCATCTGGTTCGGCCGGGGAGAGATGATCCTGCTCTTCCTTTTGTCCTGGGTCTGGTTGCGATACGGCGCCGGCGTGATGCAGCAGCGGGCGCGATCCTGGCAATTGCGGCGCTGCTGCGTGCGTACCCGCTGGGCATGCTCGGGTATCTGATCGCTCGGCGCAACTGGCGAGCGTGCGCGTACATGCTCGGCACGTGTATTGCCGGCGGAGCGTTGACCGCCGCCGTGCTCGGGGCCGGCCCCATCGCGAGTTTCGCGGGCATGGTCGTCGGCGGAGAGCAAACGTTGGGTGAGCCGCTGGGATTGTTGAGGCATCCGTCCAATCTAAATCTCGGCTGGTTTGTGCGCTTCATCGCCGACCACACCGTCGGCGATCGCCCCTGGGCTGCCGGCGCAGGTTTAGTTACCGAACTGATACTTGCCGGGCTCTCGTTTGCCGCGGCCTGGGCGCTCGTCGAGGACCGCTATGCCTGCGGCTTCGCCTTATGGATTGCGCTGATCACTCTGCTCTCGCCGATCTCGTGGCAACACTTCCTGGTCTGTCTGGTCCCGGTTTACGTGAGCGTCGCGGCGGCCTGTCAGGATGGCGCGGCGTCGCGGCTGACATTGTTTACGGCGGGTACTAGCTATCTCGCAGCATTTTTCATGGGCGGCCCGACCGTCGGCTTTATCAACGCAGGGATGGAGCGTCTGCTTCGCGGGCATGTGCATCTGTGGCACGCGGTGCCCGAGTTCACTTTTGCATCGCTCGTACTGGCATACTGCGCCGCCCTGTTGATGACTACCTCGGAAAACCGGCCGCCGGCCAACGCCTGAATATTGCGTCGATCGCGTCAATCCGGAGCGGAACGCGGTGCCCGCGCTTCGCGTGCATCGGTGCGCTCCTCTCCCATTGCGATTCCTCGCCGCGACGAGATTTCGCGCCATGCGAGCGCTGCGCAGATCGCTGCGGGTTGCGATCTTTACCTGGTACGTTCAGCCGTTTGCCGCAGCGATGACTCGGTGATAGGGCTCGTGATCCGGAATCCCAGCAGGCGCGGAGGAGACTCGAATGCGCATGCGAGACATCATTGTCGGCACGGTAATAATCGTGTTGCTGGTGGTCATTGTCGGCTGGGTGGCGGTCTCAGTTTACGAGCACGAAAACACGAGCGGGCAGGCGACGCCAACGGCCGCATACGCGGCCGTCAGTTGACGTTTGTCCGTCGGCCGAAGTTTAGTGCGCGCGTGTAAACGCGCATCCTGTGGCGCAATCTCCGCGGCATTTGCGGGCAATACTTCATAACGAGGAGCGGCTTCAGCTCCAAGTCACACTTATTACTGTAGCGCCGAGGCTCCAGATAACAAGATAATGTCGAGGTTCCAGGCTGCCTCTTACGGTCGCTTTGCTTAAGGCGTGGCTCCGGAGGATTACATGCCGCCGCCGGCTAGGGCGCGCTTTAGCCGGACACCGGTTGCGACGGCGCCGCCGACGATACGCGAGCGTAGTGATGGACGGTCGACTACGAGGTCTTCGCACAGCCCTTCTTTCGTTCCGAAAGTTGCCTTATAAGCCTCGTCGCCGTAGGTCATGCTGAAGGTTTGAAACCCTTGCTCAATTACGTGCTGGATCGCAATCCCGAATGAGGCTTTGCCTGGAGATATCGTGGCGTATGCGGCATTAAACGAGCCCCAGTAATACCAGAAGACTCCGTGCGCCCGGTCCGGAAAGCCACCGATTATCGCAATCGGCTCGGCGCCGCTCCACAACGCCCGCAGCCATACTCGTCCGTCCTCGAACATCCGGCGCATGAGGGGATAGAAGAGTCGTTGATCGCGCTCGAGCGACCCGCCCCAACGAGCCTGCCGTAGGCGCATCAGCACGGCGAAATCAGTTTCAAATGACGACTCGGTCACGTCGGCCATCCGAAA
>Ga0335078_10011699_pt1 | contig 13016 bp, 15 predicted proteins | sample Lox_Sample_32_FD_206711 | JGI IMG/M metagenome (GOLD analysis project Ga0335078, IMG submission 206711) | Soil microbial communities from Loxahatchee National Wildlife Refuge, Florida, United States - Lox_Sample_3.2 | ecosystem: Environmental > Terrestrial > Soil > Wetlands | place: USA... | reverse complement strand
CTCGGGGGCGGTGTAAAGGGGTGCGGGTGGCGGTGCGCCGCCTTTGTCGGGCAGCTTCGGCTGCGGCAGCGGATGGAAGACCGGCTCGCGCCTGTCCCAGGAGCGCTCGAAGGGAAGCTGCATGACGATGCCGCCGCCATGCTGGCGCGCATTGTCCTCGATCGCCTGCTGCAGCGCATTCGCCGTCTTTTCGTTCCAGGGCAGCACGTAATAGCGTGGCTCGATCGTGCCGGGCAGCAGCAGCCAGAGATAGATGCCGCTGCCCTCGCGGATATAGGAGCCGAGCACCTTGGCGTCGTGGTCGCCGCTGCGCAGCAATTCGAGCCGCGTCGATTTCGGCCGCCCCAGCATGTCGGAATAGCCGAAGAAGAGGCCGGCGAGCAGCAGCGCGAAACAGCCGCTCAGCAGCGCGCGGCGCCGGGGCCCGCCGAGCGGCAGCCCGACAAAGGTGTAGATGCCGAGCAGCAGCGCCAGCGACAGGAAGGCGAGGACGAAGGTGGTCATTTCCCCGCCTCGCTCTGATGCTGCCAGGCGCTGCGCAGCGATTTGTGGATGCGGTTGAGGCTGCCCGGCACGAGATGGCCCGTGTCGTCGAGCTTGAAGCGGAAGATCGTCGTCTCCTGCCCGACATAGTTGAGATCGACCGAGGCGCGCAGGAGATTGGTGACCTCGCCATCGGGCCCGCGCACCGCCACCTTGGCCACGACCGGCACCGGGAAGTGACCGTCCGCCGAGCGATAGAGATGCGCGTTCACCGTGTACTCGCCGGGCCAGAGGCCGCGGCCATAGGCGATCTCGTAATTCATCGACAGCGGGTCGCCGGAATGGCCGAGATCGTCGCGCAGCAGGTTGAAGATCATGCCGGATTTGTTGGAGTAACCCACCGGCACGTCGCCCGGCGCCTCGACCCAGAGATCGACATCGGCGTCGGTCTTGTCGTCCCAATGGATGTCGACGATGACGCTGCCCGGCGGCGCCGCGCCCTTCGTCTCCTCCTGCTTCTTCGCCACATGCGCCAGGGCCACGGCGCCGATGACGAGATAGGCGAAGACGAGGAGGAACAGCATGTCCCGGAACGAGACATTCATCCCCCGCCACGGCATGGCTCAGCCTGCGCTTTTCGGCTGAGGTTGTGCGCTGAACAGAATGTGCACGACGCCCGCCCCCTACGACGCTCTCTCGGGCGACGGCCGCGTCGCCCCCGCGACAAGGTGTAGCAGGCCATGGTTAAGGAGCGGCTAATTAGCGCAGGCCGTCCTGGCCACGATCATAGAGGAGGCGAGCCCGGATCGTGCCTTCCAGAGCGCGGATCTCCTCCAGGATCGCGCGCGCATCCTCGCCGGTCTGGTCCGCTTCCATGACGACGTAGCCGATCTCGCCATCCGTCTGATAGGACTGCGCCGCGATGTTGACCCCGCGCCGGGCGAAGATTTCGTTGAGCCGCTGCAGCATGCCCGGCAGGTTGCGCTGCACTTGGATGAACCGGGTTCCGGTCGGACGTGCCGGCAGCTGCACCTGCGGGAAATTGACCGCGCCCACCGTCGAGCCGACATCGCTGTAGTCGACGAGCTTGCGCGCGACTTCGGCGCCGATCCGCTCTTGCGCCTCTTCGGTCGAGCCGCCGACATGCGGCGTCAGGATCACGTTCTCGATGCCCTGCAAGGGTGAGACGAAGCGCTCGGCGTTCGAGGCCGGCTCCGACGGAAAGACGTCGACGGCGGCACCGCGCAGATGGCCGTCGCGGAGCGCGGCCGCCAGGGCTTCGAGATCGACGACCGTGCCGCGACTGTTGTTGATGAGGTAAGCGCCCTTCTTCATCCTGCGGATTTCCGCCGCGCCGATCATGCCGTGCGTTGCCGGCGTCTCCGGGACATGCAGGCTCACGACGTCGCTGCGCGCCAGCAGGTCGGCAAGGCTCTCGGCCGGCTCCGTATTGCCATGCCGCAGCTTGTCGGTCAGATCGAAAAAGATGACGCGCATGCCCATGGCTTCGGCCAGGTTCGAAAGCTGGCTGCCGATGTTGCCGTAGCCGATGATGCCGAGCGTCTTGCCGCGGACTTCAAGGCTGTCGGTCGCGGACTTGTCCCAGCCGCCGGCGTGAGCCCTCACGGAGCGGGGAAAGATGCGGCGCAGCAGCATGATGATCTCGCCGATCACCAGCTCCGCGACGCTGCGCGTGTTCGAGAACGGCGCGTTGAACACCGGTATGCCGCGATGCCGCGCCGCGTCCAGATCGACCTGGTTGGTTCCGACGCTGAAGCAGCCGACGGCGATCAGCCGGGAAGCGCCGGCGATCAGCGGCCCGGTGAGCTGCGTGCGCGAGCGGATGCCGAGCAGGTGCACCCCCTCGAGCGCCTGAGGCAGCTCTGCGGGAGCGAGCGCTTGCCGCAGCCGCGTGACGTTCGCGTAGCCCGCCTGCTTCATCAGCTCGACCGCGGCGTCGTTCACGCCTTCGAGCAGCAGGACGCGGATTCGATCTTTGGACAGAGAGAGACGCGCGTTCATGACATCCCTTGGTACCGACAGCAAATCCCGAGCGGGTGTTAGCGGCGAATCCCGTTCGGCGCCAGTGTCCAGGGAATTCGACCTCACACCTCTTGGCGCGCGAGCAGATGCGCGTTGGTGCCGAGCCAGAGATAGCCGATGCAGGCGAGCAGATTGGTGTAGAGCGCGGTGGCTGAGCCGACATAGATCGACGTCACCACCTGCTTGAAATCGGCAAAGCTCTGCCCTTTGTCGGCGGAAAGATCGCTCACCGTGATGATGAGGCCGAGGACCGTACCCACCATGCCGAGATAGACCAGCGCGTTGCCGGACCAGCGCACGCTCTGCCAGTCCCGGCGCAGCACGCAGACGAGGCCCCAGCCGAACAGTGCGGTGATGAGCCAGCACATACCCGAGTGGTCGGCAGTGTAGGGGCGATAGAGCAGCCCCTCCGCCCAGCAGGCGAGCACCAGCGCAACGCCGATGAGGTTGAGGACGATGAAGCGCGCGAGGAAGGCGGAGGCGGCGGGCGCGGCGAAAGCCCGCCGCAGCCGGCCCTGCTGCTCATGCACCGGCATTCCGTCGGCAGGCGCGAGCGGCGCCGGCGGCGGTACGTCCGGCTTGGCGGGTGCCGGCTTCAGCTTGGCAAGACCTGCGAACATGCTTGGCCTCCTGGACGATCTCGCCCGGGTGCCATCATGCCGCAACGATGATTAAGGGCGGCCTAACCTATGGTGAATAAACCCTGAAACCCTCAAGCGGCGCGCTCGGCATAGGCCGATGCCGCCAATGCGTCGCGGCGGCTTCTGAGCCGGCGCTGAACGTCCCGCACCAGCGCGCGCACGATGTTGTCGCTGAGCCCGTCGCGCGCCATCAGCAGGCGCGCTGCTTCGTCCCGCAGCAGCTCTTCGACCGTCGGCTCGTCGTTGCAGAGGTACATCAGGCACTCCGTGGCGGCCAAAAGAGGATGGCATGGAGCTGCGACAGCTGCGCTACGGCATTGGGGCAAAGTGCGGGCAATTTGGGAGGAGGCTTCAGCTTCTGGCGCCAGACGCGCGATTTCGATAGCGTTGTGGCGAGGAGGGCCGGCCGCAACCCATGGCGAAATCCCGCACCTTGCCCCAGGGCGCCGCCGAGGCGCCGGTGGCGGCGGAAACGCCGCACTATCTCGGCCATCGCGAGCGGCTGCGCGAGCGGCTCCTGGAAGGCGGCACCGATGCCGTGCCGGATTACGAGCTGCTCGAATTCCTCCTCTATTCGGCGCAGCCGCGCCGCGACACCAAGCCGCTCGCAAAAGCGCTCATGGCTCGCTTCGGCGGCCTCGCCGGCGTGCTCGGCGCCGACCGCGAGGCGCTGAAGGCGGTGCCGGGAATGGGCGACGCGTCGGTTGCGACCTTGCTCGCGGTGCGCGCCGCGGCGGCGCACTTTCTCAAAGCCGGGGTGAAGGAGCGCGAGATCATCTCCTCCTGGCAGGCGCTGATCGACTACTGCACCGCGCAAGCCGGCTTTGCCGAGATCGAGGAATTCCGCTTGCTGTTCCTCGACCGCAAGAACGCGCTCATCCGCGATGAGCGGCAACAGCGCGGCACGGTCGATCATACGCCGGTATATCCGCGCGAGGTGGTGAAGCGCGCGCTCGAGCTCGGCGCCTCCGCGCTCATCATGGTGCACAATCACCCCTCCGGCGACACCACGCCCTCGAAGGCCGATATCGACATGACCCGCGCCGTGGCGAAGGCGCTGACCGCGGTCGGCATCGCGCTCCACGACCATCTCGTCATCGGCCGCGGCCGGCACTCGAGCTTCCGCAGCCTCGGGCTGATCTGACTCGGACGCTCTCCCGACCTGTCGCAATTGCCGCTAGCTTGCGCGGATGACGGGATGGCGCGATCTCGCGCGCGGAGGATGAGGCATGCGCAATCTGCTGACCGACGTCATCGGCATCACGGTCGGACATGCGACGGATCTGGCACTGGGCTCCGGCGTCACCGCGATCTTGTTCGAGCAGCCGGCGGTCGCTGCGGCATCGATGCTGGGCGGTGCGCCGGGCGAGCGGCAGGTCGCCATGCTCGATGAAGGAATGACGCTCGATTCCGTCGACGCCATCGTCCTCGCCGGCGGCTCATCCTTCGGGCTCGACGCGGCCGGCGGGGTGCAGGCGGCGTTGCGCGAGAGGGGGCGCGGCCTTCTGCTGGGGCGCGTGCGCGTGCCGATCGTCGCGCAAGCCATCATCTTCGATCTTGCCAATGGCGGAAACAAGGATTGGGGCCGCTTCGCGCCCTACCGCGAGCTGGGCTATCAGGCGGCGGTGGCAGCAGCCGAGGATTTCGCGCTGGGCAGCGTCGGCGGCGGCACGGGCGCGACGACAGCGACAGTGAAAGGCGGCCTCGGCACAGCGAGCCTCAGCACCACGGCTGGCCACACGGTGGCAGCGCTCGCCGTGGTCAACGCGGTCGGCTCGCCGCTCATCGGCGACGGCCCATGCTTCTGGGCCGCGCCCTATGAGCAAAATGGCGAGTTCGGCGGCCGCGGCTGGCCCGAGAGGATCGACCACGCGCTGCGCCTCAAGCGCGTCCGCGGCACCAGCACGACCATCGGCCTCATCGCCACCGATGCGACGCTGACGAAAGGTCAGGCGAAGCGGCTGGCGATCATGGCGCATGACGGCTTGGCCCGCGCCGTGCTGCCGGCCCACGCGCCGCTCGACGGCGACACGATCTTCGCTGCCGCCACCGGCCTGCGGGCACTGACGGACCCCATCGCGGAGTTGACCGAGCTCGGCTATGCCGCCGCGCTCGCCATGGCGCGCGCCATCGGCCGCGGCGTCTACGAAGCGGCCGCGCTGCCGGTGGAAGCGGCGCAGCCCGCTTGGCGCGACTTGTTCGGGTGAGGATGCGCCCCACCAAAGTCCCTTGCGCAGCGCGTCAGGGACGGGAATAAACCGACGGCATCGGCAATCATGGGCCGCGGGCCGCACATGTCATCAGGGATGCACGAGAGAGGCCATGGAACGCGGGACACGCTACGGCGCCGGCGCGCGCGCCTTCCACTGGATCACCGTTGCGCTGCTGCTGATCATCATCCCGCTCGGCCTCGTCATGGGCGACCTGCCGCGCGGCTTGCTGCAAGACACCCTGTTCATCACTCACGAATCGCTGGGCGTCACCGTGCTCGGCCTCACCCTACTGCGCGCCTTCTGGCGCCTCGCCCATCCGGCGCCGCCGCCTTCGGCCGATCTCGCTCCGCTGGAGCGGCGCGCCAGCGGCGCCGTCCACGCCGCGCTCTATCTGATCCTGCTGGCGGCGCCGATCACCGGCTACCTCTATATCAGCTTCAGGGGCATCACCCTCCACTATCTCGGCCTCGTCGCCGTGCCGGCGCTGGTGGCGCCGGACAAGTCGCTCGCCAAGCTCGCGATTTCGGTTCACGCCGCGCTGCCCTGGGCAATCTACACGCTGGCGGCGCTGCACATCGGCGCTGCCCTGCACCACTACTTCGTGCGGCGCAACGACGTGCTGCAACGTATGCTGCCCTCACTCGATCGGCGGTGATACCTCCCCCCTCTGTGGCAAAATTCACACTTTCGGGTCAAAGTCGATGGCGTGCTGGATAAAACGCCTCGCCGGTTGTTAATCCCCCGTGGCACAGGTTTTTCCGCTGACCGCGGGGGACAGCGCGGTCGACGATGCTGGGGCAGTGCTAGCCGAGACTTTGGCAGCGTTGCCGGAGGAATGGACCCTCCTGCGCGCGCGCCGTATCGGCGACGCGGCGGCTGACGGCGTCCTCGTTCATCCCGGGATCGGCGTCGCGCTGATCGATCTGGCACCCGAGGCGCCGGAAGCAGCGCGGGCGGCGCTGGGCGGTCGTCTCGAACGCGAGCGTTTCAACCAGTTCTTCCCCGGCGAGCTGCCGATCGTAGCGGTGGGCGTGACCGCGGCGGAGCTCGACTCCGTCGGCGAGAAGCTGCAAGCGGCTTTCGAGGCCGTTCCCAGCCTCGGCATCGCCGATCCGGACTGGGCCGACTCCGTCATCGAGCTGCTGCTGCAGCCGGAAGACATGGCAATGACACCGGTCGGCAGCTTTGCCGCCGGCGAGCCGAGCAGCCCTGCGCCGGCGCCGCCGCGCGCCGATCCGCCGCGGCAAGAGCGCCTGCGGGAAGAGTCCCCACGGGAGCAGCACTTGTGGGAAGAGGGCCCGCAGGCAGAGTACCGGCGGGAGGAGCGCCCGCGGGAAGAGCCGCTCGCGGCAGACCCGTTCCAGGACGAGCCGCCGCTCGGTCGGCGCTTTTATACCGCGCCGCTGCGCGCCGAATTCCCGTCCTATGATCTGCCGCGGCGCCGGCGTCCCGGCCGAAATGCGGCCATCGCGGTTGCCGCCTTGGTGTTGATCGGAGGCGCCATCGCGGCGTGGAGCCTCGGTGGCGACGAGATCGTGCCGACCGCGGCGCTGCGCCAAGCGGAAATCGAGGTGCCGCTGGCCGGGCCGCCGCCGGCCGCCGCACCGACATCACTTCCCGCCCAGAGCAAGACAGAGCCGCCGCCGCTTCCGGCAGCGCCGCCGGTGCTGATGGCGGCGAAACAGATGATTGAGCCGCCGCCGCCGGCGCCACGCCCAACCAAGGTTGCGCCGCTGCCGCAGGTGATGGTCCAAGCAGCACCGCCGCAACCGCCACAGCAATCCGCGCCACAGCCGCAAGCCGCGCCGGTGGAGCCGGCAGCCCGTGAGGCCGCGGCGGCAAAGCCGCATATCGTCCAGCGCAAGCGGCAGCATCCGATTTGGGCGGAGAAGAAGCCGGCCGAGCCGAAACCACAGCGCGAAGCCCAAACCGAAAGCCCAGCCGAGCCCCAGCCGCAGCGCGAGGCGAAGCAGGAGCCGAGCGACACGCAGCAGATGATGCAGCGCGAACTCAACTCGGACGCGTCTCGGCCCGCGACAGCGGAAACCGGCTCGCGGCCGCCGCCGATAGACGCCGACGAATTGCCACCCCTTCCCGCATCCTCGGCTCCGCTGGGGCTCGTGCCTCCGGCCGTGCCGCCCCCGCCCCCATTCCCGCCCCCGGCCGCGGCTCAAGCGGCCCCGCCGCCCTCCGCCGCCGCGGCAACGCTACAAAATGGGGTCGCGACCGGCCCACCGGTGCAGCTGGTGCGGCAGCCCGTCCAAGCGGCGCCGGCCGCGAACGGCGCCGGCGCGCCCGCCGCTGCCAGCGCCGCTACGCCGCAGCGCGAGTGCCGGCCCTACACCTCGACGACGACGCTCACCGGCAACGCCGTGCCGGTCCAGGGCATCGCCTGCCGCGAGGGCGACGGACCCTGGCGGCTGGTCAGCGAGCTGCCGGCGCAGTAGGGCGGCTGTTGCGCGGGCCGGGCGGCTGGGCTAAGCCTTTGCCGCCCTTCGCAAGCGAGCGCTTTGTCGATGATCCCGCGCTATAGCCGGCCGGAAATGAGCGCCATCTGGGCGCCGCAAAACCGCTTCCGCATCTGGTTCGAGATCGAAGCGCATGCCTGCGACGCGCTGGCGCAGGCGGGGATCATTCCGGCGAGCGCCGCCCAGGCGATCTGGACCAAGGGCAAAGGTCCCTACGACATCGAGCGCATCGACGAGATCGAGCGCGAGACGCGTCACGACGTGCTCGCTTTCCTCACCCATCTCGCCGAGCGCATCGGCCCCGAGGCGCGCTTCGTCCACCAGGGCATGACCTCGAGCGACGTGCTCGACACCGCCTTCTCGGTACAGCTGAAGCAGGCGGCGGAGCTGCTGCTCGGCGATCTCGACCATCTCCTCGCCGCGCTGAAGCGCCGCGCTGTCGAGCACAAGCGGACGCTCACCGTAGGCCGCAGCCACGGCATCCATGCCGAGCCCACCACCTTCGGCCTGAAGCTCGCCGGCTTCTACGCCGAGTTCCAGCGCGCGCGGCAGCGCCTCGAAACGGCGCGCGCCGAGATCGCCGTCTGCGCCATCTCCGGCGCCGTCGGCACCTTCGCCAATATCGAGCCGGAGATCGAGAGACACGTCGCGGAGAAGCTGGGGCTCACGCCTGAGCCGATCTCGACCCAAATCATTCCGCGCGACCGTCACGCCGCGTTCTTCGCGACGCTCGGCGTCATCGCCGGCTCGGTCGAGCGGCTCGCGATCGAGATCCGCCACCTGCAACGCACCGAAGTGCGCGAGGCGGAAGAGTATTTCGCCCCGGGGCAGAAGGGCTCCTCGGCGATGCCGCACAAGCGCAATCCGGTGCTTACCGAGAATCTCACCGGCCTTGCCCGGCTCATCCGCGGCGCGGTGGTGCCGGCGCTCGAGAATGTGGCGCTCTGGCATGAGCGCGACATCTCGCACTCCTCGGTCGAGCGCGTCATCGCTCCGGATACGACCATCGCGCTCGACTTCGCGCTGACCCGCCTCGCCCAGGTCGTCGACAAGCTCCTGGTCTATCCTGAAGCGATGCGCGCCCATCTCGACCGCCTCGGCGGCCTCGTCCATTCGCAGCGCGTGCTGCTGGCGCTGACCCAAGCCGGAATGAGTCGCGAGGACGCCTATCGCACCGTGCAGCGCAACGCCATGCCGGTCTGGGAAGGCAAAGGCCGCTTCCTCGATCTGCTCAAAGCCGACAAGGACGTGGCGCGGCATTTGACACCGGCGCAGCTCGAGGCGCTCTTCGACGAGGCCTACCACGTCAAGCATGTCGACACGATCTTCAAGCGGGTCTTCGGCGCGGAATAGAGTGATGCTGCGCGGCGGATGCTTTTGCGGCGATATCCGTTACGAGTTGGTCGGCGAGCCGTTTAACGCCACGTTTTGCCATTGCTCGATCTGTCGCCGGACGAGCGGCGCCCCGGTGGTCGCCTGGTTCAGCGTCAAGCGCGCCGGACTGCGCTGGATCGCCGGGACGCCGACAACCTTCGCCTCGAGCGCCGTAGGCCTCCGCCGATTTTGTCCACGCTGTGGAACGCACCTCACCTTCGAGCACCGCGATCTTCCCGATGAGGTCGACATCACCACCGGCAGCCTCGATGATCCCGAGGCGGTACCCCCGGTGGACCACACGCGCACCAGCAGCCGCCTCGGCTGGGTGCGCTTGTGCGATGAGTTGCCGGCGTTCGCGGAAGCGCGCGAGGAACAATGAAAGCTGCACATCCGCCGTGCGTCCTGAGCCTGTCGAAGGACGCAACGGTGGTCATGCAGCTGCGACTATTGGCGTGCCGCAGCGCGATGCCCATTATCGGCCGGTCGGGACCACGATCAGAGTAGCGCATGTGCACCGTCATCGTTCTGCGCCGGCCGGGCCATGATTGGCCGCTTCTTCTCGGTGCCAACCGCGACGAGATGATCGGCCGCGCCTGGCAGCCGCCGGGGCGGCACTGGTCCGATCGGCCCGAGGTGGTGGCGGGGCTCGACGAGCTCGCGCGCGGCTCTTGGCTCGGCCTCAACGATCACGGCGTAGTCGCCGGCATTCTCAATCGCTTCGGCACGCTGGGGCCGTCGCCGGGACAGCGCTCGCGCGGCGAGCTGGTGCTGGAAGCGCTCGACCATGCCGATGCGCGCGACGCGGCCGACGCGATCCGGCACATCGATCCGCGCGCCTACCGCCCCTTTAACATGATCATCGCCGATAATCGCGACGCCTTCTGGCTGCGGCATGCCGATTCGGGGGAGCCGCCGACGGCACGGCCGCTCGCCCCCGGCCTCGCCATGATCGCCGCCGGCGATCTCGACGAGGCGGAGACGCCGCGGCTGCGCCGCTACCGCCCGCGCTTTGCCGCCGCCGCCGCGCCCGATCCCGGCAAGGGCGAGTGGTCGGCCTGGGAGACACTCCTTGCCGAGACGGAGACATCGCCGCATGACGGGCCGGCGGGCGCCATGCGCTTCGTGACCGAGCGCGGCTTCGCCACCGTGTCGAGCGCGCTCATCGCTTTGCCCGGCACTGCCCGGCAGGGCGTGAAGCCGTTCTTTCGCTTCCGCGCCTGGCAGCCCGAAGCGACGCCGTGGCGCGACGTGCTGGCAGGTTGAGAGCAGGGCTGCTATACAGCCCCCATCCCCGCCGCCCCTGGCTCATGCAGGTTACGGCCATGTCCCGACGCAAACAGGTCTATGAAGGCAAGGCGAAGGTGCTCTTCGAGGGCCCCGAGCCTGGCACCCTCGTACAATACTTCAAGGACGATGCCACCGCCTTCAACAATCAGAAGAAGGGCACGATCACCGGCAAAGGCGTGCTCAACAACCGCATCAGCGAATTTCTGATGATGAAGCTCGCCGAGATCGGCATTCCGACGCATTTCGTGCGTCGCCTCAACATGCGCGAGCAGCTCGTGCGACAGGTCGAGATCATTCCGATCGAGGTGGTGGTGCGCAATGTGGTGGCGGGCTCGCTCGCCAAGCGCTTCGCCATCGCCGAGGGCACGGCGCTGCCGCGTTCGATCGTCGAGTACTACTTCAAGAAGGACGAGCTCGGCGATCCCATGGTGTCGGAGGAGCACATCACCGCCTTCGGCTGGGCGACGACGCAGGATCTCGACGACATCATGCAGATGTCGTTGCGCATCAATGATTTCCTCTCCGGCCTCTTCCTCGGCATCGGCATCAAGCTCGTCGATTTCAAACTCGAGTTCGGCCGGCTCTTTCAGAATGACGAGATGCGCATCGTGCTCGCCGACGAGATCAGCCCCGACAATTGCCGGCTCTGGGATGTGAAGACCCAGGAGAAGATGGACAAGGACCGCTTCCGCCAGGATCTCGGCCGCGTCGAGGAAGCTTATCAAGAAGTGGCGCGACGCCTCGGCATCCTGCCCGAAGGCGGCCCCGGCGACGTCAAGGGCCCGCAGACGGTGCAGTGATGAAGGCGCGCGTTCATGTCATGCTGAAGCCCGGCGTGCTCGATCCGCAGGGCAAAGCGATCGCCCATGCGCTGGGCTCGCTCGGCTTCAAGGGCGTCAACGAGGTGCGCCAAGGCAAGGTCATCGATCTCGATCTCGCCGAGAGCGATCCCGCGCGCGCCAAGGCCGAGCTCGAGCAAATGTGCCGCCAGCTGCTCGCCAATACGGTGATCGAGAGCTATCAGATCGAGCTGGGGCAGTAAGTTAGTTGTCAGTTATCAGTTCTCAGTTTTCAGAAAACCTCGCTGATAACTGAGAACTGACAACTGACGACTCATCACCCGCCACGGGAACGGACCCCAAGCGACATCGTTTCCCAGGATAGGGAAACGTTCGCGGAGGTTCCGTGATGGCTTCACCACGGCAAAAACGCAAGGTCCGGCGGGTGATGCGCGAATACAAGCAAGGCAAGCTCAAAGCGGGGCGCGGGCGCCGCGGCAAGGTGAAGAGCCGGCGGCAAGCGGTCGCCATCGCCATGTCCGAATCGGGCCAGTCGCGCAATCGGCGCCGCAAGGGCAAGAGCGGGCGCAAGACGGCGCGCAAGAGCGGCGGCAGCCGCGGCAAAGCGACGCGCGGCCGCACGCCGAGTCGGCGCAAGAGCGGTACGACGACGCGGCGCAAGACGACTCGCAAGACCCGGCGTCGCTCGCGCTAAGACAAGGCGGTCCACGCTTGATCGGCGGCGGGGAGCAGGCTAGATCAAGTCTGTCTCGCCCTGTGCCTCAGAGGCCCCGCGTCGATGCAAGCCGCCATCATCGTCTTCCCCGGCTCGAACCGCGAGCAGGACGTCCATGATGCGTTGGAGCGGGCATCGGGCAGGAAGCCGCTCAAGGTCTGGCACCGCGACAGCGAGCTGCCGAAGGCGGATCTCCTCGTCATCCCCGGCGGCTTCTCCTATGGCGACTATCTCCGCTGCGGCGCGATGGCGGCGCATTCGCCGATCATGCGCGAGGTGAGCGCGCGCGCGGCGCGCGGGACGCCGGTGCTCGGCATCTGCAACGGCTTCCAGATCCTCACCGAGGCCGGGCTGCTGCCGGGCGTTCTGCTGACCAACAAGACCCTCAAATTCCATTGCAAGGACGTGCATCTGCGCGTCGAGACCAGCCAGAGCCTCTTCACCTGCCGCTACGAGGCGGGCCAGGTGATCCGCGTGCCGGTCGCGCATCATGACGGCAACTACTTCGCCGATCCGGCGACGCTCGACCGGCTCGAAGAAAAAGGCCTCGTCGCCTTCCGCTATTGCACGCGCGACGGCGAACTCACCGAGGAGAGCAACCATAACGGCTCGGCGCGCCACATCGCGGGCATCTTCAACGAGGCGAAGACGGTGCTGGGGCTGATGCCGCATCCCGAGGACGCCACCGATCCGCTGCTCGGCGGCACCGACGGACAGGCGCTGTTCGCCGGGCTGGTGGAGGCGCTCGCTTGAGCGGCGCTGCGTCCGGGCCCGATCTCGGCCCGGAGATCGTTGCCCAGCACGGGCTCACCCCGGACGAGTTCGCGCGCGCCTGCCGCATCCTCGGCCGCGCGCCCAACCTCACCGAGCTCGGCATCTTCTCGGTGATGTGGAGCGAGCACTGCTCCTACAAATCCTCGAAGGTCTGGTTGCGGCGCCTGCCCACGACGGGACCTCGCGTCATCTGCGGGCCGGGCGAGAATGCCGGC
>Ga0335078_10011698_pt1 | contig 13017 bp, 11 predicted proteins | sample Lox_Sample_32_FD_206711 | JGI IMG/M metagenome (GOLD analysis project Ga0335078, IMG submission 206711) | Soil microbial communities from Loxahatchee National Wildlife Refuge, Florida, United States - Lox_Sample_3.2 | ecosystem: Environmental > Terrestrial > Soil > Wetlands | place: USA... | reverse complement strand
ATCGTGATTATGATCTTGAGCTGGTTCGTCAAGTCCAGTCATGCGCTCCCTGCCATAAGGAATTCGACGTGATCGATAAACGACTCGGGCCGGTGCAGGTCGAGACCCAATATGACGACTGGAAACAAGACCAGTGGAACACGGATCCCGATGTCTCGCGTCGGCTTCGCTGCCAGCAATGCCACATGTATTTCACGAATGTCTCCGACGCAGCCGAGGCAGATCCGTACGATTTGGAGATTGGGCTTGGGCTCAAGCACCGCAATCATTGGTTTGGGGCGGGAAATCAGTTCATGCCCGAAATGCTTCACTCAGCAGACTCGGCCGGCCAAATCCGCCGCGTGAATCAATGGCTCCAGGGTGACCGGGTTGTTCCGGAGTTGGCGAGCACTTGGCCGCGCGGTCCCCTGGTGGCAATGAAGATTGAAGTCCCGCCCTCCATCCGGCCGGGCAGCGTCACCGAGGTACGCCTGACCCTCACCAACAAAAAGGTGGGACACAGCTTTCCCACCGGCCCCCTTAACATCGGCCGCGCCTGGATCGAGCTGACGGTGCAGGATAACGCCGGCCGGGAGATCTTCCACTCCGGCGGGCTTGATCCTCAGAATCACATTGAGGCCGGCTCCTTCATTCTCAAGCCGCTTGCGATGACCACCGAGGGCAAGGAGATCATGATGGCGGACTTGTGGCATCCCACGGGACCGAAGTTCCGACCCGCAATCCTGCCCGGCCACTCGGAGAACTACGACTACCAGTTCAAGATACCGGAGAAAGCTCAGGGCCCTTTGAGGATCGCTGCGCGCTTGCGTTATCGCAAGGCCAACCAGTTTTTCATGGATTCCGTCTACACGGACAGGCACCGCGAGGCTGCCATCACCGATGTCTCCTCAGATCAGGTGCTCGTTGCCGTCGACGGCAGATGAGCGGCGTCTATCTTCGATGCAATGCTCTCTTGCTTCAAACTAGCGGCGTCAAGCCGGGTTCGGAAAATTGCCGGGGCTGTTCTCGGTGGCCCGCCAGTTGGGCCTGCGCTCATTGCTGGCTTGGCCCAATGCGCGCCGCACTCCGTCGGCATCGAAGTCGGCCGTGTAAACCGGCGTGGCTGGCTGCTGGCGCCACGACCCGTCAAGATCGCCCGCATCAACGGCATCGAATCCAAGCTCGTTCACCAGCCGCATCACGATCTCCTTCTGGTGTTGGTCATCGCCAGCGACGGGCAGGGCGATCCGTCCAGGGGTTCCCACCGGACGGCCGCCCTCCAGCAGGTGTTTGGCATAGATGTTGTTGAATGCCTTCACGACGGGCCGTCCGAGCTGATTCGCCACCCATCGGCTTTCCGTCATTCCCGCCTCGATCTCTCGAATACGGCCGTCGCGCTGCTGCGGGTAGTAATTGCCCGTATCGATGACGACGACATCATCGGGCACTCCCGCGAGCAAGTCCTGGGGCAGGTCGCGAATCTTCGCTTCCGGAATCGTCACCACAACCACGTCACCCCCGCGCGCCGCCTCTCGAACCGTGACCGGCTTCGCTCCGGTCTCCCTGGCGAGATCGGCGAGCGATGCAGGTCCTCGCGAGTTGGCCACACACACCTCATGCCCGAGTTCGGTGAGCCGGCGCGTCAGCGTGCCGCCGATCTGCCCAGCGCCAATGATGCCAATCTTCATGTCTTCTCCTCTCCGTGGTCGCCCTTGACACGGGCTAGACCACTTCCGCTCAAGCTAAGAGATGTGAGATCGGGGTAGTTTGTTACATTTTGGTTCGGGAGAAAGAGTCAGAAAGGGAGTGCTGTGTGGAGTAAGGTGAGGGTCCTTGAGCACAAGGGCTCAGATGGTGGAGGCGGGGGGAGTCGAACCCCCGTCCGAAAAGCCTTGCGGTTAGAAGAACTACATGCTTATCCCAGTTCGCTTGTTGCTTTCGCCAGCGGCCCTCAGGAACGGGCAATAACGAGCCGCCAGCTAGCCTGATTAATCTCGCCCCAAAATCCTCAGACGGCGGATCCGGAGCCAGCCCGCTAAGCGACGCCTCTCTCCGCCCCGCGGGCCGAACGAAGGAGACGGCTACCTAATTAATTAGGCAGCATAGGCAAGCTGCGTATTGGCAGTTGTCTTGTTCCACTCCGATTACGGGTGGTGTGGCCCCCGGCATGCCTCCTAAGCGCAGGAGCTCCCGTCGAAACCGGTACGCCCCCACTTGTTACTTTTTCATAATAATAGATGGCTGCGGCCGGCGTCAAGGTATGACTACTTCGCACCTTCTGACTCGTGGGACGCCATCGGGATCTTGATCGCCGCCTGACGCGCGAAGGCCCGTGCCTGCTCGTAACTGGCGTCTGCATGGCGCGCCACGCCGATGCCGGGGTCGTTGGTGAGGACGCGCTCGATGCGCTTCGCCATTTCGGGCGTGCCGTCGGCCACGGTCACCTGGCCTGCGTGCATGGAGTAACCGATGCCCACCCCGCCGCCGTTGTGGAATGAAACCCAACTGGCGCCCGAGGCCGTGTTCAGCAGGGCGTTCAGAATGGGCCAGTCGGCGACAGCATCGCTGCCATCCTTCATGCTTTCGGTCTCCCGGAAGGGCGAGGCCACCGAGCCGCAATCGAGGTGGTCGCGGCCCATGACGATGGGCGCCTTCAAGTCGCCCTTGGCAACAAGATGGTTCAGCCGCTCGCCAAACGCGGCGCGCTCGCCATAGCCCAGCCAGCAGATGCGCGCCGGCAGTCCCTGGAACTTGACGTACTTTCGTGCCAGCCGAATCCAGCGGCTGAGGATTTCGTTGCCGGGGAAAAGCTCCAGCACCAGGTCGTCGGTGCGATAAATGTCCGAGGGCTCGCCCGAAAGCGCAACCCAGCGGAACGGTCCGCGGCCCTCGCAGAACAGGGGCCGGATATAGGCGGGAACAAAGCCCGGGAAGCGATAGGCGTCCTTGACGCCGCCATGTTCATAGGCCATGGTGCGGATGTTGTTGCCATAGTCGAAGGTAGCGGCGCCAAGCTTCTGCAACTCGAGCATTCCGGTGACGTGGCGGGCGATGGATTCATACGCGCGCTTGAGGTAGCCTTCGGGATCGCGGCGGCGCAGTTCGGCCGCGTCTTCGAGGCTCCGCCCACTAGGAATGTAGCCATTCAGGGGATCGTGGGCGCTGGTCTGGTCGGTGAGCAGATCGGGAACCACGCCGCGGCGCGCCAGCTCGGGAACAACGTCGGCGCAGTTGCCAATGAGTCCGACCGAGACCGCCTGCTTCTGTCGCACGGCATTCTTAAGGATGCGCAGCGCTTCGTCGAGATCGTTAACGCAGATATCGCAGTAGCCCTGGCGAATGCGCCGTTTGATCCTTTCGCCGTCCACCTCGATGCCGAGGAACGCCGCGCCATTCAGGGTGGCCGCCAACGGCTGGGCTCCGCCCATGCCCCCCATGCCGCCCGTCACCACCAGCTTGCCCGCGAGATCTCCGCCAAAGTGCTTGGTGGCCGCGGCGGCAAACGTCTCGTAGGTGCCTTGGAGGATCCCCTGCGTGCCGATGTAGATCCAGCTTCCCGCTGTCATCTGGCCGTACATCATGAGGCCGAGGCGCTCGAGCTCGCGGAACTTCTCCCAGTTCGACCAGTGGCCGACAAGATTAGCGTTGGCGATGAGGACCCGCGGGGCGTACTCGTGGGTTCGGAAAACGCCCACCGGCTTGCCGGACTGCACCAGCAGTGTCTCGTCATGCCCCAGCTCCGTCAGCTCCTTCACCAAGGCGTGATAGCAATCCCAGTTGCGCGCCGCTTTGCCCGCCCCGCCATAGACCACAAGGTCGCGAGCCCGCTCAGCCACTTCCTCGTCGAGATTGTTCATCAGCATGCGCAGGGCGGCTTCCTGCGGCCAGCCTTTGGCGGTGAGGTGCGTACCGCGTGGAGCCCGAATCGGTTGATAGGCGCGAGAGTCGTCGGGCGCAATCGCCGACTCTTCTTCTGGAACAGTTGTCGTGGGCTGCGGCATCTCGATCCTCCTGGCTAGCATCATAACCCCGAGATGGCTTAGCGCGAAAGTGCGGAAACTGATGATGGGTTATGGACGGCGGTGAGAAACGGCGGCATCAGCGAACAGCGGCTTTGCCTGCCGTCCATAATCCATACTTCATGATCTCCAGGCGCCAGCCACTAGCCACCGATCACCGTTCCTGAATAGCGTTGACTGGATGAAGGAAGGGTGCTAATTTAAGGAACCTCGACTTCAAGCCGATGATGATCAGTATGAGTAAAATGGCCTGCAAGAGAACAATGAAGCCTCCGCTTATGCGCCTCGCCGCACAGGCGCTGGTGGCGGGTGCCGCCTGCCTGACGTTGGCGATGGCTTCCCACGCTGCGGGAGCGCTGCCGGCGCGCGTCATCGAGGCCGACGATTACTTCCTGGGTCGTGCCAAGCTGGAGAATGTGCAGCAAGGCGTCGCACTGCTCAAGCAGGAGGCGGGTCAGAATGCCAAGAGTTACGAGGTCTGGTGGCGCCTCGCCAAATTTTACAACTATATCGGCCGCCGCACGCAAGGCAACGAGCGAATGAAGGCCCTGGAGGCCGGCATCGAGACCGGGAAGAAAGCCGTTGCCCTCAACCCTAATCGCGTGGAGGGCCATTTCTGGCTGGGCGCGAACTATGGGCTCAAGGCCGAAGAGAGCGACTGGCTGGAGGGCCTGCGCCTCATCGATCCCGTCCGCAGAGAGATGGAGATAACCATCAAATTAGACCCCGATTACGAGGAAGCCTCCGGGCTGCGAACTCTGGCGCGCATCTATTATCGAGCACCGTTTTTTAAAGGTGGGGACAAACGCCGATCCATTGAATTGCTGGAAGAATGCCTGCGCCGGCACCCCACCGATTCCATGAGCATGCTTTATCTGGCCGAAAGTTATACAGCGGTAGGCCGCCGCGACGACGCGCGTAAGATCCTGGAGAGGATGCTTTCGCTGTGTCCCGATCCCGATTACGGTCCCGAGCTCGCCGACAATCAGGCGGAAGCCCGCGACATGTTGACCAAGGAACTCCGAACTGGTAAGTGAAAACAACCGACCGGGGATAGCCGACCGATGTTGACGATTGCAGGGGGGCCCTGAAAAGGGATCCGCGAACTCGTGAGCGCCGCTTTTTCCAATCGTCCGTCGGTGATCTCGAAGCGTCGATTCTTCGACTCCCAGCCCCCGGCTGAGAGGCCTGACCACTTTGCCGACTATGCCGTCCTACGAAACGATCAATCAGATCTTCATCACGGTTTTCTCCGAGCGCCCCAAGCCGGACGCCTTCCTGACCAAGATCGACGGCCGCTATCAACCCGTTTCTTCGGCCGAGGCGCTCCAGCAAGTGTCGGCGCTCGCCGCGGCGCTGGAGCGGCTGGGCGTTCAGCGAGGCGACCGGGTGGCGCTTCTGAGCGAGAACCGGCTCGAGTGGGCGCTCACCGATTATGCCATTCTCGGTCTCGGCGCTGCCGATGTTCCCATCTATTCCACGCAAGTCGAACATGAAATCGAATACATTCTGCACGACTCCGGCTCCAAAGGCATCGTGGTTTCGAGCCAGGAGCAACTCCGGAAGGTTGCGCATGTCCGGTCTAATCTGCGTGACCTGCAGTTCATCATTGTCATGGACGCGATCGAGTCTCCGGCGCCCGGCGTTTTTTCCTGGCACCGTCTAGTGGGGGATGAATTAGGTGGAGTCAAGAGTCCGGCGGACTTAGTGGAGTGGTTCCAGCCGCGGGCGCTCGAGGTGAGGCCGGAGGGGATTGCCAGCATCATCTACACCTCGGGTACCACCGGCGAGCCCAAGGGCGTGGTCCTGCTCCACTCGAATATTGTGGCCAACATTCAGTCCTGCGAAAAGCTGGTCGATCTCAACCGGGACGACGTTTCTATCTGCCTGCTGCCCCTTAGCCACATCTACGAGAGAATGCTCGATTACACGGCACTCTGGCTGGGCGTTTCGATGGCGTTTCCGGAAAGCTTTGATGCTCTGCCCCAGAACATGCTGGAAGTCCGGCCGACGATGCTGGCAGTGGTGCCGCGCGTGCTCGAGAAAATCCACGACCGGGTCATGGAGAAGGTGCGAAGTGCTCCACCAGCCCGACAGAAGCTTTTTAATTGGGCGCTGAAAGTTTGCTATCAGCATTTCCCTTATGTCATCGAGAGGAAGAATGCTCCCCTGGGCCTTCGGCTGAAGCACGCGGTCGCTGACAGCTTGGTGTGCCGGAAGATCCGGACCGGAGTGGGCGGGCGGCTGCGGATGATTTTTTCTGGAGCCGCGCCTCTTTCACGTGATATTGCCGAGTTCTTCTTCGCCATGGGATTACCGGTATACGAGGGATATGGGCTGACGGAGACTTCGCCGGTGATCGCTGTGAATTACCCGGGTGCCGTGAGGCTGGGCACGGTCGGCCCGCTTCTCTCGTGTGTGGAAGTCAAGCTGGGCGAGGAGTCGGTTGACGAGGAAAACCGGCACGGCCGGGAGATCGTGGTACGAGGCGCGAGCGTTTCCCCAGGCTATTACCATCTCGATGCGGAGAACGAGCGCGCTTTTGCCGGCGGGTGGTTCCATACCGGCGACCTCGGCAAGTTCGACGAGCGTGGCTTCCTGGTGATTACGGGCCGAAAGAAGAATCTGTTCAAGACTTCGGGCGGAAAGTATGTCTCGCCGGAGAAGCTGGAGAATCTTTTTCAGGGCCATCGCTATGTCGCACAAGTAGTAGTGCTCGGCGAAGGCCGCCATTTTGTGAGCGCCCTCGTGGTGCCCAACTTTGAAAGGCTGGAGACTTACGCCCGGGCAATGGAGATTATTTACTCCGACCGCGACGGACTGGTGAAGGACGCGCGGATTCACGCATTCATGCAGGAGCAAGTGGACGTGACGGTGGCCGGGCTCCCGCAGTACGAAAGAATCCATCAAATCGGCCTGCTGGCACGTGAATTCACGATCGAGGCGGGCGAACTTTCCCCGACCCAGAAGGTCAAGAGACACGTGGTCGCGGAGCGCTATCGCGACCTGATCGAGGAGATCTACCAGCGCCATGCGCCCCAGCCGGTGGCCAAGGCTAAGGGCTAGAGTACTGGTGGGTTGTAGCCGCGATTCTTCCAACAGTCGGCCGGGAGAATTGCCGCTTGCCGATTTGACAGTTTGCCCATGGAAAGATAAGTTCGCAGATGGATATAGACACCGCTGGCCATGAATACCTGATCCTCCGCGCTCACCCCGGCCACTGACTACTGACAAACCGGCTCACAGCGTAATAGAATTGAAGACGGAGAATCCCATGGAAAACGATGCTCTGCGTATTGCGGACCGCGAGTTCCGTTCGCGGCTGATTATTGGTACGGGAAAGTATCGCAGCTTTCAAGAGATGGCACGCGCCCATGCCGCTTCCGGGGCGGAGATCGTGACCGTCGCGGTGCGACGTGTTAATTTGACCGATCGCAGCAAAGAGTCGCTGCTCGACTACATCGATCGCTCCCGGTATTTCATCCTTCCCAACACCGCCGGTTGCTACACGGCGGACGATGCTATTCGTACGGCCCGGCTGGCGCAGGAAGTGGGGCTTTCGAACTGGGTAAAGCTGGAAGTGATTGGCGACGAGAAGACGCTGTTCCCCGATAACGTCGAACTGCTCAAGGCTACCGAGACGCTGGCTCGCGAGGGGTTCGTGGTGATGCCCTATACCAACGACGATCTCGTTTCCGCCCGCCGTCTGATCGATGCGGGGGCCGCCGCCGTGATGCCTTTGGGCGCGCCGATCGGATCGGGGCTCGGCATTCAGAATCCCGCCAACCTTCGCATCCTGCGGGAAATGATCACGGCGGTGCCGCTGATTGTGGACGCGGGGGTCGGCATTGCCTCCGACGCCGCTATCGCCCTGGAGTTGGGAGCCGACGCGGTGCTGATGAACACGGGCATCGCCGCCGCGCAGGAACCGGTGCTGATGGCGGAGGCGATGAAGAACGCCGTCGTCGCCGGACGTCAGGCGTATCTTGCGGGCCGCATGTCCAAGAAGCTTTATGCTTCGGCATCGAGCCCGCTCGAGGGCGTGGTGAGGTAGTGAGCGCCGCCAGCGTCGATACGAAACTCCCGCGGTAGTTGCGGTGACGACGCTCACTTCTGGCTGCTCCCTGGTGGCGGGCGATCGGCGGGCGTGGCCGCGGTGCCGGGCGGAGTCTCCGGCTTCGGAGGTAAGGCAAAGATCAGCTCGTTCGGTCGCGCCATGTGAAGCTGTTCTCGCGCCGTTTTTTCGATGGTCCCCGGATCGCTCTGAAGCTTCTGGTTGCGAATCTGCAATTCCCGATTCTCTTGCTGAAGCTTGCGGATCTGCTGCTGGAGTGTGTTGAACTGCCGCTTTTGCCCAAGGAGAGTGATGATTCCCTTGGCGCCGAAGATTTCGTTCACCACCAGCGCGACGCACAGGAGCACGAGTGCCAGTACAACGCCGCGATAGCGGTAAAAGTTAGCGCCTTGGTACGAGCTGTCTTTGGTCTCAGTCGGCGTCATATCGAGACTCCCAAGTGCGTGGCGGCGATTTCGACCCACCCTCCGGTGGCGGCTTCAAAGGTCAAGCCGCGCGCGAGGGGCCGAAAGCGGCTAGATCCGGCGCTTTCTTCCTCGACGATGCCACCCGCCGCGAGCGTCAAAAAAAGAAGCATCTCGATTGCGCCTCGTCGTGACCTATTGTATCTTCGAAGCTACGCCCGCCGCAACTTTCAACACTAACGTGACAGCGGGGCTGAAACCCGAAGGAGGCATCGTGACCAACAAGGTCGTCGTCTTGGTAACCGCAGGCAAGCTGGCCGAAGCAAAAAGGATCGCCAAACACCTCATTGAAGAACGGCTAGCCGCCTGCGTCAACATTACCCCACCCGTCCGGTCCATTTATCGCTGGGAGGGAAGGATTGCGCAGGACCAGGAAGTCCTGATGATCATCAAAAGCACGCGCGAACTGTTTCCCGAACTGAAAGCCGCGGTGTCGAAACATCACAGTTACAAAATCCCCGAAGTACTCTGTCTGCCGATTGTCGACGGGTCGGAGGAGTATCTGGAGTGGATGGATGCGGCGGTCACACCACTGGTCATCGCCGGTCGCTGAGAACCGGTCGTCAGTTGGACCTTCGACGCTCGCCGCAGTTGACAGCCCATTCGAATATGCGTCACTCGCAGATCTTCTCCAGCGCTTGATCGAGATCTTCGAGGATATCTTCTATGTCCTCGATCCCCACCGAGATCCGCACCAGGCCGTCGGTGATGCCAATGCGCGCGCGATCCGCTGGAGGAACGCTGGCGTGGGTCATGGAAGCGGGATGTGAGATCAGCGTTTCCACGCCGCCCAGGCTTTCCGCCAGGGAGCAGAGGCGAACCGATCTCAACACCAGGCCGGCGTTTTCCAGCGAGCCGGTCTCGAACGAGATCATGCCGCCGAATCCGCGCATCTGGCGTTTGGCGAGTTCGTGCTGGGGATGGCTGGGAAGGCCCGGGTAGTGGACCTGTTTCACTTTCGGGTGGCCGGCCAGGTGCTGGGCCACCGCCATCCCGTTCCGGTTGTGCAATTCCATCCGCGCCGCCAGCGTCTTAACCCCGCGCAGAACTAGCCAGCTATCCATCGGACCCAGCACCGCGCCGGCCGCATTCTGCAGGAACCTCAGCCGCTCGGCGAACGTGCCGTCCTTCAGGATCACCGCGCCGCCCACCCCGTCGCTGTGCCCGTTGAGGTACTTGGTAGTGCTGTGGACCACCAAGTCGGCGCCCAGCTCGAGCGGCCTCTGCAGGTAAGGGCTCATGAAAGTGTTGTCGACCGCGAGCGGGATGCCGCGCCGGTGGACGATCGCGGCGATGGCCGCGATGTCGCTGATCTCCATGACCGGGTTGGTGGGCGTCTCGATGAACACCAGGCGCGTGTCAGGTTGCAGGGCCTCCGCAAGACCGTCGATGCGCGCCGTGTTCACATAGCTGAAGGTGAGCCCGAAATCCTTGAGCACGCGCTCGAACAGGCGGAAGCTGCCACCGTAGAGATTGTGGCCCGCCACCACATGGTCGCCCGACTTGAGCAGCGTCATCAGGACATTGATCGCCGCCATGCCGGAAGCAAAAGCAAAGGCGTGTTCCCCGCCTTCGAGTGCCGCCAGGTTGCGCTCCAGCGCCGACCGCGTGGGGTTGGCAGTGCGCGCATACTCGTAGCCCTTGTGCTTGCCGAGCGCTTCCTGCACGAAGGTGCTCGTCTGGTAGATGGGGACGATGATGGCGCCCGTCGCCGGGTCAGGCTCCTGGCCTACGTGAATCGCTTTGGTGGCGAATCCCATGTCATCCCTTTAAGAAGGGTGGCCCGTCACAAGTGGCAAGCGGTCAAAAGCGCGTCCGGAAACCCAAGTGAGCGCTGGGAGGCTGGGTTCGGCGTTCGCCGAAGAGAACGACGAGCCCGAGCTTCCCTTCTCGGAATCGCGGACCCCGAGCCACATCTGGTATGATGGAGGTGAGCCGCTAAGGCTGCTCCAAACCATCAGACTCAGGCGGTTCGCGAGGCATCCCGCGCCACGCGATGCTGGCGCCGCCGAGGAGCGGATGCTATGTTTCAACACCAGCAAAATAGGTGGCGCCGTGGCACAATTTCGCTCGCGACCCTGGCGTTGCTGGCGACCATCGCCTCGGTGCCGCTCGCGGCGAAGGAAGTGGAAACCACCAGCGTCAATGTGGTGGTTACCGACGCTGAGACCGGCCAGCCCATTTACCAGGCGCATCTCACCTTGCAGTTCGAAGAGCAGGGCCGCAAGGTGCACGTGACCCCCAAGATTCTCAGCTTCAGCGCCAAGACCAATGCCCAGGGACGCTACCGCTTCGTCGACATACCTAAAGGCACCATTCACCTGTTGGTCACCGCCGACCGCCACCAGACTGCCAACAAGGAGTTCCAGGTCGATCGCGACAACCCCTTGTTCGAAGTGAAGCTGCGGAAGCCGCAGGATCAAATCTAGTCGAGAGCCGAAAGTTGAAAGTTCAAGGCGACAAACCGGGGTTCTTTGCCTTCGACTTTTGCCTTTCGACTCTCGACTTCTCCAGCGCCGCTACTGCTTCGGTGCGGCCGGGGCTGCGGGTGCGGCCGGCGCAGGCGCCGGAGCGGGTGCTGCCGCCGCGGGCGCAGGAGCGGGCGGAGTAAAGTAGGTGTCGTCCATCCACACACCGGTCTTCTTCTTCAGATCCTCCACCGCGGCCTGCAAGCGTTGTTGTTTCATCTCCCGATCGATGTCTGGGGTAGCGTCCTTAAGATCCTGAGTGCTGCGCTTCACCACCTGCAAGGCTACGAAGCCGTCGGGCGCAGGCTTCGCGTCAGAAACTTCACCTTCCTTCATCTTCGTCACAGAGTCTCGCCATTCCGGTCCGAACTGCGACATGCGCACCGGCTGGGTCTTGACATCGATGAACCCTTCGCCCTGATCCTTGAACTCCTTGGCAATCTCCGCCGGATCCTTGCCCGCCGCCAGTTCTTTTCGAATGCTGTCCACGCGGGCCTTGGCCGCGTCCGCATCGGCGCCGGTAGCCGGCGGGTTGGAGGTCCCGGGCTTGGTGCGAACCACGATTCGACGCACCTCGATGGTCTCAAACTCGTCGGGATGGGCGGCGTAATACTTGCTGATCTCATCGGGGCTCAGGGTGATCTCCCCGTACAGCTTCTGGACCTCAACTCTGGCCAGGCCCTGCATGCGGGTAAGCTCCAGCTGCCTTTGGAAGTCGGGGTCCTGGTCCAGATGATCGCGAAGAGCCTGCTGCTCCAGCGCCATTCCGGCGGCGTAATTCTCGCCCAGTGCCTGCCGGCCCGCTTGTTTGGCTTGTTGCTGGTTCTGCTGGGGAAGCGTGCTCACGAAATAGTCCAGATCACCCACCGTAACGCTCTTGTCTCCAACTTTCAACACCACCCTGTTGGGAGTGTCGGCATCAGCGGGCGTCGCGGCCGGTGCTGCCGCCGTCGCAGCGGGAGTGGCCGGTTTGGGCGCCGCCGCTGCCGGTTTGGGCGCGGGATTCGCGGGCGCTGCCGGCGCCTGCTGAGCATAACCGCTCAGGCCCAGAAACAGCGCCACCAGCACACCTCCGCAAAGGATCTTCGTCGTTCGGGTCCTACTTTCTTTCATTCTGTTTTGCCTTCTCTCTCTAATGAATTCTCGTCCGCAAGTAAACACGGACTTTTACGACTCTACCATGAACTGTTCCTCAAAAGCATGCCTTTCCAGCAGTTTTCGGTTCTTGGTCTTTACGCTTCAGTTGCACTGGCCCCGAATCCGAAACGCAGCAGCCACTGGCAACCGATAAATCAGTAACTCGACGACCGAGATCCTTTGAGTAGTCCGTCGTCAATCGGAAATCATGAATCGCTTCGTCGACCCTTGCCGTGGGTGGCAACGAACCTCCTTCTTCTGTCCGAAGAGTCTCGTGGGCATGATTTGGCCGCCGGGTGCCACAACCTCAATTTCCTGATCGTACGGATATTCTCCTAAACTCTGAATTTAGGTCAGATAATAGCTTTGATGGAAAACTCCTCCCTTGAAGCCGATTCAACCCCTGCAAAAGTAACTTCTCGGTTGACCACAGTTTCCGCGCCAAAGCCGTTGCCCCTTGCCTGTTTCCCATTGCTCACTGCCCACCGCCAATTAGTTATTGCCTATCTGTATTAATCATTGTCCATTACCTGGGTTATAAAAACTATTGCCTGTTGTCCATCGCTACTATTGTCCACTGCCTATTGCCTCTTGCCTTTCCTATTGCCCATTGGCTATTGCATCCCGTCTGGCTCGCTTTCGTTCCATGCACGCGGTCCACGGAGCCGGACGCTTCGGCCGCCACCCAACGTGGCCCAGCGTAGCCTAACCACTATACTACGCCCGGAGGCTCTAGCCTTGTCAAGTTACAATATTTCCAGCGAAGCAGGTCCGCACTCCCCGTGCTCCGGCCAGCTTGCTGGCCGCGGGTGGCCGTGCTGCACCCGGGTTAGGATGAGCGCGAGCAAGCTACCGCACTCCACAACGCCATCACC
>Ga0335078_10011697_pt1 | contig 13017 bp, 9 predicted proteins | sample Lox_Sample_32_FD_206711 | JGI IMG/M metagenome (GOLD analysis project Ga0335078, IMG submission 206711) | Soil microbial communities from Loxahatchee National Wildlife Refuge, Florida, United States - Lox_Sample_3.2 | ecosystem: Environmental > Terrestrial > Soil > Wetlands | place: USA: Florida... | reverse complement strand
CAACCGGCACGGCAGGGAACGCGACCGGCACGCGATTGCTCATGTAGCGGCGGATTTCGCGCTCGACATAGTGCGCAAGCTTGCGCGCGCCGGACTTGGTGAAATAGACGCCGTCGCCCGAGCGCAGCCGTCGCATCTGCCCTTCGTAATCGGGGCCGAAATTCGAATACTTGCCGGCCTCGTCGACGAAGCCGTCCCATACGTCGATATAGTTCACACCGGCGCGCTCGGCGCGGGCGCGATAGAGATCGTTGAGATAGCTGGCGTCGGCGGTCGACTTGGTGCCGCGGATCGCCGGCAGGCCGACCCAGAAGACCGGCACGCCTTTGCTCTTGAGCGCGGCGATCGTCTCGTCGATGCGCTTGGAATAAACCTCGGCCCATTTATCGCTGCGGAACTCGATAATGCCGTTGGCGCTGCGCCCGCGTTGCGGCTCGGGCGCAATGATCCTGCCTTGATCCTGATCGTCGGCCTGATCCTTGGTTTGGGCGTTCTGGTCGGCGTTCTTCTTGTCTTGCTCGTCCTTGACGTCCTTGTCGGCCTCCTTTTCGAGATCGCGTTCGCGGATGTTCTGCCGGTCGCTGACGCCGAGCATCATGACCACGTAATTCGGCTTCTCCTGCGCCAGCAGGTCGCGCGCGACGTGCCACCAGTCGAGGTCGCCCTTCGCCTCGTAACGCAACAGCCCGGAATGAACCTTGTTCTTGCGGACGATGGCGACTTCCGGCGAATCCGAGAACGCGTCTTCCAGGCCATAGGCGAGCCAGTCCGCCATGCCGTCGCCCATCACGACGATCGAGGTCGTCGGCGCCGGCGCGTTCGGATCCGGCTTGTGCGCCGCCGGCGCGTGCGAGGACTCCGATTGGTATTGCGGTTGTTGCGGCGGGTACTCGCCCGGATAGGGCCGTGGATTGTAGCCACCCCCGAAGAAGCCGCCGAAAAAACCGCCCTGCTGGCGCTGGCGGCTCAGGAACGGATAGCGGTCATCGGCGCGCTGCGCCTGGGCCGGCTGGGTGAGCGCGAGATCGATGGCGGCAACGCTCGCGCACTCGGCCACAGCCAGAATGACCGCGCCGACGAGCCAATGCGAAAATCGGATTTTCCAGACCATGCGACCGCCCAAGGTCTTAATCTACAAGCGAAAAGGCCGGCCGCGAAGAGGGCCTTGACCCGCGCCCAGGTCAAATGCGCGCAAATCATGTCAACTCGAAGGTGGCGGTTCCGCCAGGGCTTAATGCGACCGCAACTGGTCGAGGATGCCAATCGACGCAAAGCCGTCGGGAACACGCCCGATCCGCGCCTGGAAATCGCGTACCGCGGCCCTGGTCTTGGCGCCGAGCTGCCCGTCCGGCTCGCCCACATCATAACCGCGGCGCTCCAGCAGTTGTTGCAGCTCGAGCCGCTCGCCGCGCGATAGCACGCGCTCGTAACGTGGCCAGCGCTGCACGAAGGGCGGCGCCCCGCGCAGCCGGTCGGCCAAGTGACCGATCGCCAGCGCATAGGCCTCGGCCGGGTTGTAGCGCATGATGACGCGGAAATTCGCCAGCATGAGGAAGCCGGGCCCCTGCACGCCGGCCGGAATCAGCAGGAACGCGCGGTCGTCCGGGCGCGGGAACGGCTTGTCGCCGGCGCGCGTGATTCCGGCGCGCTCCCAGTCGCGGATCGGCATCGAGCGTGCATGATCGGCGAGCATGAAATTGAAGGTCGCCGGCACGACGACCTCGTAGCCCCAGGTCTGCCCCGTGACCCAACCGTCCTTCTTCAGGTTGTTGGCGGTCGAGGCGATGATGTCGGGAATCGAGTCGACCACGTCGCGGCGGCCGTCGCGGTCGAAATCCACCGCGTAACGCTTGAATGCGGTCGGCATGAACTGGGTCGGACCAAAAGCGCCGGCCCAGGAGCCGACCAGGCGGTCGGGCCGAACGTCGCCGTGCTGGAGGATTTCCAGCGCCGACAGAAATTCCTCACGGAAGTAATTCTGCCGGCGGCCGATACAGGCGAGCGTAGCGGTCGACCGGATCACCGGGCGGTCACCGCCGAGCGTGCCGTAATTGGTCTCGACGCCCCAGATCGCGGCGATGACATAACGGTCGACGCCATAGGTGCGCTCGACGGCATCGAACGTGGAGCGATAGCGTTCGAGCAACGCGCGGCCCTGGGCGATGCGCTCGCCGTTCACCAGCTGATCGAGATAGTCCCACAGCGACTTGGTGAATTCCGGCTGCGCGTCGAGCAGATCCATGATGTGCAGGTCCGGCGTGAGCTGCGCGGTATAGGCCGCGTAGACATCGCGCGAGATGCCGCGCCGGGCGGCAAGCGGCCACAGGCGTTGCAAGCAGCCCTGGAAATCCGCCGCCGCCGCGCGGATCGCCTCTGCAGTCATGCGCGGATCGCCGGAGGAGCCCGATTCGCCGCTCCAGCCCGGCGCCGTGGCGACGACCAGTGGGATCGACCCGGTGATGCCGGAATAGCGGGGGTCACGCGTCTGCGCCGCGGCGGCGCCGCCGACGGCCGCGATCAGGGCCACGGCCACGCCACAGCGGTGGATCATTCGCAATGCCATGCCGCTTCTCAGCTGATCGCCCCCGTCACCCCTATGGGTGCCCCGGATATCGTTTCGACGGCGTTAATAGTCTAGCATTCGGCATCTGGACCCGCGTCTGCCGCCATGCTTTGTGCTCGGCCGAACCGATTAAAGCTCCAATAACAGCGATTAGGTCTCGCATGACCCGCATCCGCAAAGCCATATTCCCGGTCGCCGGCCTGGGAACCCGCTTCCTGCCGGCCACCAAGGCCATGCCTAAGGAGATGCTCCCGGTGGTCGACCGGCCGCTGATCCAGCACGTGGTCGACGAGGCTTACGAGGCCGGCATCGAGCATCTGATTTTTGTCACCGGCCGCAACAAGGGCGTGATCGAGGACCACTTCGACCGCCAGTTCGAGCTCGAACTCACCTTGACCGAGCGCGGCAAGAAGGCCGAACTCGCATCGCTGTCGGAAGCGTTGCCGGAAGCCGGCACCGTCAGCTTTACCCGTCAGCAGTCTCCACTCGGCCTAGGACACGCCGTCTGGTGCGCGCGCGAACTGGTCGGCCATGAGCCGTTCGCCCTGCTGCTGCCCGACGTGCTGGTGCAGCACAAGCCCGGCTGTCTCGCCCAGATGATCGAGGCGGCGAACGCGCTCGACGCCAAGGTCAACATCCTCGCCGTCGAGGAAGTGCCGAAGGAGCGCATCCACATGTACGGCGTGGTCGGCGTCGGCGAGACCAAAGGCAAGGCATTCGCCATCACCAAGATGGTTGAGAAGCCGAAGGCGGCGGACGCGCCCTCCAACTTGACGATCACCGGGCGCTACATCCTGCAGCCCGAAATCTTCGACCTCCTGGAAAAGCAGGCGGCCGGTACCGGCGGCGAAATCCAGCTCACCGACGCCATGGTGGAACTCGCGCGCACGCAGCCGTTCTACGGGCTCAAGTTCGAGGGCCGCAGCTTCGACTGCGGCTCCAAGATCGGCTTTCTCACCGCCAACGTCGCCTATGGCCTCGAACGCCCCGACATCGCGCCCGAATTTCGTAAGGAACTGCGCGGCCTGCTCGGCGAGAAATAACGCGCGCTCTAGCGCTGCAACCGCAGCCCGAGCAGGAAAATATCGGCGGTGTAGTCGTTACCCGGGACGTTGGAGTGCAGCCAATCGCGGCGCACCTCGCCCTTGAGCTGGACTTCGCGACTGAGCTTGTAAGTCAATCCGAAACCGATCTCGTAGCGCAAGTCCTGCCGGTCGGGGCTGGTGTCGCCCGGCGTCGTGATGACGCAATCGCAAATCGCCGCCGCGCCGGACGATGTGTCGTTGCCGCCGCGGTAGCTATCGACGCCGAAGCCGAATTTCGCCGACGCGATCAGCCAGCGGCGCAACGAGTGATCGATCTGCAGGCCAACGTCGCGCGAGAAAACGCCGGACACGCCGGGAACGGTGGACTCATTCACCACCGACGTGGCGCTGAGCTTGACCGTGGTCAGAGGCGTCGCGGTCCAGACCAAGGACGCATTGCCGATCAGTCCGTTGAGATTGTCAAAGCGCGGATCGACGTAATTACGGGACGTGTAACCGACCGCGACTTCGCCGGTGAGCCGGCCCGGCAAGTCGAAGGTCGAGCCGATCCTCGCGGTGACCCCGGTCGAGTCGCGTTGGAATCCACTAAAGTCGGTGCCCAGATCGTGCACGCGGCTGTCGGTGCTCGCTTCGACATAAGGCTTCACGCCCGGCTTGAGTTCATAGGCGGCGCGGAAGATACCGGTATATTGGTTGTAGTTTCGATCGGCGTTGCTGGCGATGGTGCCGTCGGTCAGCGTCGAATCCTCGTAACTGGTGCGCTCGACGTCGCCTTTGACGCCAAGGTCCAAGCGGTTGAATTGGTGCGTGACGCCGCCGCTGCCGCCGAACGTCGCGTAGACCGGAAGCTTGGCGAGCCCCGCCTGCAGGTTCGGGCTGCCGGGGTTGTCGGTAGAGACCAGCAGGCGCGTGTTCAGGTCGACACGTGTTGTCCTGGTGACGTCGATGCGCCCGTTGACGTTGCCATTGAAATAGGGACGGCTCAGCGACGGCGTCTCATCGGGACTATAGCCGGTATAGCTGCCGCGCAGGTCGGCCTTGAGTTCGTGGCGCGACCAGTTCGATTGCGCCTGCAATTCCGGCGCCACGGTGTAGAGCGCGGCGCCCTGGCCGTTCGCGCTCTGGCCGGGATTGCTGCTGTAGCCGCCGATCAGCTCGATTGCCGGAAACAGATCGAAGGCGCCGGCGCGCACGCCGAGCGGCGCATAAGGATCCTCCGGCTCGGTGTGCGCCTTGCGCTTGGGCGGCAGCTTGCGGATCGGACCGAGTTCGACCGGCGGCGCTCCGGGTGCGCCGGCGAAGGCGCCGGTGTCGGGCGGCGGCGTCTGATAGCGCGAAACGGTCAGCGGCACGGCAACGCCGGGCGCGATCGCCTGCGCAATGGCCGCGGCCGCATTGGCATCGGGCGGAGGCAGCTTTGCGTCGGGCGTCTGCGCCTGACCCGCCGCCGCCGGATTGCGCAGCGGCTGCGGCCCTTTGAGTTTGATTTTCCTGCGGGCGTTGGTGGAGTCGAAGCCGGTGACACCGGCGCCAGAGGCCGGTGCCCAGTAATTCACCGGCGGGCCTAGCGGCGTCTGCTCCGGGCGCGTGAATTTCTGGAAGCGCGGCGGCTGACGCGGATTGGTTTGCAAGGTCGGCGACAGCGGATCGGGGACCGGCAGCGGCGGCGGCGTTTGCGCGAGCGCATCCGCGCTCCACAGCGTCAGGCACGTCGCCAGGAGCAGGCGCCCGCTTCGCGGTGTGACGGATGCAAGGGGACGTAAGCGCGGCACGGCGGTTTTAGCTCTCCCGACCACGGCCGAACGCCGGGCGGCCGCGCCTCTTCAAAAAGCGCGCGCCCGGCGAGTCCGCGGACTTTGGTTAACGGAAGTTAAAACCGTATGGTTAACGGGACGTTGATGGGGCGTACGGCGGCATAAACAGCGTCAAATCCAGCCCTTGAGTTCGCGGCCGACTACGTCGCGGATTACCGCTATTCCGGCCTCGGAATCGTTCAGGCACGGGATCGCCGCGAAATTCTCGCCGCCGGCCTGCTTGAAGACGTGTGCGTTCTCCATGGCGATCTCTTCCAGCGTCTCCAGGCAATCGGCGGCAAAGCCCGGCGTGATGACGGCGAGATTCTTCACGCCTTTGCCCGGTAGCGCCTGCACCGTGTCGATAGTATAGGGCTTGAGCCATTCCGCCGTGCCGAAGCGCGACTGGAACGTCATCATCAGCGCGTCCTCGCCGAGACCAAGCTTTTCGCGCAACAGTCGCGTCGTCTTGGCGCATTGGCAGTGATACGGGTCGCCTTTGGTCAAGTACTCCTCGGGCATGCCATGGAACGAGGCGATGATCAGATCGGGCTTGAACGAAAGCTTGGCGAGACCCGCTTGCAGCGAGTCGGCGAGCGCCTCGATATAGACCGGCTCGTCGAACCAGGCCGGCGCGACGCGCAGTGCCGGCTGCCAGCGCATGGTGGCCAGACTCTCGAACACTTTATCGCAGACGGTCGCGGTCGTGGCCGCGGCGTATTGCGGATAGAGCGGCACGACGAGAATGCGGTCGCAGCCGGCTTTTTGCAGCACGTCGAGGCGCGAGGCAATGGACGGATTACCGTAACGCATCGCCCAATCGACGACGATGCGCGCGTCGCCCGACAAGTCGGCGCCCAGCTTTTCCGCTTGTGAGCGGGTGATGGTCTTGAGGAAGGACTCGTTCTTCTCCTTGTTCCAGATTTTTTCGTAGTCCTTCCCCTTCCGGCCCGGGCGCACGGTGAGGATGATGAGGTTGAGGATCAGCCACCATTTGATCGGGTTTTCCTCGATCACCCGGCGGTCGGAGAGAAACTCCTTCAGATAGCGCCGCATCGACCGGTAGTCGGTGGCATCGGGCGTTCCGAGATTGACCAGCAACACGCCAATGCGGCGCGGCGGAACGGCGGGATGGCTGGGCGGCAAAGGGCGGGGCTCGGTCATGACCGCAATCAGCGGCAAACGAAGGTTCGGGTCAAGAGCAGGCCCCTACCCGACTGGCCGCTCGTCGGCGATGACTTTGCCGTCATTGGGCAGCGTGCCGCCGGCGACCAATTTCACCGCTCCTTTCAGCATGGTGATCGATTGCAGCGTGGCGGCGACGGCGGCCTCGAGCGCGGCGTCAGGTGTCGCGCATTCCGCCAGCAGCGTCATAGTGTCCTGCTCCGCCTCGCGGCCGACAACAAGGCGCAGCCGCGCGAGTTGCGGATGCCGCGCGGCGACCTCGGCGATTTGCTTGGGATGCACGAACATGCCCTTGACCTTGGCGGTCTGATCGGCGCGTCCCATCCAGCCCTTGATGCGCATGTTGGTGCGCCCGCAGGGCGACAGGCCCGGCAGCACCGCCGAGAGATCGCCGGTGGCGAGGCGGATCATCGGATAGTCCGGATTGAACGAGGTGACGACCACCTCGCCGACCTCGCCCTCGGCTACGGGGTCGCCGGTGCCCGGCCGCACGATTTCCAGCAACACCGTCTCATTGACGATCATCCCCTCATGCGCGTCGCTTTCGTATGCGATGACGCCAAGCTCGGCGGTGGCGTAACATTGCAGCACGGCGACGCCGCGGAGCCTGAGTTCCTCGCGCAGCGAAGCCGGCAATGCCGCGCCCGAGACCAGCGCGCGCTTGATCGAAGAGGCGTCCTTGCCGCTCTTCGCGGCGGTGTCGAGCAGGATCTTGAGAAAATCCGGCGTACCGACGTAGCCGGACGGCTTGTAATGCACGATCGCCTCGAGTTGCTGCTCGGTATTGCCGACGCCGCCGGGAATGACGGCGCAGCCGAGGGCCTGCGCGCCCGATTCCAGAATGAAGCCGCCGGGCGTCAGGTGATAGGCGAAGGAATTATGCACGATGTCGCCGATGCGAAAGCCGGCGGCAAAGCAGGCGCGCGCCGCGCCCCACCAATCGACGCCGTCGCCCTCCGGCTCGAAGATCGGGCCCGGCGACATCAACAGCCGCCGCCCGCGGTTCGCCGGCGTGACGTTGAGCCCCCCGAACGGCGGATTTTCCGTCTGCAGCGCCGGGAGATCGGCCTTGCGCAACACCGGCAGCTTGGCCAAGGTTGCGCGCGAGGCGACCGATTTTGCATCGATGCCGGCAAGCTGCCTGGCCCAGCCGGGTGCACTCATGGCGCGGGCGACAATGCCCGGCAGCGCGGCGGCGTCTTCGCGCGCGCGCTGCGCCGGGTCACGAGTCTCCAGCGAATCGTAGTGGTCCGGCATTCCTTACGCCAGCCAGCGTTTGCGCCGGCGGTAATGCTTGCCCTCGCGGAACGATTTCCGCCGGCCTTCGGAAATGCCGAGATAGAATTCCTTCACGTCCTCGTTCTCGGCCAGCGACTTGGCGTCGCCATCCATCACCACGCGGCCATTCTCCAGGATGTAGCCGTAGCGCGCGAAGCGCAGCGCCATGTGAGTGTTCTGCTCGGCCAGCAGGAAGGAGACGCCTTCCTTCTCGTTGAGCCCGTGCACGATCTCGAAAATTTCCTCAACGATCTGCGGCGCGAGCCCCATCGACGGCTCGTCGAGCAGGATCATCTTCGGCCGCGACATCAGCGCGCGGCCCACCGCGCACATCTGCTGCTCCCCGCCCGACGTGTAGCCGGCGACCGAGTGGCGCCGTTCGGCGAGTTTGGGGAAATAGGAATAGACCAGGTCGAGGTCCTCGCGGATGGCCGCGCGGCCGTCGCGCCGGGTAAAGGCGCCGGTGAGCAGGTTCTCCTCGACGGTGAGATGGGCGAAGCACTGGCGCCCTTCCATCACCTGGATGCAGCCGCGTCGCACCAGTTCGTTGGGCGAGAGGTCCTGCACCTCGGCGCCGTCGAACAGGATCGAGCCCTTGGTGACGTCGCCGCGCTCGGCGTGCAGCAGATTGGAGATCGCTTTCAGCGTGGTGGTCTTGCCGGCGCCGTTGGCGCCGAGCAACGCGACGATGCCGCCCTTCGGCACCTCGAGCGACACGCCCTTGAGCACCAGAATGACGTGATCGTAGATCACTTCGATATTGTTGACCGCAAGGATGGTCTCCGCCGCGGCGGAAGCCGTACTTTCGGTCCGCGTCGCCGCCGACATGGCCGCTCCAAACAAAAGCCTCTCCCCGCCGACATGGCGGGGAGAGGGATCGCTCACGTTATGACGACTTGTCGCAAGCTTCCGTGCGCTTCGGCCACGGCTGGTTCTTGGTGACGTAGTCCTGCGCCGCCGAATCGAGCAGCGGCATGACCTTGTCCTTCATGGGCGAGATCCAGTCGCTGACCTTGACCCACTTGGCGCCGTCCCACTGCTGCACATAGGCGGAGTGGTGACCGTTGTGGTCGGTGCAACTCACCGAGATCGGCGCGCCGAAATCGGGCAGGCCGATTTCCTTCCAGCGCGCCGCCGTGATCTGCAGCGATTCCAGACCGCGGCGCATCTCCTCGCCGGTGATGTCCTTCTTGCCGGTGAGCCGCTGCGCGTTGCGGATCGCCTCGGCGATCACCACGGAGTTCATCACGCCGCGATTGTAGAAGTTCTCGCCGACCTGGTTCGCCGGAGTCTGGCTGTCCTTGCCGATCACGTATTTCTGGATATCCTTGATCGCGGGGAAGTCAGCGCCAACCGCGTTGAAGTTGAGCGAGAGATAGCCCTTTGCGGCGGCTCCCGCCGGACGTGCGTCGTCCTCGCTGCCGGACCACCACACGCCGATGAAATGATCCATCGGGTAGCCGGTCTTGGCGGCTTCCTGCACCGCGGTCGGGTTCATCGCGCCCCAGCCCCACATGATCATGTAGTCTGGCCGGTCGCGGCGGACGCTTAGCCACAGGCTCGACTGGTTCTGCATCTGGGCCGGCGGCACCGGATATTTCTTGACGGTGAAGCCGTAGTCTTTGGCGAACTGATCGAGCAGCGGGATCGGCTCGAGACCGTAGCCGCCGTCGAAATAGATGTAGCCGATGGTCTTGCCCTTGAGCTTGTCGAGCCCGCCTTCCTTGGTGCCGATGTAGCGGAAGATGATCGACAGCCCGTCCCAATAGGTCGCCGGCGGGTTGAAGATCCAGGGGAAGTCCTTGCCGACCGCCGAAGCGGAGAGGCCATAGGCCATGGACAAGATCGGGATGTGGTCGACAGCCGCCTTCGGAATCAGCGCCAGTGTGATGCCGGTCGAATAGGGCGTGATCACCGCCGGATGCTGGTTCTTCAGCGATTCATAGCACTCGACGCCCTTCTCGTTCTTGTAGCCGGTCTCGCATTCCACGAACTTGATCTTGGACCCGCCGATGCCGCCGTCGCGCGCATTCAGCATGGTCATGTAGTCGTGCATGCCGTTGGCGATCGGAATGCCCGAGTTGGCGAACGGACCGGTGCGATAGGTGAACAGCGGTACGAGGGTTTCCGCGGCAGCCTGCGAAACCAGGGCGGAACCGCCGACCAGGCTTACGAGCGCTGCGCCGAGAATCAAATGTTTCAAGCGCATCTTTGTTTCTCCCTTTGCTTCTGCCGGCGCTTCGTTGCTCCGGCCCTTGACGTCCGACCCTCGATCAAGAGGGGGTACCCCCTTTCCGGCGCTCCGGTAACGGGGGAATTAGCTTGAGTGTGCTCCTTCAATACGGGAAAGGCCACACCCTCAGTTTCTGCTTTCCGATCTGCCAGAGCCGCGCCAACCCGTTCGGCTCGGCGATCAGGAAGAAAATGATCAGCACCCCCAAAGTTATGAAGTTGATGTGCTCGACATTGGCCGAGGTGATCGACAGGCCGAGCATGTCCTTGAGCATGCGCAGCATGATCGGCAGGCCGTAGATCAAGGCCGCGCCCAAATACGAGCCGAGCAGGCTGCCTAGGCCGCCGATGATCACCATGAACAGCACCAGGAACGACTGGTTGATGTTGAAGCTCTCCGACTCGGCATTGCCCAGCCACAAGAACACCAGCATGGCGCCGGCAACGCCGCAGTAGAACGAGGACACCGCGAAGGCGAGCAGCTTGGTCGGATAGAGCTTGATGCCGATCAGTTCGGCGGCGATGTCCATGTCGCGCACCGCCATCCAGGTGCGGCCGATGCGGCCGCGGATCAGGTTGGAGGCGAGCAAGGTCATCACCGCCACGATGCTGAGCACGATGAGGTAGCGGGTGACCGGCGTCGCATTCGGGCCGGTGATCGGAATGCCGAACAGCGTGCGTGTCGGCACCTCGATCGAAGCCGAAATATTATAGTTGTAGAGCCACGGAATGCGGATGAAGCACCAGGACAGGAAGAACTGCGAGGCGAGCGTGGCGACCGCCAGATAGAAGCCTTTGATGCGCAGGCTGGGCAGGCCGAAGACGATGCCGGCCACCGCCGAGAAGAAACCGGAGCAGATGACCAGCACCACGATGTTGATGCCGGGGAAATAGGTGGCGAGTTTGTAACAGGCGAAGGCGCCGACCCCCATGAATCCGCCGGTGCCGAGCGACAACAGGCCGGTGTAGCCGGTCAGCAGATTGAGCCCGATCGCCGCCAGCGAGAAGATCAGCACGGGCGTCAACACCGAATCGATCATAAAGTCGGACGCCGTCAGCGGCACCAGCACATAAGCCGCCGCCAAGATCAGCGCGATGCCGATCTGATCTTGACGGATCGGAAACAGCGCCTGATCCGCGCGGTAACTCGTCTTGTATTGGCCTGCCTCGCGATAAAACATGCCGCCCTCAGATCCGTTCGATGATGCGCTCGCCGAACAGCCCCTGCGGCCGGAACAGCAGGAACACGAGGGCGATCACATAGGCGAACCACTCCTCGATGCCGCTGCCGAACAGCGGTCCCCAGTAGAATTCGCCGATCTTCTCGCCGACGCCGATGATGACGCCGCCGATGATGGCGCCCGGGATCGAGGTGAAGCCGCCGAGGATGAGCACCGGCAGCGCTTTGAGCGCGATGATCTCCAGCGCGAAGGACACGTTCGAGCGCGCGCCCCACATGATGCCGGTCGCCAGCGCGACGATGCCGGCGGCGAACCAGACGATGACCCAGATATACTCCAGCGAGATACCGACCGAGAGCGCGGCGCGGTGGCTGTCGGCGACCGCGCGCAGCGCGCGGCCGATGCGCGTCTTCTGGAAGAACACGGCGAGCGAGGCCACCATCAGCGAGGCGATGATCGCGGCGGCGATGTCGATCTTCTGCATCTGCACGAAACCGCCGAGCATCTTGACGGTATAGGAGCCGCTCGGCAGCAGGAGTTGATCGGCGATCATCACCTTCGGGTCGCCGCCGAAGATCAATTCGCCGCAGCCGATGAGGATGTAGGTCAGGCCGAAGGTCGCCATGAACAGAATGATGTCCGGCTGGTTGACCAGCGGCCGCAGCACGAAACGTTCGATCGCCAGTGCCAGCAGGAACATGACGCCGATCGCCAATGCGAGCGCGAGGAAGGCCGGCACGCCGTGCTCGTAGAGACCGACCAGCGTCAGCGCGGAGAACACCACCATGATGCCCTGTGCGAAATTGAATACGCCGGAGGCCTTGAAGATCAGCACAAACCCGAGCGCAATCAGCGCATAGAGCACGCCGGAGACCAGGCCTTCCCACAGCGTCTGCACCAGCAGGTCGGGCGCCGTGCCCATCTGCACGAAGGGGTCGATGAAGATCTGGTAGAGGAGATGCATCAATGTCTCCTCAATGAGCAACGCCGAGATAGGCGTCGATCACGCCCTGATTGCCCTTGATCTCGTCCGGGGTGCCATCGGCGATCTTGATGCCATGGTCAAGCACGACCACGCGGTCGGACAGATCCATCACGACGCCCATGTCGTGCTCGATCAGCGCGATGGTGGTGCCGTAGTGGTCGTTGACGTCGAGGACGAAGCGCGACATGTCCTCCTTCTCTTCGAGGTTCATGCCGGCCATCGGCTCGTCGAGCAGCAGCAGGTCCGGCTCCATGGCGAGCGCGCGGCCGAGCTCGACCCGCTTCTGCAGCCCATAGGGCAGCCGGCCGACCGGGATGCGGCGGATTTCCTGGATCTTGAGGAAGTCGATGATCTCCTCGACCCGGCGGCGGTGCTCGACTTCCTCGGCCATCGCCGGCCCGAAGCGCAGCAACTGCCAGATGAAATTCGTATGCATCTTGAGCGTGCGACCGGCCATGATGTTGTCGAGCGCGGTCATGCCGCGGAACAATGCGACGTTCTGGAAGGTGCGCGCGATGCCGCCATAAGCGGCGTCGTGGGGGCGCATCTTGGCGCGCGCCTGGCCTTTGAACGTGATGCGGCCCTGTTGCGGATGGTAGAAGCCGTTGATGATGTTGAGCATCGAGGTCTTGCCGGCCCCGTTCGGCCCGATGATGGCGCGGATCTCGCCCTTGCGGATGTCGAAGGAGACGTCGCTCACCGCGTTGACGCCGCCGAACGACAGCGACACGTTCTCTACCGACAAGAGCACGTC
>Ga0335078_10011696_pt1 | contig 13019 bp, 8 predicted proteins | sample Lox_Sample_32_FD_206711 | JGI IMG/M metagenome (GOLD analysis project Ga0335078, IMG submission 206711) | Soil microbial communities from Loxahatchee National Wildlife Refuge, Florida, United States - Lox_Sample_3.2 | ecosystem: Environmental > Terrestrial > Soil > Wetlands | place: USA: Florida... | reverse complement strand
TCGTTTGGGTGCAGCTCTCTTGGGTTTTGGCTCGGGCGGGGGAGATTGAGGACCCTTTACCAATCCGATCACGTTCCCTTCCGGATCAGCGATCTGCGCCATCACGACTACGCCAGGAACCTCGGTTAGCGGCACAACCACTCTGCCGCCGAGGCTGACGGCTTTGTCTAAGTGGGCCTGGACATCCTCAACCTGAACGTAAAAGGTTACACTTGAATTTGGTCCCGTCGTCTGTCCGATACCCCCATTGATTCCCATCTTTACCCCGGTATCCACCATACCATAATTCATACTCGGGTCGATTTGGATTTTCCAGCCGAAAAGATTAGAAAAGAATTCTCGAGCGCGTACAGCGTCTTTTGCATTAACTTCAAAATGTGTTACAGGTGCTGCCATTTTTCCTCCGTTTGTTAATGTTTGGTTTTCAGCCCGAGGCTGACGAGCCATTGGCTCGACTGACTTTGGTTCACCACAACAACAACTCTCTCTCAAAAATGACAAGCGAGTTCTTCCAAATTTAGTTCATGGTTGCGTATGGGTCAAGCTTGATGCGGGCATTTTCGACAGAAGCTGTCAGCATGAAGAAAACCCGATAGCCGCCCCAAATATTAAAAAAAATACGAAAGACTTGACATTACAAAAACAGGGTTGTAAATTTCAAAGGCGTTACCGATAAAGTAAGCGATTAAGTCCATTTGCACGAAAGTAGACTAAATGTGTCCACAGAAGATGGCGTTTCGGAGTTGTTTGAGTGGTCTGCGATGTATGATATCATACATGTTCCAATGAGCACACTGGCAAACTTCACGAGGATTGGAAACCGTGAGTTACTCAGCAAGACAGTCGCCTCCAGGATCGAGGAAGCAATTGACTCTAGGGCTTTGAAGAGTGGAGACCGGATTCCATCGGAGCTTGAACTAGCCGGGCTATTTGATGTCAGTCGAACGGTGATTAGGGAGGCGTTAAGAATGCTGGGTGCGCGAGGAATGGTTGACATAAGAAAAGGGAAGGGAGTTTTTGTCAGCGGTTACTCCGCTGAAAGTGTAGTCGCGCCGCTACATTCCTACCTGAAATTTTCCGTTGACGAAAATTATGCGCTGGACGTAATACACGCTCGGCAGGTGATAGAGCCCGCGATAGCCTACGTTGCAGCCCTCAAGCATACTGCTGAAGATGCATCCAAGCTTAAGAAAGACTTGGATGATCTTAAAGCCTGTCCTGCTGATGATTATGTAAATCTTGCACGACTCGATTTGCTGTTCCATCTTGATATTGCCAGGGCAACCAATAACATCGTCATCCCTCTGATGATTGAACCGATCCATCGCCTGATGCCCCCGATCAAAATTTCAGTTTACAAAGTGATCGCCGATTCAAAGGGCTCGGCGTTGGAAAAACATGAAAAGGTTCTTTCTGCAATATTGAAGCGTGACGCGGAAGGTGCGAAGCAGGCTATGGTGGTTCACCTCCAGGTTGCTGAGGAGCATGTCAAGCTAACTCTTGAACTTAATCGTCAAAAGACTGAGAAGTAATAGGATTTTCTGCCGATTTGTGGAACAAACGACGTAAGAATTCATTCACCATTAGAAGCAGCGAGGATAAAAAATGAAAACTTTGTACCATGTAATATTCCTTCTTCTAGTTCTTTCCGCCTCAGATCTCGCTTTTGCACAGGGGACCATCCGGGGGTATGTTCGGGATTCTCTATCAAACGAGCCCTTGCCGGGTGCCAACGTGCTTCTTGTTGGAACTAGTTTGGGTGCCAGCACGGATCTGAACGGCGGATACAAGATTTCCGATATACCCCTAGGCCAATATGAAGTCCGTGTCTCCTATATAGGGTACACCACCAAAGCGGTCAACGTGCCGGTCAAGGGAAAAGAAATTACCGAACTAAGTATTCTCTTACCGCCGCAGGAAGTAAGAGGCAAAGAGGTTGTAGTCACTGCACAGGCGAGGGGCCAGGTTTCTGCGATGAACCAGCAGCTGTCCTCGAATACAATCGTAAATGTCATTTCTGAAGAAAAAATCCAACAGTTGCCTGATGCGAATGCTGCTGAAGCGATCGGGAGATTGCCCGGCGTTTCGATAGTTCGATCAGGCGGCGAGGCGGATCGCATCGTTCTGAGAGGAATGGGGGAGCAGTTCAGTACCATCTCAATCGACGGCTTCAGAATGGCTGCAACCGATTCCGACAATCGCAGCGTCGACTTGAGTGAAATATCGCAGAGTTCGTTGGCGGGCATCGAATTGTTCAAAGCCATCACATCCGATAAGGACGGCGACGCGATTGCAGGAAGTGTCAACCTTCTGACTAAGAAAGCGCCGTCTCAAAGGCTCCTTTGGGTGGATGCAAAGGGAGTTTATAACGGCCTCGACAAGGACCTCTTGAAGAACCAATACAATTTTGCGCTCAGATATGGAGAGCGTTTTTTTAATGATGTCCTCGGAGTTCAACTCGGCGGAGATCTCGAACAACTCATAAGGAGCGACGAGCAGTACAACGTCGGATACAATACAAATCTATCTAACGGTACGGCATGGCAGTATTCCGATTTTACTCTTGATTATATAAACGAGCTCAGAAAAAGAAATGGTGCCAGTGTTTTACTGGACATCAACACTCCCGACAACGGAACAATTAGAATCAACAACATATACAACAAGACTGAGAGAGATTTCACGGATTTCAACAGAGACTACCCAGTGGGTACGAGCACCTCCTTGGTTGAGTATGGTGCAAGGGACAGAACCGAAGACATAGACTCCTACAACAGTTCGATCAGAGGCGATAACAACATATTTGGATTAACGGTTGATTGGGGACTCGGCTTCGCGCAGTCCAAGGCATACTTCCCGTTTGACTACGAGCTCGAATTTAATGAACCGTCCGCCACCGACAGCACGGGAAAAGTCATTTCCGGGATGCGCCAACCTCCTACGTCGGCTCTCACGGGCCCACTGCAGGGAATACCGCAATATGCTATTAATAATTTTCAGTACGCATATCTTTACACGGGGTTCTCCCGTGCGGAACAAAACTTGGAAATCGGGAAAACTGCCTTTGTCGATTTGTCAAGAAAATATCTCTTGGGGGATTGGATGTCGGGTGAACTAAAAGTCGGAGGGAAATTTAGGTCCACGACAAGATACAAGACGATGTCGGAACTGGCCTCGCCTTATTATATCAATGGGCTTCCGCAGTATGTCAGGTTACCTGATGGAACCATCGAGACGAAGCAGCAGGAATTTGCTGGAACACCCTTTGCGAATCTTTCCCTGTCTGCAAACGGGAATGCCCTCGTGACAGATTTCCTCGATCCGAATCCGGCGTCGAGGAATTTATATGACGAGTATGAGCTTTACCCCGTGATAGACAAGTCGCTGCTGGAAGAATGGTACAATCTTAACATAAACGGTTTAAGGACCAATAGTACAAACGGAGCCCCCGAGTATTCGGTAGATGATGAGGTGCTGGCAGATTATTACGACGTGACGGAGAGAGTTTCTGCTGCTTACGCCATGAACACATTTGATTTCGGACATGTGGCGACCTTAATAATGGGAGTTCGCGCCGAAAGCGAGAATAATGATTACACATCGAAGTACACTCCTTATACGGTCGGCGGGTTTCCTACCCCGGTGGGGATTGTGCTTGATACCACTTCCTCACATCAGGAGACAGTCTGGTTGCCGAACTTTCAAATGCTTTATAAGCCATATGACTTCATGAATGTCAGGTTGGCGGCCGATCGAGCGCTAGCGAGGCCCGATTTCAATATGAGGCTAAACAGTTTCGATGCGAGGACAAACGGGACCTTCTACGCGGGAAATAATCTTACGATAGGAAACCCGGCTCTGCGAGATGCAAAGGCGTGGAATTACGAAGTTAACCTGTCTTTCTTCAGTAACACAATCGGTCTCTTCTCGGTATCGGCGTTCTTTAAGAATATCACCGACATGTTTCATGCGTTGAATGGAGCGCAAATCCAGGGAAGTCAAGGCCAAGAGCTTCTCGATACTCTCGGCATTACTTGGAAAAATCCATATTCAACCGGAGGAGGAGACTTTGCTCTGAATTATTCATATAACTCGCCGAAGCCTACTTACGTCTGGGGATTCGAAGTGGAACACCAGGCAAACCTCATGTTTTTGCCCGGCTTGCTTCAAAATATCGTGTTGAGTTATAACTTCTCGATCGTTCGTTCGCAAGCATATATCCTTGGGACATCGCTCATCCCGGACACGACGATCGAGATTATTTTTGGTCAGCCTGTGAAGGTACCGGGAGTGAAAGAGATGTTTGTGCAACAGAAAGAAGATCTGGAACAGCAGCCGGAGTTTTTCGGGAACGTCGCACTTGGTTATGATTATGAGGGATTTTCAGCCAGGGTGTCGCTCTTTCATCAAGGACAATACACACAATTCTATTCGGCTGACGGGAGGAGCGACCAGGTGGTCAATGCTTTCACGAGATTGGACTTGTCCCTCAAGCAGGAGATTACAAGAAATATTTCCCTTATGGTAAATGTAAACAACCTTACCGATGTTCGGGAAGGGACTTCTCTGCGTGATGTTGCGCTGAGCGCGGGACTCCTCCAGTTGACAGGCGAACGGTATGGTGTGACCGCCGATGCAGGAATAAGGATCTCATTATGATGCTTGGAACAGTTGCGGAATTTTGCAGGAACAATTCTGACAAAACCAAATCAAATTCATCAAATAACAAATCAAAGGAGGTTAACATGAAACGCGTGGAGGTACTATTGTTTTCTTTTCTTTTGTTGCCTATCACGATTTACGGACAAAACTCACATCAGTTGATCGTCCCACCTTTTACCCAGAACTCGCAATATCTCAACAACGTCATTCAGGGTGATACTGCGACCACCGGTGCAAGAAATGATTCCAGCCGTATTTATGTTCTGGTGAGAGGCGGTCTCTATCTCGTCAATTACCAGATACTAAACAGCAAATGGACACTAAGCGTCAAGGCCCAGGATAGTTCGGGCGCGAAGCCGGTAATCTTTCTCGTCAAGAACACGACGACCGGAAAGAACACGGGTTACTTTGTTCAGAATTCCGGAAACGTCTGGTTAAAGAATCTTGCGATAGTCGGATATCTTGATGATGGCAGTGGAGGCGTCCATGACACGAACTATGTCGGGGGAATGCCCGGAGGGCTCATCGACATACCGACTTCGGGCGCCGGGTATAACATCGTAGTTGATAGCTGTGTTTTGAGTGAATGCAGTGGTCAGCCCATCAGGACAGATGGAGCAGCCAAGGAAATATATGTTACTAACACTGTGTTTGCCAACCTTGGCTACCTCGGCACTTCAAACCTCGGAGCCGGCAAAGGGTTCGACCTCCGTGCAGGTTCATGCGATACATTGTTGATCCAGAATTGCACTTTTGTAAATGTGCAGGATCGTATCATACGTCACCTCAACAGCACAGCCGGAATCGCACACGTAATATTTGATCATAACACCGTAGTGAACGACATGTCATACCATGGAATGATCTCTGTGGGATGGGTTACTACGGATTGCCGCATTACCAATAATCTGTTCATAGATCCATTTGCTCTTGGAAGCGATACGGACGGCACTCGGGAAACTGAATTTTTGAATGGCGAGGTGAATCAATTTGGTCGCCCGAGGATGACTTGGGTTATCGAGGACAGCAACACTAGAAAGCTGGACGTAAAGTGGAATATCAGCAACAACTACTACGGTATTTCTGACTCGGGAAAGGCTTTCTATAATAGGCATTTGGCACAAGGTCTTGGAAGTCAGTATCCTTATACGCCGGAAGGCTCGCCTCTGACATGGTTCATCAACGGTCAATTGGAAGCGCAAGGAGGCGATTCCACGACCGCTTTCAGAAAGGTTACGCTAATTCCGAAAACAATTCCAACGTTGATGACCGCCGAGATGGAGTGGTACAGGTCACCGAGCGGCGGCAACAAAACGAAGAATACGCCGACGTCACTCTGGAACGCTTCCGATGACATGGACCGCAAGACCATCGATTGGATCCTAGATACACTTAACTGTTCGTACACGTTTGTTGCCGATACAGATCTCTCCGTTGCCGGTACCGATGGAAAGATCATCGGCTCTACCATGTGGACAGGTTCCGGCGTCATCACTCCACGGGTTCCGGCGCTTGCATCACCAAATGATACTACGGGTGTGCCAAGGAAAGCGACACTGAATTGGAATGCAGCCTATGGAGCAGCCAAGTACCGCATCCAGGTTGCATCGGATATCGGCTTCTCGTCGGTAGTAGCCGACACTACTCTTGCAAAAACGACTGTCAAATTGTCAGCCGCGTTGACCGCTTCAACGAAATACTATTGGCATGTTGCGGCGGTGAATGACACATTAACAAGCGCATACTCGGCGCCGGACTCTTTCACTACTGGAACGGGTGTAGATGCTGTCGCGGAACACAGCGGGATTCCGTCGGTTTTCTATTTGAACCAGAACTATCCAAATCCGTTCAACCCCTCGACGACGATTAAGTACGGCTTGCCCACGGAAACGCAAGTTCAAATTGCAATTTATAATGTCCTTGGACAGCGCGTTGGCTTGTTAGTCGATCAACGGATGAGTGCAGGAAATTACGAGGCTGTTTTCAATGCCGACAAATATGCATCCGGCGTTTACTTCTACGTCATGCATGCCGGTGACAAGCAGTTCATCCAAAAGATGCTTTTGCTGAAGTAGAAATCTTTAATTGACTGTCTAACACGGGAAAGGCCGTTTCAATAACGGCCTTTTCTTTTTCTAGCTTACGTGTCAGGCAAGGGAGCTTTTGCAAATCTTCCAACCGGCAACTTCTTTAGTCTCCGGCAGACTCTGCCATTTAGATTTTTCCCCAATTCCCCGCGAATAAATGATTGCATTTATACAGGATCGTCCATAGATTGCAACTTGCGGCCGATGAAGACAGACCTACCACTATTCGAGGACAACTAGATGAACCTTTTCCGCACGAAGCAGCTCAACGATATTTTCCTGGAAAGCGAGAAAGCGGAATTCAAGCTCAAGAAGAGTCTTACCGCGATCGATCTTACGGCACTCGGCATCGGAGCCATCATCGGTGCAGGAATATTTGCCGTGCTCGGGTCGGCGACATCAGGCGGCAACGGCATTCCGCCAGCCGGTCCAGGAGTTTCAGTATCCATCTTGCTGACCGCCGTCGCCTGCGGATTCTGCGCACTCTGTTATGCTGAATTTGCCAGCCTTGTTCCGATAGCGGGCTCCGCATACACGTATAGCTACGCGACGCTCGGCGAGCTGGTCGCGTGGATTATCGGCTGGGACCTGATCCTCGAATATGCGGTCGGGAACATAGCCGTCGCAATTTCGTGGGCGGCATATTTTCGGCAGCTCATGCTCGGATTCGGCATCGAGATCCCGGCGTGGATGGCGACGGATTATCGTTCCACCATATTCGCCGCGAAGGCCGTTGCCGAGTCGGGAGTTTCTTCGTTGGGGCCGGAAGCATCGATAGCTTATCACGCACATTTGTTTCATCCGGTAATTTTTGGAGTCCCGGTAGTCTGCAATATTCTCGCAATTTTGATTACTGCTCTGATCACGTGGCTTCTTGTGATCGGGGTGAAAGAATCGGCGAGGTTCAACAATGTGATCGTCGTGCTTAAGGTGATTACGATTTTGTTTTTCATTGCGGTTGGCGCGGCTTACGTGAAGCCCGCAAACTGGCATCCGTTCTTTCCGGGCGGCATCGGGGGAGTCTGGACGGGTGCGTCGCTGATATTCTTTGCCTATATAGGATTTGATGCGATCTCGACTGCTGCCGAGGAATGTAAGGACCCGGCGCGCGACATGCCGCGAGGAATTATCTGGTCTCTGTCGATTTGCACAGTCCTTTATGTTGCCGCGGCCATGGTGCTCACGGGAATGATTCCGTTTGCGAAGCTGACCGGCGTTGCGGACCCACTCGCTGCCGCGCTCCACTATGCCCAGGAGGATTGGGCAGCCGGGCTTCTTGCTTTCGGCGCCGTGATTGCGATGACGGCAGTACTGCTCGTTTTCCAGCTTGGTCAGCCGAGAATCCTGATGGCGATGTCGAGAGACGGTCTGCTCGGACCCTGGTTCAGCAAGATTCACCCGAAGTTCCGGACGCCGCATGTAACGACGATCCTTACCGGTGTATTCGTGGCGTTCTTTGCTGCGATCGCGAACATAGATGAAATCGTCCAGCTGACAAACATCGGGACTCTTTTCGCATTCGTTCTCGTGTGCATCGGCATCATCGTCCTGCGCGCGCGGGAGCCGGACCGGCCGAGAAAATTCCGCGTCCCGTTTGTTCCGCTTACTCCGATTCTTGGAGTGTTGAGCTGTGCCTTCCTGATGGCAGGGCTTCCGCTCATTACGTGGATTCGATTCGTCCTCTGGCTGGCGGTCGGATTGTCGATATATTTCCTTTATGGCAGGAAGCATAGTAAGCTGGTGCTGGGTAGAGAAAAGTGATAGTGAATTTTGAATTGACAAAAGCGTGAGTCGAGGTTGGTCATGAAAAGTCATTTCTCTTTGTTCGTTCTTTCGATAGCGATGGTATTGACGAACAGCTTCTCCGCCGCTCAGACGAGATCCTCGAAATATACTATTGTTATCCACGGTGGTGCCGGGACTATCAGTGAGGCGATGCCGGATTCGATCAAGAAGGAATATTATGCTTCTCTTAGAAAGGCTCTTCAAATCGGGAAGGATATATTGGCGAACGGCGGAACGAGCCTCGACGCCGTCGAGAAAGTCCTGAGATATTTTGAAGAAGACCCGAAGTTCAATGCCGGAATTGGCGCGGTTTATACTTCAGCCGGCACCCACGAACTGGACGCCTCGATCATGGACGGACGGGATTTATCATGCGGAGCAGTTGCCGGCGTGGAACATATCGCCCATCCGATTTCACTTGCAAGGCTGGTAATGGAAAAATCGCCGCACGTGCTTCTTGCTTACGGCGGAGCGGAGGAATTTGCGAAGAAAATGGGAGTCGAGCTCGTCCCGAACAGCTATTTCGATACGCCGGAGCGGAAGAAGCAATTGGAGGAATATATAAAGGAGCAAAAGGAAGGCAATCATGGTACATGCGGTTGTGTCGCGCTCGACGAGTACGGAAACCTTGCCGCGGGAACTTCAACAGGCGGCATGACTGGTAAATTGCCGGGAAGAATCGGGGATTCGCCTCTGATCGGCGATGGGACTTACGCCGATAACAAGACTTGTGCTGTTTCCGGAACGGGATGGGGCGAAAAGTTTATCAAACACGCGGTGGCATTCAATATCAATGCATTGATGGCTTACAAAGGTTTGTCGCTGAAAGAAGCGGTAGATACCGTCATATACAAGATTCTCCAAAAAGACGACGGTGGGGTCATCGCAGTCGACAAAGATGGCAACTATGCGATGGAGTTCAACACGAGCGGAATGTTCAGAGGCGTGGCGACGTCTGAGGGGATTCTTGAAGTGAAGATCTGGAAGTAGAAGGGGTCAGGACACAGAATAGACGTAAGCTGTTCGGTATTGGCTCAGTTAGAACTTGAGCGGCTCATTTTGCATGGACTGAATAATCCCTTGCGAAAATGGAGTCCCGTTCCTCTTACGCAGAATTCCGAGACCACCACCAAGGCGATTTTAGGAATCTCTTGTGTTTTCAAAAGATCACCGAATATCAAAATCGCCTTCTTTAATAAGGAACGGGACGATCCGCCGACGGCGGACCATTTTCGCAGGGCACCCTTTTCTTTCGGTTCACTTTCATTTGGGTGAACAAAAGAAAGTGAACAATCGAGAGTCAGCAAATCCTGTGAGGATTTATAGTACTTTCTCTTGTCCTTGCCACAAGAGAAAGTACCAAAGAGAAAGTCGAGGCTTACGGAAAAAATGGCTGTAAATTCCCCCTCTGAAGAAACGAATAAACTAGGCGCCTTCGGCGCCGTCAAACAGTATTCGTTTCTTGAACCGAAGAAGAGAATTTCCTAATCGCCATTTTTTCCTAATGCCGCTCGTTATACTCTTCCGCCCCAATTCAAATTGAACCGCCTTAAGGCAAATTGAGCCAGTACCAGCTGTACTTGATTAATAGCTCGCATCTTAGTATTCTAAATCGTACTAATTAAAGGACGATTAATATGGCGCAGATTATAACAGCCAATGATTTAAAAACAAAAGGCATTACAATCCTGGAAAAGGAAACGTCCGGTGATACCGAGGTGATAGTAACGGTCAGGGGAAAAAATAGATTTGTAGTGATTCCGATTGAGAAATATAATCATCTGAGGGAATGCGAGCTGGAAGCTGCGTTGCTCGAAGCAAAGAGAGATATTAAGGAAGGAAGATTCGTGAAAGAATCGGTAGGGAAGCATGTGAAGCGAATTGCTCGTGGCTGAAATAGTTTATACGGACAGCTATTTGAGGCGAGCAAGAAAGTTCTTCAAGAAACATCCCGAGCTGTTTTCCCAGTATGAAAAGACATTGAGGCTGTTGGAATTGAATCCGGGGCACCCTTCGCTGAGGTTACACAAACTGCACGGGAAATTATCCGAGCTATATTCGGTTTCATTGAATATCTCCTACCGAATCTCGATTTATTTCTTGATAGATAAAGATGAAATAATACCGGTGGACATAGGGAGTCACAGCGAAATCTATTAGAGACCGGAAATTATTTCCGGCTCGCTCAGCCCCGTTATTTTTTCCAGAAAGCAGTGAGCTCGGCCGTTGTGACCAGCGGCAGGATGCTCTTCATATTTTCAAGAGAGCGGGAGTGGCCTTCCTGGCTGCGCGATGAAACGGCGTCGGAGATGACGATCGGCAAAAAACCCTTCGTGCTCGCTTCTCTTGCGCTCGATTCGATTCCAAATTCCGTGGCTATTCCGGTGAGCAGGATCGTCGAGATGCCCGCATTCCGTATCATCAGCTCGAAATTCGTTCCTGTGAAAATGCTCGCCGTGTTCTTGTTGAGCACGATGTCGTCGCCTTCCGGTTTAAGGACCAGCTCGTATGCATCGGGAGCCGGCCTGGATCCCAACGCGCGCTTCTTCATCATGTAACGATTTGCGGCAGATTGAAATCTTTCGGGAAGAGGGGTGATTTTCGTCAAGAATATCGGGATGTTTTTTTCTCTGGCAGCTGCAGACAATGTCCGTGCATTTTTTAGGAATTCGTCTTTGTTGAAAATATTATCCACCAGCATCTTCTGAATGTCCCACAATACCAATGCCGTCCTTGCCGGCTGTAGAAATTCACTAATCTCGTTGATGTTATCCATGATGTTTCGTGGCCTCCTTTTGGTTTGATTCTTCTCAATAGACGGCTCCACGACCTCGAAGTTCATTGATGAGGGTTGCGAGGTTGAATTCCCCTGCGATAAGTCCATTTCTGAGAGGGCGTTTATCTTTTCTGCGCTCGCAACCGGTTTGTCGGTAATCGACGAGATTTCCACAGGTGCTGACGTAAAGGGCACAATAAAATGCCTATATGATTTTTGCCTCTTACTTGAAATAAACACTGAGTCCGAACATCACGCTCGTGGGATTGATCTGCCAACCATGAGATTTGCCTTGGGTTGACTCGGATGTCGGGTGCATCGTAGCATCGAAGAACTCATTGTAATTATAGTGGTACGTTAAATTCGTTTCACTATAGATGATGTTAAGTCCATATTGAGCGTGGACAGATAAGTATTTTAGGATAAAACATTCGGCTCCCAGCATTCCTGCTACGCCGGCGTTCCATGATCTGGAGGTCTGGTCTATGCTGGTCGGATAGTAAATATTTATATCTGAGTCGGTAGGCACGGGAAGAACAGGCGTATAGTCGTTGTTATAGGTTGTTCGAGAGTATCCCAATGTTGGGCCCACACCGACAAAAACATTAATATCAGATTCGGGATTCAGATAGTAGACATACTGAAGATTAACCTGAATGCTCCCTCCGGTATTAGACCCCGACCCGCCATTACCCCACGTCAAGGTATCGCCCCAGTTGTTCTGAGTTGAGTTGCTGCTGCTCTGATCGGTAAGTGAGCCGCCGATGCCAAGCTGGATCGCCTCGTGACTATTCAATTGTCTCTTTATGGATAGAACAGTTCCCTGGAATGAGGTAAGCGTAAAATTAGAAGCTATTCCGAATTCGAAAGCCCACATGTCGGGCTGGAGATAATTCTTGACAATCGTGGAGCTATCCGATTTGGATTCCTGACTAAACGCCTTCTCGGTGTTCAGAGAGAATACGAGAGAAAGTGCAATCACTAAAATGGCAATAGACCCTTTCATTGAATTTCTCCTTTGTCGGTTTAAGTTTTTTGTGCCGATCCTGCTGAAGAAACTTTCTTTCACGATCATGGATCGATTGAAATTCGTGATCCTCAGAGTTTTCCCTTGATAAAATTGATTGATCGAATATAGAAGATTATTCTTCAAAAATCCAAGCGGGAAAACTCAAACTGTCATTTCTGCGCACGCTCGCTCGGAGAAGGGAGTGGAAGCCTAACTGAGGGGATTGCCACTGCAAATTATCCCACGTTGAGCGGAATGGGAATGGCACGGCCCCGGGGCAGTTCACTATCTACTTCTCCCCCTCATTGCAAAATCTCCCCTCTAAATCTATATTAAATATGGCAATGGACTACGAAATTAGAGGAGCATCTTCAATACACGGAGCGTTTGAAGTCCCCGGCGATAAGTCAATTTCCCACAGAGCTTTGATTTTTTCCTCTCTCGCAAACGGTCTGTCGGTTATCGATGGGATTTCGAAAGGAGCCGACGTGATGAGCACAATGAAATGCCTGTCGGATCTCCATGTGAAAATTGAAAAGGACAAGAGCGGCGCGATTAGAGTGCACGGCGGGGGAAAATTTTTCTCCGGTCCGCCGGATTCTATTCTCGATGCGGGCAATAGCGGTACGACTATGCGTTTGCTTTCCGGAGTTCTTGCCGGACAAAAATTCGAAAGCACATTCACCGGCGACGAAACGCT
>Ga0335078_10011695_pt1 | contig 13019 bp, 9 predicted proteins | sample Lox_Sample_32_FD_206711 | JGI IMG/M metagenome (GOLD analysis project Ga0335078, IMG submission 206711) | Soil microbial communities from Loxahatchee National Wildlife Refuge, Florida, United States - Lox_Sample_3.2 | ecosystem: Environmental > Terrestrial > Soil > Wetlands | place: USA: Florida... | reverse complement strand
GATGCCGCCATCGACTTCCAGGTCACACTCGGGCTTGACACGATCGATCATCTGCCGGACGCGGCCAATCTTGCCCAGAGTGGAGTGGAGAAAATGCTGGTGCCCGAAACCCGGATCCACCGTCATCACGAGCACCTGGTCCACGTCCGGCAAAATCTCTTCCAGCACGCTCGCGGGCGTTGCCGGATTGATGACTACCCCCGCGCGTTTCCGGAGCGTCCGGATGTTCTGCACGGTGCGATGCAGGTTGACATTGCCTTCCCAATGGACCAGAAACGAATCGGAGCCTGCCTCTATGAACTCCTGCAGAAACAAATCGGGGTTCGAAATCATGAGGTGGATTTCGAGCGGCAGCCTTGTCACGGGACGCAGCGACGCCACGATCGGCGCGCCCATCGTAAGATTCGGAACGAAATGGCCGTCCATGATGTCGACGTGAATGCGGTCCGCTCCTGCCTTCTCCGCCTCGGCCACCTGCTCACCGAGCCGCGCAAAATCCGCAGCCAGAATGGAAGGAGCGAGCTTCACGCCTTGCTTGTCCTTTTGCCCTCGAAGGTGTCCACAAATTCGCGGTAGCGGCGCATGATATCGTTGACCGCCTGCTCGCGCGTGATTTGCTGGGCGCGCCACGCCACCAGCGGGTCCCAGAAGCTGGTGCGTCCCACGGCGAAGCCGATGAATCCCGGCACGTCGGCGGCGATGGTAAGCCATTCGTGAACCTTGCGGTCATCCTCTCCGCGACCGAGGATGATGCAGCCGGCGTGGTCGCGTCCACCCCGCCTGGCGGTCGCGACGACCTTCTCGCAATCTTCACGGCGGTCGAGACCTTCGATCTTCCAGACGTCGGGCTCGACTCCGGCATCCTGAAGCTCCTCGATCGCCTGCACCATGAGCTGCGGGCGCAGGTAAAAGTCGTAGTTTTTCTTGTCGCCGTTCAGCCGCTCCAATTGGGACTTTTCAGCGGGCACGATGAGCTCAAACATGAACCGCGGTCGCGACTGGCCGTGCAGGTAATCAGACAGGCGTTTCAAGCGTCCCGCCTGCCTTGCGTTGAGGGCGCTATTGCCTTCCGCGTTGTAACGCACAAGCACCTTGCTGAAAGTGGGGCGCATGGCCTCGATATGCCGGGCGAAATCATCGCCGTATTCGAACTCGAATTCCTCCTGTCCGCTTTTCTCGACGCAGCAGGCGGTTGTGTAGTGGTGTGCCGCTGCGTCATGGAGGATCGCGGAGCCGAACTGCTCGTCGGTCAGGATGCCGGCCTTCTGTTCCGGCACACCGTCCTGGACCGCGGCTTTGAAACCGTCGTAGATCACCTGCTTGGCCGCGGCGATTTCGGCCGTCTGCTCCGCCGTCAGCGCGCCCTTCCACCCGAACATCTTCGTCTGGAACGAGCCGCGGTGATCGAAAGGCAGGATATAGAGCGGCTTGTCGTAACCGATGCCTTTCATGCGTTCTCCTTGAGCTGCCGGTAGCGGCGAATCAGATGGTTCGTGGAGCTGTCGTGCGTGAGCTTGGGCTCGTCCTGGCTTTCCAGCTCGGGGATAATTCGCTTCGCGAGGACCTTGCCGAGCTCGACGCCCCACTGATCGAAGGAATCGATGTTCCAGATCACACCCTGGGTGAACACGCTGTGTTCGTAGAGCGCCACCAATTTGCCCAACGTCTCGGGTGTAAGCTGTTTGACCAGGATCGTATTCGAAGGACGGTTGCCTTCGAAAACGCGATGCGGGACGAGCCAGTCAGGCGTGCCCTCGGCCTTCACCTGTTGGGGAGTTTTACCGAATGCGAGGGCTTCGGTTTGCGCGAACACGTTGGCCATCAGCATGTCGTGATGCTGGCCCAGAGGGTTTAGCGGCTGAGCGAACGCGATGAAGTCGCAAGGGATCAGCCGCGTCCCTTGATGGATTAGCTGATAAAACGAATGCTGGCCATTGGTCCCGGGCTCTCCCCAGTAGATGCAGCCGGTGTCGGACTTGATCGCAGCACCATCGAGCGTGACGTGCTTGCCATTGCTCTCCATCGTCAACTGCTGCAGATAGGCGGGGAATCGCTTGAGGTACTGGTCATAAGGCAGCACGGCCGCTGTTTGGGCGCCGAAGAAGTCGTTGTACCAGATGCCCAGCAAGCCCATAATCACCGGCAGGTTTTTTTCGAACGGCGCGGTGCGGAAGTGCTCGTCCATCTGATGGAAGCCGTCGAGCATCGCGCGGAAGCTCTCGGGACCGATGGCAAGCATGGTCGAGAGGCCGATCGCCGAATCCATTGAATAGCGCCCACCGACCCAATCCCAAAACTCGAACATGTTGGCCGTGTCGATGCCGAACTTGGACACTTCCTTGGCATTCGTCGAGACGGCCACAAAATGTTTCGCTACGGATTTTTCATCGCCGCTCAACCCTGCCAGCGACCAGGCGCGAGCGGATTGCGCGTTGCTCATGGTTTCCAGCGTGGTGAACGTCTTCGAGGAGACGATGAAGAGGGTTTCCGCGGGATCCAGATCGCGAACGGCTTCGGCCAGGTCGGTGCCATCCACGTTGGAGACGAAGCGGAAGGTCATCTCACGCTGGCTATAATGCCGGAGCGCTTCGTAAGCCATGACCGGACCGAGATCGGAACCGCCAATCCCGATATTGATGACGTTTCGGATGCGCTTTCCGGTATGGCCTTTCCATGCACCGCTCCGCACCTGCTCGCAAAATGCGCCCATGCGCCCCAGCACGGCATGGACCTCGGGCACAACGTCCTGCCCGTCGACGAGAACGGATGCGCCGGCTGGAGCGCGCAGCGCGGTGTGAAGGACCGCGCGGTTCTCGGTGATGTTGATTTTGCTGCCGGAGAACATGGCGTCGATGCGTTTCCGAAGCCCCGCGTCTTCGGCGAGCTCGAGCAGAAGCGCTAGCGTTTCATCGGTGATGCGATTCTTGGAATAATCCAGCTCAATCCCGGCGGCTGAGACGCTCAGACGCTCGCCGCGGGTTGGATCGTCGGCGAACAACTTGCGCAGATGCAGCTTCCGAACCTTCTTGTAGTGCGATTCGAGAGCCTTCCACGCGGGACCTCCGACGGCCGTGCGAGACTTCGCGCGCTCTTCCGTTGCTGGCATTCGTGTTTTGCTCCTCAATTACCAAGAGCGCCGCGACAGCCAGTCTGTTGGCGAGGCGCTCCGATTCGGTCGCTTACGCCGGCGATCCGCCGACCTTTGCGCGAGGCTTTGTAGCCTGGGTGAGCCAGTCTTCAAAACGCGTCGTGCCGAGTCGCGCGTTATCGTCAGGAACCAGCGATCTCTCGCTCACCTGGATGCCGTAGTAGCGCGCGTGGGGATCGGAAATCACCGTGCGGGGATCATGAAATGCCGACAAGGTCCGTCGGGCGAGTTCATCCAGATGAAACTTTTCCGGCCCTCCGATTTCGATGGTGCGATTCACGGGTGCGCTCACAACGATTTTGGCCAGCGCACTCGCTACATCATCGGCTGCCATAGGCTGGAAGACGGCAGGGGGCAGTCGCACCTGGTTGCCCTCGGTGGCAAAGTCGGCGATCGCCTTCACGAATTCGAAGAATTGCGTCGCGCGGACGATTGTATAGGGATTCGACGAGGCCCTGATCAGGTTCTCCTGAGCGAGTTTTGCACGGAAGAATCCGCTTTCCAACAGACGGTCCGTTCCCACCACCGACAACGCAATGTGATGGCGGACGCCCGCAGCTTTTCCGTAGGCGAGCAGGTTACGGGTGGATGTTTCGAAGAACTTCAGCACGGCCGCGTCCTCCCAGGAAGGAGAGTTCGTTACGTCGGCCACGGCCGAGGCGCTTTTCAACGCATCGGCGAGTCCCTCGCCCGTAATGCTATTGACCCCGGTGTTGGGCGATGCGGCTACAGCTTCGTGCCCCTGCTCGTTAAGCTTTTTGACAAGCTTCGATCCAATGAGTCCGCTACCGCCAATGACTACGATTTTCATGATTGTTCCCTCCCTTCCGGCCAACACATTTGCTCGATCCCGGCCGGCTCGCTCTTTAAGGTTTCTTTGGCCCGCTCTCTAGTTGGACGAGCGCGCGGCCGGCCATTCTGTTGGCGCCGCCGCTCGGCTCGCCGGAGGCTTATTCACAGAACGCAAAGTCGCTGAACCTAGAGGATCGAGAGAGGATGGTCAGTATGCCGGGTCTTGCCTGGGTGCTTGGTGATCGCGAGCCACGGCAGAAGCGTTGCACAAATTGCCCACACTACCACGTGCATCATCATGAGAGCGAAAGCCTCGGGCCATCCTGCACCCATGATGTGTAACATCGCCAACAACCAGCACGGCGCAAACGACAGGATCACGACCACAGCCGAAGTTCGACGCCACGTGCGGATCGGGTTCGGGTAGGACACCATTCCAACAAAGATGTAAATTGCCATCACGGTGCAGACTATGGTGGCAATGATGGGAGAACCAGGACTGAGTGGCGTAAACTCCGGATCCGGGTGAACAACGCGAACGGCAAGCTCGCGAACGCCTAGAACGGCGCCCACGGCTGTCACCGTTGTCGATACTGCTGCCCCCAGCAGAACTCGTGGGGACGCAAGAAAATGCGCCGGTTCTTCCGCCACAGATGCCATTTAGACGCCACCGGCCGCCCGGATGTTCCCAGCCGGCAGGGCGATCGAAGTGGGCCCGCGCCGCCAGAAACGGACCGTCTTGATCTCCCGCGGACTTCTACGCGACTCGCGCGGTTTTCTGAATTGCCGCGCTCTTGGATTGGATTACTTCCATCAGCTCGTTCCACGACTTGACGAACGATTTGGCGCCTTCCTCCTGCAGTTGCGCGGCCAATGCGTCGATATCGATGCCGGCCCTGGCGAACTGGGCAAGCACTTCTTCGCAATCGCCGCCATCGGCGGGCAGGATCGATCCCAGTTCCCCGTGTTCCGCAAGGGCTTTCAGAGTGTTTTCCGGCATCGTGTTCACGGTGAAGGGAGCGGCGAGAGCTTTCACATAAAGAATGTCCGACGCCTTTGGGTCTTTGGTTCCCGTGCTGGCCCAAAGCAGCCGCTGCGGCCGCGCGCCAGCGTTGTAGACTCGCTGCCAGCGGGGAGAGTCGAGCAGGCTCCGGTATGCCTGATATATGCGCATGCCGATGGCGATGCCCAGCCGGTTGCGCAGAGCCTCGGGCGCCTTGGTGGCAAGCGACGCGTCCCAGCGGCTCACGAACACGGATGCGACGGAGCCGACATTCGGATTGAGTCCCGCATCGATGCGGCGTTCGATGCCGCGAAGAAAAGCCTCGGCTGCGGCCAGATACTGCTCGCGCGAGAACAGCAGTGTCACGTTCACCGGAATCCCGGCGAAGATGGCTTCTTCAATAGCGGGCACGCCTTCCTTTGTGCCTGGAATCTTGATAAACAGGTTCGGGCGTCCGGCCCGGGCATGCAAATCTTTCGCCGCACGCGACGTGCTCGCGGTGTCGTAGGCCAGCATCGGAGAGACTTCCAGCGAAACCCAGCCGTCCACTCCGTTGGTTTTGTCGTAGGTCGGCCGGAATTGGTCGGCGGCACGGGTAATGTCGTCCAGTGCCAGTTCGAAGAAGAGTTCCTCCCCGGCTTTCCGGCTTTGAAGCTGGCTGGCAATGGCCGTGTCGTACGCCGTACTGTTCTTGATGGCGTGATCGAAAATGGTCGGGTTCGATGTGAGTCCGGTAACCGACAGTTCGTCGATGTAGCGCTTCAACGTGCCGCTGTTCAGCAGGTCGCGCGTAATATTGTCCAGCCAGATGCTCTGGCCCAGGTTGTGTAGTAGCTGTGTGGCTTTCATCTTGTCACCTCTATTTCTTCGCGAGCGGCGAATTCTGCACGAGCGTAATCGGCCGGACGCCGTTCGGTATCTATCGTTAAGGTTCGTAGCCAGTCGAACGCCGCCGGCGAGAGCAGATCGTCCGTAACTCGCCATCGCCAGTTGCCGGAAGCCTGGCCGGGTGTGTTCATGCGCGCGCCGGCTCCCAGGTTGAGGAGATCCTGCAACGGTGCGATCGCCAGGGCAGCGGATGACGACCATGCCAATCGCATCAACTCGGGAGCCGCGTTGCGGCCTTCGACCGGTCCCCGCCGCAGGTACGCGGAGAGCGTTTGTTTCTGCTGTTCCGGCAGGCCTTCGAACCAACCTCGTGTCGTATTGTTGTCATGCGTGGCTGTGTAGGCGACCGTGTTGGGAATGTAGTTCTCTGGCAAATGTGAATTTTGCGGACTGCCGTCAAACGCGAACTGCAGGACGCGCATGCCGGGCAGATTCTGAGAGTCACGCAATTGAATCACGTCTGGTGTAATCAACCCCAGATCTTCAGCGATCAGCGGCAACGCGCCCAGCGCGTTCTGCGCCGCCCGCAAGAAATCGGAGCCCGGACCGGGCACCCATTGTCCCAGGCGCGCGGTAGGCGCGCCCATCGGCACATGCCAGGCGGCAGCAAAAGCGCGGAAGTGATCCAAGCGGACCACATCGACGTGAGATAAGATCGCGCGCAGCCGGTCGATCGACCAGCGATAACCGGTGCGTCGTTGCGCCTCCCAGTCATAAACGGGATTGCCCCATAGCTGCCCGTCGGCGCTGAAGTAATCCGGCGGGACGCCCGCAACGAATTTCGGCCGGCGCTGATCGGTCAAGAGAAAGAGCTCGGGGTTCGCCCACACATCGCTCGAGTCGGGCGATACAAAGAAGGGTAAGTCGCCGATTAGCCGCACGCCGCTGGCGTACGTATATGCCTTCAGCCGCGCGCTCTGGCGGAAGAGGATCCACTGGGCGAAGCACACCTGGTTGATAAGTTCCGCGAGCGCCCCGCGTGCTTCCGCGATTTGCGAGGGAACCCGCTCCACGAGTTCCCGCGGCCAATGAAGATAGTATGCTCCATTGAATTTGGCCTTCAAGGCGCGGAAGAGCGCGTAGTCCTCCAGCCAGTGTGACTGATCGTTGCGGAATCGCTCGTAATCCCCACGCAGGTCGGCGCGCGCGCCCGCGGCGAACTTTGCAGAGGCCGTCTGGAGCAGGCGCCGCTTATACGGAATGACGGCTTCATAATCGATCTGGTTCGGCGCGAAGTTGGCTTCACAGTCCTCGCGCCGCAAGAAGCCGTCCTCGACCAGCCAGTCCGGGCTGACGAGAAGCTCATTGCCGGCGAAAGAAGACAAGGGCTGATAGGGCGAGTTACCGTAGCCCGTGGGGCCGAGCGGCAATGCCTGCCACCAGCTTTGTCCCGCATCCCGCAGCCGGTCGACCCACGCCAAAGCAGCGGGTCCGACGTCGCCGATGCCGTACGGCGTGGGAAGCGAAGTGACATGCAAGAGCAGGCCCGAGCCGCGATAGCCCTGCGGAAAGACGCTCATGCCGCAGACCCCAGTGCGCGATCCACAATCTCCTGCGCTTCGCTGATGATCGAATTCAAGTGCGCTTCGCCCTGGAAACTTTCGCCGTAAATCTTGTAGATGTCTTCCGTGCCGGAGGGCCGCGCGGCGAACCATCCACTGGCTGTGACTACTTTCAAACCGCCGATCGGCTCGTTGTTTCCGGGGGCACGGGTCAGCTTCGCCGTGATTGGCTCTCCGGCAAGGTACGCTTCCTTGATGGCGTCCGGCGCGAGCTTCTGCAGCCTGGCCTTCTGCTCGCCCGTTGCGGGCGCGTCAATGCGAGTGTAGTAAGGCGTTCCGAACTCGGCAGTCAGTTGGCGGTAGTGTTCGCCGGGATCTTTGCCGGTACGCGCGGTGATCTCCGCGGCGAGAAGGTCCATGATCGGTCCGTCTTTGTCGGTGGTCCAAACGCTGCCATCGAGGCGAAGAAAGCTCGCGCCGGCGCTTTCCTCGCCACCGAAGCCGCAGGATCCATCCACGAGGCCATCGACGAACCACTTGAATCCCACCGGAACCTCGATGAGCCGACGGCCGAGTCTCCGCACAACTTTGTCGATAATGCTGCTGCTGACCAGCGTCTTGCCGATGGCAACATCCGCCCGCCATCGGGGCCGGTTCGCCAGCAGATATTCGATCGCGACCGCCAGATAATGGTTGGGGTTCATCAGGCCGGCGGACGGCGTGACAATCCCATGGCGGTCCGAATCCGGATCGTTGCCAAAAGCGACCTGGTATTGGTCTTTCAGTCCGACCAGCCGGGCCATGGCATAAGGGCTGGAGCAGTCCATGCGAATCTGGCCGTCGTGATCGACGGTCATGAACGAGAACGTCGGATCGATCACTGGATTTACAACCTGGACATCCAGTTTGTAAATGGAGTTGATGGGTTCCCAGTACGGCCGGGCAGCGCCGCCCAAGGGATCGACGCCCAGTTTGAGCCGGGCGGCGCGGATGGCGTCCATGTCGACCACATTCCTGAGGTCCTCGACGTAGGGGAGAACGAAATCTTGCTGGTGAGTGGTCCCCGCCTTGAGTGCGGTTGCGAACGGGATTCGCTTCACGCTGGCGAGCTTGTTTCGAAGTAGTTCGTTGGCGCGGTCCTCGATCCATTTCGTCGTGTGCGTGTCCGCGGGTCCCCCGTTTGCCGGGTTGTACTTGAAACCGCCGTCTTGCGGTGGATTGTGCGAAGGCGTGATCACGATGCCATCGGCGAAGCGATCCTTGCGGCCGCGATTGTAGACCAGGATGGCGCGCGAGATGACGGGAGTTGGAGTGACGGCATCGTTCTCCTGGATGATGGTCTCCACGCCATTAGCCGCCAGGACTTCGAGCGCCGTTCGCTGGGCCGCCGCGGAAATCGCATGCGTGTCCTTGCCCATGTAGAGCGGCCCGTCGGTGCCGTGAGCCGCGCGGTAGTCGCAGATCGCCTGTGTGATGGCGAGAATGTGAGCCTCGTTGAAACTGCCGCGGAGCGATGTACCGCGGTGCCCGCTGGTTCCGAACCTGACTACCTGCCCGGGATCGCCCGGGTCGGGACGGCGCTCGAAATACTCGCGCTCGAGATGCGCCGGATCGATCCACATTTCTCGCGGCGCGGGCTTGCCTGCCAGCGGCGAAAGACCCGGATGGGCGTGCATGTTTACCGCACTGGACAAGGCTTCACCCCCCAGATGCCGGATGCATATTCCGCGATGGTGCGATCGCTCGAAAATTTGCCGGAGCCGGCCACGTTCAAGATGGCCTTGCGCGCCCATGCGCGCGGGTCGCGGTAGAGCTCGCCCAGTCGTTGTTGCGCCTGTATGTACGACGTCAGGTCCGCCAGGTGCATGTAGTAGTCCCCATGCGTCAGCAGCGCGTCGCGCAAAGGCTCGAAGACGCCGGGCTCGTTGCGGCTGAACTGGTCGGAGAAGATCAGGTCCAGCGCGGCGCGCGTCTCCGGTTCGTTCTGGTAGTGCCAGTGCGGGTTGTACCACCCGCGACTGTTCACAACCTGGTCCGCGGTCAGACCGAACAGGAAGAAATTGTCCTCGCCGCCTTCTTCCGCCATCTCGATGGTTGCGCCATCACGAGTTCCCACGGTGAGTGCCCCGTTCATCATGAACTTCATATTGCTGGTGCCGCTGGCTTCAAAGCCCGCTGTGGAGATCTGGTTGGAAACATCGCTGGCGGGGATCAGCCGTTCCGCAAGCGTCACGTCGTACTCCGGCAGGAACAGCACCTTGATACGACTGCGCATTGCGGGGTCCCCATCGATAGTACCGGCGAGGTTGTTGATGAACTTGATGATCACCTTGGCCAGATGATACGCGGGCGCGGCTTTCCCGGCGAAGAAGAACGTTCGCGGATGCAGGTCGAGCCCGGGATTCTCGCGCAGCCGGTTATAGAGCATCACGATGCGCAATGCGTTCAGGAGTTGCCGTTTGTACTCGTGAATGCGCTTGATCTGGCAGTCGAAAATGCTGTCCGGGTCGACCGCCACGCCGCTGGTGGACCGCAGCCAATCGGCGAACTGGCGTTTGGCGCTCCGCTTCGCTTCGAGGAACGAATCGGAGAAGGCGGCGTCGGCGGCGAATGGGGTGAGCTTGCGCAACTGGCTGAGGTCTTTGATCCACTCATCGCCGATGGCATCCGTGATCGCCCCCGCAAGCGCCGGATTCGCGAGATGGAGCCACCGTCGCGGCGTAACCCCATTGGTCTTGTTGCTGAAGCGCTCCGGAAACATCTCCGCGAGGTCCTTGACGGTCCTGGTGCGGAGCAATTCCGAATGGATGGCTGCGACTCCGTTCGTGCTATGCGAGCCGACAATCGCCAGGTTTGCCATCCGTATCCTGCGCTGCGGCCCTTCCTCGACCAGACTCACGCGCTCCACGCGTCCTTCGTCTCCGGGAAACCGGTTGCGAACGGAATCGAGAAGGCGCCGGTTAATCTCGAGAACGATTTCGAGGTGGCGCGGCAGGAAGGTCGCGAACCACTCCAAAGGCCACTTCTCGAGCGCCTCGGGAAGCAGCGTATGGTTCGTGTATGCCAACGTCCTTTGCGTCAAGTCCCAAGCTTGATCCCAACCGAGATGCGCATCGTCGAGCAGGATGCGCATCAACTCAGGCACAGACATACTGGGGTGCGTATCGTTGAGCTGGATGGCTACCTGGTCCGGCAGAGTTTGCCAATCGGAGTTGCTTCGCCGGAAACGCCGCATGATATCGGCGAGCGAGCAAGCGACGAGAAAGTACTCTTGGATGAATCGCAGTCCCTGGCCCATGCTCGTCGAGTCGTCCGGATACAACACACGCGTGAGCGATTCGGCTCCCAAACGTTCCGCCACCGCGCTCACAAATTCGCCGTGGCTGAACGCCTGAAAATCGAAGTACTCGGGCGCGGCCGCTTCCCAAAGGCGAAGCGTGTTCACCGTCTCCCCGCCATAGCCCACGATCGGCCGGTCGTATGGAACGCCGAACAAGCTCGACGGCCGTCCCGCTATGACTCGCAATTCCCCGGCTTGCGGTTGGAAGGTACAGTTGAACTTAACTTCTACACAATCGTGGGGACGGGCAACTTCCCAGGGATCTGGCCTGCGCAGCCAATTGTCCGGTTGCTCCCGCTGCCAGCCGTTTTGGAAGGATTGCTTGAAGATTCCGTATTCGTACCGCAAGCCGTAGCCCACAGCCGGCAGCTGCATCGTGGCCATTGAGTCCAGGAAGCATGCCGCCAGCCGCCCCAGACCGCCATTTCCCAGGGCGGCATCCGGCTCTTCCTCCACCAGTTCGTTCCAGTCAACGCTGTGATGGTCCACCGCGCCCCGAACGATCGGATCCAGCAGCAGATTGGCGACATTGTTGGCCAGTGACCGCCCAATGAGAAATTCCATCGAAAGATAATAGATCCGCTTCGGGCTGAGTCGATCATACCCGCTCTGGGTCGAGACCCAGCGTTGGGAAAGGACGTCCCTCACCGCCCGCGCGAAGGCTTCAAAGCGATCGCGGGAATCGATGGCGGTTCGGCTGGCAACATTGTCGAAGAACAAGTGGCGTTCATAAAGACCGTTGTGCGTCCCCACCAGGTGGGCTGGCCCGCACTCGAACTGATCCAGAGACCTTGGATCTGCTGAAGTAAGACTTTCCACTACAGTATTCATGCTCACTTGGATTCCTCCAGACATTGCGCGCTTACGTGATGGGTATCGTTCCACAGGCCGATCGCCGGTTCCGATGGGTTGTGCTCATAAGTCAGCGTGCTGAGGCTTGCGGTGGAAAGTAGATAATGCCGGGCGTCCTGCGGCTCCCGTCCCAGCCAGCGCGCCGCCAGGATTCGAAGGAAATGTCCGCTGGAGAACAGCAAGACCGCGCCCTCAATCGATCGAACCCGGTTCACCACCCGGTCCGCGCGCGCCGCTATTTCAGGGAACGATTCGCCGCCCGGGAAACCATCCCGGAACAGCTCCCAGTCCGGCCGTCTCGCGTGAATGTCCGCGGTGCGCAAACCCTCATACTCGCCGTAGTTCCATTCGACCAGGTCGCGGTCCACTTCCGCAATTGACCCAAAGCCGGCGAGCTCACAAGTCCGCCTGGCGCGTTGTAACGGACTCGTAAACACGCGGGCGAACTCCAACCCGCTGAGCCGTTCCCTCAGCCGGCGGGCATTACACTCGCCACGGGTTGTCAGAGGCAGATCGGTCAACCCGGTGTGTTGTCCGCTGAGCGACCACGCGGTTTCGCCGTGCCGGGCAAGATAGACTACCTGAAGATCTCTCAACGGCTTTCCCCTCGCGTTTGAGGCGTTCAACCCTGAGGAGCATCACCAGGTGAGTTTTGTTGGCCAAACAGAAAGGCCCGGCTCAGACTCTGATCGGTTGGATGAGTCCGGCTCGCGCACGTTCGGCGCCTATCTTCTTCGGCAGAGACCGCGGAATGGTATTTTTCCTCGCTTTTCTGGTGCTGACCACGATTGTATTGCCGGTAGTGGCCCTCTGGCAGGCCGGAGCGCTGGCATTGTCGCTGGCATTCGCCGTGATGATCAATTTCGGCGCGTTCGCAACGATCCGGCATCGAGTCGCGATCTACTTTGTGGTTGGTCTCACGATCGTGACTTTTGGGGTAAACCTCTTGGCCGAATTCGGCCCATCGAACGGCTTCGCCACGGTTGATTTTACTTCAGCTTCATCACTCTTACTACGCTTGGCTTTCGGTGACGTGCATCCAGTGACGCCGGCGGCTCGAGCCCTGACCATGGCGCAAGCGCTGGTAGGCCAACTCTATATCGCGATCCTCGTCGCCTCGTTGGTGGGCATGGCCCTGCAGGCGAGGTCGATGGAGGGGGAACCCACCCACGAGCCCACGCCTTCCCTGCCCGTTTGAGGCTTCGGCGCAAGCGCATGGAGCGATCCCACTGGAGCCCGACCGCTCCCTTTTGGTCGCGGCTCGGTTTGGAGTTGCATTCAAGCCTGGCCGAAAGTCGCAGGTTATCCAATCCGCTAGCCGGGAGCGGGCTAAGGCCGAGCCGCGAATAAAAGGAGCGGTCCATCGAGACGACGCCCTAGCTAACCCGAATGTGGTAGCCGTCCATCAACGGCAGTGTTACTGAATAAGACTTCATTTTCGTGATGCGCCCGAGACTCGCTTGCCTTAACTTTGGGGGCAGGAGGAGTTATGGC
>Ga0335078_10011694_pt1 | contig 13020 bp, 9 predicted proteins | sample Lox_Sample_32_FD_206711 | JGI IMG/M metagenome (GOLD analysis project Ga0335078, IMG submission 206711) | Soil microbial communities from Loxahatchee National Wildlife Refuge, Florida, United States - Lox_Sample_3.2 | ecosystem: Environmental > Terrestrial > Soil > Wetlands | place: USA: Florida... | reverse complement strand
TTTCAGCGCCAGCATCACGCGCGATAGCTCGCCGCCGGAGGCGATCTGCTCCAAAGGTTTCAGCGGCTCGCCGGGGTTGGTAGCGATCAGGTACACGACTTCGTCGAAGCCGGATGCCGCCCAGTTCCCTTCTCCATCGGTGCCGCTGACCTCGATCCGAAAAGTGCTCTTCATCGCCAGATCGTTGATCTCAGCCTCGACGAGTTTCTCCAGCTTTCGCGCCGCTTCGTAGCGCTTCCTGGAAATCGCCCGTGCGGCCTGTAGATATTCCTCCCCCGCCCGGCCCAGTTGAGTGCGCAATTCGTGCAGGGTTTCATCTTTGTTTTCCATCTCGGCCAGCTTGCGGCCGGCTTCCGCGCCGAATTGAATCACATCTGCCAGCCCCGGCCCATACTTGCGTTTCAGGCGGTCAATTGCGGCGAGGCGGTCTTCCACTTCTGCAAGATGCTCGGGCGAAGCTTCGATTCCGCTGGCATAATCGCGCAAACTCGCGCCCACATCCTCGACGCTTATGCGCGCCACCTCCAGCGCCGCCAGCGCCTCCTGAAACTTCGGCTCATAGCGCACCAGCTCTTCCAGATGTTTCTGCGCCGACCGCAGCGACGCAGAAGTGGACGCCCGCCCTTCATAAAGCAGATCGAAGGCATTCATGGCCGCGTTGTAAATCTTTTCGGCGTTGGCTAGAACGCGCTTCTGAGCTTCCAACCGCTCGTCTTCACCGGCTTGCAGCCTGGCTTCTTCAATCTCGCGCTTCTGAAAACTCCACAGATCGAGCAGCCGCAGACGGTCCTGCTCGCCGCGCTCGAGTTCGACGATGCGATGGGCGATTCCCTTCCACTCAGCGAATGCCTCGCTCACAACATCGAGATGCGTCCCTGCAAATGCATCTAATAATCCCAGGCGTGTCCCAGCATCAAACGACAGCAGCGACTCATTTTGCGCATGAATGCTGGCCAGGTGCGGCGCGAGCTGCCGCAGCACCGCCACCGTCGCCGGCTGATTATTGACGAATGCCCGGCCCTTGCCTCCAGCGGCAATCTCTCGCCGCAGGATCAGCGAATCATCTTCCCAATCAATGCCGTTGGTTTCCAGAATCGCAGCGACCTGCTTCTGGGCGCCGCTTTCGACTTCAAACACCGCTGTGATCACGGCGCGCTCTGCCCCGGAGCGAATCACGTCAGTCGAGGCTTTTTCCCCGAGGAGCAAAGCGAGCGCGTCAATAAGAATGGATTTGCCGGCGCCGGTCTCGCCGGTCAGCAGGTTCAGCCCAGCCGAAAATTCGACTGCCACGTTATCAATAACCGCGTAGTTTTCCAGCCTAAGTTCCGCGAGCACCAAGCGTCCTGGGATGCAAGATTGAGCGAAGCATAGCACGAAAAGCAGTGGTCAGTGGCTGGTGGCTCTACCTATGGGTACTGGTTTCGTGGAGCGTGCCTTCGTGCCAGGCTTCGTGAACCCACTAGAGTCCTTCGTGGTTTGTTTTGTGGCTCGATTTTGGTTGGATCACGTGGAACGAACCCGGAAGCAAGACGGCCAGAAGTTGCACGAAGGTAACGTGAAGAAAGCCGTTACCACATGGGATTCGCCCTCAGGAAAGCCGCTGTTCGTGCTCTATAATCAACCAAAGGGAATAACCAAAAAGGAACCAACAAGGACCCAATGTATCTGTCATTGCTGGCATTCATCGTCGGTGGCGAGATTGTTGACCTCGTGGGGGAAACCGGCCCCGTCGCTAAATTAGTCCTGCTTCTGCTGCTGATCTTCAGCTTGATTTCCTGGGCCATCATCCTTTCCAAGTGGGGTAAGCTGCGGCGGGCCCGCGTACAGAGTGGACGCTTCATGCGCGCCTTCCGCAAAGCCCAACGCCTGCAGGACGTGGCCGCTGTGTCCGAACAATTCCGCCCCAGCCCGCTGGTGGGCGTATTCGAAGGCGGATTCGACGAGTTCCGCCGCCAGGTGGGAAGCACCGGCGCCCTGCGCAGTTCAACTGCGGTGCAGCGCTCGATGCAGATCGCTGCCTCGGAAGAGCTCACGCGCCTAGAGCGCAATCTGCCCTGGCTGGCCATCACCGGCGCGGTCACTCCATTTATTGGTCTCTTCGGCACTGTGTGGGGAATCATTGACGCATTTCACGGCCTGGGCACGGCCGGTGCCGCGACGCTGCGGGCGGTCGCCCCTGGCATCTCAGAAGCCCTGATCACCACGGCCGCCGGCCTTGCAGCAGCCATTCCCGCAGTGATTGCGTATAACCTCATCGGCAGCTCCATCCGCGAATTCGCCTCGCGCGGCGACGATTTCGCTTTGGAAATGCTAAATGCTGTCGAGCGCCAGGTACCGCAACCGGCCGCCCCGCAGCCTTCTCACCGCGCCGCGCCCGATTATCCTGAGGTGCGGCGGTAATGGCTTTCACGGCAGCCAACGGGCGCACCCAAACCTCCCTCTCCGATATCAACATCACGCCCCTGGTGGACGTGGTTCTGGTGCTGCTTATTATTTTCATGGTTACCGCGCCGGTGCTGCAGTCGGGTATTGAGGTGAACGTCCCGAAAACACGCACCGTGAAAGAGATCACTGAAGAACGCCTGGTGATCACGATCAACAAGGAGCAGCGGGTTTTTCTGGGAAATGATCCCATCAACATCAACGAAATCGCGGCCAAACTGCATCAAAGGATAAGGGATCCCCAGCATCAGTCAATTTTTGTGCGCGCCGATGAAGATGTGCCCTTCGGCGCATTCGCCACGGTCATGGATGCGGTGAAGCAATCCGGCATTACCAACGTCAGCATCGTGACCCAGCCGCTCAACAGCAATGGCAGCCAGCGCTGAAATTTTCTTCGAGCACGATTCCTGGGCCCGCAACCTGGCCTGGTCGCTGGTGCTGCATGTCGCAGTCACCGGCGCGATTCTGCTTTACGTCGTAATTGCGCCCTCTGGAGGCGGGTCGAATTGGGGCGCGGGCGGCGGTGGCGATGCCATCGGCGTCACTTTGGCCAGCACGGTGCCGCTGCCGACCCAGCCCACCGAGAAGGAAAACGTCCTGGCCAACGAGTCGAAGGGCCTTTCGCAGTCGCAGCCCAAACCGGAGGAGAAAGAACCCGAAGCCATTCCGATTCCCGACAAGACGACCAAGATAAAACCCAAACCCCAGGTAAGTGCCACGAAACGCAAGCCCGAACCCCAGCCGGTGGCACAAGTTAACAACGTGGTTCCATTTGGGCAAGGCGGCCCGGTAAGCGGGCCTTACGGCACTTTTGACGCGGCCGGCGCCAAAGGCGGATTCGGCTTCACCGGCGGCGGCGGTGATTTTGGCACGCGCTACTCTTGGTATGTGCGCATCGTGCAGCAGAAAGTTTCGGAAAATTGGCTGAAATACGAAGTAGACCCGCGCATCAGCGAGGCACAGCGCGTTTACGTAACTTTCGACATTATGCGGGACGGCCACCCGACGAATGTGCAGATTGAGCAGTCGAGCGGAGTTCCATCGCTGGACCAGTCGGCGGTGCGTGCCATACAGCGTATTGATACTTTTGGTGCCTTGCCGTCCGATTATTCGGGAAACAAGGTTTCGGTTGAGTTTTGGTTCGATTACAAGAGATAGATAGCCGTTAGCTTCTAGCTCTTAGCTTGATCCGTTTTAGTTGTTATTCCGAGCGAAGCGAGGAATCTGCAGTTGTTGAAGACGCTACAATCCGGACGCAACCCAAGCCTTCTTAAGTCACTCTTCATTGCGGCACCGCTCCTGCTCATCCTTGCTCTCGCCCAACTGGCGCTAGCGCAGGACGACTGGATCCGCACCGGCACCGGCCTGGGCGTGCAGAAAATCCGCCTGGCCGTCTCTGACTTCAAGCCAAACACTCAGGATCCGACTAGCGGCGCTCTGCTCAAGGAATTCGACGACACTCTGTGGAACGATCTTGACAATGCCGGAATCTTCGACATGGTGTCGAAGAGTTTCTATCCCCTCGGCCAGATCGGGGCTCCCGCCGACGTAAAGTTCGACGCCTGGAACTCTCCGCCGCCCAACGCGGCCATGCTGGTGTTCGGCAATCTCGCTGTAGCGGGCAACAACCTGACCGTGCAGGGCTGGCTCTATGACGTAAAGAACACAGTCGCTCCCCAGGTCTTGGGCAAGCAATACCAGGATGCCGCCACCAGCCAGGGCTCACGTCTCATCGCCCACAAGTTCGCCGACGAAATCATCCTCCGCCTCGGTGGAGGTATCAACGGCATCGCCGAAACCAAGATTTTCTTCGTCAGCACTCGCACCGGCCACAAGGAAATCTGGGAGATGGATTACGACGGCGCCAATCAGCACGCCATTACCCACTTGGGCGAAATTGCGCTTTCGCCGCATGTTTCGCCTGACGGCTCGCGAGTCGCCTTCAGCGCCCTTGGCCCCAATGGCTGGTCAATCATGATGTACTCTCTTGACCTCAACCGCCTGGTTGCCTTCCCCAAGTACGGCGGCACGAATCTTTCTCCCTCCTGGTCGCCCGATGGCACCAAGCTTGCCTTCTCAAGCTCGCGCGGCGGTAACCCGGATATCTATGTTTCGGATATTTCAGGCGGCAATTTGAGGCGTCTCACCGACAACAAAGGTCCCGACGTTTCTCCCACCTGGAACCGCAAGACCGGTGCGCAGATAGCCTGGGTCAGTGGCCGCACCGGTTTGCCCCAGATCTACACCATGGACTCTGACGGCGCCAACGTTACGCGGCTCACCGACGAAGGCTACGCCGTTTCCCCCGCTTGGTCGCCTAATGGGCAATTTCTGGTGTTTTCCTGGATTCGCCATTACGGCCCAGGCGCGCCCGGCGGTGAAGACCTGTACCTGATGGATCTCGCCAGCAAGCGCTGGGTGCAGCTTACTCACGATGGCGGCCGCAACGATTTTCCTTGCTGGTCCCCCGACGGAAGGCACATCATCTTTCAATCCACCCGTTCGGGAAACGAGCAGATTTGGACCATGTTAGCCGATGGTACCAATGCGAAACAGTTGACTACCCAAGGCAAGAATACTCAGCCGAACTGGAGCTGGAAATAGGCGTTATCATTATGGATTCTTACTTTTTCATCATTCAGGGCCGGAGGCGGGGGCAGGTTGCCCCACTTCCTCTCGGACTCCAACTGCGCGTCCGAGTGCGCGCGATCTCAGGAGGGAAAGAAAGTGAAGCAGCCTAAACTGCAGTGGATTGCATCCGTAGCCACGTTGGCCGCCGTTATGGTGCTTGGCGCCTGCCACAAGAAAGTAGCGCCGCCGCCGCCACCACCGCCTCCAGCGCCAGCCGCACCTACAGCCTCGCTAACGGCCAACCCCAACACGGTGGATAAGGGTCAGTCCACCACGCTGACTTGGGAAACCACCAACGCCACCGACGTCAGCATTGAAGGCATTGGCGCTGTGGCCGTCACCGGCTCGCAACAGGTAACGCCGGCTGATTCCACCACCTACCGGCTCATCGCTAAGGGTGCAGGAGGCACCCAGGAAGCCACCGCGCGCGTTACCGTAAACGCGCCCCCGCCTCCGCCGCCACCCGCGCCTTCCATGACCGAAGAGGACATGTTTGCGCAGAGCGTGAAGGATATCTACTTCAACTACGATAACTACGATATCCGTCCTGATCAGCAGGCTGCGATGCAAGCCGACATCGCCTTCCTGAAGGAGCATCCGGATATCAAGTTCACCATCGAGGGCCACTGCGACGAGCGTGGCTCGACCGAATACAACCTGGCTCTTGGTGACAACCGCGCCAGCGCGGTGCGCAACGCCCTGGTTCAGGGCGGCGTCGCTGCCGACCGCATCCGTACCATCAGCTACGGCAAGGAACGTCCGTTCTGCACCGAGTCCAACGAAGAGTGCTGGCAGCAGAACCGCCGCGGGCACTTCGTATACATGAAGTAAGTTCCCGGGGAGCGGCGGCAGGCGCCGCTGCTCCTCTTTTCCCTCCCTTTGGCGCTGCGGGAGCACGGGCAGGAACACCGCAAGACAACTGTGCCCGGATGGCGCTATCCTGCAAAATAGTGGTGTGGCCGTGTGCGCCGGCTGATCGCGCCCGGCTTGTTTCGCATCTGAGATTCTGGTGCACGAGGAATCGCGTATGAAAATCTGCTTGCTTTCGATCACCGCCGCTGTGCTGGCCACGCTTATTGCGTCAACTCCCGCCTGGGCCGTAAATCGCGACATCGTCCAACTGCAAACTCAAGTGCAGGCCCTGCAGGACCAGATGGCGCAGATGAAGCAGTCCTTCGACGAGCGCATGGGTGTCATGCGGAACCTGCTCGAACAGAACGCGGACACCATGAACAAACTGGCTGCCGCCATGACCGCGCTGCAGAACTCACTGCAGAAACAGGAATCCGATTCCGGCTCGAAGGTAGACCAGGTCTCCGGCCAGATTCAGGCGCTGAATGACACTATGGACGAGCTTAAAGCCCGCCTCGCGAAAGTCAGCAAGCAACTTGAAGACATGCAGGCGGCCCAGCAGAACCTCGCAGCCCAGCAAACGCCGCAGCAACCCCCACAGCCGCCTGCTCCTCCGCCCGATGTGCTCTACAACAACGCTCTGAGCGATTACAACGCCGGCAAGAACGACCTCGCCGTGCAGGAATTCCACGATTACATCAAGTACTATCCCAACACCGATCTCGCGGGAAATTCCTACTTCTATCTTGCTGATATCGAATACCGCCAGGGCAATTACCAGCAGGCCGCCGCCGACTATGACCAGGTGCTGCAGAACTTCCCCACCGGCAATAAAGCCCCAGCCGCCCAGTTGAAGAAAGGCTTTGCACTGATCGAACTCGGCCAGAAAGACGAGGGTGTTACGGAGTTGCGCCACCTGATTCAGCGCTATCCACGCTCCCAGGAAGCTCTGCAGGCGCGCGAACGCCTGCGCAAGTTGGGAGTCTCGGCAGGCGCCGGTGGGCGTTAGCTCGATTTTCTTCTGAAGCCTCTTTCGCGCATTTATGCGGTCAGGAGACTTCGGGCTACTTTCATTGATCGAGTTCTCGAGTCTCAAGCAACCGGCGCAGCAGTTTCATGATTTCTTGGCGGCGAGCATCGTACTGTTCCGTCCAATCCTGCGTCATGCCGAGGTAGGTGGCACTTTCGCAGGCTTCGACCTGTTGTCTGGTGAGGCGGTCAATTTCTTCTCTGAGCCGGCGAACTGAGGCTTGCCTAGAGCGATTTCCGTCGGTCGGTTCGAGAACTTCGGACACAACTTCAGTTTGCCGGACAGGCAATCGCTTCGGGATGTCCCGAATCTCACCACGCTGTGATCTCAATCACGGCAATATCTTCGAGCACAAGGCCGTGCGCTGTTCGTGGTCCTACGCATTGACGCCACCCACTGCCTTGCGATATACATTCCTTCCATCTGGTGTCGGGAAGTGCGGTGTGACTCCGCCACTACCCCGTAACTGTGAACGCCCAGAACTGAGCTCGGAGAAATCCAGCCACTGCGGCTAGGCCGCGGGAAGGCTGCTCAGTTCGCGATGCAAGTTCCAAGGCGTAAGTCAGGAGACCGGCCAGATGCCAACCTGGGCTTAATCCGGCTTCGATGGGAGAGCCGGAGAGCATTCCTGCCGGTCTCTGCGGACCGCACAAGAAAGCTGCCTGTAAACTGACTTCCCGCTTGCACGAACACATTTTCAACCACAGAGTCACACAGCCACGGAGAAAGCAATTCTGAATTTAGATCCGCGTCCATCCGCGTAAATCTGTGGCAAGAAGTTGTTTTCTCCGTGAATCTGTGTCTCCGTGGTGAACCAGGGACGGAACGTTCCGTCCTCAACCGCAACCTCCAACCCAGCGGGATGCTCGGGAAGGCGGTGCAAGTCCGCCACTACCCCGTAACTGTAAGCGCGGAGAGATGGGCAGCAAGCGTCACTGGACCTCGCGTCCGGGAAGACAGCCCCTCTCGTTGAGGCGCAAGTCAGGAGACCGGTCCCGCCGGAACCACTTCCGAGGGGAAGAACCATGACTAAGAACTCCAGCAGATCCACGATCTGCTTCGCCGCCGTTTTCCTTTTGACTCAGCTCATCTTGACTCAACCTCTCTTTGCAACCGCAGAAGTCCACGGCACTGTCAAGGACTCGCTCGGCGCAGTCATTGCGGGCGCGAAAGTCGAACTCCTCAAAAACCAGCAGGCCGTCGCCTCGACCACTGCCGATTCCGAAGGCAACTACAGCTTCGCAGTCCCGACCAGCGGCCGCTACCAGATCAGCGCCTCCGCGCCTTCATTCAGCCCAGCCGTGAGCGACCCAACGTATATTTCCAGGTCCGGCGAAGCCAATATTGACGTCACGTTGAGCCCCGGAGTCAGCACCGAGCAGATCACCGTTACAGCCACCGGCACGCCTGTTCCCGAAGCGCAGCTGGGAAACACGGTCACCGTGCTGCCCGCGAGCCAGTACCCGTGGGTTCTGAACACGCAGCAACCTCTGCGCCTGGTTCCCGGCTTGCAGATAACTCAAACCGGCCAATATGGCGGCGCTACTTTGCTCTCCATCCGCGGCGGCAACACGGACGCCAACAAAGTCCTGGTGGATGGCCTGCCCGCCAGCTTCATCGGCGGCACGGTGGATTTCGCCACCCAACCCTCAGCCGGCATCGCGCAAATCGAAATCTTGCGCGGCCCCAACAGCGCGCTCTACGGCTCCGACGCTCTGGCCGGCGTAGTGAGCCTTACCACTGCGCGCGGCACAACCCCATTTCCTCAGCTTACTTACGCAGCCGATGGCGGCAACTTCGGCATTTATCACCAGGAAGGCACGCTGGGCGGGGCATTCCGCCAGTTCGATTACTTCTCTGATTTCTCCGCCCTGAACACGCGCAACGCCGAGCCTGATAATTCTTTCCACAACTCCACCTATGCCGGGAGTTTCGGCTGGAGCCCGCTGACCAGCACCAGTTTGCGCCTCACTGTGCGCCACGTGGACAACGACGTCGCGCTGCCCAACGCGATCGAGCTATACGGCATCCCCGACGCGACGAACCAGCTCGACCGCGACCTCTACATCGGCGCGACCTTGGAAGCCCAAACCACCTCACGCTGGCACAATCTGCTGCGCTACGGCGCCGTGCGGCTGCACGAAGTCTTCAACGACTTCGCCGCAACCGGAATTCCCTATGACGCTTTTGGCGAGGGCTTTCCTTCTTGGTACATTGGCGCCCCAGTCACTGTGCAAGGCGCAAACGGGTACACCGTGAGCGGCCAGGCAATTTTCCAGTATCCGGGGACCTACCCCAACCAATCGGTGAGCACCGCCCGCCGCGACTTTGTCTACGCCCAGTCCGATTACCGCTTCACCAACCGTCTCACCGGTCTTGTAGGCTTCAAATATGAAGACGAAAGCGGCGAGAGCCTCTTCACCGGAACGCCCGCCCAGTCTGTGGACCGCGGCAACTACAGCTACACCCTGCAACTCGCGGGAGATTTCTTCAACCGCCTTTACTACACGCTGGGCAGCGGCATCGAAAAAAATCCCCTCTTCGGAACTGAAGCCACACCCCGCGCGTCGCTGGCTTATTACCTTCTAAAGCCGGCGGGCGGCATTTTCAGCGGCACCAAACTGCGCGCCAGCTTCGGCAAGGGAATCAAAGAACCCAGCCTCTACCAGCAACTCAGCTCGCTTTACGATCTGCTGCTGCAGAGCGGCGAGCAAGCACTGATCACGCAGTACAGTGTGACGCCCGTCGGCGCGCAGCGATCACGCACTTACGACGGCGGCCTCGATCAGGAATTCCTCGATGGACGCGCCGAGCTGGGCCTCACCTACTTCCACAACGAATTCACCCACGGCGTCGAATATGTCCCGCAACAAGGGCTGGTCGCGCTCGGCGTCGCCACCGACGTGGCCGCTGCCGCACCCTTCGGCGCTTACGTAAACTCCATGGATTTCCGCGCCCAGGGCGTGGAAACCGAAATCGAATATAAGATCACTTCCAACCTGCTCGCCTGCGGCGGATACACTTACCTCGACGCGGTCGTTCAGCATTCGTTCTCCAGCGATGCGCTCGCGCCTTCCTTCAACCCGAACTTCCCTACTATTCCGATTGGCGTCTACTCGCCGCTGATCGGCGCGCGCCCTTTTCGCCGCGCCCCGCACACCGGATACTTCGAGCTGACCTATAACCGCGCGCGCTGGTTCGCGTCATTCACCGGAACTCTCGTCAGCCGCCGCGACGACAGCGACTTTCTCTACGACAAAGACGGCGGCAACACTATGCTGCTGCCCAACCGCAACCTCGACGCCGCCTACCAGCGTCTCGACCTGAGCGGAAGCTTCCGGGTAAATCGCTTCGTGCAGATTTATTCCTCGTTGGGAAATCTGCTCAGCCAGCATTACAGCGAAGCCTTCGGTTACCCGTCGCTTCCCTTCACCATTCGAACAGGATTGAAATTCACCTTGGGCGGCGAATCCTGGAAGCGGAAATAACCTCGGTGCAATCCGCGCCGGTGTGGCGCGGACACTCCTGTCCGCGCGCCGGGAATTGCGCGACAGCCCGGTAGCGGTCAGTTTGGATTTGCCGATGCAGCGCAGGTGGCGTTCTTTGCGTCCTTCGCGCACTTTGCGGTTTGAAATCCAACCGCGAAGGCCGCAAAGTGCTGGTGTGGCGCGGACACTCCTGTCCGCGCGCCGGGAATTGCGCGACAGCCCGGTAGCGGTCAGTTTGGATTTGCCGATGCAGCGCCGGTGGCGTTCTTTGCGTCCTTCGCGCACTTTGCGGTTTGAAATCCAACCGCGAAGGCCGCAAAATGCCGGTGTGGCGCGGACACTCCTGTCCGCGCGCCGGGAATTGCGCGACAGCCCGGTAGCGGTCAGTTTGGATTTGCCGACGCAGCGCCGGTGGCGTTCTTTGCGTCCTTCGCGCACTTTGCGGTTTGAAATCCAACCGCGAAGGCCGCAAAGTGCCCACTACTTCAGCTTGAACTGCTGGCAAATTCGGCCTCCTGCGCCTATCCTTAAAATCTGACTTCGGAGGCACTGCCATGAAACGCACTCCTGCTTTTGCATTGTTCGCTGCGGTCGTGATTGCGCTGGCGCAGCCCAGCCCAGCCCAGCAGACCAAAGATCCGGTCTCAAGCGTGGTAAAGGAAATACTTCCACGGCAGGAGAAAAATCTGGTCGCGGCCGTGGAAGAGATGCCTGCCGACAAATTCGATTACAAACCTACGCCACAGCAGATGAGCTTTGGCCATCTCGTTCTGCACATCGCTGAATCGAACAATTACCTCTGCGCCCAGGCTGCCGACGTCCCGGAGCCCAAAACTGAAGGACTAAAGGACACTGCCGGCAAGGACAAACTGGTTGCCGCACTCAAGGCTTCCTTCGACTTCTGCGATACTACGATCCCGAAGGTGACGGACGCCACGCTCGGCGACACGGTTGAGCTTTGGGGTGGCCGCAAAGCGCCGCGGGCTTTTGTATTAATCGCCCTCACCAACGATTGGGCCGACCATTACAGCGCCGCCGCCATGTACCTCCGCCTCAACGGTCTGCTGCCGCCAACCGCGAAGAAGTAGGCGAGGATAGATCCTTCGTCGCCGAAGGGCCCGGCTCGAACCTTGGACTTTTGGCTCTTCGCTGCGATCAGCCAGGAATTTTGACGCCCGGCAGGATGCGAGCGCGCCAGGCAAAGCTCTCTAGTATTACTACGTTAAGTATTGAAAGTTAAACGAATCGGCGTTATGTTGGGGCATGACCGAGGCCCAGCTGGATCGATGTCGAAAACGCCTGGAGCAGTTTTTGATCGATCTTTTGGAACCCGTAGGCCGGAGGGAGCGTCGGCACTGGGGATCGGTCTACGTGCGTGGTCTGTTGTTGAATGGCGAACGGAAATCGATCGAGCCGATGGCCCAGCGGTTGCCCGACGGCAATGAGCAAGCCATGCAGCAGTTGGTAGGACAGAGTCCGTGGGCGTGGCAGCCGGTCTGGGAGCGGTTGGCCCGGCGCATGGTCCGGGAACTGGAACCAGATGCGGTCTGGGTGATCGATGACACCGGGTTTCCCAAGCAGGGAGAACATTCGGTGGGGGTGGAGCGGCAGTACTCCGGAACCCTGGGTAAGACCGCGAACTGCCAGGTGGCGGTGAGCTTGCATGAGGTGTGTCGGGAGGGCGCGGCGGTTCTGGGTTGGCGGCTGTATCTGCCGGAGAGTTGGGCCGCCGACCGCGAGCGCCGGGCCGCCGCCGGCATCCCGGCGGAGGTAAAGTTTCGCAAGAAATGGGAACTGGCTTTAGAGATGATCGACCAAGCACGGGACTGGGGACTGGCAGAGCGGATTATCGTGGGCGATGCCGGCTATGGAGATGTCACCCGGTTTCGCGAAGAGTTGGAAAAGCGCCAACTGCATTATTCGCTGGGAGTGCAGTCCAACACGGGAGTCTGGCGGGAAGCTCCCCGGCCACGCAAGTTGAAACCGCAGCGCACCGGACGCCCTCCTACGGCGCTGCACTACGCCAGACAGCGGCCGGTGTCGGTGAAAGACGCCGCCCAGCAGGCCAGTGGGTGGAAGAAAATTTCTTGGCGGGAGGGCAGCAAGGGTTGGCTGCAGTCGCGCTTCTGGGCCGATCGCGTGCAACCCTCGCATGGATTTCATGAGGGCCGTGCGCCCGGCAAAGAGGTCTGGCTGTTGGTGGAATGGCCGGAAGCATCACTGGAACCGAGCAAATATTTTTTCTGTGATCTGCCCGCTGACTACACCCTTCGTCGCTTGGTGCAAGTGGCCAAGTCGCGCTGGAAAATCGAGCAGGACTACCAGCAGCTTAAGGAAGAACTCGGACTAGATCACTACGAAGGACGCAGTTGGAGCGGCTGGCATCACCACGTCACTCTAGTCATGGTGGCCCACGGCTTCCTCACCCTGGAAACCTTGCGCAACAAAAAAAACTTCTGGGTGGACCCTGCCGAGGACGCGTCGTGAGATTCAGCGCTTGCTTTGTATCTGGACCGGCTCCTGCTGCTACTGTGGTGCACGGGTTCGAGCGCCTTAAACATACTTAACGTAGTAATA
>Ga0335078_10011693_pt1 | contig 13020 bp, 13 predicted proteins | sample Lox_Sample_32_FD_206711 | JGI IMG/M metagenome (GOLD analysis project Ga0335078, IMG submission 206711) | Soil microbial communities from Loxahatchee National Wildlife Refuge, Florida, United States - Lox_Sample_3.2 | ecosystem: Environmental > Terrestrial > Soil > Wetlands | place: USA... | reverse complement strand
AATGCAACTTCCTCCCGGTTTTCAATGCTCTCTCTCATGCGAAGAACTGAAGCAAGTGGAAAACGAAATGGCATTTTTGTCCTCGTTGTACTTGTTATCTCGCCGCGTTTCAGGCGGGGAGTTCAATCAACTGCTTGATTGTTGCTTCGAGACTGGCGAATTCATCCGGCTTCTGTTTAAGGAAACTATTGATCGCCGGAAGGCTCTCGATAGCTCTGTCTAGCACAGGATCGGAGTTTGCCTGATACGCACCGATGCGGATCAAATCTTCAGACCTCTGATACACCGCCATAAGGGAACGAATCGCGTTGGCCTTAGAAAGGTGATCGTCAGATACCATGCTCGTCATCAACCGGCTGACGCTTTCCAAAATCGAAATCGGTGGGTAATGATTGTTAAATGCGAGAGTCCGGTCAAGCAGGACGTGGCCATCGAGCAGCGACCGGGCCGTATCGACAACCGGATCCTGCTGGTCGTCACCTTCCATTAGCACGGTATAGAACGCGGTAATGCTCCCCTGTGCAAAATTCCCGGCACGTTCCACCAAACGTGCCAGCTTGTTCAGGACCGAGGGCGTATAGCCCTTCACAGTTGGTGGCTCCCCGGCGGCTAGCCCGATTTCACGTTGGGCCATTGCGAATCGAGTGAGCGAGTCCACAATCAGAAGCACGTTCTTGCCAAGACTTGCAAAGTGTTCAGCGACAGCAGTCGCTGCCAGCGCCGCGCGGATTCTGAGAAGCGGTGATTGATCCGAAGTTGAAACGACAACCACCGCTCGCCGAAGTCCTTCTTCACCGAGAATTTCGAGGAATTCCCCAACTTCACGGCCTCGTTCACCTACGAGCGCGAGAACCGTCATATCTGCTGCAGTTCCCCGAGCCATCATCCCAATCAGAGTGCTCTTCCCGACGCCGCTGCCGCCGAAGATGCCAATACGCTGCCCTCGACCGCAAGTAAGAAAGCCATCAATGGCACGGATACCGCAACTCAACGGAGCACGAATCGGGACACGTTCGAGGGGCAACGGCGCTGTTCCGTCAAGATAAACCGCATGCACAGCGCGATATTCCGGTTGAGAATCCAGGGGGGTTCCGCAAGTATCGATCACACGGCCCAACATCTCAGGTCCGACGCGAATTGAAGGTCGCGCTCCCCAAGTAACAATCTGGTCGCCATAGCGAATTCCCTGCGGTTGATCTGCAGTCATCGCAAGCATTGTCGAGCCTCGAAAACCGACAATTTCTCCTGGGTAACTTCTGCCGCCACGGCCGACAATCTCACAGCATTCTCCGACAGAGCAATATGGACCATCGGATTCAATGAGGTTACCGACTACCTGATTGACACGCCCACTCCACCGGAGGGTCGACCCGACGTTCAGGTAATGCGTGTACGGAGAGAGCGTCTTGCGGTTCATCGAATTGGCGGCCTCAATGCGAGCAGATCAAAGAATCCTTGTTCGACCTCCTTCAACTGCTTTTCAATGCTGAAATTTGCGGAGCCCAATTCCGTTTCGACCACACAATCCGGATCGCTCAGCTTTGAATCTTCAATCACGTCAATGTGCGCGACGCTGGTGGCCCCTGCGAAATGCGCTCGCCAGGCCTCTCCCTTGCCGGGGCTGACGCGAATTATGACGTTGGAGCCCTCGCGCATGTTGTCGATGGCAATCCGCACGAGTGCTGCTACCAGCATCGGATCGACCTGCGCCTCACGATGCAGAATTTTTGCTGCAATCGCTAGAGAAAGTTGAACGATCTCTGCTTCAACTTTCGCGTAGTACTTGTCTCGTTCCTGCTCAAAGCCGATCATGGCAGTGGCAAGTGATGCGCGCGTCGCGATCAGCTTTTTTTCATATTCATTGCGTACTCTTTGCTCTGCCTGGATGGCAGCGCTTGCGCTCTCGCGTGCAATTCTCTCCGCAAATTCCGCAGTCGTAAGATGCACATCTTTGCGTCCATCTGGAGCGTCGGTGCCTGCGTCCGCTCCGGGTTGCACAAGCTCGCCGTCGCTTGCCGCCACACGCTTGGTATCGCGGTATTTCAGCATCGTTACCGGAACGCCACACTCAGTACTAGAGGACATACTCGTCTTCTCCCTGGCTCCTGAGAACTATTTTTCCTTCGGACTCAAGTTTGCGTGCAATTGCGATCATTTCGCTCTGAGCCTTGGCAACATCTTTGCCGCGAACCGGCCCCATCATTTCAGAATCTTCTTTCATCATTTCCACGGCACGCGACGACATCGTCCGGTAAATGTGAGTCTTCAAGTCCTCACTTGCCCCCTTCAATGCGATAGTCAGGGTCTTCTTGTCAATCGAGACAATCAGTTCACGCAAGTCGGGCTCTGGGACCTCGAGAAAGTTCTCGAAGGTGAACATCAGATCGCGAATGCTGATTGCCAATGTAGGATCTGTCGATTCGATGGTTTCAAGTATTTCTCGCGCGGCCGTTGGCTCCAGCCGGTTCATCAGATCGGCAAGATTCCTGGAGTCAGAGCCTTTACGCCTGGTCTGCTCCCCGTTGGAGCCGAATCGGCGATTGATCACGCCGAATGCCTTTGCGGCAGCATCAGGCGAAAACTGCCCCATCGTGGCTATTCTCTTAACGCAATCGGCTCGGGCTTCGGGTTCGAGTTTCATCAATAGTGCCGACGCCTGACGCGCCTCAAGTTGACCGAGCAGGAAGGCCTTTGTCTGCGCATGCTCTCCTGAGAGGAACCTGGCCACCTTCTGGGGCTCGGCCTTCTTCAGAGTGTCAAGACTGACTGACTCGTCATCACCTGCCTGATTCAGCCGCTCAATAATATCCTTGGCACCGTTTTCACCAAGCGCCTTTACCAGCAGACGAACGGCAACATCCCGGCCTCCGACAACGCTCACATCCGGGGCTGACATCAACCGCCTGTATTCCTCGAGCACCTGCACCGTTAGCTCTATTGGAACTCGCGGCAGGGCAGCCACCTCTTCGGCAATTCGAGCCAGATCCCCGCTGGGCATGCTCCGTAAAATCGGCGCAGCCTCTGCCTCGTCAAGAATCGACAGCAGTATTGCAGCTTTCCGTACACCGCTCGGCAATGTCCGATCCATTGTGCTCATGATTGCTCCTCATGCATCCACGCCTGCATTGCTCGTGCGGTATCGATCGGACTCTTCCTCGCCAGCTCGGATGTCTGCTGCTTCAGTTGCGCCGCGCGCCGCCCAGTATCGAGTGCATTCGTCGATTCAGCGGGGAGCCCCTGGGTCTCGCCTGCCGCAAGAGCTGGCTGAAGGCCGGCGGTCAATTCGTTACGGCTGAGCGCGTGCTTCTGAACGGGGCGGATGACCAATACGTACGCAAGCAAGAACAGCGCAAGAAGCGATAACGGTCTGATAAGCGATGAATTGTCTGAAACCGTCCTTTCTACTTGCGAGGCCCAGCTTTTCGCAGGAAAATCGGTTTCAGTGCTGTCGCTGTCAAAGGAGAGATTCTGAACGCTGATCGTATCGCCACGTTTCGCATCAAAACCGATTGCGGCTTCTGCCAACTCCTGAATTCTGTGTAACTCGTCTTGTGACCTTTTTTGGCGAGTAATCGTCACCTTGCCCTTATTCACAGTCTTGATCACCGCGTCATCAATCAGGAGCGCCGCCGTGACGCGTTGAATGCGCCCCGCAGGTGTGGTCGTGTGAATAAGCGTCTTGTTGACGCCATACTGTGCGCTCTCAGTCTTCGACGATTGCGTGCCACCCTGGACCGTCGATGGGAGCTGCAAGGCTGACGTGTTTTGCGTGTTCACAGTCCCTGCGGTTTTGGACGGTTTTGCCGTCGGTATGTTGGATGCTGTTCCTGGAACACCTGCGGGAATAGCCGAGCCTCCGGCGACATCTTCAGTTCTCTGCATGCTCAGAACGGCACTGACATTTGGGTCATATTTCTCATCGCTCTCATCCGATGAGCCCATATCGTAATCAACGTTTACGCTTGCTCGAATCGCATTGGTCCCGACGACCGGCTCCAGCGTATTAATGAGGCGTTCGGTTAAGCGCGCTTCTTGATCCTGATCATTGCCCGGCCCATCGCGGCCGAGCCCAAGCGATCTTTCCGAATCCGCATCGATGATCGAGACGTCTTCGGGCTTCAGCTCATCTACCGCGCCAGAGACAAGGCGTGAAATGGCAACGACGGCGTCTTTCGAAAGGCCGTTGTGCTTGAGCTTAAGTATCACCGCTGCCTTTGCGCTGCGCTGACGGTCGAGAAAGACCGAGTCTGTCGGCAGGACGAGGTGGACCCGGGCTTGATCGACATCAGAGAGCGTCTGTATCGTCCGTTCCAGTTCACCTTCCAGTGCCCGCTGATAAGCCACTTTCTCATCAAATTCTGTCTGGCCCCATGACATCTTGTCGAAAAGCTCGAAGCCCATTCGACCGCTGTGGGGCTGTCCTTGAGTTGCAGTCTGCATACGCGCGGCGTCCAACTTGTCTGCGGGAACACTTACCGTTTTCCCGTCGGGGCTAATCTGGTGAGGGATATTCTGCGAATCGAGTTGCGTCGCCAGCGCCTGGGCATCGCTCGGATCGAGATCCTTGTAGAGCGGCTTATAGTCTGGCGTGGCCAGCAGATGCACAAAAGCGGTGAGCAGGACAGCTGTAGCAGCCGCGCTGCCAACGAGGAACGCCTTTTGGAGCCCCGTTCGGCTCGCCCAAAACTGTTTTGACTGTTCAATTACATTCGTAAAGCCTGGCATCTTTTACCAACCCTAAAACTGCATTTTTTCGATGTCCTGGTACGCGCTGACGATCTTGTTCCGCACCTGCATCATCAACTGGAACGAAACATCAGCTTTCTCTACGGCGATCATCACATCATTCAGATCGCCGCCCCCGCCACGTAGAAGGTTGCTCACCTGTGTCGCGGCAGTGTTGTGAAGCTGATCGACTGAGTGCACAGCATTCGACAGGACCGATCCAAAACTCTCGCCTGGGGACGCCTGGGCGTTGTCGAGGGACGAAGAATCTGGTACGTATGCGTTCGGGATCGGGTTGAAGGTTACATTGCTCATGGCGCTGCTCTCTCTTTACGAGGATTTCAAGATATCGATGGACTGCTGGATCATTTGCTTCGCTGCAGACACGGCCGAAGCGTTCAGTTGATAAGCTCGAACGGCACCCATCAGATCGACCATCTCTGTGACGGGATTAATATCCGGGTAAGCCACCATGCCGTTCTTGTCGGCGTCGGGATTTCCCGGTTCATAGCGCATGACCGGTGGCCTCGTGTCGTCAACCACCTGTGTCAGCTGCACGGAGCCGGCCGGAACATGACCGAAACGTCCGAGCCGATTCAAGACTGTACTGAACGGCGACCCGCCGGCGGCGCTAAAGACGACCTCCTTGCGGACATATGGTCCCCCAGTATCGGTATGCGTTGTATCGGCGTTCGCAAGGTTCGCGGAGGTTACTTCCGCCCTTTGTCTTTCTGCCGAGAGTGCGGATGCGCTGATGCTCAACATGTCAAACAGACCCATAGTCAGTTCCCTTCCTTGATTGCGCTCAGCAGTCGATGGAACTCGGACTTTATCAATTGCACGCCCATCTGATACTGAAGTTGCGTCTCGCCAAGCAGCAGGCTTTCACGATCGATGTTCACGTTGTTTCCATCGGGACGTTCAGGTAGCCCTCCCACTTCGTTGGAAGCGGGCACCAACTGGGCATCGCCTCCCTCGTTCATTGCTTGCTGCATGGCGCCCTGAAAGTTGATGTCCTGTGTGTGATAGCCAGGTGTATCCACATTGGCGATGTTCGATGCAATCAATTGCTGGCGATCCGAATTAACTTTCAGATACGCGTGGATCAACTGCATTAAAGGTGTGGATGTCGTCATCTTACGCATACCTCCTGGGCGGCAGGCCGTACTCGCGAATCTTATTCCGCAGAGTACGAAGGCTGATCCCGAGCAACTCGGCGGCATGTGTTCGGTTGCCGTCGGTGAGTGCGAGAGTCTTTTCGAGATGCATTTTTTCCACTTGCCAGATGGGCGTGCCGGCAGGCATTGCCCCAGAAACCTTGGCTTCGGCCACTCCTGGAGGAGCGACGTGCCCATGGAACTCCATCTCAAAGCATCCAGCATCAATCACACTCGATCCGCTGAGCGTGAGAACCCGACGCATGAAGTTGGCTAATTCGCGGACATTTCCGGGCCACGTGTGCGATTGCAGGCGATCAATGAACTCCGGCAGCAAATGTGGGTGCTCCATCCGGCACTGAGCCGCATATTTCTCGGCGAAGTGATGTGCGAGGACCGGAATGTCTTCACGCCTATCGCGCAGAGGCGGCAACGACAGTGGAATAACGTTGAGACGATAGTAAAGATCTGCGCGGAATTGGCCCCGGTCGACCATCGTCGCGAGCGGTACATTGGTCGTCGCAACAACGCGGATATCCACCTGGACCGAGGACCCTTCGCCAAGCCTTTCAAACTCGCGCTCTTGAAGAACGCGCAGAAGCTTGGGCTGGAGATTCAGCGGCATCTCCCCGATTTCATCCAACAGGATCGTTCCACCGTCGGCAAGCTCAAACTTGCCAGACCTGGCTGCAACAGCGCCTGTGAACGCGCCTCGCCCATGACCAAACAACTCGCTCTCGAGCAGCGCTTCAGGTACTGCCGCGCAGTTGACCGCAATAAATGGCTTGTCGGCCCGGTCACTTGATTCATGAATGTACCGGGCGAGCAATTCCTTGCCGGTTCCACTTTCAGCTTCGATGAGTACGTCGGCCCCGGCGCTTGCGGCTGCCCGTGCCCGCTGCAACGACCGTAACAGCTGTGGCGCACGGCCTATGATCTCGCCTGTCGCGATAGCGTCTTCAGAAGGCTCTGGGTTTCTTGTCCTGTTCATCAGTTGCGCGGCAGCGATTTGCAGCCGATCAAAGGGGATCGGTTTGGTCAGATAGTCGAGCGCCCCATCCCGCATTGCGCTCACGGCATCGGGCACAGAACCGTATGCAGTGAGCAGGATGACAGCGGTTTCGGGCCAGGCTTTCCGTGCCGCCCGCATTACCTCCAACCCCGTGCCGTCCGGCATACGCATGTCGCTGACGACAAGACTGAACTCCCGGTTCTCCACATTGCGAATGGCTTCGCTCACGCTTGCAGCAGTTTGAACTTGCCACCCGTGGCGAAGAAAGTTCGCGCGAAGCGCGGTCCGGATTCCCGGTTCGTCGTCAACCACCATGACCGATGGTGCTTCTTCCATACTCATAGGGCTGGAAACTCCAATTGAATCGACGTCCCTTCGTTGACTCGACTCGCAACCCGGATTTCTCCGGCATGCTGCGTCATGAGTCGCTTGCAAACGGCCAAGCCAAGACCCGGTGTTTCGCCGGTCGCGCTGAATCCTGCATCAAAGACACGGCTGACAACGCCCTCTGGAATGCCGCAACCTGTGTCCCGAATCGTTACGGTCGCAAGATGCCGATCGCCGTCCTTGAACGTCACCATCGACACTGATATACTTCCGCCCGACCCGGTATGGCGAATTGCGTTGGATACGACGTTGAGAATGATCTGACGGATTGCGTCGTCATTGCCCAACACGAGCGTCGCCGCCTCTTCATCTGCGAAACTGAGCGAGACACCGGCTTGCTGGGCGATGGGCCGCACAAACTCCACGCCGCTCGCGATGCAGGTAGACAGGCGGACCGGAGTCAGGTGAGGTTTGCTGTCACTATTCAGGCTGAGGACATTGTTCACCGTACCCGACAGGGTCCGAATTCCAGCACGCAGATGAGCGATCCACTGCGAGGCATCATCCGGTTCCTGCTCAATGAGCCCAGCGAACAGCTCCATGCTTGCTAATGGATTCTTAATTTCATGGGCAAGGATGGTAGAGATTTCCGCCAATGCCGTCGCGCGCCTGGCTGTCTCCCGTTCCAGTTCCGCTTGCTTGGTTAACGTGATATCCCGAAGAATCCAAATGCTTTGCAATTGGTCGATATCATCGGCTGATCCATCCGATTCCAGCCCGCCAGCCAAGATGCGATGACTGATGGCCAACCACCGCTTTCCACTGCTCGAATGAAGGGACACTTCACTATCGAACGGTCCGGCCGGCCTCTTAGCCAGTGCGTCGAAGTCCACCCGGCTTAATTCGGTGAGCCTCCGAAGGCTGCCAACGTGCGCACTGCCCAATTCGAGAAGCCGGCGGCCTTCTGGATTGATCATCACAATGCGTTCGGCCCGGTTAAGGACAAGAACGCCGCAAGGCATGGAGTCCAGCATCTGCTGCAATGCGGCCCGCATGTGATCGTTTTCTTCGAGACTCCTGCTTAATGCGAGATTGCGCTGTGATAACTCTGAACTGAGGCGAGCGACCTCCTGCTGGAGGTCGCGATACGATTCCTCGAGGACAGCCGACGCGGAAATGAACTCAGAGAACGCGTCCGCAAGGAGTTGCGGACTGGGTACCGGAGCCGTAACCAGGCTCATTATTGGAACAGCATGAGAACTCGGCAGCATTTGCCTATCTAACATGCACGATGAATGCCAAACTGGAACGGGATGCCCGAAATGGGTCAGATGTCAATAAGTTTTTATAGAAGAATGTGTTCGGCCTTGATCTCGAGACCATTACCCACGAGAATCGTCGCGCGCTCGATAGCGTTGCGCAATTCCCGAACATTGCCGGGCCAGTTGTGCTGCTGCAACACCTGCAATGCCTCCCTTGTCACGGAGACTCTAGGATGAAATTTTCCTGCAAATGAACTCGTCAGGGCCTCGATGTCGTCCATGCGTTCGCGCAAAGGAGGAAGATGAATCGGGAAAACAGCGAGCCGGTAAAATAAGTCCTCGCGAAACTGGCTCTGCGCTACACGTGCTTTCAGATCAGCATTCGTCGCGGCAATCACTCGTACATCCACTTTCAGGTTGTCATTACCACCCAATCTCTGAACCTCACCCTGCTCGAGGAAACGGAGGATTTTGCTTTGCAAAGAGAGAGGCATGTCACCGATTTCGTCGAGGAAGAGAGTTCCACCATGCGCGGAGTGGATTCTGCCTATGCGTGACTGGACAGCGCCAGTGAATGAGCCTTTTGTATAGCCAAACAGCTCTGCCTCCAACAGGGTTTCGGGAATCGCCGAACAATTCACAACAACAAAAGGCTGATTGCGGCGGGCACTGATCAGGTGGATTTCCTGGGCAATTAGGTCCTTGCCGGTTCCGCTCTCACCGGTAACCAGAACTGTGGTGTCCCGAACTGCCACCATACGCGTTAAAGCATAGGTGCGGAGCATTGGTCCCGACTTTCCCACCATGCTACGCAACCTGACTGCCTTTTCGTGCTCATCGTCGCTTTGTTCGATAGAAATTGAAGGCAGTGACTTCGAGCGAAGACCTCCATTCCCGTTCACGGCGTCCGCCACTTTGCCTGAAATGGGCGTTGGCGACGCGGTTCCAATCAGGAGCTGCCCTGTCTGCGAATTCACCATCAGAATCTGGGTATTTGGGAAGCGATCTCGAACAATGCGATTGAATTCTCCGGGATTGAGGTCGGGAAGAATGGGATCGAGTAGGAGCAGAGCATCTTCGTTGCCATGCTCTCGAAGTCGGGTCAACGCATCTGCTCCGCCGCCGGCTTCTGAAACCCGCCATCGTGGTGAGTTTAATTTCTCCTTCAACTCGTCGCGCAATTTCGAGTTTGGGCTCACGATGAATATGTCTAGCGGAACCCGATCTTCAGCACGTAAATGATTTGTAGCTACAGTCGCCATGGTCTTACCAATCGCTCACTTGAGCTATTAACCGATCATTTTCCGAGCCGAGCAAATTCCCTGCTTCAACCTGTTCCGAGAAAACGGAGAAACCCGCCCGCTCTGATTCCTGTTTGTCGCGATCGTGAAGCGGAAGCCTGAACGAAATGCGCAGTGGGTCAGCCAGGCGTTCGAAAACTCCATGCTGACTTCTGATACTTGCCTCGGCCACTGACAAGCGAAAGCGATCGACTGCGGTCAGCTTCTTCTCTTCAGCATCCTTGGCATGCATTGTCACATCGGCGAAGCTATCGCGCCGCTCGAAAGTGAGGGTGATCTCGTCGCCAACTGAAGAAGCTGTCGCAAGGGCCGCCAGAACAGCGTGAATCGCCTGTTCGGTCCGCACTGGATCCGCAAGCACCTGGAACTCAGGTTTGAATTCTTCAACCGAAATTTGCAGACCGGATCGATGCAACCCGGAGTCTTCGTTTTCAATAATCGAGGCAATCAATTCCCGGAGGTTCGTTGGAGCACAGACAGCATCGAATTGAAAATTATCAAGGAGCATGCGCATACCGGACAACATGCTGCAAAGGCGCTCCACCTGAGTGTTCGAAAGCTCAATGTACCGGTCAACATCAATAGCGGGGACGCAGCCAAGCGTGAGGGCGCCAATGGCTCCGCGCAAGATGGTCAGGGGCTGGGCCATCGAGTGCAGTGCTAAAGCGACGTCCTCACAGAGCTGCCTCTGCGGGTCAACTTTCAATTCAGCGCCCTGCGTTCCGCTTTTCATACCCTAGGCAACTCGCAATTCATAACCAAATCCGCGTATGGTGTGAGTCAGCTTCGACTCGCCTGGAAGGTCGATCTTATCCCGCACATATTTCACGTAAACATCAACAATGTTCGTGGCTGAATCCGGAGACATGTTCCAGACTTCTTCAAGCAGTGCGGCTCGTGAGACGGGGCGTCCAGCATTGCGTATTAGCACTTCGAGAATTGCAAATTCGCGGGGAGTTAGTTCAATTCGACGTCCGTTCCGTTCCACGCGGTGTTCGTCCCGATACAATACGAGGTCACCAATCGTAAAGCAATTTGGAATCAACCCTGAATTCCGTCGCAGGAGTGCATGTATGCGCGCTTGAAGTTCGATCAGAGAGAATGGTTTTGTCAGGCAATCATCAGCGCCCGTTTCCAGAGCGAGCACTTTCTCCTCGACCCTGGTCCGCGCCGTTAGCACAAGAATGGGTAATTTGGGTTGCGATGGCCGGATGAGGCGAATCAAGCTGATGCCGTCAATCTTCGGTAGGTTGAGATCAAGAAGCAGCAGGTCAAAACGAAGTTTCTCCCCCAAAACTGTGAGTGCGCTCTCTCCATCCATAACCTGATCGACGGAAAAGCCCAGACATCGAAGCTCCTGACCAAGAAACCCGGCAAGAGATGCATCATCTTCGACGATGAGAATATGCCGGCTGGATGCTGAGGAGCCAGAGTCAGCAGTTCCAGTTACCTTCGCATCCCCGAATACCTGCGAAACGTTTGATTGTTCATCCAAGGCGACTTCGTGTGTTTGTGAACTCGGCCCGTCCATATCCCTTACACTTAGCCTCAATCAGCTCTTTTTTAACGCAGCAGATCTTCAATTAGAAAAGCATGTTTATAAACAGGAATCCGAGAAAATCTTTCCCGTTTGGCCACTATAAGAGGCAAAACAGTTACTCCCATGTGATGTGCGTCACAATATTGACCAGAAAAGCTACACATAAAGTACCACGCTCTTCTGTGGATCGTGTGACTTTTGAATCACCTATCGCGCTCGAAGGGAACTATCTAAACTAAGTTTGAACGTTCATTTCCAAGAAGTTTCGCTATAGTCGCATATAAGGTTAAAAACTAATGGTCAAAGCGCGAATCCTCGCCGATAGGCCATAGAGCGAATGGCTCGGTCTTCTTAACGCTCGCCTTGAAATCGACCGTTGCCTCAGATCGGACGACGATGAGGAGCTTTTGTTATCGAGTTCCACGATTTTCGGTTGACCTTCCCGTTCGGGTGATACGGGGAGAGGCAACGCAATGCGCTCACTGCATCGAAATCAGCGTCGACGGTATGAGGCTCCAAGTGAGTGAAGAATTCCCAGAAGGTATCTGCGGCTCCCTGCAAGTCAGCTACGATGAGCAAAGCGTGGATCTTCTCTTCAGAACCGCCTATTCTCAAGGCGACTCTTGCGGGGTGACGTTCCTATTTGAGTCCAGGGAACAAAGAAAGTTCGTCAGCCATTTGATTGCTTCATTGCTGGCTCCGCGGCCCTGCACCAGTCTTGCATTGCGCAGCTAGTCTTTCACTCGGAGGTCTAAACCAAAGACATTTCAAGCCTTAGCCTTCTCCTGGCCGTAACCGGGACCGTCCACTTGTCTGTTCATTTCTATTTCTGGCTTGAGTTTGTAGTCGTGCCGGAGTTTGTCATCATTGGTGCTACCTCGGAGCCGTCCTGCACCTGATACTGAACGATCAAGGAGATTCGGCGGTTTGACGGATCTTCTGGCTTCTGCGGCAGCCGCAAGCGTTGATCGGCAAAACCGCGCACTTGCGAGACTTGACTCGGCCGAATCCCTTCGGATTGCATCATTCTTCGAGCTTCGTTGGCTCGATCTGACGAGAGATCCCAGTTGTCATAGTTCTTGCCACCGGAGTATGGCTTTGAATCCGTGTGCCCCTCTATCGATATATTGTTTGGTAACTTCCCAAGTTCCTGTGACAGAACCTGCAGAAGTTCGATCAGCGCCGGAGTTGGCTTCGCGCTTCCCAATTCAAAAAATGTCCCTTTCGCAGATTCCATCAACTCAATCCGCAGCCCTTCCTGCGTAATGGTGATTTCAATCTGGTTCTTCAGCTTGTCCAGTGGATCGAGATGGTGAATTGACCGCAGAAGCTCTTCTTTCAGCTTCTCCATGTCTTCCTTTTTCAGGGCTACGAACTCTCCCGCGCCGTTTTTGTTTGAGCCAACCACCTTGGCAGTCCCTCTGGGATCTTTGAAATAGCCCCCCACCGCCTCCTGCACTTGCTTACTGGCATTCATCATCCACAACACAATAAAGAGGGCCATCATTGCTGTAACGAAGTCTGCGTATGCCACCTTCCACGCGCCCCCGTGATGGGTCGCATGGCCAACTCTCCTTTTCACGATGACGGGTTCGAGCATCTCTGCCACAGGTCGCATCCCTCGTTATTGGCTCTTACGCAGCCACCGCCGCCGGGCCATCCTTTTGGCGGCATGCTTTTTCGACTTCCTGGAAGC
>Ga0335078_10011692_pt1 | contig 13021 bp, 7 predicted proteins | sample Lox_Sample_32_FD_206711 | JGI IMG/M metagenome (GOLD analysis project Ga0335078, IMG submission 206711) | Soil microbial communities from Loxahatchee National Wildlife Refuge, Florida, United States - Lox_Sample_3.2 | ecosystem: Environmental > Terrestrial > Soil > Wetlands | place: USA: Florida... | reverse complement strand
CGGCCTCGGCGGACTCATCGCCCCGTTCATCGGCATCAAACTCATCGACCTCATCGTCCACAACCTGCTCGGAGCATGAGAACCGCGGAGCTCCTCATCCAGCACCTGTCGCCGCGGACACCCCGGCGTCAGGAGCCTCACTGGGACGACCGCATCGTGGCTCGGCTGCTCGCTCCGCGGATCGACCGCGACCTCGCTCAAGGGACCCTGTCCCGGTCTACCGTCACCCATGCTGCTCGTGCTGTCCAGTTGACGGACGGCCGCGGCCGGCGCTCGCTGGCGCGCTCGCTGCAGCTGCTCGTCGAGCGCGCCGAGCGGACGGCGCCGAGCGGCATGAGCGCAGCGATTGCGCCCTGCCGCGAGCAGGTGCGCAACGCGCTGCCGGAGATCAGGGCGATCTCGGCGTGGCTGCGGACCGCTGAGCCGGTCGATGCGCGGGGCGTCGCGATGTTGCGCGCGGTCCTTGCTGACGGTGGTGGGCCATGCTACGTCCGCAGTCACCCGGCTGCGCTGACCGCGAGGCTGCAAGAGGTGTCGCGATGCCTCCACGTCGCGTACTAGCAAGCAAGGCGCGACCCTAGATGAGCGTCGGGCTTGCCACTGCGATCGCGCTGGTGTGCCTCGCTGCCGGCCTCGCCGCCGGCTTCTGGCTCCTTCCCCACGGCCGGCGAGCCGCGCGAGACCGGCCACCGCCGGTACGGCGCATCCTGCTCCCCTTCACCGGCCAGGCCATCTCCCGGCGGGCCTTCGATGCCGCGCTTCGGCTCGCAAAGGCAGAGAACGCGACGATCATGCCCGCGTTCCTCGCGCGGGTGCCTAGAAACCTCCCGCTCGAGGCCCCGCTCCCAGCCGCATGCGCCGTGGGCATGCCGCTGCTGGAGGCGATCGAGCAGAGCGCCAACTCACAGGGCGTGCAGGTCGATGCGCGCATCGCGCGCGGACGCACCTATCGAGACGCGCTCCGTCACCTCGTCGAGGACGAGCGCTTCGACCGCATCATCGTCTCCGCGACCGACAGCCCACGTAACGGCCTCAGTAGCGGGGACCTCGAATGGCTTCTCGAACGCGTTCCTGCCGAGGTCATGATCCTGCGGCCGGCCCCGGACGACACGCGCGTGATCTCTGCGAACGGCTTCCAGGGGCGCTCTTGATCAGCACCCTGCCGCAATCGACGGATCGGCGTCGAGCAGGTAGGCATCGGAGGCAATGGCAGGACCAAGCGGCATCGTTGGCAGCATCCGATCGAGCAACGAGAATGCGGAGCGCTGCAAGGCGTCGAGCGTCGGGGCCAGCGCGCACCGTGCGGCTTCCCGCGCTGCCGCCCGTCCGGTAGCCGTGCGAGCCGCACGCGCGATGATCGCACCGGCGTCGCCGGCGATGTCGCGTGCCATCGCTCGCGCGCGGTCTCCGGCGATCTCACCGACCGCGACACGGGCTGCAGCCCACGCGGCGGCGCCCGCGGAGCCCCAGGCCCCCTCGCGTGCGGCGGCTCGTCCGGCGGCCCAGGGGGCCCATGCAGCGGGCCGGGCGGCGCCAACAGCGCTGGACCATCCTGCTCGCGCGTCACGCCGCGCGGCCCTTAGCGCCACGAGCGCTCCCTGCAGGTCACACGCGTCCATGACCGGCTCAAGGTCTGCCAGCTGATGCGCGGACACGGTCAGGCCGGCGGCGGCCAGCCACGTTGGCGCGTACGTGCGGATCAGCCAGTCAAGCGCCATCCACGAACGGGCTTCATCAAGGCCATCATCTGCGGTGCCGATAGTGCGGGCAAGGTATGGGCGCAGAAGCTGACGGGGCCCATCGTCAAGGCTGTCGTTGAGCGACGTGCAATACGCCCGCAGAACCGTACTCACGCAGGCAGGTTGATCGCTATGCGGCTCGCCGGCCAGATGACTGACCCACTCCATTGCGCACCGGCCCTCCTTCGGGGTCTGGTGCGTCCCGTAGGCGAGCATGTAATCGGTGCCCATCAGTTCCTCCTATGCCAGGTGATCCCTACCGGCATTGTCACCCGGCGACACGCCAAGTCAAGGTCGAGGCGACAGCTTGACCACGAAATGTCGCCGCCTCGACGCGCACGGGTGCCGAGCTCTTGCAGGCTTCCCCGGCCATGCCCGTCGGATCCGCGATCGGGGGCAGCCATCTTCACGAAACCTGTACCCAGCCCGAGCATTCCTGTACGGGTTCTGGACGTGATCGCGCCGATGATGTGGTGGTGAAGGTCGAGCGAGAACCGAGCCCAGAGTTCTGTACCGGAGGCCACCGGTGCCGCAAGCCGACCCGGGAGGATCGCCTGATCGCGCGGATGCTCGCGCGGTGGCTCGACGAGGAGCTCGCCCGCGGGATGCGAGCGTCGCTCTCAGAGGCGCACGCCGCCCGCGCGGAGCAGCTGACCGGCGAACGCTCACGGCGGAGCTTGGCGCGGACGCTGGACATGCTGGTCGATCGCGCACAGAATCCGCGGCCCGGGTATCTGAGCCTGCGCCTTTCGCCCTGTCCAGAGCAGGTGCACGACGCGATGCCGGTCATCCGCTCCATCCGCTCTCGACTGCTATCGAGAGAGCCCGTCTCCGTGCAGGGGATTGCCCGACTCAAGACCGTGCTCCGCGACCGCTCTGCCGAGTGCCACACCGCCAGCGGCGAGGGCGCCCTCACGGTGGCGCTGCAGGAGGTTTCCGAGTTGCTCGGCGCCGAACAGTGATGTCAACTGACTGAGCCCGGATCGGGATTAGAGTGTGATCCGCACCTCGTGCGCCGGGCACTCCCACAGTGATACGGAACTCCTCGACCAGCTGATACGCACGCGCAGCCGGTCCCGTCAACGTGCTGAACGCGTGCGCGATCGGTTTCAAAGGCACGCCGCACCTGCCCCTCCAACCCCGGGGGTTGACAGGTATGTAGCCTACCCAGCCAGGTTGCAGACCGGTCAAGCAAATGGCCGTCTCCCAGGTCGTCCGTCACGGCACTCGCGTTGAGCCATCACTCGCGTGGCCGCTCGATCGAGAACGGAGAGGGCTCGAGCATGATGAGCGCGACCTGGACCTTCCGATCGCCTGGCTAGGCACAGTGTCTCCCCGCTGGCGCCGCGTTTACTCCTCGGACTCGTCCTGTGCGCGACGGTCGTGTGGGACCACGGCGGGCTTCGGGAAAGAATCTCGAAGGGTGTAGCACCTCGGGGCGATCGACAGTTGCTGATGATCCAGCAGTCGGGTTGCCGTGCGTGTCGAAGACGAGCGTGTCCGGCGTCTCGTGCCTGACGTCGTGCTCAAGCGCCCGATCCGCGCGCGAGCGCGGACATCGGACGGCACTCAAGCTGGCGAACGGACCTAGCGTACTTGTATCGCGCGGCGCGCGGTAGTTATGCTGCTCACCGACCGCACCGGAAGCGGGTGGTTTGGGGATGAACTGGGCGAGTGATGTGGTCGGGCGTGAGGCCGAGCTTTCGGTCCTCGAGGGGTTTCTGCGGGGGGAAGGCTTTGCGGTGCTCGCGCTGGAGGGCGAGCCCGGGGTTGGCAAGACCACGGTGTGGCAGGCGGGGGTTCGCCGCGCGTGCCTGCTGGGGTACCGGGTGCTGGCGTGCCGTGCGGCTCACGCCGAGACGCGGCTGTCGTTTATCGGGCTCGTCGACCTGCTTGGCTTGGTTCCGGAGGAGGCGATCGTGGCGCTGCCGGAGCCGCAACGGCGGGTGCTTGAGATCATTCTGCTGCGCGCGAGCGGGCGCGAGTTCCGTCCGGACCGGGCAACGATCTGCGTGGCGGTGCTGTCTCTCCTGCGGGCGCTCGCTAGCGAGCATCCAGTACTCGTCGCGGTGGATGACGCGCAGTGGCTTGATGCGCCGAGTGCCTCTGTGCTCGGGTTTGCGGCGCGGAGGCTCAACCTCGAGCATGTCCGCATGGTCGTATCGGTTCGTCTGTCGGGGGAGCCAATTCGGACGTTCGACTGCGCCGCCGGTGAGCGACGGGAGAGCCTGAGGGTCGGACCGCTGAGCGTCGGCGCGTTACACGAGATGATCCGGCGGCGGCTGGGCCATACGTTCGCCCGGCCGACGCTGATTAAGCTCGCACGGGTCTCGAGGGGCAACCCGTTCTATGCGTTGGAGGTCGCGCGAGCGCTGCACGAGCGCGGAGAGCCTCGCGCTGGGGAGCCGTTGCCGGTCCCCGAGGATCTGGCCAATCTCGTGCGCGGGCGGATTCGCCGGCTTCCGGCCCGCTCCCGAGAGGCGCTTCTGGTCGCCTCGGCCCTGCCCGTCCCGACGCTCGAACTGGTTGGCGCGGCGGCGATCGCGGCGGCCGAGCGAGCGGACATCGTTCGGGTGGGTGAGGATGATCGAGTGGAGTTCGCCCACCCTCTGTTCGCCTCGGCGGTGTATTCGTCGGCGTCGACTGCGGATCGGCGAGCGGTCCACTGCCGCCTGGCCGGGCTCGTCGCAGACGTGGAGGAACGGGCCCGGCATCTTGCCCTGGCCGCCGACGGTCCGGGGGAACAGGTCGCTGAGGCGCTCGAGGTCGGCGCCGTCAGCGCCCGCGCGCGGGGCGCGTGGGAGTCGGCCGCGGAGTTGCTGGAGCGAGCGTGTGAGCTGACGCCGACAGAACGGCCGAACGAGGCGGGGCGGCGAGCGATCCGGGCCGCCGAATGTCACGTGCACGCGGGCGACCGGCCCCGCGGTCGGACGTTGCTTGACCGGGTCCTCACTGAGGAGATGGAGGGCGATCTACGGGCGGAAGCTCTGCGGTTGCTTTCGCAGATCAAGGCCAACGAGGAGAGCTTTCCCGAGGCGGGGGTCCTGCTCGCGGAGGCGCTGACTTATGCCACGGATCAACGGCTCGTCGTCTCTATCAACACCGCGCTGTCTTTCGTGCACGCAAACATGTGCCAGTACGACGAGGCGGCCGTGCTTGCGGAGCGCGCGCGTGCCGGCGCAGAAGCGACGGGCGACACGGGCCTTCTCGCGGAAGCGTTGGCGTATTGCGCGATGATGCGCTACCTCGCAGGCCACGGCGTCGATTGGGATGCGATCGACCGCGCGCTCCGGCTCGAGGATCCACATCGTGTCGCTTCGTTGCTCTCTCGTCCGCGGGCGCTGCACGGCTTCTTGCTCTTGTACGTCGGACGACTCGCGGAGGCGCGTCGGCGCCTGTCGGATGTGTGCAGTTGGGCGAGGGATCGCGGTGACGAGAGTGACCTGGCGTTTGTGCTCTGGTGGCTGGTGTGGCTCGAGACCCTGAGCGGGAACTACTCCGTCGCTGCCGCGCATGCCGAGGAAGCCGAGCGCTTTGCGGCGATGACAGGCAGCAGGACCTCCTCGTCCTGGGTGCTGGCTCAGCGGGCGCTGTTGCGCGCGCATACGGGGGATCTGGCGGGAGCAAGGCGGGACTGCGATGCCGCCGATGCGCTCGTTGCCGAGGTGGGATGGACGACGGCAAAGCGCTGGAGCGTCGCGGCACGTTGTCTGCTTGAGCTCACGGCGGAGGATTTCGTCGCGGCGTGGCGGGCCGCCGAGCCGCTGGCCGAGCTGGCTGAGGCACACGGGATCGGCGAGCCGGTCGATGTCCTCTACCTGCCGGATGCGCTGGAGGCGCTAATTGCGATTGGCAATCTCGATCGAGCCGAGGTGCTTCTCGGGGCGTTTGAGCGTCGGGCTCGGGAGCTCGACCGTGCCTGGGCGCTGGCCACCGGCGGGCGCTGTGGCGGGCTCCTGCTGGCCGCCCGCGGCGATCTCGCCGGCGCCGAGAACGCACTCGAGCGCGCGTTGGCCGCGCACGAGCGCCTCGAGATGCCGTTCGAGCGGGCCCGGACGCTGCTGTGCCTCGGACGAGTCCAACGACGCAGCAAGCATCGCAAGGCGGCGCGCGCGACGCTCGCGGCGGCGCTCGAGATCTTCGCCGGCCTGGGCGCGTCGCCGTGGGCGGAGAAGGCGCGCGCGGAGTCGGAGCGCACGCACGTGCGCCAGGCGCCCCGGTCTCTGACGCCGAGCGAGGAGCAGGTCGTCCGCCTCGCCGCTGCCGGGATGCGTAACCGGGAGATCGCTGAGCGGCTCTATCTCAGCCCCAAGACGGTCGAGGCGAACCTCGCCCGCGCCTACCGCAAGCTCGGCGTCCGCTCGCGCGCCGAGCTGAGCTCCGCGATCGCCGCGGGCACGGCGGCGAGAAGTTCATAGGGAAACCCCCGATTACTCATCCACCCGAGGGACGTAGGCTCGCGAGCCGGTGGGACGGATCGATGGAACATATGCGGGACTGGGAGTCTCGCGGCCCGGGGTGCGCTGCCTAGGACCGGGGGCGTTCCGGTTGTGCGCGGTCGTCGTGTTCTGCCTGGTCGCGGGTGCCGCGACCTGGGCGGCGACCGCCGGCGAGCGCAACTTCCAGACAAGGGGGGCAGGGCAGCACTCGTCCGACCCGTCCGGCTTGGCCGCCGTTCCGGCGGAGGCGCGCGCCATCGTCGCCGACCGGCTCGGTGCCGACGATCGGCGCTACTGGGCTCACTCCACGGCGGCGGGCGCGGCCTACGCGGACCTCAGCAACGGGATCGAGGCGCAGATATCGAACCGGGGGGCGATCGTGCGGGCGGGAGGGCTGTCCTGGGCGATTGGCCTGCGGGCGCTGGGGCGCGGTGGTCGGCCGGAGCCGGTCGGTGCGGCGTCGCTTCTCGTGCACGCTAACCGTGTGACGCTCGAGCGGGCCGGAGCGATCGAGGAGCGCTACGACGACGGGGCGCTGGGGCTGGAACAGGGGTTCACGATCGGCGGGCGCCCCGCCGGACCGGCCGGCAGCGCCGTCGTGCTGGCACTCGGGGACGTGCCCCACGGTGTCAACCCGGTCGTCGCCCGCGATGGCACGAGCATGTCGTTGGAGCGCGGAGGCCGCGAGCTTGTGCGCTACTCCGGGCTCGTGGCCAGCGACGCGCGCGGCCGGCTCCTGCCCGCGACGATGGCGCTCGCGGGAGGAGCGCTCTCGCTGCGGATCGACGATCGCGGCGCGAGCTATCCGATTCGGGTCGATCCGTTCGTCCAGGCGGGCAAGCTGACCGCCTCCGACGGCGCGGCCGATGACGAGTTCGGCACAGCGATCGCCGTCTCCGGCGACACGATCGTCGTCGGCGCATGGGCCGCGACGGTCGGCAACAACCAGCATCAGGGCGCGGTCTACGTCTTCGTAAGGCCGAACGGCGGCTGGGCCAATGCGCACGAGGTCGCGAAGCTGACTGCCTCAAACGGCGGAGCCGACGACCAGCTTGGCTGGTCGGTCGCGATCGCCGGCGACACGGTCCTGGCCGGGGCGCCGGGGGCGACAATTGGCGCCAACGCCCAGCAGGGCGCGGCGTACGTGTTCGTGACGCCAGGCGGCGGCTGGGCGAGCGAGCACCAGGCGGCGAAGCTGACCAACGCCGGGGGCGCCGCGGGGGACGGCTTCGGTTTCTCGGTCGCTGTGTCGGCCGACACTGCCGTCGTCGGGGTCCCGCACGAGGGGAACGGAATACGCCAAAACACGCCCGGATCCGTCTACGTGTTCGCCAAGCCGCCAGGCGCGTGGGCGGACAGCGCCACCCCCTCGGCGCACCTGACCGCCTCGGATGGAGTCGTGCCTGACCTCGTGGGTTACGCGGTCGCGATCGACGGCGACACGATCGTCGCCGGCGCGGAGCACGAGAACGTCGGCGCCAACGACGAGCAGGGCGCGCTGTACGTGTTCGTCAAGCCGGGCAACGGATGGGCGGACGCTACCGAGACGAAGAAGCTGACCGCGTCGGACGGCGCCACCGGCAACCAGCTCGGCTACTCGGTGGCCACCGCGGAGGACACGATCGCCGCCGGCGCGCCATTCCCGAGCGGAGCCGTGTACGTATTCGTCAGGCCGGCTAGTGGGTGGGCGAACGCGGCCGGAACCGAGACCGCGAAGTTGACGCCGTCCGATCCCAACGATGGCTTCGGGAAGGCGACCGCGATGTCGGGCGACACGATCGTCGCGGGTGCGCCGGACGTCAGCGTCGGGGGCCGGAGCAACCAGGGCAAGCTCTACGTGTTCGCCCAGCCGGGCGGCGGGTGGGCGAGCGCGCACGAGGACCAGCAGCTGAGCGCCTCCGACGGCGCGGCAAGCGACCAACTCGGGTACGCGGTCGGCGTCTCAGGCGCGACGATCGCCGCCGGGGCGCCGGGAGCGAGCCAGTTCGCGGGCGCCGCGTACACGTTCTCCGGTGCGGCGCAGTCGGCGACCACGACCACCGTCGGCTGCCAGCCCGGAACGGTGGCCGTAGGCAGCGCGGCCTCCTGCACGGCGACCGTCTCGAACGGCGGCGCGACGGCGCCCACCGGGTCGGTCGGGTTTTCGAGCGATTCCGGGGGCACGTTCGACTCGGGCGCCACGTGCACGCTGGCCCCGACCGGGAACGCGGGTGCGGCCTTCTGCCAGGTCGGCTATACGCCCACCGCCGTAGGTTCGGGCACCCACACGATCACGGCCTCCTACCGCGGCGACAGCGCGAATGCGGGGAGCAATGGAAGCGGGACTGTGACGGTGACGGCCAGCGGTGGCGGTGGGGGCGGGCAGCGTCCGACGTCGACCTCGGTGTCGTGCTTCCCGGCTTCGGTGAGCGTCGGGAGCAGGACCGGGTGCGCGTCGACCGTGACGGACACGGGGGGCGGCACGCTGGTCACACCAACCGGTACGGTGAGCTTCACCTCCGATTCGCACGGCACGTTCAGCAGCGGCTCCTGCACGCTCGTGGCGATCAATGCCGCCACGGCCGGATGCCTCGTCGGATACACCCCGGCGGCGGTCGACTCCGGCACGCATACGATCACCGGGGCATACGGCGGTGACGGTTCGCACAGCGCAAGCAGAAACCAGGTACCGGTGGGAGTCGCCGCGCCTGCACCAATCTCTGGGCAGAGCACCAGCCCGCCGCAGAACACCGCGCTGCCGTCGATCCGTCCGGACCGGAGCTGCCAGTTCCTCCTCACGCGGCTGGTTTGTCAGGTCATCCCGTACCAGTATGAATGCGACCCGGGCCAGTGGGCCGGAAACGATCCGACGGCCGCCTACCAGTTCGAGTGGCAACAGCTGTACTACGTCCGCACCAACTTTGCCCTCAACGCGGTCTGGCAGACCGAACCGAACGGCGCCGCTCAGATCTTCTCCGCGCTCCAGCACGCCACCGTGTACATCGCCAGCGGGCTCTTCCGGTGCCTGGTGACCGCCACCGGCCCGGGCGGATCGACCCAGGCGATCAGCCCCGCCGTGTCGCTCCAGGTCGGGCCGCCACTGCCGCGCGGCCTCCCCTGGCCTACGCCCGTGAACATCATCGTCACCGGGATCGAGGTCACCCAGGCCGTGCAGAGCTTCGGGTGCGCCGGATGCACGGGCTCGCTTCCCTCCCGCAGCCAGCTGACCAGCAACACGCCGGGGCAGGCCACTTACCAAGGGGTGACGCTGGCGGCCGGGAAGTTCACCGTCGTCCGCGTATTCGCGCACTTCCTTGGCAACAAGTCCACGCTGAGCGGCGCCACCGCGCAACTCGAGGTGTTCGACTCGAACGGAACCCGACTCGCAGTGCTGACCCCCGACAGCTCACCCGCGGCGCTCACGCCACCGCCGTGCTCATACTGCGTGTCCCCGGCGGAGCGGGCCAACCCGGGGTCGTCGTTCAACTTCCTGGTCCCGTGGCAGGAGACAAATCATCGCGCGCTCACCTTCCGCGCGACCGTGACCCCGCCTTCTGGCCCACTCGCGGTGACGGCGGGCGTGGGGGGTCAATGCGGCAGCTGCCGCGGCAACGTGTTCACGCTCGACTCAGTGCCGTTCGTACCCACCGCGACCATCCCGATCCACCCGATCCCGCTGACCGCCGGCGGCATCTCAGGCCCGTGCGGGACCCCGTTCGCGCTCAAGTGCACCAGGCAGACGCCGCAGCAAGTGTTCGGTGACGCCGAGACGGTGATGCCGTTCCACTTCCAGATCTTCCCCTACGACGCGCCGCTGGATGTGAGCGGACAGGGCGATTGCCCCGCGGCGGTGACGGTGAGCGTGCGCGGGGCGCAGAACAACCTCAGCGCCGGTGACTACGGGATCGGTGTGTTCTACAAAGGCGAGGGGAGCCTGCTCGCTGGCTGCACGGAGGGCAATCACACCCTGTTCAACAACGGAGCCGCGTCCGCAGTCCTTGACACGGGCCGGTCGCTCACCAGCGTCCTGCACGAAATCGGACACGGGCTGTCGCTCGTCCACGCCGATAGGGGGAAGCAGCTAATCAACGGGTGTTGTCCGCCAAAAAGCACCTGTCCGCCGACCCCGCTGGTCACGGACTACTGTGGCCCGCATCCGGACGGGACCCCTGACTGCGGCGGGAGCTCGAACGGTCAGACGGGAGAACTCTGGCCGCCGGGCAGCAGCAACCCCGACAACGAGGGCTTACTGGATGGCGTCGGTCTGGATCGGCGCTCGTGGGACATCTTCAGGACCGGGTCGCTGCCCAGCACGTTCGTGGCCGGCTTCGACCAGCAGGGGAACCCCAGCCCGGGCGCCCAGTACTTCGACCTCATGTCCTATTGCGGCGACGGGACCAATTTCCCGGTCAACTTCGAGGCCGACCACTGGATCTCGCTCACCAACTGGAACGCCCTGATCGCATACCACCCGCCGGCGCAGGCGCTTCCCGCCGCCGCCGACCGGCAGCCGCGCGCCGCACCGGGAACCCCGCTGCGGGTGATCGCGATCGTCGATTCCAGCGGGAACACTTCGGTGGTCGACGTAGCGCCGGGCGAGAGGGCGCTCGACGGACCGACGCCCGGCAGCCCGTACCGGATCGAGCTGCGCGACCGCAGCGGAAACGTGCTCGACTCCGTCGTGCCGACGACCGGCGATATGCACGTCGACCTCATCGGCACCCGCCCCGAGCTGCTGCTCGAGGCAACGCTCCCGCTCGCTCCCGCCGGCGCCGCCGTCGTGGTCAGCGCCAACGGGCAGGAGCTCGCCCGTCGCACCCGCAGCGCCCACGCCCCGAGCGCTAGGTTCGTCGGCCCGCGGCCACGCGCGCTGCTCGGCCGGCAGCGGACCACGCTGGTGCGCTGGCAAGCCCACGACGCCGACGCCGATGCGCTCACCTCCACCGTCGAGTACTCCGCGGACGGCGGGCGGCACTGGAAGGTCGTGGCCGGGCCTCTGACGGCGAACTCAGTGCGCGTGCCCAGCCGATTCCTGAGCGCGTCTCGAAACGCGCGTCTCCGGGTCCAGGTCAGCGACGGCTTCGACGTCACGACGGTGACCTCCGGGCGACTCCGTGCCCGAGGCGCGCCGCCGACCGTGCAGATACTGGATGCGCCCCAGCAGGGGCACGTGCTCGCGACCTCGATGCTCCTCGTTCACGGCAGCGCGTTCGACGACGCCGACCGGCCGCTCACCGGCCGGCATCTGAAGTGGTATCTCGGCAAGCGGCTGATCGGCACCGGCGATCAGGTGACCGCGAGCAACCTGAAGGCCGGGAGGACGACGATCCGCCTGATCGCCACGGACACCCACGGCCGTTCGGCCCAGGCCGTGCTCCCCCTTCGCGTCAGCCCCGTCGCCGCGCGCTACCTCCTGTTCGACGCGCCGCTCCTCGTGTCCCCGCGGGCGCGCAGCGTCCGCATCAAGCTCGCATCGAGCGCACCCGCGACGTTTAGGATCGCCGGCCGCCAGTACGCGGTCGATTCCGGGCCGCGCACGATCAGGGTCCACATCCGGCCGGGCCGTTCGCCCCTCGCTCTCCGCTGCTCGCTCCGCTCACCCGGCGGCGTGATCCGAGGGACCTACATAGCCCTACGCCCTGCTAAGACAACCAGGCGTCACTAGCGGCGTACCGGCGTGACCCGGCGACGAAGCCCAACGACACACATCGCCGAGTGCTTTTGGCCGGACATGCACGAAGAATCGATCGAGCGGGCGGCAAAGCGGATCAGGGAGACCACCGCTGAGCTGACCCGTGCGGGGACCGCGGTCAAGCTCACCAGCACGATCGTCCTCCCTGGCGACGATGTCGTGCTGTACCTCTTCCATGGGTCCGGCGAGGCCGTGCGCGCAGCGTGCCTCCGGGCGGACGTAGCGTTCGAGCGAGTCGTCGAGGCGGTCGAGTTGGAGCAAGCGGCAGCAAGTTGACGTTGCGCAACTTCATCTCGGCCGAACACTCCTCGATCGAGCTCGCGGACCGGGACGCCTGACGCTTCGCGCTCGCTCAAGACGATCTGCGAAAGCGACGCGACCTGCGGAGCACCCGATTCTTCCTTTCAGTCTCACCGAAGCGTTCAAGTGGCACAAACCTTGCTACACGCATGCTGGCAAGAACATCGTCATCTTCCAGCCGTTCAACGACCTGTGCGCACTCATGTTCTTCAAGGGCGTATTGCTGAACGACCCAGAAGCCTTGCTGCGTGAACAAGGCGAGGGACAGTCGCTCATCGCTCAGGCTCGAGTTTCGCTCGGCTGCCGATGTGAGGAGCATGAAAGGCGCACTTCGCGATCTTGTCGCCGACGCCATACGCATAGAACAGGCCGGGCTCCGGGTGAAGGAACCAGCACCGCCGACCCACCGCGACTACCCGGACGAATTGGCGGCGCTCATGGACGCGGACCCTGCCTTTCGTGACGCATTCGAGCGGTTGACACGTCGACGGGGCCGTTAGTCGCGCCAGTGCTGCCCCCACAGATGCGATGACGCCTCCCGCAGCTGCTTCGGTGTTCAGTCGCGCTGGGCCGCAGTTTGCGGGCTCACAGCCAGCCGGCGGGCGAGAGCGGCTATCGGGGATGGGGTTGGGGTGGCGTGAGGCGGTGAAAGATGGCGGACGCTTCGAACCGGTTCGGAGCGTTGAGTTTCTGGAGGATGTGAGACACGTGGACGCTGGCGGTCTTGACGCTGATGACGAGCTCCACCGCGATTTCGCGGTTGGTGTAGCCGCGGGCGAGGAGGGTGAGAACGTCCGCCTCGCGCGGCGTCAGCCCGAGAGCTTCCGCGTGGCCTGGTTCTCGATCGCCGGACGCCGGCCCGGGCGGGGTGA
>Ga0335078_10011691_pt1 | contig 13022 bp, 12 predicted proteins | sample Lox_Sample_32_FD_206711 | JGI IMG/M metagenome (GOLD analysis project Ga0335078, IMG submission 206711) | Soil microbial communities from Loxahatchee National Wildlife Refuge, Florida, United States - Lox_Sample_3.2 | ecosystem: Environmental > Terrestrial > Soil > Wetlands | place: USA... | reverse complement strand
CACCGCGCCGGCTGTTCCCGCGATCCCGATGGGCCCGGAGGCCGGCAGCGCAATCGCCCCAACCCCCGCTGTCCCCGCGGTACCCGCCGGCCCGGTCGCCGGCAGCGCGATCGCACCCGCGCCCGCGCCGGCAACCCCGGACACCTCCGCCGCACCCGCGATGCCCGCGGCCGGCAGCGCGATCGCACCCGCGCCGGCAACCCCGGAAACGGCTGGCACGCCGGCAGCGCCCGCTCCGCAGGATCAGATCGGTCCGCCGGCCCCGCCCGCCAACCCCGATGCGCCTCCGATGGTGCCGAATCCACCTGCTCCGGGCAGCGCCGGCACCGGAACCGGCGGGTTCCAGGTCGGTGCCAGCTACTACGACGGGGTCGGCGGTGGCGCGACGCTCGTGTTCACGCCGCAAGGCGCATACCTCGTGCCGGAGGTCGGGATCGGGTTCGGGCCGTCTGTGTCTGCCAACGCGGGCTCCAACGTCAACGTCCCGAACGCCCCGCAGCTGCAGCTCGGCTTCACCGGCGGCGATCAGATCGGGCCCGTCGGATATCGGGGCTCGGGCAGCGTCACGGTCCCGTTGAACGACCCGAGCCTCCAGAACACGAACGTCGGCGGCAACTTCGGCTTCAATGCCCCAGGTGTAGTGACCAACATCCCGGGAACGAACGTCCCGCTGACCAACATCCGGATTTCGGGGAACTACAGCCCTGCCGCCGGCGCCACCGGCGGCCTGCAGTACTCGGGCACGAACCAGTTGTTCGACGTCGGCGATCAGGTCAAGCTGGCCGTCCGCGTCCCGATCCCGCTGCCCAGTGGAGTTCAGACGTTGCCGGCCGACCAGAACGGCGTATCCGACGTGATCATCCCGACCGGTGCCGAGGGCCCGCCGGCGATGACCGCCACGCGCGACGTCTCGAACCTGGGCTATCCCGACGGCAACGGCAACACGGTGACGGTCAACCCCGACGGCTCGTTCACCGTTCACACGCCGACGAGCGACGTCACGACGTTCGGTCCGCACTACCTCTCGCAGAACGGCCTCGACTCGAGCCAGGGCGGCACGCTCACGCACACGCTGATCGACAACTCCGGTCAGCGGGCGGACCAGTACACGTTCCAGGGGAACAACGGCAGCAGCGTCGGTGAGGACTCGTCGGGGACGCTCACCCAGACCATGTCCGACGGCTCGACGATCAAGCAGACCAGCGCCGGCGTGATCACCCAGACCAACCCGGACGGGTCGAGCGTGACCTATGACCCGAGCACGGGCACGATCACCACGAGCGACGGCCACTTCTTCGGCACCACCACGACGTTCAACTCCGACGGATCGGTGAGCCAGATCAGCCCGAGCGGCTCGACCGTGTGGGACTCGTCCGGAAACGGCCAGAGCTTCGTCTCCTCGGATGGGTTCGGGCTCCCGGTGCCCGCGGGGCCGGCGCCGACCGCGCCGGCGATCCCGCCGTCGATCTCGATGCCGCACGACCCGAACGCGCCGGCGCCGGCCACGAACAACCAGTCGTCCAACACCGACAGCAGCAGCAGCAGCAGCAGCACAGACACGGACAGCAGCAACACGGACGCCGCCACGACCGCGCCCGCGCCGGCACCGGTGCTGGCGCCGGCACCCGCGGACAGCACCCCCGCGCCCGCACCCGCACCCGCCGACACCACCCCAGGCCCGATCGACACCACCCCCATCGACCCGATCGACACAACCCGAGCCCCCATCGACCCGATCGACACAACCCCAGCCCCCATCGACCCGATCGACACAACCCCCATCGACCCGATCGATACGACACCGGCCCCTGCCGACCCGATCGACTCCACCCCGGCCCCGGATCCGATCGACAGTGGCAGCCTCGACAGCGGCTCCCTCGACGACAGCGGATCGCTGGACAGCGGATCCCTCGACTCCGGATCCTTCGACAGCGGCGGATTCGACGGTGGCGACGCCGGTGGCGGTGACGGCGGCGACTGACCCACTCCCCACATGACATCCGGCGCCGGGCGTCCACCCCGCCCGGCGCCGGCTGCACCATCTCGGGCGGTAGGCTCGGGCCCACCAGTGCCGCCCACGGCTCTCACCCTGACAACGGGGACGCTCGAGCTCCTCGACCTCCCCGGCGACCCCGGCAAGCCACCGCTTGTGCTCATGCACGAGGGCCTTGGCTCGGTCGGGTTGTGGCGGGGCTTTCCGGAGCGGCTCGCGGACGCCACCGGACACCGGACGATCGCCTTCTCGCGCTACGGCCACGGCCAGTCGGGTCCGCCACCGAAGCCGCGAACACCGTCGTTCATGCACGAGGAGGCCCGCGAGGTGTTGCCGGCGCTGCTCTCGGAGCTCGGCCTCGAGGACCCGGTGCTCGTCGGTCACAGCGACGGCGCCTCGATCGCGCTGATCTACGCCGCCGAGCACGATGTCGGCGCGGTGGTCGCGATCGCCCCGCACGTGTTCGTCGAGGAGATGTGCCTGGTGGAGATAAGGCGCGCCCGCGACGTCTACCGAGAGGGCGACATGCGCGAGCGGATGGCCCGCCACCACCGCGACCCGGACGCGGCGTTCTTCGGCTGGAACGACGTGTGGCTGGACCCCGAGTTCCCGGAGTGGAGCATCACCGACCTGATCGGGGGCATCTCCTGCCCGCTCTTGCTGATCCAGGGAGAGCGCGACCAGTACGGCACGATGTCGCAGCTCGACGCGATCGAGCAGCGCGCCGGCGGCACGGTGCGCCGGGTCCACCTCGACTGCCAGCACTCCCCACCGACCGAGCTCCCCGAGCAGACTACGGCCGCGATCGCAGAGTTCCTGCATGACCTAGGGGCCCAGCAGATCCGCATCAGCGAAGAGCCGTACGACGGTGCGGCCGCGAAACTCCTCGTCCCCGATTACGTGGCCGAGATCCGCGCGATGTATCCGGACTGGACGCCCGACGTCCCCCCGCGGCTGACCCCCGAGGACGTGGAGCCGCCCGCGGGCCGGTGGGTCGTCGCGTACCGCCGCGCACAGCCCGTCGGGTGCGCCGCGCTCAAGCGCCTCGACGAACACACCGCCGAGATCAAGCGCGTCTACGTCGCACCTGAGGCTCGCGGGACCGGGGTCGCCCGAGCGATCCTCGCCCGGCTCGAGCAGATCGCGCACGACGTCGGCTACACCAGGCTTCGCATGGATACCGGCGCGCGGCAACCGGCCTCGGTGGCGCTGTTCAGCTCGAGCGGCTACGAGCAGATCGCGGACTACAACGGCAACCCGGTGGCCGCGTACTGGTTCGAGAAGCGGCTGGCATGACCTCGACCCCCGAGCATCGCGTCACGATCCGGACCGCCTCCCTGCGCGACGCGGCGGCGATCGCTCCGCTCCTGGGCCAGCTCGGGTACCCGACCCATGCCGACGAGCTGGGTGGGCGGCTCGAGCGGATGACCGAGCACCCCGACGTGCGGGTGCTCGTCGCCGAGCTCGACGGCGAGGTCGCCGGCGTCGCCGCCTACCAGCTGATCGACCTGCTCGAGCGGCCCGAGCCGCAGTGCCGGATCACGGCGCTCGTGGTCGACGACCGCCATCGGCGCCGCGGCGTGGCATACGCCCTGCTCCACACGATCGAGGAGTCGGCCGTCGAACAAGGCTGCTTCCGGCTCGAGGTGACCACCCGCGCGGACCGGGACGACGCGCTGGCGTTCTACCGCGCCGCCGGCTTCGACGAGCGGCCTCGCCGCCTCACCAAGCCGCTCACGGACGAAACCGAGCATCATGGCCCGATCTCTGACTAAAATCAGAGAATGTCCTCCGGGGTCGAGGCAGCACTTGTCGATCAGGTCCGGAGCTTCAACCGGGTCGTGACCCAGCGCGCCGGCGCGCTCGACGACCGCTACCTCGGCCGCAACCGGCCGCTCGGCCAGGATCGGGTCCTGTGGGAGATCGGGGCCGAAGGCTGCGAGGTGCGCGCGCTCAGGTCGCGGCTCGGCCTCGACGCGGGCCATCTCAGCCGGCTTCTCCGCGCGCTCGAGGACGGCGGCCTGGTCCGCACGCAGACGAGTCCGAGCGACGGCCGTATTCGCATCGCCCGGCTGACCCACAAGGGCGAGCGCGAGCGCGCCCTGCTCGATCGGCGCAGCGACGACCTGGCCGAGTCGATCCTGGCGCCGCTTGACGCCGGTCAGCGCGAGGAGCTTGTGGCGGCGATGCGGACGGTCAAGCGCCTGCTCGCGTCCGCGACGGTCGAAATCCGGCCCGTGGACCCCACGACCGCCGACGCCAGGACCTGCGTGCGCGCCTACTTCGCCGAGCTCGATCGCCGCTCGCCGACAGGCTTCGACGTCGCCGCGGGCATCTCGGCCGAGCCGCACGAGGTCACCCCGCCGGCTGGCCTGTTCCTCGTCGCGTTCGTGCGAGGCGAGCCCGTCGGGTGCGGCGCGGTCAAGCACCATCCCGGCGCGCCGTCCGAGATCAAGCGGATGTGGGTGGCGGAGTCAGCGCGGGGCATCGGGATCGCCCGGCGCCTGCTCGCCGAGCTCGAGGCCGACGCGGTCCGCAGCGGAGCCTCGGTGGCGCGGCTCGAGACGAACCGCGCCCTCGTCGAGGCGATCGCGCTGTACCGGTCGGCCGGCTACGCCGAGGTGCCCGCGTTCAACGACGAGCCGTTCGCCCACCACTGGTTCGAGAAGCGACTCCCCGCGGCGGCCTGACCGCCGGCGCTCAACCGAGCGTCAGCAGGCCGTCCTTGTAGTCGATCGTGACCGAGCCGAACTTGGACAGGACATCCGAGCCGAGCAGCCCCGCGCCCGCACCGCCGGTCCCGGCAAGCGGGCTGCTGACCGCAGTGACCGCGGGAAGCGCCACTCCGCCGATGCTCCACCGCGACAGCCGCACCTTGCGCGCGGTCGTACAGGCAGCCACGCCACAGAACTTGTGAGGCTTGCCGACGGTCTTCAGATGCAGTCGGCGCACGATCGCGGGGGTGACCAGCGATTTCGAGGCGCCGGTGTCGATCAGAAACGGGAACAGGCGACCGTGGATCCTGACCCTGGCGGCAACCAGGACTTCCCCATCCGGCGGTCTGATGACCACGACGTGAACGGTCGATGCGGCATGGGCCTCGACGGGGTCCGCAGACGCCACCCCGCTCGCCGCACAGAACAACGCACCAACCAGGCTGGCAATAACGATGAAACGACGCAACGACGTACCTCCCCTTCAGTTGCAGACACGAGACGATCCGGTCTCTTCGCGTCAAATACTGAACCAAAGCTACGTGGTTTGGCTCCGGTTCGTGCGAAAGTCCAGAGCGCGGTGCACGACGTGCGTCTCACGTTCCTGGGCTCGGGCGACGCTTTCGCGAGCGGTGGCCGCCTGCAGGCCTGCCTCCACCTCGACGGTGGGCCGGACCCGCTCCTGCTCGACTGCGGGGCGACCGCGCTCGTCGCGCTTAACCGGGCGGGGATCGCGTCGTCGTCGATTCCGTACGTCGCGCTCAGCCACCTCCACGGCGATCATTTCGCCGGCCTCCCGTGGCTGATCCTCGACGGGCAGTTCGCCAAGCGCACCGGGACGCTCCAGATCGCCGGTCCGCCCGGCACCCAGGAACGCCTGGAGCGGACGTTCGAGGCGCTGTATCCCGGCGCCACGTCGGTCGAGCGCGCGTTCGCCACGACGTTCCTCGAGTTGTCGGAGCGGACCGCGTGCCAGCTCGGGCCGGCGCGCATCACGCCGTTTGAGGTGCGCCATTCAAGCGGCGCCCCGTGCTACGCGCTCCGCGTGGAATACGCGGGAAAGGTCATCGCCTACTCCGGCGACACCGAGTGGACCGACGCGCTGGTCGAGGTGGCAGACGGCGCCGACCTGTTCGTGTGCGAGTGCAACTTCTACGACCTCAAGGCCCCGGGCCACCTCGACTACCTGACGCTCGCCGAAAAGCGACCCGACATCAACTGCGAGCGGATCGTGCTCACCCACATGAGCGATCAGATGCTCGCCCGTGCCGGCGAGGTCGAGTTCGAGGCGGCCGCGGACGGTGCGGTGATCTCATTGTGAAAGCGTTCGCGGCGCTGCTCGCGCTCGGGCTCGCGGTGGCGCCGGCCGCCCAGGCAAGCGTCCTGCGTGTCGGCCCCGGGCAGCGCTATCACCGGCCGTGTCAGGCAATCGCCGCAGCCCGTCCCGGGGACCGGATCGAGATCGACGCCCGCGGAAACCCGTACCGCGGCGACGTGTGCGCGTGGACGACGAACCGCCTGACGATCATCGGGGTTCACGGTCGCGCGCACCTCGAGGCCGCGGGCCAGAGCAGCCAGGGGAAGGCGATCTGGGTGATCGCGGGCAACGACACGACGATCGAGAACGTCGAGTTCTCGGGCGCGCGCGTGCCCGACCAGAACGGCGCCGGGATCAGGCAGGAGGGCGCGAACCTGCTGATCGAGCACTGTTACTTCCACGACAACCAGGAGGGGATCCTCGCCGGGGACAACCCGGTCAGCCGCATCGTGATCGACTCCTCGGTGTTCGCCCGCAACGGTGCCGGCGACGGCTTCTCGCACAACATCTACATCAATCACGTCCACAGCTTCACGCTGCGCTACAGCTACTCGACCGGCGCTCGGGTCGGGCACCTGGTCAAGTCACGCGCGCTGCGCAACTACATCCTGTACGACCGGCTCACCGGCGAGCACGGCACCGACAGCTACGAGCTCGACCTCCCGAACGGCGGCCTGTCATACGTGATCGGCACGGTCATCGAGCAGGGCGCCCGGACGCAGAACCCGAACATGCTCGCGTACGGCGAGGAGGGCGACCTGAACCCGAGCTCACGGCTGTACGCGGTCAACGACACGTTCGTCAACGACCTGCACCACGGCGACGCGATCTTCGTCGGATCACAGGTGACCCAGCGGGTGCTCGCGGAGAACGACGTCAGCACGGGCAGCGCACCCTTCGTTTCCCAGCCACGCGCACAGATCCGCCACGACTGCCTCACGAGCCATCCGCGGTTCCAAGATCCAAGGCACTACGACTATCGACTGACCGCGACCTCGCCCTGCCGGAACGCCGGCGTTCACCCCGGATCGGCCAACGGCTTCTCGCTCGTACCCCGGTTTCAGTACGTCTCCGTCGCGGGCCACACCGAGCGTACGGACGGCGGCACGATCGCCGGCGCGTTCGGCAGCTGATCGGAACTACTCGCAGAACGCGATCAGCGGTATTCCGATCAGACCGACGCGGTGCGTGTTGGTGTCGACCGCGAACTGCAGCTTCCCGCCCCCGTTCTTGGGGATCCGTACGAGCGTGACGCCGAACGTGCCATCCGTGGAGTGGTCGACCTTGGCTTTCGGATAGGCGGCCTTGACCTGAGCGATCGTGGCGCCGATGCCGACGCCGCGCGCGGTGGCGCCGCCACGGACGGTGATGTCCGCGACTTTCCGCGGCAAGGTCATCGTGAAGTCGACGTTGCCCTTGAGTGGAGCATTCAGCGACGCGGAGCGGGCACCTGGGCCGGCCAACTCACAGCCTCGCTTGATCCCTCCGACGAGATGTTGCGCCCGGAGCTGGGCGTAGGTTGCGCCGAGCTTGACGTCGCCGACCCCGGCGGGGGTGATTCTTGCGCTCGCGGCGGGCTGCTGTTCTCGCGGTCATCGCGGGGATCGCGGGGGTCGCGGGGACGGCCGCCGGCGCCACCGCTGCTCCTCACGAGGCGCAAGTGGCACGACGAACGTGCGAAACGTCCGCTTCTCCGATCCCATGGGCCGCGTGATAGGTAACTCACCTACCGGACGCATCGGCGGAGACGCTCAACGGCGCGGCGCGGGAGCGACCGGCTGAGGCCCGGGCGGCCTGGTTGGCCTCGCGCAGCGCGGTCCAGCCGGTGGCGTGGTGCCGGCCCGTCAGCCGTGAGAGATCAGGGCGCGCGCCGACTGCTCGGCGGTCACGACGGTGACGCGCAGCCCGAGCGCTTGCACGCGCGACGGGACGTCGCGGTGGAGCCACTTCGACACGCGCTGCGGGAGCGTCGAGACGATCACCTCGTCGACATCGGTGGCCGCGATCAGCTGACGCACCGCCTCGACGGGATCGGAGTCGCCGATCACGGCGTCGACGTGCCTCCCGGCCGCCTGCTCGAGCAGTGGCACGGCCAGCTCCACGACCACCACGGCTTCGTCGGTGTCCGGATCCCAATACGGCCTCGGGACCAGCAGCGTGATCCTGCACGGACCCGCTTGGACCCGCCGGCGCACCTCTTCGAGCAGCCGCGGCGTCGCCGCGGTGCGGTACGCGACGACGAGGACATGTGGCTCACGGTCGGCCACGGGGCCATCGTACCGCCGCCGGCCACCCGCGGGGCGATCCTGACCTTCGCCGAGCGCTACCTACCGGTCCACGTCGGCGCGCGCTTCTGGAGGAACGCGCTCATGCCCTCCTGGGCGTCCGCGGCGAGCGCGTTCTCGGTCATCACGGTCTTGGTGTGCTCATACGCGTCGTGCTCGGCCCGGTCGACCTGGTCGTAGAACGCCTGCTTGCCGATCGCGACGGTGTAGGAGCTCGACCGCGCGATCGCATCCACCAACTCGGCCACGGCGGCGTCGAGCTCGGAGGCGGGGACGACCCGGTTGACGAGACCCCAGTCGAGCGCCGTCGGCGCGTCGATCGTCTCGCCCGTCAGCAGCATCTGCATCGCGCGCTTTCGCCCGACCGCCCGCGACACGGGCACCATCGGCGTCGAGCAGAACAGGCCGATCTTGACGCCGGGCGTCCCGAACCGCGCTTCCTGCGCGGCGACGGCGAGGTCGCACGCGGCCACGAGCTGGCAGCCGGCGGCGGTCGCAATCCCGTGCACCTTCGCGATCACCGGCTGGGGCAGGTCGTGAATCGTCTCCATCATCACCGTGCACACCTCGAACAGGTGCGAGAAGAACGCCTCGTCGCGGTCGATCATCTCGGACAGGTCGTGGCCGGCCGAGAACGCCGGGCCGGTGCCCTGGATAACGATCGCCCGCGTCGCCTCGCGCGTCGACACGTCGCGCAGCGCCGCGATCAGCTCCTCCATCAGCTCCAGCGACAGCGCGTTGCGCTTCTCGGGCCGAGCCAGGGTGATCCGCGCCGACGCCTCGTCGAACGCAACCGTCACATTCCGGTACACGATCCCGGGCGCGGAGCTCACATCACCAGGTTACCGCCGCCCCCGAGCCCGAGCCCAGCTCAGGACCTAAGGACGGCGAGCGACACCCAGGATGTGCGGGATCGGCGGCACCGGCGGCCCGTGGGAGAACGGGAACCGCTCGCAACGCTCGATCACGAAGCCGGCGGCCTCGATCGCGGCGCCGGTGTCCCGGGCCAGGTGGCAGCCACCGAGCAGCCGCGGCCACAACGTCGCGTCGGCCACCCGCTGCAGCCGCACCGCGCCCGCGCGGCGGGCGACGACGTGCTCGTAGAAGCGAAGCTCGCCCCCGGGCCGGATCACGCGACGGAACTCGGCCAGCGCCCGCGTCTGGTCGGGAACCGAGCAAAGCATCAGCGACGCGACGCCGGCGTCGAACGACTCGTCCTCCGCCGGAAGCCGTCCGGCCACCCCGGCGACCACGGAGATCGCGACGGGCGCGACACGGGCGGCCTGCACCGCCGCGTCCCGGAGCACGGGCTCGGGCTCGACCGCGAGCACCCGGTCCACGGACCCTGGGTAGAACCGGAAGTTCAGCCCGTTGCCGGCGCCGACCTCGATCACCGTTCCGCTCAGCCCGGCCACCATCCGGCGACGGTGCGCCTCCTCCTCCTCGGGCAGATTCCGCTTGGAGGTCGCGCGCACGTAGAAGCGCGCGAACAGCGGGTGATGAACGCGCTCCTCCCCGGCCTGTCCGCTCAACTCGCCGAATGCTTCCGGTAGCGCGCCACCGCCAGCGGCGCGAACACCACGGTGATCCCGATCGCCCACAGCGTGGCCTCCCACACATAATTGCCCGGCGGCAGCCCGAGCCACAGCGAGCGCATCGCGTTGACGGTGATCGTGAACGGGTTGACCCGGGCGAAGGCCTGGAGGACCGGCGGCATCGACGCGACCGGCACGAACGCGGAGGAGATGAACGTGAGCGGGAAGATCGCGATGAACGCGACCGAGTTGGCCGATTCGGGCGTCGACGCGATCAGGCCGACGAACGCGAATACCCACGAGAACGCGTAGCCGAACAGCAGCAGCAGGAGGATTCCGGCGGCCACGTGAAGCACGTCGGCGTTGAACGAGAAGCCGATGATCACGCCGGTGACGAGCAGGATCACGACCGACAGCGAGTTCGTCACCACGTCCGAGAGGGTCCGGCCGGCGAGCACCGCGGCCCGCGCCATCGGCAGCGAGCGGAAGCGGTCGATCAATCCCTTGTGGACGTCCTCGTTCAGCCCCAGCGCGGTGACGAACCCGCCGAACGCGATGTTCTGAACGATGATGCCGGGGATCAGGAACTGGACGTAGGCGAGGCCCGGGGTCGTGATCGCGCCGCCGAAGACGTAGCGGAACAGCAGCAGGAACATGATCGGCTGAACCGTGAACGCGAGCAGCAGCTCGGGCGCGCGCGGCAGCCGGATCAGGTTGCGCTCGGCGATCACGAGCGTGTCCATGACCAGCCGTCTCACGCGGCCGCCTCCGCTTCCGCCTCGGCTCGCTCCTCAGCGGCGTGCCCGGTGAGCGTCAGAAACACGTCGTCGAGCGTCGGACGGCGGAGCGCAAGGTCCTCGACCCCGACACCGGCCTCGCTGAGCCGGCGCACCGCCTCGACGATCGTGCCATGGCGCTGGCGAACGTTCATCGTCACGAGGCTCCCATCGCATGACGGCGAGTCCGCCGCCATCGGAGACAGGGCGCGAACCGCGTCCTCGAACGACGCACCGTCATCGAGCGTGACCTCCAGCCGCTCGCCGCCGACGCGGTCCTTGAGCTCGTCCGAGGTGCCCTCGGCGATCACCAGTCCACGGTCCACGACCGCGATCATGTCGGCGAGCTGGTCGGCCTCGTCCAGGTACTGGGTGGTCAGCAGCACGGTCGTGCCCTCGGACACCAGGTTCTCGATCACGGCCCACATCGCCAGGCGGCTGCGCGGGTCGAGCCCGGTCGTCGGCTCGTCGAGAAACAGCACGGGCGGATTGGCGACGAGCGCGGCTCCGAGGTCGAGCCGCCGGCGCATGCCTCCCGAGTAGGTCTTGACCGGCCGCCTGGCCGCGTCCTCGAGGTCGAAGCCCGTCAGCAGCTGCTTGCCGCGGGCGGTCGCCCGGCGCCGGCTCATTCCGTACAGCCGCCCGACCATCACTAGGTTCTCGAGCCCGGTCAGGTTCTCGTCGACGGCCGCGTACTGGCCGGCGAGGCCGATCCGCGTGCGGAGCTCGGCGGCGTCCTGCACCACGTCGAGCCCGAGCACGGAGGCCGTCCCCGCGTCCGCGCGGAGCAGCGTCGTCAACACGCGTACGAACGTGGTCTTGCCGGCGCCGTTGGGGCCGAGTAGGCCGAGGACCGTGCCTCGGGTGACGTCGAGATCGACGCCGGCGAGCGCCGTGACGTCGCCGAACGACTTGGTCAGGCCGCGGGTCGTGATAGCGGGATCGGCGCCAGGCACCCCTCGGACACTACGAGATTGGACCCGGCCCATCGGCGAGGGTTAGCATGGGCCCCCTCGTGAGCGAGGTTGAGGTGTCCCCAGAGCAGGGCGTGAATGGGCCGCCGCCGACCGCGCGCGAAACCGCGCACGGGTCGGTTGCCGACGCCGTCGGCGCGACGATCGCCGCCCAAGGAGTCAAGGATGCGTTCGGCATCCTCGGGAGCGGCAACCTCGTCGTGACGAACGCGCTGTGCCGGCACGGCGCGCAGTTCCACCACGCCCGACACGAGATGAGCGCGGTGTGCATGGCCGACGGCTACGCGCGCGTGACCGGTCGCGTGGGCGTGGCCAGCGTCCATCAGGGGCCAGGGCTGACGAACACGATGACCGGCCTGGCGGAGGCGGCCAAGAGCCGGACCCAGCTCCTGATCCTCGCCGGCGAGACTCCCGCCGCCGCACTGACCTCGAACTTCCGGATCGACCAGCACGACCTCGTCGAGTCGGTGGGCGCGATCGCCGACCGGGTGCACGGCGCGAGGACCGCCGCCGACGACGCCGCGCGGGCCTATCAGCGCGCGGTGACCGAGCGCCGCCCCGTGGTGCTGATGCTGCCGATCGACATCCAGCCGCAGCCGGCCGCCCAGACCGAGCCGTCGCGCCCGCCGCTCCCGCCGCTCAGCCCCCCCGAGCCGGCGGCCGCAGCGATCAGCGGCGCCGTGGACCTCCTGACGACCGCACAGCGCCCCGCGATCATCGCGGGACGCGGCGCCGTCCTCGCCGGCGCCGGCCCCGCGCTCGAGCAGCTCGGACAGAGGATCGGCGCGGTCCTCGCGACGTCCGCGCCGGCCAACGGCCTGTTCGCCGGCCTCCCGTACTCGCTCGGGATCTCGGGCGGGTTCGCGAGCCCGTTCGCAGCGCAGACGCTCCCCCAGGCCGACGTCGTGCTCGTATTCGGTGCGTCGGTCAACCATTGGACGACCAAGCACGGCGCGATGATCGCCCCGGATGCGCGCGTGATCCAGGTCGACGTCGAGCCGCGGGCGATCGGGCGCAACCGCCCCGCCGACCTCGCGATCATCGCCGACGCCAAAGCCACGGCCCACGCGCTGACCACAGAGCTCAGCAGACGCGGCCACGGCAATCAGGGCTTCCGGACCCCCGAACTGAGCCGCGAGATAGCCGCCAACACCTGGCGCCACGACCCCTACGAGGACGCCTCCACCGAGGACTGGATCGACCCCCGGACGATGAGCATCGCGCTCAACGAGCTGCTGCCGCCGGACCGCGCGGTGGCCGTCGACTCCGGCCACTTCCTCGGCTACCCGTCGATGTTCCTCGAGGTGCCCGACGCGCGCGCGTGGCTGTTCCCGAACGGATTCCAGGCGGTCGGGCTCGGCCTCGGCAACGCGATCGGCGCCGCGATCGCGCGGCCGGACCGCCCGACGGTCGCGGCGATCGGCGAC
>Ga0335078_10011690_pt1 | contig 13022 bp, 11 predicted proteins | sample Lox_Sample_32_FD_206711 | JGI IMG/M metagenome (GOLD analysis project Ga0335078, IMG submission 206711) | Soil microbial communities from Loxahatchee National Wildlife Refuge, Florida, United States - Lox_Sample_3.2 | ecosystem: Environmental > Terrestrial > Soil > Wetlands | place: USA... | reverse complement strand
GACCTGCCATCAACAGAATCTCGCTTTCACGGACGGCCGCGCAGTCGGCATCGGGGCTACCGGTGAAAGCCACTCCCGTAGCGCGATGAGCCTGGTCAACGTCGCCTACGCCGGGGCCCTCACTTGGAGTAATCCGCAATTAACGAAGCTCGAAGACCAGGCGCTCATCCCGATGTACGGCGATCATCCCATAGAACTGGGCCTGCGCAAGGACGACAGTTTCCTTGCGAGGCTGCACGCAGATCCCACCTACACGCCGCTGTTCTCCCTCGCCTTCCCCAACAATGACGATCGCTTCACCGTCGCCAACGTCACGAAAGCCATCGCGTGTTTCGAGCGAAGCATCATCTCCGCGCGATCGCCCTACGATCGCTATCATTACGACCGCGACGACACCGCCGTCTCCGACTCCGCCAAACGCGGCGAGGTTCTCTTCTTCAACCAGCACCTCTCCTGCTTCCGCTGCCACGGTGGATTCAACCTTAGCGACTCCTCCGTTACCGCGCGCAACGCCGGCCGTGCCATCGAATTTCACAACACCGGTCTATATAATGTCCCCGGCCTGCTCAGTTACCCGGCGCCGAACGTCGGCATCTACGAATTCACGAAAGCGCCAACCGATGTCGGCAAGTTCAAGACGCCAACGCTCCGGAACATCGCACTTACCGCTCCCTACATGCACGACGGCAGCGTTCCGACTCTCAACGCCGTCCTTGACCATTACAGTGCCGGCGGCCGCGGCCATGACAACCCGAACAAAGACCCGCTCATCGCCGGATTCGCGCTTTCCCCACAAGACCGCGTAGACCTCATCGCCTTCCTCAACACCCTCACCGATGACGCGCTCATTCACGACCAGCGCTTCGCCAACCCATGGCCCCAAAAATAGCCGCTGAGAGAGCGTTTTGCGTCCGGCCATAACCTTTCCGCGCGCCGCCAGTTTATATACTCAGAGGACGAATGGCGGCTCCGAAAGTCCTGGCCGATAACGCCGACATGCGCGCGCTGGTAGACAAGGCGCGCCGGGACCCGTCCAAGTTTGGCGAGCTGTACGAGATGTATTTCGAGCTGGTTTACGCCTACATCGTGCGGCGCGTCCGCGACCGGGATGCGGCCGAAGACCTGACCTCGGAAGTCTTCCACAAGGCACTCGCGAATCTGGGCAATTTCGAATGGCGCGGCGCTCCGTTCGGCGCCTGGCTGATCCGAATCGCCGCCAATGCCATCGCCGACCATGTCAAGCGCGACGCGCGGGATCACGCCAAGTGCAGCGCAAAGGAGCCGAGCACCGAGCCAGATATGCAAGCGGTGGAACATCGCGCGCAGCTTTATCGGCTGGTGAACGATCTTCCGGACGACCAGCGCCGCGTGATCTACGGGCGTTTTGTCGACGAGCGCAGCATTCGCGAAATGGCGCGAGAGCTAGGCCGCAGCGAAGGAGCCATCAAGCAGCTCCAGCTCCGCGCCGTCGAAAATCTGCGCGCGCGTATGGAGGCTGGTCATGCCTGAACGCGGCCGGTTCGACCAATTCGACCAGGCGGTCGAAGCGCTCCTCTCCGGCTCCGTACCCACGCTAGATGCGGAACTGCAGCCGCTGCTCACCATCGCTAGCGACTTGCGCGAGCTGCCGCGCGAAGGTTTCAAAGCACGTCTGAAATCGGAAATAGAAAGGACATCATCCATGGCAACTTTGACTGAACCCGCCCTTCAACTCCAGACCGCCACTCCCCGGCTGCGCCTGCGCAATGTCGCGGCCGCGATTGCGTTCTATGAAAAAGCTTTCGGCGCGAAAGAGGTCTCCCGCTTCGAAATCGGCGGCCACATCCCCTACGCCGAGATCTCTCTGGGCAACTCCGAGATCGCGCTTGGCGAGGCTTCGGCGGATTCCGGCTATCCGGGTCCCGAGTCGCTTGGTGGATCGCCGGTCGATCTGAGTTTGGATGTGGAAGACGCCGATGCGGCTGTCCGGAAGGCCGTCGCCGCCGGCGGTAAACTCATCCGGCCCGTGCAAAACCATTTCTATGGCGAACGAGGCGGTTCCGTGCTCGACCCATTCGGCTATACGTGGAACATCTCCACACGTCTCGAGGATCTCTCGATCGAAGAAATGCATCGCCGTTTCGAAGCCGAGCAGAGCGCCGCCGCGGCCAAACAGACCGGCGTGAGTCCGATTCCCAAGGGCTACCACACGCTCACTCCCTACATCGTTGCCGCGGATGCCGACGCGCTCATCGCTTTCGTGAAACAGGTCTTCGACGCCCACGAAAACTTCCGGTCCATTGGCTCGGCGGGCGGCATCCACGCGGAAGTGAAGCTCGGCGACTCGATGATGATGGTGGGCGGAGGCGGGCCGGGTATCGCTTTCAAAGGCGTTCCGCTCCCAACCGCTCTGCACGTGTACGTCGAGGACGTTGACGCTGTCTACGCTCGTGCGCTGTCCGCGGGCGCGGTCACGATGCAGCCGCCCCAGGATCACGACTATGGCGAGCGCGGCGCAAGCGTCCGAGATGCCGCCGGCAATCACTGGTACCTCGCAACGTACAAAGGTGCGAGCTACATTCCCGAAGGATTCCACACCGTGACGGCCTCGCTGCATCCGTTGAGAGCCGACCCGGTCCTCAACTTCATCAAGCGCGCTTTCGGCGGAACGGACGTTCACAAGCACGCCTCGCCCGACGGCGTCGTTCTGCACGCCACGATCCGCATCGGCGATTCGATTCTCGAAATGGGTGAGGCTCATGGCCCCTACCAACCGAGGCCGACCATGTTCTACTTGTACGTTCCCAACGTGGACGAATTGTACACACGCGCTCTGAGCGCCGGCGCGACGTCCATCGCTCCTCCTACCGATCACGACTACGGCGATCGCAGCGGAGGTGTGAAAGACCCGTTCGGAAATCAGTGGTACATCGCCACGCATTTCAAGGACGTCGCGCCGTAGTCCGCTATCATAGCGGTCGTGCCGGAGTTGCCCGACATTGTTGTTTACATCGAAGCGCTGGAAAAACGGATTCTCCATCAGACGCTCGATCAGGTTCGATTGGTGAGTCCGTTTCTGCTTCGCACCGCCGATCCGCCACTGCGTGCGGTGGAGGGGAAGAGGGTGCGGGAGCTGCGCCGAATCGGAAAGCGCATTGCCATCGGAATGGAAGATGAGCTCTGGCTCGTTCTCCATCTGATGATCGCCGGTCGCCTGCACTGGCGCGATCGAGGGGTCAAGGTGGCGAGGCCGCACGGACTGGCTGCGTTCGATTTTCCGAATGGCAGTTTGTTGCTGACCGAAGCTGGGTCGAAGAAGCGCGCGTCGCTGCACGTGCTGCGCGGCGAGGACGGACTGAAGAAGGTGGATCCTGGCGGGCTCGAAGTGCTGAGCGCGAATCTGAAGACCTTCAGCGCCGCGCTGACGAAGGAGAATCACACGCTGAAGAGGTCGCTGACCGATCCGCGAACGTTCAGCGGAATCGGCAATGCGTATTCGGATGAGATTCTCTTCGAGGCGAAGCTTTCGCCGGTGCAGCTCACGCAGAAGATGAAGCCGGAGGAAATCGAGCGGCTGTATAAAGCCATTCGCGCGACGCTGTCGCGCTGGGTCGAGATGCTGCGGGAGCAGACCGGCGACGGATTTCCGGAGAAAGTGACGGCGTTTCGTCCTGAGATGGCTGTACACGGCCGATTCAAGGAGCCGTGCATCCGATGTGGCGCGCCGATCCAGAGGATTCGGTACGCGGATAATGAAACGAACTACTGCGCGAACTGTCAGCTCGGCGGTAGGCTGCTGGCCGATCGCGGATTGTCGCGGTTGATGCGCGAAGATTGGCCGCGGACACTCGACGAGCTGGAAGCGCTTACTGCGAAGTAGCCGGTTTTTCCGCATAGATGATTCGCAGGAACGGATTCAAGCCGTGGAGGTCGACCTTCAGTCCGGCTTTGCGAAATTCCCGGATGTAATCGAGCGTGTTGATGAGGTCTGTAATGACGAGTTTTCCTCCTGGCTTCAAGACACGCGCAATTTCGGCGCAGGCCCGGTTGCGTTCGGCGCGATCGGGGATGTTGTGCAGGCATAGGTTGGAGAGCACGACATCGAAGGTCGCATCCTTGAACGTCATGTTTTGCGCGGGCTCGTTGCGCAGTTCGCATTTCGCGGCCACGCCTTCGATTTCAATGTTCGATTGAGTGCGCTCGAGCCGGTTGTCGCTCAGGTCTTTCTTGCTCCAGATATCGATCCCGATCGCATGTCCGGTGGTGAGATGCTTGGCAGCGCCGATGAGTAGCAGTCCACGGCCGGTGCCGACATCAAGGACCTGTTCGTCGCCGCGCCAGTCGATGCGCCGAAGCATTTTGTCGCGGTGACGATACTTTGCGCGCACTGAATAATCAATCATAAGAGCCGTTTCGGCGAGAAGCAGCGCAGCCGGAAGATAAAAGCTCTTGTGTTGAACAACCACTCGCCCGATGTGGAAGTCGTAGCCGAGGACCGCGATGACCAGCGCGGCAAATCCGAACAGGCCGAGATTCAGGACGACGCGCGGGGCATCGATTCCGTAGCTAGCCTTCTTCATTTCACTTGGCCAGGAGTTGATTGAGTTTTCGTTCGAGGTCGGCCACGGCGGCGACAGCTTGCGTAGTCGGGGTCGCGTCGGCGCCTTCGATTACGTTGAGGACCTGGCCGAGTTGGGCGTTTAACTTTTTGAGATCGTCATTTTCCTTTTGCGTCGATTGATGCATGAGGTTGGTGATCTTGGTTGCGAGGCGAAACTGCTCTTGCAAGCCAGTTAGAGGCGTTTTGACGCGCGGGTCCATTTTGATGGTGAGCGGCTCGGTGTAGCTGGTTCCGCTGACGGTGAGCTTCACGGTGTACTGGCCGGGGAGGACGACAGGACCTTGCGGATAGTGGGGTGTGTCGTGCCAAATCGCGGAGATCGGGTATTCGTGTTCGACGGAGTCGGGCGGCGGGTAATGGAGATCCCAGACGAAGCGATGCATGCCGGGTTCGGCGGATGGGATCGGAGTCGGCCGGACCCACTGGGTTTGGACAACGATGTCGGCGGGGATGGGCTCGGGTTTGTCGTCGCTCGAGTACTTGCGGACCAGCTTTTTTGCGCCATCGAAGATTTCGATAGTGACGGGTGCGGACGATTTGACGTTGTAATAAATGATCGCGCCGTCGGGCGGATTCTCGCCGGCCGGTTCTTCGGGTGGGAGCGGCGTGTCGGTGTTGACGCTGCGGCGGACCCGATAGGCCGTGCTGGGCCGGAACAGGATTGGGTCGGCCGTCATCTGGCGCAGCGGCGCGATATCGTCGAGGATCCAAAAGCTGCGGCCGTGGGTCGCGACTACAACGTCGTTTTCGTGGATGACTAAGTCGCGGATGGACGTCGCCGGCATGTTCTGCCGCAGGGGCTGCCAGTGGTCGCCGTCGTCGAAGGAAACGAAGACCGCCAGTTCTGTTCCGGCGAACAGAAGACCTTTGCGGACCGCATCTTCGCGCACGCTGTTGACCGGGCCGTCGGGTAAGCCGGTGACGATCTCTTTCCAGGTCTTGCCGCCATCGTGCGTGCGGTAGATGTGCGGCTTGAGGTCATCGAGGCGGAAGCGGTTGATGGCGGCGTAACAGGAGACATCGTCGAAGTGGGATGCGTCGAGCTGAGCGACCTTGCTCCAGGGAGTCAGCTCGGGAGGCGTGACGTTCGACCAGGTTTTGCCACCGTCGCGGGTGATGTGAATTAATCCATCGTCAGTGCCGGCCCAGATGACGTTCACGTCTTTGTGTGAGGGCGCGATGGAGTAAATCACGCCGCGCTGTTTCGCTTCCTTGCGCGCTTCTTCTGTAAAAACGCCGACGCTCGCTGGGATGTCATATTTCGCGCGCGTGAGATCTGGACTGACAATCGACCAACTGTGGCCGCCGTTGATGGTTTTGAAGAGCACGTTGGCGCCTAAGTAAAGCGTGTGTGGATCGACGGGAGAAAAAAGCATCGGCATGGTGCGCAGCCAGCGGTATTTTTGTCCGCGCAAAACTTCGGGGCCGATTTCCTGGACCTCTCCGGTGACCTGATTCATGCGCGTGGCGCGGCCGCCGTAGATCCAATCGGGATTGAGAGGATCGGGTGCGACGTAGCCGTATTCTTCGACACCGATGGTGTGCCAGTCGCGGAAGGTGATTTCGCCCAAGTCGCCGCGGCTTTGCACGCCGGCCGATCCGCTTTCCTGCTGCGCGCCGTAGACCCAATACGGGAATCGATTGTCGGTGATGACGTGATAGAACTGCGCGGTGGGTTGGTTGTACCAGGAGGTCCAGGTTTCGCCGGCGTTGACGGTGATGGTGGCGCCCTGATCGCAGGCGAGCAGGATGATGTCGGGATGCGAAGGGTTGATCCAGATGGTGTGGTAGTCGTCGCCGCCGGGCGAGCCTTTGATGGGCGTGAAGGTTTGTCCGGCGTTGTCGGAGCGGTAGGTCGAAGTATTCGCGACGTAGATTTTGTCGGGATTGTTGGGGTCGACGCGAACGTTGGCGAAGTCGAATCCGCGGCCGGTGATGCGCTCCTCGGTGTTGACGCGCGTCCAGTTGGAGCCGGCGTCGTCGGAGCGGTAGAGCGCTGGTGTTTTCGAATCGACTAGCGCGTACATGCGGCGGGGATTGGATGGCGCGATGCCGATGCCGATGCGGCCGAGCCCGTCGGCGAAAGTTGGAAGGCCGCCGGTGAGCTGCTGCCAGGTGTCGCCGCCGTCGGTGGATTTGAAGAGTCCACTTTGCGGACCGTTCCACGCGCCGTTTTCCCAGGGGCCCTGGCGCGCGGCCCAGAGGACGGCGTAGACGGTGCGGGCGTTGGATGGGTCAAAGGCGAGGTCGATGGCGCCGGTGTTTTCGTCTTTGTAGAGGACCTTCTGCCAGGATGCTCCGCCATCGGTGGAGCGGAAAACGCCGCGTTCGGGATTGGGTCCATACGGATGGCCGAGGACGGCGGCGAAGACACGATTGGGATTTTGCGGATCGACGATGAGGGCGCTGATTTGCTGGCCGTCGCGAAGGCCGAGGTGCTGCCAGGTTGCGCCGGCGTCGGTGGATTTGTAGATGCCGTCGCCGACGGAAAGGTCGGGGCGTTGGAGGCCTTCGCCGGAGCCGACATAAATGATGTTGGGGTCGGAGGGGGCGAGGGAGAGCGCGCCGATGGAGCCGGTGGGCTGCGAGTCAAAGATGGGTCGCCAGGTGCGGCCGGTGTCGGTGGATTTCCAGACGCCGCCGTTGTTGACGCCGATGTAATAGGTGGCGGGGTCGGCGGGGATGCCGGTGGCGGCGACGGTGCGTCCACCGCGGAATGGTCCGATCATGCGCCAGCGGAGGCCGGCGTAGAGGGACGGCGGGAATTGTTGCGCGTGGAGGGTGGCGGCGAGGGCGAGAAGGGTCAAAAAACGAAGCCAGGGATGAGGCATGGGGTTATTTCTGTATGGTAGCCAACGGGTGGATGACGCAGAGTTAGGGGGGAGCCGGGCAAGGGCGCGGGAAGTTTTGAAATTTGAAAAAACGAAGCCAACTCGGACGGACCCGGCGGCGCCGTTCGGGCGAGTTGGGTTCGTTTTGTCATTTTTCGATTCCAAGTCAAGCAACGTTGGGCTGCGTTCCCGTGAAATGGCGCGCAGCCATTCAGGTCAAAATAGCACGCGCGAACGGCACGCCGACAAGGCTTGGCACCGAAGTGCATGGATGGGAAGGAAACACCGTGTTCTCTCGGAACGTGAGCCGGCGACTGCCCAAGTTCCCGACAGCAAGGCGCTATACTGACGTGCGTATAGACTTCCTTAATGGCATCAAACGCCCTCGACTACATCACGGTTCACGGTTTCAAGAGCATCCGTTCTATCGATAAGCTGAAACTCTTTCCGATCAATGTTCTGATCGGGCCGAATGGCTCTGGAAAGTCGAATTTCATTGGTGTCTTTGCGTTCTTGCACGCGATTCGAGAGGGACGTCTACGGTCTTACGTGACCGAGGCCGGGGGGGCTGAGAAGGTTCTCCACTTCGGCTCCAAGACTTCGAAGGAAATTTTCGTCCATCTGTCCTTTGAAAGGGAGATTAACCAGTACAAGCTAACACTGTCACCGACTCGCGATGATGGACTTTATCCGTCGTCTGAGGCCGCGTTCTACTGGGACAAGGCAAGATACCCGCAGGGACCCTACGACGACCCCCTTGCACCACGAGGGGAGGGACGTGAGGCGGGCATAAGCGATCCGGGGCTTACTAAAATTCCCGGTTGGGTTCGTTCGCGCCTCGGGGGCTGGCGGTTGTATCATCTCCACGATACCAGTGCTTCCTCGCCAATGCGCAAGACTGCCAAGGTGGATGACAATCGGTTCTTACAGGCCGATGGCTCAAATCTCGCCGCGTTCCTTTACTATCTCCGCGAAAAACAAGAGGCTTCATACAGTCTGATCCGAAGCACCATTCAACGCGTTGCTCCTTTCTTCGATGACTTCCGATTGGAGCCTCTTCGACTGAATCCGGCCGACATAAAGCTCGAATGGAAACATAAGAACTCAGAGCAGTACTTCGACGCTTCCTCGTTGTCGGACGGGTCTCTTCGTTTTATCGCTCTGGCGACGCTGTTTTTGCAACCTCCGAATTTCCTGCCGTCGCTGATTCTTGTCGATGAGCCTGAGTTGGGATTACATCCATCCGCAATTGAGATGTTGGCATCGTTGGTTCGTCACGTGTCCAAGACAACACAGGTGATTGTCTCGACTCAGTCCTCTTTGTTGTTGGACCACTTCGACCCTCTGGACGTATTGGTCGCAAATCGAGTTGGGGGCGCCACCCAGATAGAAAGGCTTGACCCAGGACCATTGGAGGAATGGCTTCGGGACTATAGCCTCGGTCAACTGTGGGAGAAAAATGAGATCGCGGGGCGTCCGGTACCTGACTGATGGCCCGTCTCTTAATCCACGTTGAGGGCCAGACCGAGGAGTCTTTTGTGAACGAGGTCCTGAGCACGCATTTACACGGTTTCGGTTACGACCTCGTTGCCGCGAGGATCATTGGAAATGCTCGACTCAAACGGCATCGCGGAGGGATCCGGCCGTGGCCTTCAGTGCGAAGGGATATCGTTCATCATCTTCGCGGCGATGAGGGCTGTATTGCGACAACAATGGTTGATTACTATGGGTTGCCGCAGGATGGTGACGCGGCTTGGCCAGGACGTTCTACCGCGGCCCGATTAGCAGTCGATCAAAAGGCCGCGCATGTCGAAACAGCGTTGAGTCAGGATATAGCTCGCGAGATCGGTGGACACGATGCGGACAGGCGGTTCATAGCATTCGTGGTTATGCACGAATTCGAGGGTTTGCTGTTCAGTGACTGCGCAGGGTTTAGTAGTTCGATCGGACGTCCGGCACTAGAGGCGCGACTTCGTGCAGTGCGAGACGAGTTTGAGACGCCTGAACACATCAATGACTCCCCGACGACTGCGCCTTCAAAGCGTGTCCAACAGATAATACCCGACTATGAAAAGCCGTTGTTCGGCACCGTCGCGGCATTAGGAATTGGTTTGGCCCGTATTCGTGCGGAATGCCCTCACTTTAACGCCTGGATCGAGCGGCTTGAGGGAGTCGTGTCATAGACTTCGTGCGGTGAATCACAACAAGTATCTAGTCGCGGAGGCCCTCGTAGACTAGGCTGCGGAGCATTTCGTTGGCTTAGAACTGTTGGGGTAAGCCGAGGTCGATGTGGCTCGGCACGCATGAGTATGAGTGCGTGCGCCACGCTTGCTCCGCATAGAGGTTGTTCGAATAAGGTTGCAGTTGAGATCAGCGTTTGGATTTTTCGCGGGCGGCTACTTCTTTGGCGCGGAATTTTGCGATGTTCGAGATTAGCTTGGTTGGGATTGGGGCGGCTAATGGAAAGCGGACGGTGCTTTTGTTGAGCTCGTAGCCGGCGAGTTCGGTTCCGAAGGTGGCGATTACCCGCTTGCTGATTGGGTAGAGCGAATAGTGTTTTTTCCAGCCGGCAAAATAGATGACTGGCTCGCCGTCGATCTTGTAAGTTGGCATGTTGTAGGAGACGGATTCTTCGGCTTTCGGTAGGGCTTTGCGGATGATGGCGCGCAGGCGCTGGAGGATCAGGCGGACTGGTTGTGGGTGCGAGTCGATGTAGTCGTCGACCGAGGTGAAGTTCACTTGGTGATTACGATCTCGACGCGGCGGTTGCGTTGGCGGGCGACTGGATCGTCGGCACCGTCGGGCTTGGTGTTCGGAACTACCGGATTGGCGGAGCCGAAGCCTCGAGTCAGCAGATTTGCCGCGCTTAGGGTCTCTGCGGAGACCAGCCACGCTTTTACCGCGGCCGCGCGCTGTTCGGAAAGGTGCGCGTTGTAGGCGGCGACGCCCTTCGAATCCGTGTACCCTTCAATGCGCACGATGCCTTTGCTCTTTGCGCGGATGATGGCCGCCACTTGGTGCAGAGTCTTCGCCGCATCGGGACGAATGTCGGATTTATCGAAATCGAATAGAACATCGGCTGCCAGGAACAGGCGCAGTTCCTTGGGCGATTCTTGGACGGTCAGTGGCTGGCCTGGATGATACAGGGTAATTCCGGGCTCGTAGAGAGGGCCGCCTGGGTTGGTGAGCGCGACTTGTCCATTGGTCAGCGAAGTACCTGGCTGCGTGACCAGCCTTGTGTCTTCCGGCTTTGCGCCGGCTCCGGTGGCTTTCGCCGCGTCGAAATTCACCGCGCCTGAAATTTCGATTTCGTAATAACCGCCCAGCCGGATCGGGCCCTGTTGAGGGATCACATAGACGGTGAAAGTGCGCTGACGGTCCAGATCGCCCACCGGTACTGCCTGTTCAAGTTTGTCGGTGGAAACGACGATGCTGTGCGAAAGGTATTTTCCGTTCTCATAGAGATCGAAACTCAATCCCTGCTTGAAGGGATTGCCGAAGACTCCCAGTGATTTGAATGCGAACCGCATGACGACGTGGCCGGGTCCGGCGCTGAAAGAGTAGTAGACGGTCCCGGTTACGTTGTCGACGTTGCCCTTGTTGATGCCTGGTCCGAGGGGCGTTGGCGATTTCGGATCGTGCGACTGGGCGTAGATCGGCTGCATCGCCGCGACGATGAGAGCGAAACATGCTTTTTTTATCATTTGGGAACGGGCCGACCTTGATACTAATCTCGCACAGGTCGCCAGCCGTGCACTCGATGTGAAGGTGATGCCGAACATGCCTCGAGGATCGGCCGGACCGCGACGGGGTGCGAGTCGATGTAATCGTCGACTGATGGGAACGCGATCTTGGGCATTGCTTAGGTTAGGATCTCGTCGCGCGTTCCGGTTCCGAGCGACGTATCGAACACTCGCCGTGCACTGTTGCCTAAGAGTCGATAGTGCATTCCGGCACTCCTGTTCCTCAATATCAGCGAACGCTGATGTCGAGCAGCGCGGTACTAGCCGGGCGACTAGGACTCCATGCGGTCGGGACGGCCGCCAATTCGTGGAGCGGTTTCCGTTTTTCACAATAGGGAGGAATTTTATGGCGAAACTACGTGTTCTTACTGTTTTGTCGGCCGCGGCCATGCTATCGATGGGCGTTTTGTGCCGAGCGGACGTGATGACGATCGATTTTGACGAGCCGCTGCCGGGCGGCCTGGTGGCCGACCCGAGCTTCTTCGCGGGAACCGCGGCGCCGAGCACCTCATTTCTGAGCAATCAATACGAGAGCGACGGGGCGCTGTTTTCAACTGTCGGAGGACTCCCGGAGGTCTCGATCATCGACTTGGGCGCCGGGCACGCGCCGACTGGGAATAACGGAATCGGGGCGCTGAGCACGGCCGGGAATCTGGATTATTTCCTGCCAGTGGACATTACGTTCGTTGCGCCGGGCACGACGACGGCGGCGGTGACTGACAGCGTATCGATCGTGGGAGATGACATTCCTTCGTTCGGGCAGGTGTACTTCGCCGCGTACGACATCAATGGGAATTTGATCCAATCGGGACAGGTCGAGGACGAGGGCGACTCGGTGTTTTCGATCACCGCGGCTGGCATTCACTCATTTCAGATTTACTCGCAGAATGGCGATGTGGCCTACGATCATCTGCAATTTGGAACGCCGGTGGTGCCGGATTCGGGTCCGCCGATTGGGCCGACTGCAACACCGGAACCGGCGAGCGTGGCGATGGTTGGGTTGCCGGTGGTGTTGCTGGCGGCCTGGAGACGGAAGCGGGCGCTCCGCGCGCGGGTGGAATAGCGCGGCGGGTTAGCGGACCTGCACATCGAGCAACGTTGCCCAGTATTGGATGGATTGGAGAGCGAACCCGATCAAGATGAGGACGACGCCGTAGACGCCCATGCGTTTTTGCGGCAGATGGTCGGCGGTCCACTCAATGAAGGGAGAGAATGGGCCAACGATACCGGTGACGAGGCCGATGGCAAAACCGGTTCTGAGTCCGACGGCGACGGCGTGCTGGGGTTGGAGCGCGACCAAGCTGCTGACGTAACCGGCGACTGCATAGCCGACGGTGCGATTCACGGCGGCCAGAGCAAGAACGCGGCTTAAGCGCGGGCGTGTGGCGGGTTTGTAGTCGACGGTGGGGCGAATGCCGAAGCGGTAGGCGATGGATTGCCCGACGGTACTGAACAGACCGAAGGTAATACCGAAGGCCGGGCCAAATAAGTACGCCGCGCCCAAGGCGAAGCCAGTGCCACGGATGGCGCTCATGGCGGTGTCCACCCAGAATCCAGGTTTGGGCTGGTGGCGAGCAGCGCGCGAATATTCCCAGGCGAGTGTGATGCCGTGAGCGATGCCGCTGACCAGGCCGAAGACCGGGCCAAGGAAGATGCCGTAGCCGATGCCGTAGAGTGCACCGTAGGTGACGGCGCGCGTGAGAGTGCGGAGCGGGCCGTGCTCGCCGCCGAGGAGGTCATAAGCGAGGTACAGCGCGCCGAGCACGTCGAGCGAACTGCCCACGATGCTGACGAGCGCGAGGGTATGGCGGTCGAGCGTCATGCGGGCTTAGTCGAGCGTAACCGATT